>Ga0073934_10012346_pt1 | contig 10088 bp, 6 predicted proteins | sample LarsenN4metaG_FD_76834 | JGI IMG/M metagenome (GOLD analysis project Ga0073934, IMG submission 76834) | Hot spring sediment bacterial and archeal communities from British Columbia, Canada, to study Microbial Dark Matter (Phase II) - Larsen... ... | reverse complement strand
TGAACTGCTCGGTGTGCAGCGTCTTGATGACGCATAACTCGTCGGCGACCTTCTGCAGATGGGGCAGCAGGTTGGAGACCTCGTGCCCCGCTTCCCCGCACTTTTTGAACTCGAACCGTTCCTCGCGCGGCGTGCCCAAGAGCTTGGGCTGCGTGCGGATGAACGCGAGTTGTTTGCCGACGAAGAACTCGTCGGGACACAGTTGCCCGGTGCGCGCCTGCAGCTCCGGCTTGAAGTCGAACAGGTCGAGATGCGACGGCGCCCCGACCAGGTGAATGTAGATCACGCTCTTCGCGCGGGGAGTCCCATGTGGAACGACGCTGGCGGCTTCGCGAGTGGCACCGCGCGTTTCGCGGTTCAGCAACGAAGCCAGTGCCGCACCGCCGAGGCCGTAACCGGTGCGCTGAAACAGCGTGCGGCGGGAAAGGTTGTCGAGGATGTTCATGAACGAATCTCCGCCGTTTCGCCGCGACCCGCAGGGGAGCGCGTTCTGGCGTGGCAGCAGAGCGCTCCCCTGCGGGTCGCGGCGAAACGGTTATCCTTTGGTCACGGTTTCATCGAGGTTCAACAGCAGGTTCGTTACGTGGAACCAAGCGGCGAGGTCGAGCGAATCGATGCCCGCCGGCAGCTTCACGTTGGCGGCCGACTTCAACAGTTGTTCGACGTCTTGCGGGCGCTGCGCCCAATTCTCGCGGCGGGTCTCCCAGAAGCGGCGGAGCTCGGCACGCTCCAGCGACGTCGCCGGGCGCGACAGCACCAGTTGCACCGCGTGGTCGAGGCGTTCATCCATATCCGCGACGGGTTTCTCATTCAACACGCGGGCGGCGAGGGCCACCGCCATTTCCACGTAGGCCGGGTCGTTCAACAGCGTGAGCGCCTGCAGCGGCGTGTTGGTGCGGGGGCGGTTCACCGTGCACGCGGCGCGGTCCGGCGCGTCGAAGTTCACGAAGCTCGGATACGGCGCCGCACGCCGCCACACCACGTACACCCCCCGGCGGAACCGGTCCTCGTTCGTGGCCTCGTTCCATTTGGGTGCGTTGCGGCCGACGGCTTTCCAGATGTTTGGCGGCTGATGCGGCATGATCGGCGGCCCGCCCATCTTCGACGACAAGAGACCGCTCGCCGCCAGCGCCTGATCGCGAATCGTCTCGGCCGGCAAGCGGAACCGCGGCCCGCGCGCGTACAGCTTGTTCTCCGGATCGCGCTCGCGCAGTTCGGCAGTGAGCTTTGACGACTGGCGGTACGTGGCGGAGAGTGCGATGAGGCGGAGGATGTGCTTCATGGACCAGGGTCGTCGAGAGTCGAGAGTCGAGAGTCGAGAGCCAGAGGAGAACGCACCACTCGCCTGTTCTGGCTCTTGACTCTCGACTCTTGACTCTCGACCTTCCCCAAATTCCACCGCCAGCCAATCGAGCAGCTCCGGGTGCGTGGGCGGCTCACTTTGGAAGCCGAAGTCTTCCAGCGTCGTCACAATGCCTTGGCCGAACAGTTCCGCCCACCAGCGGTTGACCGTCACGCGGGCCGTGAGCGGGTTGTCGGGCGAGACCAGCCACTGCGCGAAGCCGAGGCGGTTCTTCGGCAGGTTGGGATCAAGCGGATGCAGCATCGCGGGCGTGCCCGCCGAAACTTCCTCGCCCGGCGTGAGGTAGTTGCCGCGCTTCAGCATATGCGTGGTGCGCGGCTGGTCCATTTCCACCATCACGAGCGTGCTCGGCGGCAGCAGCTTCGCGAGCTTCTGCTTCATCTGGGACAGTTGTTTATCGAGTGCGCTAAACTTGGGATCGGACTCGGCGAGGAATTCGTCGAGCTTCTGCTGCTCCTTCTTCGAGCGCTTCGTATCCTTGAGGATCTTGGCGATCTCGTCGGGAATGGCCGGCCCGCCGGCACCGGTGAGGGCGGAGAGCTTGAGCCGCCCGATGGTGCGGCCTTGGCCGTAGTTCTGGTCGAGCGTGAACACCAGCGTTTTTTCGCCGTCGCCGGTGAGCGGCTGCTGCAATCGAAACACCGCCCAGTGCGACTTGCCGAACTGCTGGCCGATGGCCCATCCCGTTTTGAGATCATCGTCGAACGCGGCCGACACCGGGTAGCGGGCCTGCTCGTAGTCGGCCTCGGCGGAGGCGATGGGCAGGTCGCGAGAGTTGTCGGTCTCGGCGGTTTGGGCGGTGATGCCGAATTCGCTCAAGATGAAGTTGGGCCGCTGCTCGTCGCCGCGTCCGGGGCCTTCGCCCGGCAGCTCGGGATGCGTCAGCGCTTCCAGCTTGAAACCGGAGATGTTCGCAAGCGTGGTGCGGACGGTGACGGTGTAGGTGGAGATGTTCGGCACGCGACCGGTAACGAGGATCGAGCCGTCGTCCAGCACGCGGTGGTCTTCCTTCCCGGTGGAGGCGAACTCAGCGATGGCGAGCGGCTGCCACGCCGGCGGTTGTTCGAGATGTTCCAGCAGTTCGCGTTCGCGATCGGCGCGGTTCGACTGCAGCAAAGTCAGCATCTGCGCCTTTTCGCTCTCGAGTTCGTCGCACCGTTCCTGCAGCGCGGTCCGTTCGGCTTGCAGCGTGGGCGGCAAAGGCAGGTCCATTTTCGGGCCGAAGAAGTCGAACGACACCCCCTGCCCCGACGGGTTCCGCACTTCGAGCGGCGTGTTATTGAAGTACGCGAACACCTGGTAGTAATCGCGCATGGTGAACGGGTCGTACTTGTGGTCGTGGCACTGGCAGCATTCGAGCGTGAGCCCCAGCCACACCGTGGCCGTGGTGTTCACGCGGTCGATGATCTGGTTAATGCGGTTTTCTTCGGGATGCACGCCCGCTTCCACGTTGCACGTGGTGGCGCGATGAAAACCGGTGGCGACTTTTTGCGCGAAGGTGGCGTCGGGCAGCAGGTCGCCCGCGAGCTGTTCGATCGTGAACTGGTCGAACGGCATGTCGGCGTTGAGGGCGTCGATCACCCAATCGCGATACGCCCAACTGTCGCGGAGCTGGTCGGCCTGGTAGCCGTTGGAATCGGCGTAGCGGGCCAGGTCCAGCCACGGCTGCGCCCAGCGTTCGCCGAAGCGCGGCGAAGCAAGCAACCGATCGACGACGCGCTCATAGGCTTCGCTGGATGTGTCCTTCAAAAAGTTCTGCAATTCTTCCGGCGATGGCGGCAGGCCGATGAGATCGAGAGAGACTCTTCGCAGCCAGGTGGCGCGATCGGCTTCCGGCGACGGCGAGAGCCCGGCCGCTTCCAGCCGCGCGAGAATGAACCGGTCGATTTCGTTGCGGACCCAATCGGTGCGCTGCACCGCCGGCAAGGCGGGCCGCTGCGGCTTCACGTAGGCCCAGTGATCGGCATAGTTCGCGCCCTGCTCGATCCAGCGGGTGAGGACTTCGATTTCTTTGGGTGTGAGTTGTTTCTTCGATTCGGCCGGAGGCATTCGTTCGGCGGGATCGGCCGCGGCGATGCGCTTCACCAGTTCGCTCTCGGCCGGTTTGCCGGGAACGATCGCGCGATGTCCATCGCGCTCCTTCAGCGCCTCTGCGGGCACATCCAACCGCAACTCGCCGCCGCGGTTTTCGTCCGCCGGCCCGTGGCAGAGAAAGCACTTGGCCGAGAGGATCGGGCGGACGTCGCGCTGGAAGTCGATGGGGTCGGCGGCGCCGCACGCGATTCCAACAAGCAACGTCGCGGAAAGAAGTTCGCTCATCGGGCTGTTCTCGTCAGCGACCCACAGGAATGACGGGACGGCATCACAAGGGGAATGCGCAGAATCATCGCACCACTTCTACCAGAACATGCGCCACGGCGGCGAATTATTCTGAGAACTGAACATTCGCTCCGGAAGCTTTCAGGATTGTTTCACCCAACTCCTCGACGATAATATCAACACCGCTTGATTCATGCGGAACCAAGGGACAGATACTTTCCATGCTGACCATGTTCGGCGGTCCGCGACGCTGTTGCGACGGCCTCACCCGCCGCGAAACGCTGAAGGTGGGTGCGCTGACCGCGCTTGGCGGATTCGGCTATGCCGAATGGCAGCAGGCCGTGGCCGCAGAGATTGTGAAGGACGGCCCAGCGAAGCACGTGATCACGCTGTTTCTGCTCGGCGGCGCCGCCACGCAGGACATGGTCGACCTGAAGCCCTACGCTCCGGCCGAAGTCCGCGGCGAGTTCCAGCCCATTCCCACCAACGTGCCGGGGATCGAATTCTGCGAACACCTGCCGCTGCTCGCGGGCCATGCGGACAAGCTCGCCGTCGTGCGTTCGGTGACGCATCAGGCCGGCTGTCACAACTGCCTGCCCTGCTACACCGGCTGGGACCTGATGCCACCCGACCAGCACCCGCGCGACACCGACGCGCCGAGCATGGGATCCGTCGTGGAGTACTTGTCGAGAGTCGAGAGTCGAGAGTCGAGATCCAGAGAAGAGTCTCAGTCCCCTGCCGTTTCTGGCTCTCGACTCTCGACTCTTGACTCTCGACTTCCTCCCTACGTCTTCATGCCCTGCTGGCTGGGTTGGGGGCAGTCGTTCCGCCGCGCGGGGCCGTATGGCGGCTTCCTGGGCAAGCAGTTCGACCCGCTCATCACCACCTGCCAGCCGTACTACGACAAGGACGGTTTCGCGCCGACGCCCGGCAACCCGCAGATTGTCCGCGGCATTCCATTGCTGGAAGGCAGCAGCTTTCCCGAAGGCATCACGGTCGACCGGCTGAATCGCCGGCGAAGTCTGCTCGATCAGATCGACGATGGGCGCGCCAAGCTCGCTGCCGCTCAGTACGGCCGCAACCAGGACCAGGCGTTCGACCTGCTCACGTCGTCGCGGTTGCGAACCGCGTTCGATCTGGATCAGGAAGACCCCAAGACAGTCGACCGCTACGGCCGAACGCTGTTTGGACAGAGCACGCTCATTGCGCGGCGGCTCGTCGAGCAGGGCGTGAAGTTCGTCAACGTGACGTGGGACCTGTTCTGGGGTCCGGTGAACGTCGATTACGATGCCTGGGACACGCACCGCAACAATTTTGCGATCCTCAAGAACAACAAGCTGCCGGGGTTCGACCAGACGTTCTCCGCGCTCCTGGAAGACCTGCAACAGCGCGGGCTGCTGGATTCGACGCTGATTCTGGTGATGAGCGAGATGGGCCGCACGCCGCGGATCAACGGCGCCGCCGGCCGGGACCATTGGACGAACTGCTACAGCCACCTGCTCGCCGGGGCGGGCATCCGCGGCGGCACGGTGTACGGGGCGTCCGACTCGCAAGCCGCGTATGTGCAGAACAACCCGGTGCGTCCGGCCGACATCTGCGCCACGGTGTATCACTGCCTGGGCATCGACCCCGAAACGCGCATCCCCGACCGCACCGGCCGCCCGGTGGAAATCGCCCACGGCGGGCGAGCGATCGCGGAGATTCTCGCGTAAAGTGGCCAAGGGGAGTTTCTCCAATGACCACGTCCGCGCCTCCATTCGGTTCCCCCGACCTGCGTCTGCCCGATGACTTGCGCGGGCCGCTGCTCGAGCACCTGCAACAACTGCACGCACGGTATGTTGCCCGTGGCTGGGCGGGACGCGTGGGCTTCGGCGAACGGCCGGCGGTGATCGTGATCGATCTCGCCAGGTTCTGGACGCAGCCGCAGCAGCAGATCGGGGCCAACCTCGACTCCGTCATCGACAACACCTGCCGCGTGCTGAAAGCGGCCCGCCAGGCCGGCGTGCCGATCTTCTTCACGTCGTTCGCCTACGATCCCGCCGATCCCCCGAGCCCGCAGAACAAGAAGCTCTGCCTGAACGTGAAACCAGGGGATGAACATCTCTTCGATCTTGATGAGCGGCTGCAGCGCCAGCCGCACGAGAAACTCATCCGCAAGCGCTACGCCTCGGCGTTCAAGGGGACCAACCTGCACGAGATGCTGACGTCGCTGCGGGTCGACACGCTCATTGTCAACGGCGTGAGCACCAGCCACTGCGTGTACGCCACCTGCCGCGACGCGACAGACAGCTTCCGCGTGATCGTGCCCAGAGAAGCCGTCGGCGAGCGCTGCGAACTGTTCCACCACGTGAGCCTCTTGGACATCGACATCGACCTCGGCGACGTGATGCCGGTGGAGGAGGTGGTGCGGCATTTCGGCGAGCCGAGTCGCGTCAGCAACCGGGGGGTTTGAATGACGACGAAGACACCCGGTCGCTGACGCGACTCGGCTCGCCGTTGAGGACTGATATGCGAGTCTATCTCTCTGCGCTACTGTGCTGTTGCTCAATCGCCAGCGCCGACGATCTCGCCGATCGCGCCCGTGAGATCCACTTCTCGGGGCTGTTGTTCGACGGCCATAACGATCTGCCGTGGCAGGTGCGAAAACTGGGCGAAGGTTCATTCGACCGGCTCGACATCGCACTGCCGCAGCCGAAGCTGCACACCGATCTGCCGCGGCTGAAGCAGTCGGGCCTCAAGGCACAGTTCTGGTCGGTGTACGTGCCGGCGGAAACCGACGCCACCGGCGACGCATTGCTGAAAACGCTGGAGCAGATCCAGATCGTGCACGCGATGCTGAAGCGCTACCCCGAGGCGTTCGAGCAGGCCTTCACCGCCGACGACGTCGAACGCATTGCCCGCCGCGGCAGGATTGCGTCGATGATCGGCGTGGAGGGCGGCCATTCCATTCAGAACTCGCTGCCGGTGCTGAAACAGCTCTACGACCGCGGCGCTCGCTACATGACGCTCACCCACACCAAGAGCCTCGACTGGGCCGACTCGTGCGCCGACGAGCCGCGCTGCCACGGGCTGTCGCCGTTCGGCGAAGAAGTGATTCGTGAGATGAACCGGTTGGGCATGCTGGTCGACCTGTCGCACGTGTCGGTGGCCACAATGCGGGCCGCACTGAAAGTAACGAAAGCCCCGGTGATCTTTTCGCATTCCTCCGCGCGGGCCCTCTGCGACAACCCCCGCAACGTGCCGGACGACATCCTGAAACAACTGCCCGCGAACGGCGGCGTGGTGATGATCAACTTCTATCCCACGTTCATCGTCCCCACCGCGGAGCTGGCCAAGGACAAGAACGCCCGCGGATCGTTGAACACGGTTGTCGATCACATCGAACACGTGATCCAAGTCGCCGGCATCGACCACGTGGGATTGGGTGGCGACTTCGACGGCATCGGCAAGACGCCGGTCGGCGTGGAAGACGTGGCCGCATACCCCGCGATCACGACGGAACTCGTGCGTCGCGGCCACTCGCGCGAGGCGATCCACAAGATCCTCGGCGCAAACATCCTGCGCGTACTCCGTGCCGCAGAACAGGTGGCGCGAGATGGGAAATGAACGACTCTTGAAGTTAGCGGGACGGCGGACACCGCAATCGCGAGTCAATCGCAAACCGCAAGCGTCGTTCAAAACTCCGCGGCGGCGGACATCACATAGCCGAACGTGGCTTCGGTCGTGACGTCGGTGGTTTCCAGACGCGTGATGTCGAAGTTGCGATCGGTCACCAGCCGCGCGAAGTCGCGGAAGAAGCCGTCCGGCCGCGTCACCTGCAGCGATAATTCGTTCTCGCCCGTCACCTCCACGCCCTGCACCATATGCCAGCGGATCAGCTCCGCCGCGAGGTCGCGCGACCGCGGGCTGACAATCCGCACCTGCAGCGGCTGATCGGCGAACATCTCGCGAATCTCCGCCACTGTCCCCATCGCCAGCACGCGACCGCGGCCCATGAACACGATCCGCTCGGCCAGGTCGTCCATCTCGTCGAGGATGTGGCTCGACACCAGCACCGCCTTGCCTTGGTCGGCGAGACGGCGGAACAGCTTCATCAGCTCGCGGCGGCCGACGGGATCGACGCCGTTGAGCGGCTCGTCGACAACGAGCAGGTCGGGATCGTGCACCAGCGCCTGGGCCAGGCGGATGCGCTGCCGCATCCCTTTGGAATACCCGCGGAGAGTGCGGACGGCGCGTTCGGTCATGTCGACCTCTTGGAGGGCGCGTTCGGTCTGCTCGACGACTTCGCGATTCGACATGCCGTGCAATCGGGCCATCGTGCGGACGAACCGCCGGCCGGACATTTCTTCGTAAAACGTGTCGACTTCCGGGCAGTAGCCCACGTGCCTCTTCGCTGCCGCCGACGTTGCCGCATGGCCGCACACGCGCACGTCTCCCAGGCTGGGCTTCAAGAGTCCGGTGAGCAGTTTGATGAGGGTCGACTTGCCCGCCCCATTCGGACCGAGCAACCCGGTGATCCCCGGCCCGAGCACGACCGAAACGTCGTTCACGCCGATGACGGGCCCGTACCACTTGGTCACGCCGCGGAATTCGGCAAGAGGCGATCCCACTCTCGCCCCCCCCGCCAAGGGGGGGTTGGGGGGGGTCAACGAGGTAGTCGCGCCGCTGGAAGATTCGACCCCCCCGTTCCCCCCCCTGGAAAGGGGGGGCGAAGAAACCGGATCGGCGTTGCGTGCAGGCCCGCTCATCGCACCACCTCCACTGCCCTCACGCGACGGATGATGAGCAGCAGCCCGGCTGCGCACACGCCGACCAGCACCCCTACTGTTTCCGTCAGCGACGGCCGGGGGTCGGTAGGCGCCATCCCGAAAAACCAGATGCCCGCCTGGTGCATGTCTTCCCCCAGCGAAATCAACTTCCAGCGTTCGTTGCGGTTGATCCGCCACAACGCCTCCGCCAGCGCGCCCAGCAAGGCGAACAGGCCCAGCCAGCTCATCACCAGCGGCACGGTGCGCGGCACCCAGGCGGCAACCGCGAACAACAGCACGCTCTGCACGCTCGCCAGCACGAACCCGTACCCAAGGATGCCCACCAGGATCCGCCAGTTCTCGCGGAAGTAGGTCAGCGAGTTGCTCAACATGCCGTATTCGACGTACAGCACGATGGCGGGAATGACCGTGATCACCGCCACCACCGACGCAATCGACAGCAGCTTGCCGACGATGTAATGCCGGCGGTCGATGGCCCGCGACAGGTAGAACACCATCCCTCCCTGGCGGTAGTCGCTGCCGATGAGGGCCGACCCCGCAAACGCCAGCAGCAGCATGGTGATCGCGGCCTGCAGGTTCATGAAGTCGGCATAGGCGCCGCCAGTGCCCGTGACTTTGAAACTGTCCAGGAACCGCTCCAGGTCGCGGCTCTGGATGATGAGCGTCGCCTTGAGATAGATGAATGCAAAGTGAAACAGAAAGTTCATCAACCCCAACCCGATGAGCACCCAGAACACCCACCGGCGGAAGATGATGCCCAGCCCCACCCGCGCCAGCGTCAGGCACGCCCACCAGGGCGACCGCCGCGTGCCTCCCCACTCGCGATACCCGGCCTGGTCGAGATGCATGTTGCTCTTATCCGCGTCTTAGCCCCCGGCGAGTCGCCGGGGGGCGAGCGCTTCAAACACTCATCCTATCGGACAACAGTCTTGGCGCGACGTCAAACAAACACGCGCGACACCGGTCGCTTACGTTCCCCCCTCGTTCAAATATTGCTTCAGCGCTTCGTGCCACGGTCGGATCGTTCGACCGATGACGGCTTGCAGTTTCACACAGCTCAGCACGCTGTATTCCGGCCGGCGGGCCTTGGCACCGTACTCGGCCGAAGTGATGGGAATCACTCGCGGCGACAGCTTCGCCAGCCGGAAGATCTCCTGCGCAAACTCGTACCACGTGCAGTCGCCGGCATTCGTCGCGTGATACAGTCCATAAGCGCTCGTCGCCAGCAGTTCCACCAGCGCGTCGGCCAGATCGGCGCTGCTGGTGGGCGTACAACGCTGGTCGTTCACGACGCGCAGCTCGGGACGCTCGGCTCCCAATCGCAGCATCGTTGCGACGAAGTTGCCCTTTCCAGTGTCCCGGTCACTCCGAACTGACCGGGACACGTTCCCGTACAGCCCACAGGTCCGCACAATCCAATACCTCCGACAGAGGCTGCGCACGAACCATTCGCCCGCCAACTTGCTGCCGCCGTACACGGAGAGGGGACCGGGCGGATCGATCTCCATCCAGGGCCGGCCGTCTCCCCGATGAAGGCCGAACACGTAGTCGGTGCTGACGTGCATCAGCGGCACATCGTGTGCGCCGCACCACTGCGCCAGATGCCGCACCCCGAACGCATTCACCGCAAACGCGCG
>Ga0073934_10012345_pt1 | contig 10089 bp, 7 predicted proteins | sample LarsenN4metaG_FD_76834 | JGI IMG/M metagenome (GOLD analysis project Ga0073934, IMG submission 76834) | Hot spring sediment bacterial and archeal communities from British Columbia, Canada, to study Microbial Dark Matter (Phase II) - Larsen... ... | reverse complement strand
CCGTGGCCATTGCCCGGCTTTTATTCGGAGAAAGAATGAATGTACAGATTCCCCCTAATTTAAATTCGAGGACCTTTTCTCTTTTTATTTTTGCCGGGGCCAACGACCTGGGCGGGGTTTCGCCTATAACGATTGATTACGTTAACCCGGAGGCCCCCTGGCCTCAGGTAGAGAGGATGGAAAAGGAGCTTAAAGAGCTTGGATTTATCCTGAAAGAAAGGTTACCGGTATACCCGGAATTTATTGGAGAGGAATTCCTGAGTAGCAGTGTTTTGGAGCGGGTGAACGGTTTTGTGGATGATTATGGCTATGTATCCCTGACCAATTCATCTAAGACCCAAGGAGAGGAAAATGGAAGAGCTTAAGGATATAGTGGAGAAAATAGAAGAAAATAGAAGTCTCGGTCTTGATTCCCTTCTGTCTAGGGTGAACGGGAGAACGGCTCAGATAGTTAACAAGGCCTTGGTGGGACAGGAGGTTTTGGTAGAGGAAGGGGAGCATCTTTTCAACATCCAGGATGCGGACGAGTTATCGCTTCTGGCTATTGCTGCTGATGAAATAAGAAAAGAGGATGTCGGGGATGTCGTCACTTACGTCATAAACCGCAATATTAATTTCACCAATATATGCGATGTCTGGTGTGGTTTTTGCAATTTTATGGCTCCGGAAGGGGATGAACGGGCTTATTTCCTGACCATGGAGGAGATTGCCCAAAAAACGGTAGAAGCCAGGGAAAATGGAGCAACCGAGGTTTGCATGCAGGGAGGGATACATCCGGATATAGACGGGAAATTCTACATAGAACTCATAAAAACAGTGAAAAAGGCTGTGCCGGACATGCACACACACTGCTTCTCCCCTTTCGAGATATATTATGGGGCGAAGACTCTAAACGTGACCGAAGAGGACTTCATCGAGATGCTCAAGGATGTCGGCCACAATACCTTCCCAGGCACTGCCGCTGAGGTTCTGGATGAAGAGGTGAGAAAGGTAATAGCGCCAAGAAAGATTACCACTTATGACTGGATTAGAATAGTCAAAAAAGCCCATAAGGCCGGGATGAGGACAACCTCAACCATAATGTATGGCCATGTAGATAAGCCCTATCACTGGGCAAAACATATAGGGATTCTCAGAGATATTCAGAAAGAGACCGGGGGATTCACCGAGTTTGTACCGCTAAGGTTTATTCCCTGGAACACCAGGATTTTTAGAAAATCTAAGGGTAAAGTAATGGCTGGCCCTACCGACCTTGACCAGTTGAAGATGTACGGTGTATCCAGGCTCATGCTTCGCGGGTGGATAAACAACATCCAGGTATCATGGGTGAAACAGGGGCCGGAGTTCGCCCAGTTTTCTTTAACTGCCGGTGCAAACGATTTTGGCGGCACCTTGATGGAAGAGCATATTTCCCGCGCTGCCGGTGCAAATCATGGCCAGTATTTCCCGCCGGAGGAGTTCCGCCGCCTCACCAGGGAGATCGGACGCATACCGGCGCAGAGAACTACCACGTATGATACGGTTATGATGTTCAGCAAAGAAGGGGAGGACTGAGCAGTAGGAGTGTTTAGCTGTACGTCATAACCTCATCATCACACATTATCTAGCTATTTAGAACCTAAATAAGCCTACGTATCTTTCATTCAATAAGAACATTGTATGTAGAGACGTATGGCCATGCTTCTCAGATTGGCATTGATAACATATCTCTAAAGTGTAAGGAACGCATACCTGTCCTGAGCAGTCGAAGGATATGCGTTCCCTACAAACAAATGGTGCTTATGTGTCTCTGCCTTAGATTCCCATAAACCATAAACTGAATTTGATTTATCTCTTCTAAAACTCGTATCGAACCCAATGTTCCCGGCATAGTTAACCTTACTCATCACAGTTATACTCATTTTTGAACCATGCCAAACGACCCTCTCCACCGAGACCTTGAAGCCACTCTTAAAGCACGACTAGATGGTGAAGTCCGGTTTGATGCCATCAGCCGGGTCCTCTATAGTACGGATGCCAGCAATTATCAAATCGAGCCCATCGGCGTGGTCATTCCCCGAACAGTCGAAGATGTGGTGAGAACCGTAGAAACTGCCGCACAGTACAATGTATCTATTCTACCTCGCGGCGGGGGGACGAGCCTTGCCGGTCAAGCAGTAGGGCACGCACTGGTAATAGACTTTTCTAAATACTTGAACCGGGTGCTGGAATTAAACCTAGAAAACCGCACCGTTCGAGTTCAACCCGGTATTTATCTCGAACAACTGAATCGTTATCTAAAACCTCATAATTTGATGTTTGGCCCGGACCCGGCTACCGCCAGAGTGGCAACCATAGGCGGGGTGATAGGAAATAACGCCACCGGCACACACTCGATCCTGTACGGAATGGCCGGGGATAATCTGGAATGTGCACAGGTTGTCCTTTCGGACAGCAGCACGATTGAGCTCAGCGCAATAGACGAGGTTAGCTTTTCTAGCAAAGTAAACTTAAATTCTGCTGAAGGGAAACTATACAAAAGCCTGCTTGAATTGCGCACCCGCTATGCCGAAACCATCAATAGGGACTTTCCCAAGCACTGGCGGCGAGCCTCCGGCTATAGCCTACCTTATCTTATTAAGAGTCCTTTCAATCCGGCTCGACTACTTGCCAGTTCCGAAGGAACGCTAGCCGTGGCTATAGAATTCACACTTAATTTGGTTCCTAGCCCTCTTCATACAGGGCTCACGCTTTTACAATTTCCCGAACTGGTCTCGGCAATGGGGGCTGTGCCGGTTATCCTCGAAAAAAATCCTTCAGCGATAGAATTGATCGACCGAATGCTCATCAGTCTTACCAGAGAACACCCCGGCTTTTCGCCGAGGCTCTCGTTTGTCGAAGGTGATCCTGAAGCTATTCTAGCCGTAGAGTTCTACGGCGAAACAGAAAAAGAAGTGGAACAAAAGACTCATGACTTGGTTTCTTATCTAAATAATAGGAACATCAAATGTTCCAGCACATACGCCCTTTCTCCGGAATCTCAGGCTAATGTATGGGGGGTGAGGAGGGCAGGATTAGGTCTCCTGATGAGTAAACGAGGCGATTACAAGCCTATTCCATGCATCGAAGACGTGTCCGTCCCGGTTGAAAATCTATCAAACTACGTAGCGAATATACTGGATGTGATCCACAGGCTAGGAACCAAAGCGGCGTTCTACGGGCACGCCAGCGCCGGATGCCTTCATGTGAGACCGCTGGTTAACCTGAAAACCGCCCAGGGCGTAACGCTCATGAAGGAACTAACGGAGCAGGCTTTCAAGCTGGCTCTACGGCATGGCGGTATCATGAGCGGAGAGCACGGAGACGGTTTACAAAGAAGCTACCTGAATGAGAAACTCTTCGGCCCTACCCTTTATCAGGCAATGCGTGAGTTGAAAACCGCTTTTGACCCAAGCGGACTTCTCAATCCGGGGAAGGTTGTAGATGCTCCAATGCCGGAGAAAAACCTGAGATACGACACGAACTATAGAGCAGTGGAAATTAGTACTTACCTGGATTGGTCCAGGGACAAAGGATTCACCCAGGCAGTGGAGATGTGTAACGGTCAGGGTCTATGTCGGAAAATCGGAGAAGGCATCATGTGCCCGTCATACATGGCTACCCGCGACGAAATGGACACAACCAGGGCACGCGCCAATGCACTTAGGGCGGTTATCTCGGGAAGACTATCTAAAGAGGTACTAACTAGCGATGAAATGTATAAGGTATATGACCTCTGTCTTGCCTGTAAAGGATGTAAAAGAGAATGCCCCTCCGGTGTTGATGTAGCCAAGATGAAGACCGAGTTCCTGGCTCATTACCACTCGGTTCATGGATTAACTATACGCGACCGCATATTTGGCTACATTCATGAAATCAGCCGCATTTCCTCTCATGCTTCACCACTGGCTAACTTTGCTTTAAATAACCCCCTATCACACTGGTTACTTTCCCATATGAATATCCATCCAAATCGCTCATTTCCTCGCTTTGCCGGTGAGACTTTTACTAACTGGTTCCACAATCGCCAGCCAGCCAAACCTAGAACTGCTGGCGGAAAAGCGGTCTATTTTCACGACACCTGGACCACCTTTTATTATCCGGAAGTCGGTCAAGCCGCAGTGAAGCTGCTCGAAGTTGCCGGATTTGAAGTAATATTAGTCGCCAACCGTGCATGCTGCGGCCGCCCGATGCTGAGTAAGGGAATGGTTGAACCTGCGCGCTCCCGCGCACTTAGAAACGTAGAGCTACTCTCTACCTACGCCCGTAAAGGCATACCAATCATCGGAACCGAGCCTAGTTGTATCCTCACTTTCCGGGATGAATACCCGGATTTATTACCTGGGAACTCCGATGTCAGAATTGTAGCGGAAAGCTTATTTCTACTGGAAGAGTTTCTCCTCGATTTAGATAAAAAAAAGCAACTCAATATCCCTTGGAAATCCGATAACCAATCGGTTTTCTTCCACGGGCACTGTCATCAGAGGGCATTAATTGGCAGTGAACCTTCTTTAGAGCTTCTCCGTCTCTCCGGCTGTTCGGTCAGGGATAGTGGCACCGGCTGCTGCGGAATGGCCGGGAGCTTTGGCTATGAGAAGGAGCACTACGAAATCTCAAGAAAAATCGGAGAAGACCGCCTCTTCCCAGCTATAAGAGAGGCACCGCCGGAAACGGTAATCGCCGTCTCCGGCGTCTCCTGCCGCCAACAGATCGAGCATTTTACGCAAAGACGAACTAGACATGTGGTAGAGGTGTTGTCCAATCAGATTAGAGATGGTCACTAGGAAGACGATAAATTTATAAACTCTAAATGTTGAAGAGTTTCAGCCCTTTCCCTACAGAACGGACAAGAATGTCTGTTCTACTAGGACCAATATAACAAAGTTTCCCTTGACACCCATATCCGAAATGTGCTATAAGAAGAGAGTAGAGTCATTATTAGTGGACGGTTTTAAGATGGGGTAACTCAGATTCAATCTAAGCTTTGTTGTTCGCTTCTTACAACAAGGGCAGTTTCCCTAAAGACACAATTTCTTAACCGTTTTTTTGCACTTCCAAAAGTAGCTAAGAGGCGTATTTCTACCCGCCAGCACCTTATTTTCACATTCCTAAAAGGGTTTTCTACATTGCGCTCCTTAAAGTATTTTTAAAAACCTCAGAACTTAGTGTCTTATGTCCATTTGTTCCATAGAAGTAGAGCAGACCCATGGGAGCTGGGCTAGAACTTTATGGGGTGACTTAAGCATGGGACTGAATTTTCGGTTGAAATCATCCTTAGTTCATTGGTGACAGAGGAAAGAATATTAGTTATGGCAACAATACGAGATATTACAGAACAAAAAAGAATCGAAGAGAGGATTAAGAGAAGCGAGGCTAGGCTTACAGAGGCGCAGGGAATTGCCCACATAGGTAGTTGGGAATGGGATATAGCCTCAAAGAATGTGAGATGGTCCGACGAGCTTTATAGGATCTTTAGTATGAAACCACAAGAGATTGGTATTACTTACGAAGGATTCCTCGAGCGTGTGCATCCGGATGATAGAGATTTTGTCAGACAAATCATGGAGAGGGCGCTAGTGGATTACAAACCATTCAGCTTTGATCATCACATCATTCAACCTGGCGGAACTGTGCGGATCCTTCATAGCCAGGGCAGAGTTATTGTCGATGAAACTGGTCAGCCGATGAGGATGGTAGGGACTGGACAAGATATAACTGAGCGCAAGTGGGAGGAAGAAGTACTCAGAAAAGCACATGATGAATTAGAAGTAAGGGTTCAGGAACGTACAGCAGAGCTTATAGAAATAAGTGAAACTTTAAAGGCAGAAATCACAGAGCGTACGCAAATAGAGGAGTCGCTACAGAGGAGTGAGGAACGTTATAGGACTTTATATGAATACAATCCGTCAATGTACTTTACCTTGGATATAGAGGGAAATATTCTTTCTGTCAATCAGTTTGGGACAGAACAACTCGGCTATACCGCTGAGGAATTAGTTGGAGAGTCTGTACTCAGGGTTTTCTATGAGGACGATAAAAAAGCAGTACTCGATCAATTGGCTTTATGCTTACAGAATCCTGGGCAGGTTTTTCGTTGGGAATTTCGCAAGACTCGCAAGGATGGAAGCGTGTTGTGGGTGAAGGATGCTGCACGCACGGTCCAAGATGTTAACGGCTATGCAGTTGTTTTCATCACTTGCCATGACATAACCGAGCGAAAGAAGGCGGAAGAGTCTCTCAGGGAGACGGCGGAGCGCCTGCAATCTCTTTCCCAAAGACTGGCAGAGGTGCAGGAGGAAGAGCGGCGGCGGTTGGTCGAGGTACTACATGACAATATCGGACAGAACCTGACTGCGCTTAGCATTAATCTGAACATAATGCATAGTTTCATCTCGCCTGAGTCTGCAGCCAAGATAGAACATCGGCTGAAAGATTCTCTGCAAATGGTAGAAGAGACAACAGTGCGCATACGGGACATCATGACAGCATTGTACCCGCCGGTGTTAAACGACTATGGCCTTTTAGCCACGCTCCGCTGGTTCGGTGAAGAAACTGCCACCCGCACCGGACTTAAGGTAATAGTCGAAGGCGAAGAGCTGACAACACGACTACCCCTTGAGATGGAAACGGCGCTTTTCCGTATCACCCAGGAGGCGGTAAATAACGTCATCAAACATGCTTGCGCCAACTGCGTAAGGATAAAATTTGAAAACGACTCCCCAATTGTGCGTCTTACCATTGCTGATGACGGCGTGGGCTTTGATCCAGCCTCTATCTCTACAATCAGTATGCGGCAAAGTTGGGGGTTGCTCATCATGCACGGGCGTGCTGATGCCATGGGAGGGCGTCTGCATGTGAACTCTGCGCCGGGGCGGGGTACAAAGGTTATTATTGAGGTAGGAAGGTAGACCTATGTCAGTAAAGATAAGTGTATTTCTTGCCGATGACCACATCGTTGTACGAGACGGCTTATGCTATCTCTTAGAGGCTCAGCCGGATATCCGTGTAGTTGGCTCGTCCTCCGACGGGCGCGATACAGTGCGTCAGGTGAACCAAATTCATCCCAATGTGGTTATTATGGATATTGCTATGCCTCTCCTAAATGGCATAGAAGCTACAGAGCAAATCCTCAAGGTCTCTCCGTCTACTTATGTTATTATCCTTTCCATGCACGCCACCGCTGAGCATATTTACCGAGCACTGCGGGCAGGAGCACGCGGTTATCTGCTGAAAGAATCAGCCGGAATGGAGGTTGTAAAAGCCATCCGCGAGGTCCATGTCGGTAGACTTTACTTGAGTCAGAGGATCGAAGAAACTATGACTAAAGATTACTTGCTCGGGCATAAAACCATAAGTCCCCTAGAAAGCCTCAGTCCAAGGGAGCGGGAAATCCTGCAATTAATTGCAGAAGGCAAATCCAGTGCTGAGATTGCTAAAACCGTTTACCTCTCGCCCAAGACGGTGGAAACATACCGCAGCAGGCTGATGCAGAAGTTAGGTGTGCATGACCGGCACAGCCTGATAAAGTTTGCCATCCAGCACGGTCTGACACCACTGGAGTGAATCTTATAGCCGATTTCATTTGGGTATGACAACGAATAGGACTGTCATTCCAGCACGCATTAAGCGAGAATCCACATTCAATTTTCTCACTTTGTCAGGTTTTTCTGATACTCCCCCCTAAAAATCAGACTTTCCTTACAGATAGATAACGTATGTACCTTAAAGCATTATCATACTTATCACGCATTCCATCATAAAAGAGTCAAACTCTCCTGACAGACAAGCTAAGGCAACTTCATATATCATGGTTACATGATACAGAAACAGTTCGTCGATAGTTCCAGGCACGCTCCCTGCCCGATTCATGCATGTAAGCTGGTGAATCTGTATAGTGGATTAAATAGATTTCCTCTAATTTTAAGTGCTGAAGCTCTAGGATATTAGATGAAGAAGATTATGAAAACTTTTATCGCAGACGATTCGCTCAATGTACGTAAAGGATTAATAGCTATGCTTTCACAGATCGAAGGAATCGAAATCACAGGTCAAGCCGGTAACGTACATGATGCCATAGATTCTATCCAGGCACTTGAGCCAGACGTGGTAATACTCGACATAAAGATGCCTGGTGGGAGCGGAGTAGATGTACTTAGGCATATAAAGAAAGAGCAGCCGTCTACTGTGGTCATCATTCTAACCAACTACCCCTATCCTCAGTACCGTCAAGAATGCATGGATGAGAAGGCGGATTTCTTTTTCGATAAGTCCATCGAATCTGAAAAGGTCATAAAGGTATGCAAACGATTGGCCCGGAGTTCTCATACATAAATAGAGTTAATAAAATGAGTGGCTGAAGAACAGGATTTAAAACTTAAGATAACAAAAGGTTTTGAATCTTATCCTAAAAAGAAAGGAGGTGATTAGAATGGCAAAGTTTATAGCTATTCATCCCGTAGTTCCGCCAGCACCACAGGAAGCAGCCCTATCGCTTTATAAGAAGTGTAAAGCAGGAGTTAGTCTTGATGCATACTGGGTTGGCAGCTGGTTGCAGCTTAATGAGAAAGGGGAGATAACCAAGGTCTTCTGTGAGTGGGATGGAAAAGATGCAGAGTCTGTAAGAAAAAATTTGGCAGCATCACTTCCAGAGCTACCGCCATCAGAGGGGATTTTCCCTATGGCTCAGGTGAAAGGCGAGGATTACAGGTAGGTCTTCCCCAAAAGACACTAGAGAGATTCTATCTCGTCTCTCTAGTGTCTTCTAAAGTAACACTAAATTGATTTAAGAGGAGATTATAGCTATGGATTGGGGATTACATTTTCCATCACATATACGTTCTTTCCAATGGGTTTCATACGGGGAACAAAAAGGGTTTTCCTATTATATGCCCTATGACAGCATCGGCAGCGATGTCTATGAGACCTTGGCATTCTGTGCCTTGAATACAAAAAGCATCAAGCTTGGGCCTGGAGTTACAAGCCCCGGGTCACGTACTGCTCCGGTTACTGCCCGTGCCATGGCTACTCTAAATGAGTTGGCACCGGGCAGGTGCGTCCTGGGCATTGGCACCGGAAATACTGCCCGTCGAGCTTATGGAATGCCGCCTGCAAAAATCGATGAAGTGAGAGAATTTGCCGATATATGCAGGAAGATGCTCAAAGGTGAAGAAGCTCTATATATTGAGGGGCCCCAGAGATACATGAATGAAGAGAGGCGTCGCTACGTGAAGTTTCTGAGCCCGGACTGGGGATTCATTAACATCAAGGACAATATCCCGATTTTTTTAGCCGGAAGCGGCCCCCGGATGCTAGAGTTAGCCGGTGAGACAGCGGACGGCGTTATTTTACTGGGTGCTATCGGTGAATCCTTTGTTGATTACTGCATGGAGCATATAAAGATAGGAGCAGAAAGAGCAGGGAGGGACCCAAAGAGTCTTTATACAATCGTGCTCACGGCCTTTCATATACTTGAGAAGGGAGAGACCTTGGAGTCGAGGGCAGTTAAGCTAGCGGTAGGACCGGTTGTGGCAGTTTGTCTAAATATTGCGGCTCTTTCTTTAGAGAACTACCAAAGGAGAACAGGCAAAGCTAAGGGTGAACCTTTACCGGATGATATACGCGAAGGCATCATGAAATTCATCGACGCATATCCAGGAAGGGATATGGATATTGAAAGAAGACACCTAAAGCTATACGGCAGTTATTTCGTGTGGAATGAAGAGTATGAGACTCTCATTACACCGGAGATGATAAAAGCTTCGACTCTCGTGGGTAGCCCTCAGGAAATAAGGGAGACGATTCATAGACTAGAGTCTCAAGGAATAAGTCAGGTTATGATAGCGCCTATCCCAGACCCTAACAAGTCGATGGATAGTTTCCACGAAAACATCATGTCTAAGTATTAGGGTGTAGATAGCTAAAACTAAAAGGGAGCATTGCTAACTTGCATCATTGGATTTGACTAGCGTAAAATTTAAGTACGCTGACATGATAACTACTCATACTGACGACGAAAAATATATGCGTCTGGCTATCGAGGAAGCTTTGAAAGCCAGGGGTATTGGTGAAGTG
>Ga0073934_10012344_pt1 | contig 10089 bp, 9 predicted proteins | sample LarsenN4metaG_FD_76834 | JGI IMG/M metagenome (GOLD analysis project Ga0073934, IMG submission 76834) | Hot spring sediment bacterial and archeal communities from British Columbia, Canada, to study Microbial Dark Matter (Phase II) - Larsen... ... | reverse complement strand
TCCGGACGCGCTCTGAACCCGTCCAGCCGGTCCGCCATAGCCTCGGCGACGGCGGATGGCCGGGTTCCACCTTGTTGCGCCGACATCAAATTTTCTTCGGAAAATTGAATAAACGCGCCGGGCGGGGCGTCCCAAGGGGCAAACCTACCTTTGGAGGCAACCATGAACACCCGACTCACCGCCCTCGCCCTCACCGCCGCCACCGCCCTCAGCTTCACGCCCCAGTCCGCCCTCGCCGGCGACAAGGAGTGGGCCGCGGTCGGTGGCTTCCTCGGCGGCCTCATCGTCGGATCGGTCATCAACGACCACGATCACGACCGCGGCTACCGCACCAGCCGCACCGTCATCATCGACCGCGACCGCCACGGCGGCTGCAACGACCGCTGCGACGACCGTTGCGAGCACCGCGGCTACTGGAAGTCGGTCGAGATCCGCACCTGGGTGCCGGACTGCTGGGAGACCCGCTACGAGCGCGGCCGCCGCGTGCGCATCTTCATCCCCGGCCACTACGAGTGCCGCACCGACCGCGTCTGGGTGGCCTACGACCGCCACGACCGCTACGATCGTCATGATCGCTATGGACGCTCGGGCCGCTACGGGCGCGGTTACGGCCGCGACGACTGCCGGTGAACATCGACAACCACGCATGGACACGAATCTACACGAATGAATCGCTTGTCGCTTTCATCCGGATTAGTGTCCATTCGTGTTCATTAGTGGTTCAACCCTCCCCGCCATGAACTGCCGCGATGCCGAGAACCTTCTCCAAGCCGAGCGCGACGGTGCGCTCGCGGCGGAGCAGCGCACCGCGCTCGACCGGCACCTCGCGGACTGCCCCGCCTGCCGCGAGCTGCAAGGCGCGCTCCATCTCGCCGGCGAGGCCGTGCGGACCGAGGCCGCCGGCGTGCCCGTGCCCGACGTGGACGCCGAATGGCGCAAACTGCGCGCCAGCCTCCACGGCGCCCAAGTGCCGGAGCAGCCGAAGCGCCGTCTTGCGCCCGGCATCTGGCTCGGTGCCCCGCTCGCCGCCGCCGCGGCCGTCGCCCTGGCCATTTTCCTGCAATCGCCCCGCCCCGCCGCGCCGCACGATGCCGTCGCGCTGGCCAGCGTGGACTTCGTCGAAGCCGGCCGGGCCGACGCCTCGACCATGGTCTTTCAGGACCAGCAGAGCGGCTGGGTCGTCGTCTGGGCCAGCAACACGAAGAGCAACGGCTAAGCGCCCTGCTCAACCCGCTCCAAGGGCCAGACCACGACGTCGATCCGCTTGGAGAACAGCACAGCGGGATGTTGCGGGCCCAGTTTGAGGCTCGACACGGTGTTGCGCTGCACGGTCGCCTTCGCCCGTTGCAAGGGCCACTTGGGATGCTGGACCTCCGCACGCCAGAGTGCGCCCTGCTGATCCGCGCAATAGAGACAATAGCGCTCCGTGGCCCAGTGTTCGAAACTGCCGGCGACCGACGGCGCGGGCTCCAAAGGCGTATACGTTGCGGCAAATTCCACCCCGGGTCCGTTCATCCGGTAGTCGCAGGCGCCGTCGGACTCGTTGAGATGAAACTGCGCGTGCCGATACGGCAGGTGAAAGAGCGACCGGCCCAGCCAGACGGCGAGACGGTTGCCCGCGTCGAGACTGTAGAACCAGACACCCGGCTTGCCTCCGGCGGTGACGTAGGTGCGCACGTTCAGCTCGGGGAAATCCGAGAGCGGCGCGAAGGTCGGCAGGCCGCGGCGCGTGGTCTCCGCCATGCGGAAGGGCACGATGCCGACCCAGGCCTTGCCATCGAACAGATCGAGTTCCAGTCCGCGCGGCAGGCGGGTCCGCAACTCCGCGGCGCCGGCCTCGAAATGGAGGAAACACAGGTCCTGCCACGATTGCTGCCAGACCCAGCGGCGGGCGGGCATGGGCCAGGGACGGTGATCCACCTGCGCGAGCGCCCGCGCGACGACCGAATCCCTCACGGCAGCCAGGGATACTGTTCGGCCTTGGGTTTCCGCTTCTCCTTCTGCACGGTCATGCCTGAAGGGCGGAGTCTGTTTGGTCATTCGCCCGGCCGCGCGGCTAGGCCGGCGGCGGCCAGCTGCTGCACTTCCTGCTCCGTGGCGGGGCGGCCGCCGTGGGAACGGATGATGCGCCGGGCATCCTGCACGGTGAGGATATCGCGGGCGTAACGGCGCAAGCCGGGGGGCAGGGACGGAACCCGGGGGCGCCTAGTTTTTTTCGTAATGCCGGAGGTAAGTTTCATGGTTCTTCTTGAAATCACGGATGGCGAGGTCGAGCACCCGGGCTGGGGAAACACTGGGAAACCACTGCTTGCGGAGCAACCCTTTAGTCCGGCCGAGCACGTCGCGATGTGGGATGCCGTGGGCGGTGTCGTAGCGGGCCACATTGACCAATCCCCGGGCGGTCTGCGCCACCAAGACCACGGCGAACGATGTCACCCGCCCGCGCTCCTGGGCAAAAGCCACATGAATGAACAGCCCTTCGCGCAGTCCGATGCGATAGGCTTCCAACGGCATGGCGCGCGGGGCCCCCTCACGGCAGCCAGGGATACTGTTCGGCCTTGGGTTTCCGCTTCTCCTTCTGCGCGGTCATGAACTCCTTCGCCTCATCGGTCATGTAGTAGAGCATGGTGGCGTTGCCGGCGAGTTCCTGGATGCCGCTCTGGCCGTCGAGCTCGGCGTTGAACGCGGCCTTGAGGCAGCGGATGGCGAGCGGACTGCGCTGGAGGATTTCCTTCGCCCAGGCCACGCCCTCGGCTTCGAGCTGCGCGACGGGCACGACCTTGTTGACGAGGCCCATCTCGAGGGCTTCCTGCGCGTTGTATTGGCGGCAGAGAAACCAGATTTCGCGCGCCTTCTTCTGGCCGACCATGCGCGCGAGGTAGCTGGAGCCGAAGCCGCCGTCGAAGCTGCCCATCTTGGGGCCGACCTGCCCGAAGATGCCGTTGTCGGCCGCGATGGTGAGGTCGCACATCACGTGCAGGACGTGCCCGCCGCCGATGGCGTAGCCGGCGACGAGCGCGATGACGACCTTGGGCATCGAGCGGATGAGTTTCTGGACCTCGAGGATGTTGAGGCGCGGCACGCCCTTGGCGTCGATGTAGCCGCCGTGGCCGCGCACGGTCTGGTCGCCGCCGGCGCAGAAGGCGTATTTGCCGTCCTTGGCCGGGCCGGCGCCGGTGAGCAGGACGACGCCGATCTTCTGGTCCTCGCGGGCATCGAGGAGGGCGTCGTGCAGCTCGAAAACGGTCTGCGGGCGGAAGGCATTGCGTTTCTCTGGGCGGTTGATGGTGATGCGCGCGATGCCGCCGGCCTTGTCATAGAGGATGTCGCCGTAGGTTTTGGCGGTTTTCCAAGCGGGAACCATGCCCGGAAAGGAGCCCGAAACTGCCTGAGCGGCAACCGTTTTCGCAGGCGGGCCGGTTTTTACCAAAAGCGGTCAAGTCCATTGTGGCATTTCTCAAAAACTGCTTGGACGACCGGACCCTGGGCGGAGAATGACCGCTTTCATGGATAAGAACACCACAGGCCAGGGGAGCGGACTACGGGCGGGTCTCGCCTTGGGCGCGCTGGGGGTGGTCTTTGGCGACATCGGAACCAGTCCGCTCTATACCATCCGCGAGTGCCTTGCCGCGCTCCCGCCGGTCGAGCACAAGCAGGCGGTGCTGGGTGTGCTGTCTCTGGTCTTCTGGTCGCTCATCCTGGTGGTCAGCGTGAAATACACCCTCTTCGTGCTGCGCGCAGACAATCGCGGTGAGGGTGGGATTTTTGCGCTGCTGTCCCTGAGCCGGCTCGACCGCACCAGCGGGTCGGCCATCGGCCTTGGCGTCGGCGTGGTGCTGGTGGGCGCGGCCATGCTGACCGGCGAAGCCGTCATCACGCCGGCCATCACGGTGCTGAGCGCGACGGAGGGCTTCAAACTCGTGTGGCCCGGCTTCGACCGTTATGTCGTGCCTTTGGCGATCATGATCCTCGCCGCGCTCTTCATGTTTCAGTCGCGCGGCTCCAAGTTCATCGGCGGCATCTTCGGACCGGTGATGCTGATCTGGTTCACCGTGCTCGGCGGCCTCGGGCTGTGGCACGTGATCAAGGCGCCGACGGTGCTGCAGGCGCTCGATCCCATCATCGGCCTCGAGCTGCTCTTCAGCCACCCGGAGGAGGTCTCCATCCTGCTCGGTTCCGTCGTGCTCGCGGTCACCGGCGTGGAGGCGCTTTACGCCGACATGGGCCACTTCGGCCGCAGATCCATCAAGTTCGGCTGGTATTTCATCGTGCTGCCGGGCCTGACGTTGAATTATTTCGGGCAAGGGGCCTATGTGATTTCGCAGACCGGCCGCGTGGAAAACCCCTTCCTCGCGCTCGCCCCGGAGGGGCCCGCGCGCCTGGCCCTGCTGGCCCTTTCGATCATCGCCGCGATCATCGCCAGCCAGGCGCTCATTTCCGGGGCCTTCTCGCTGGTGCGCCAGGCCATCCAGCTCGGCTACTTCCCCCGCCTGAAGATCAAATACACCAATCCGGACCGTTCGGGACAGATCTACATCCCCTTCGTCAACCTCCTGCTCGCCCTCGGTTCCATCGCCACCGTGTATGGCTTCAAGTCCTCCTCGGCCCTCGCCGCCGCCTACGGCATCGCCGTCACCGCCACCATGATCGTGACCACGCTGGTGCTCTTCATCGTGATGCGGCGGGCCTGGGGCTGGTCTACCTGGCGCGCCACGCTGGTCTGCGCCATCTTCCTCTACATCGACTTCACCTTCTTCCGCGCCAACCTCCACAAGTTCGCCGACGGCGGCTGGCTGCCGGTGTTCATCGCCCTCGGCATGCTCGCCATCATGACCACCTGGAAACTGGGCAAGACCGAGATCTACCGGCGCATCTACGCCAACGAGATCACGGAAGGCGAACTCTGCGACATCGCCTCCAGCGACCGGGTGAAGCGGGTCCGGGGCACCGGTGTCTTCATGGCCGGCAATCCCAAGGGCACGCCCCTCGTGCTTCTGCACCACGTGAAGGCCAACAAGGTCCTGCACGAAACGGTGATCCTGCTCAGCATCCTCACCGAGGAGGTGCCCACTGTCCCGGAATCCGAACGTCTCTCGATCAGCGAGATCGGTTTCGGCGTCTGGCGCGTCGTCGCCCGCTACGGCTACATGGAATCGCCCGACGTGACGGCCGTCATGGAGAAGGTGCGCGACGCCGGCGTGCCCACGCGGTTGACCGAGGCAACCTACTATTTCAACCGCGAGATGATCATCACCGGTGGCGAAGCCCGGATGTGGGAATGGCAGAAGCGCTTTTACGCCCTCCTCAGCCGCAATGCCACGACGGTGCGCGATTACTACCGCCTGCCGCCCATGCAGATCATCGAGGTCGGCCTGCCGATCCAGCTGTAGGCAAGTTTCGGCCAGCTTTGTTGTAGGAGCCTGTTGACAGGCGATCCAATTCGCCCGCCGACCCTCCGCATCGCGCGCAAGCACGCTCCTACAGATAGCCCTCCTCGCAATGACGCGGTCGTAGCGCCCCTACCTCATCTGCTTCCCCACCCTTGCCGACACATCGGCAAACAGTTTCTTCCGCCACGCCGCATCCTTCCTCCGGTCGGTGCGCACCTCGAGCACCCGGATGCCGCGGCGCGGCAACCTGGCCAGCAGACGGCCGAGCTGCACAAAGTCCTTCACGCGCATGTGCGCCACGCCATGCGCCGCGCAGAGACGGGCGAAATCCGCCTGCTGCGGCGTGGCGAACAACCGCTCGAAGGGCGGCTCGAATTCCGCGATCGGCAGATGGTTGAAGATGCCGCCGCCCGCGTTGTTCACCAGCACCACGGTCAGGCTGCCGCGGAATTCCGGCCGGAGCAGCAGGCCGTTGCTGTCGTGCAGGAAGGCCAGGTCGCCCGCGAGCAGCACGGCCGCGCCGCCCGCCTGCGCCACGCCGAGCGCCGTGGACAGCGTGCCGTCGATGCCGTTGGCCCCGCGGTTGCAGAGCACCGCGCAACCACGGTCGTTCGGCGGCCAGAAATACTCCGCATCGCGCACCGGCATGCTGTTGGCCACGAAGACCGCCGTGCCCGCGGGCACGGCGTCCGCCAGCACCGGCACGATGCCGCCCTCGAAACCCAGGCGGTTCGCACCGGCGGTGAGCCTCCGGCGCAGCAGCCGCTCGGCCCGGTTCCATAGCGCCGTCCAGATCGGGGAACCGGTGAACGGCTCGCCCGCGACGACATCCTCCACCGCGGCCGGCACGCGGCGCATGCGTCCGTGGAGCGCGTCGGGATTCAGGGTTGCCGGGGAGATCACCACGCCCGGCAGGTCGAGCGCGCCGAGCCATTGCCGCAGCGCCTTGCTCGTCGGCCAGTTGTCCAGCACGAGGACAGCCTCCGGCTTCAGAGCGGCGGCGAGGCGCCGGTCGCGCGGCACGGGGTCGTAGGCCGTGACGAGGTGCGGCACGTAGCGGTCGAAATGCCGCGCGGGCGACAGCGCGTCGGCCAGCACGGGCCAGCCCAGCGCCGCCGCGATACGCCCAACATTCGCCGCATACGCCGCCGGATCGGCCGGGCCGGCATAACCGGCGACAATCACGCCGCGCCTGCCGCGCAAGGCACCGAGCGCATCATCGAGAACAACGGCCGCGGTCGGGCGGGCCGTGACCGTCAGGCCGGCGAAGAACTGTCCGGGCTTGAGCGCGCGGCGCACCGCGCCGGTGCGGCCGTCGGGCAAGGGCGGCAGCGGGTCGCGGAAGGGGGCGTTGAGGTGCACCGGGCCGCCCTGCGCCCGTTGCCAGGCATGGGCCGTGGTCTGCCGCAGGTAGCGCAGCATGGGCAGCGCCGGCTCGGGCACGGCCAGCTCGTGGTAGAACGCCACGTGGCCGCCGAAGAGCTTCTGCTGGTCGATGGTCTGGCCCGAGCGGCACTCGCGCATCTCCGGTGGGCGGTCCGCCGTGATCACCAGGAGCGGCACCCCGCTCTCCCAAGCCTCGATGACTGCCGGATGAAAATTGGCTCCCGCCGTGCCCGAGGTGCACACGAGGATGGCCGGCCGGCGCGTGCGCTTGCCCAGGCCCAGCGCGAAGAACGCCGCGGACCGCTCGTCGAGCACGGGCGTGACCTCGATGCCGGGGTGCCGCGCCAGGGCCAGCGTAAGCGGCGTCGACCGCGAGCCCGGGCAGGTGACCGCATGACGTGCGCCGAGGCGGACGAGCGTCTCCACCAGCACGGAGCACCAGAGCGCGTTGGTGTTCCGGAAATCGAGCGGGACGGCGGGCGGTTTTTTCACTGGGCGATGAGGGCTTCGGTCAGAGCCTTGAACTTCAGCTCCGTCTCGGCAAATTCCTTCTCGGGGGTCGAACCGGCCACGATGCCGGCGCCGGCATAGAGCGTGGCGCTGTGGGCGTCGATGAGCGCGGAACGGATGCCGACGAAAAACTCGCCGCCGCCGCGGTGGTCCACCCAGCCGATGGCCCCCGCATAGAGGCCGCGCTCGAAGGGCTCCAGCCGGCGGATCGCGGCCAGGGCCGGCTGGCGCGGCGTGCCGCCGACCGCCGGCGTCGGGTGCAGGCGAGCGACGAGGTCGAGGATATGCACCCCCGCGGGCATGGCCGCGGAAATGGGCGTGTGCAGGTGCTGGACGTTGGCGAGGCCGAGCAGGCGCGGCTGCTCCGGGTGTTCCAGCTTCACGCCGAGGTCGCCGAGGCGGCGGGCGATGGACTCGATGACCAGCCGGTGCTCGCGCCGGTCCTTCTCGCTTTGGAGCAAGCCGCGCGCGAGCGCGGCGTCCTCGCTCGCGGTCTGGCCGCGCGGGGCCGAGCCGGCCAGCGCCTCGGTGTTGAGCCGCCCCGCCGCCACGCGCACGAGGCGCTCGGGGCTGGCGCCGATGAAGCTCTGCCCGTGCGGGTTCGCCACCGAGAAGGCATAACAGCCGGGAAACCGCTGCCGCAGGTGGTTGAGCACGCTGAGCGGATGGAAGGAGTCCGCGGTGGACAGGCGCTGCGCCCGCGCCAGCACGATCTTCTGATAATCTCCCGCCGCGATTCCCGCCAGGCCGCGGGTGACCGCGGCGGCGTAGGCGTGCGGCCCGCCGATCTCCTCGCGGCGCTGGGCGTCCCCCGGGCGCGGACCGCCGGCCGCGGCCCGGTAGTCGAAGTGGCGGAACTTGCCGTGCGCGCGCCAGACCTTCGCCGCGATCAGCTCGACCGGCGCATCGGCCGCCACGACGAGGTTGGCCACGGCCACGGAACCGTCGCCGTGCCGCGCCACCTGCCAGCGCGGCACGAAGACCCGCAGCGCGGGGAACGGCTCGGCGGCGTTGACGTCGTCGAAGAACGACGCCGCCACGAAAAAGTGCGGGCCGGCCAGCGGGGCCTCCACCGGACCGACGGCGATGGTGTCCGCCAGCGTGGCGGCGATGAAGTCGCGCGCCCGCGTGAAGCGGTCCGGGCCCGCCGCGGTGAACTCGAGCACGGCCTCGGCGCCGGCGACCGAGAAGCCGGCGGAGGGGCGCTCGGCGTAGAAATGCAGTTCCCGCGGTTCGTAGATCGACTCGAGCACGGCCAGCGGGTCGAGGCTCTCGACCTCGAGGCTGATGCTGACCAGCTGCGGCCGGCCGGCGGCGCGCGCCGCCCCGCGGCACTCGCCCAGGAACGCCACGAGCGCCTCGGGCGTCTGGTTCGCGGTCGGGTTGACGGGCAGGTGTTTCATCGGGCTGTTTTGGTAGGGCGAGGCGTCCCGCCGAGCCGCGGCTCACCGAGGACGGTTCGCCCTACCCTTTCTTCGCCATGTCGGTTTTGGCGAGGTGGTCGTCGCCGTCCCCGGCGACGACATGGATGGCGTCGGCGAGGATGCCGACGCCCACCTGCGGTTCCCGCAAATTACACTATTCGACTGGTGTGTCATTCTGAGCGCAGCGAAGAATCCAAGGCCAGGCAGGTCGAAGACCTGCCCTACCCTTTCTTCTCCGCGGCGGGCTTGGGGAAAAGGATCTCGACCGGCTGGAGCTTGGCGCCGTGCAGGCGCCCGCCCCATTCCAGTTCGCCGTCCCAGCGCGCCAGCGCGGGCAGGCCGAGGCCGGCGCGGATCTTGGCGACGGTGGCGGGCATGAACGGCGCGAACAGCGTCGTCGCGAGGCGCAGGGCCTCCGCCATCGTCGCCAGCGCCGTGTGCAGCTGCGCTTGGCCGGCGGGGCTGGCGTCCTTCGCCAGCTTCCACGGCGCGCGGCGCTCGATGTAGGCGTTGGTGGCGGTGACAAACTGCATCGTGCGCTCGAGCGAGGCATGGAACTGCAGGCCGGCGTTGAGGCGCAGGACCTCGTCGCGCGTCTGCGTCCACAGCGCGCGCAGGTCGCGCTCGACCTCGTCGCCCGCGCCCGCGGCGGGCACGGCGCCGCCGGCGAAGCGCGCGGTCATGTTGAGCGTGCGGTTGACGAGGTTGCCGAGGTTGTTGGCCAGCTCACTGTTGTAGCGGACGAGGAACTGTTCCTGCGAGAAGTCGGCGTCCTGCCCCACCGCCATCTCGCGCATGACGAAGTAGCGGAAGGCGTCCGTGCCCCACTGGCGGCAGAAGGCGACGGGCTCGATGAAGTTGCCCGTGCTCTTGGACATCTTGGCGCCGTTGATCATCCACCAGCCGTGGACGAGGAGGGCCTTGGGCGGCGGCAGGCCGAGGGCGTGCAGCATGATCGGCCAGTAGATGCCGTGGGCCGGGATGAGGATGTCCTTGCCGATGACGTTGTAGTCGGCGGGCCAGCGGCCGAGGTCCTTCACGGCGCTGTAGTAGTTGAGCAGGGCGTCGAACCACACGTAGGTGACGTAGGCCTCGTCGAAGGGCAGCGGGATGCCCCACTCGAGGCGGTCCTTCGGCCGCGAGATGCAGAGGTCGTTGAGCGGCTCGGTGAGGAACTCGAGGAGCGACTTCCGGCGGTGCGCCGGGAACACGAAATCCTCGTGCGCCTTCACGTGGTCGATGAGCCACTGCTGGTAGCTGCGCAGCTTGAAGAAGTAGTTGGCCTCGGTGATCTCCGTGACCTCGCCGAAGATCTCCGGCCAGGAGCCGTCGGGGTTGCGGTCCTTGTCCTGCAGGAACTGCTCCTGCCGCGTCGAGTA
>Ga0073934_10012343_pt1 | contig 10089 bp, 7 predicted proteins | sample LarsenN4metaG_FD_76834 | JGI IMG/M metagenome (GOLD analysis project Ga0073934, IMG submission 76834) | Hot spring sediment bacterial and archeal communities from British Columbia, Canada, to study Microbial Dark Matter (Phase II) - Larsen... ... | reverse complement strand
TCGGTAAATAATCGCGATTTAGACTCCTCCGTATATCTCAAGAAACTCATGCTCTGAGCATAACGATCACCGTCATCGTCTAACAAAGACATTTCGTTTAACCAACGCAGCTTTTGAGAGAAGCTCTTATAGGTAAACCCTTCTGGAAATTTATCAATTAGCTCTTTAAGTAGTGACTTTCGTAAAAATTTTGGAATCACACAGTACAAATCAGCCAGGCGGTTTCCAGAAAAACGGTCATAACCGGCAAATAGCTCATCCCCCCCGTCTCCACTGAGGACAACCTTCACGTATCTTGATGCCAACTGAGAAACTAGATAAACGCCTACTCCAAACGGGTCAGACGGTTCGTCTAAATGCCAGATCATCTTGGGCACCAGATGAACCAGGTCCGCCTGGACCACCTGCTCGTGGTGCTCAGTCTTATATTGCTCGGCCACCAGTTTGGCGAAGGGAAGCTCGTTAAAATCCTCTTCTTTAACACCGATGGAAAAAGTAGAAATAGGCTTGTCAGACTGCATTGCCATCATAGCGGTAATTAGGCTAGAGTCAATGCCTCCGCTCAGGAAACTGCCTACGGGCACGTCGCTTACCATATGAGCTTTTACGGTCTCAAAAAGCATGTGGTCTAGCTGGTCGGTGATTTCCTCCTCCGTGCCATTAATCTTATCGAGACAGGAAAACTCCCAGTAACGGTCTATCCTCAGCTTGCCGTTTTCGTAGACAAGACGATGAGCCGCCGGAAGCTTTTTTATCCCCTTAAATAGTGTGTACTGGTCCGGAATAAACCTTAAGGAAATATAATGGTAAAGCGCCTCTAGCTCTATTTCCCGTTCCACGAGATTACTAGCAAGCAGGCTCTTGACCTCCGAAGCGAATGCCAGCCCGACAGGCGTTTCACAGAAAAAAAGAGGCTTTTGTCCCATATGATCTCTAACCAGAACCAGTTTTTTTCTAACGATGTCCCATATACCAAACGCAAACATACCGTCAAGATGCATCACGCAATCCTCACCGTATTTTTCGTATAAATGAAGAATCACTTCTGTATCCGAGCGAGTTTGGAAGTGTCTTCCTTCGGACTCCAATTGCTTTCTTAAAGCCAGAAAGTTATAAATCTCCCCGTTAAAAACAATCGCAACAGACCGGGAAGCGTTAAACATAGGCTGATGCCCGCCGCCAAGGTCGATAATGCTTAATCTACGGTGCCCCAATGCTGCGCCGTTAAGATATTCGATCCCTTCGTCATCGGGACCGCGATGTACCAGTGATGACACCATTCTTAGTAACGCTCGATACAAATCAGGATTCTCGGATACGATTCCGGCTATTCCACACATGATTTGCTCCCTTTAGATTCAGAAGAGTTATCTCTTATAAGTATCCCTTTTCTTTATACCACTGTCCGGTTCTTTTTAAGCCTTCGTCCAGTCCGATCCTGGGAACATAACCTAGCTCCTTCTTTGCTCTGGTAATGTCGAAGGCTCTGTTCTGCCGATACCAGTCGACTCTCCTAGGGAAAATAGGGGGTGTAATCCGGAACGGCTTGCAGACTTTTTCAACTATATGTCCGACAATAACAACAGGCGTTACTGGATAGTGATTTATTTTAAGCGGAACATTTAAAGCCTGGCCAACCTTTTTTACTATCTCTAATATCGGATAATACTCTTCATCCGCAATAAGATACTCCCGCCCGTTCCCTTTATCCGGTTCCATACAAAGCATGAAAGCGTCAATAAGATTGTCAATGTACAACGGGTGATAAAGGGTATCTCCGCTCCCAAACATGGGAAAAGAACCTTTGGCCACTCTTTTAAAAATCATAAAAAATCTTTCGGGATCCCCCGGGCCGTATATAGCCGCTGGACGTAAGATTACGGTTTTCATCATCCCCTTATCATTATATTCCTTGACAAAAGGCTCTGCTTCATATTTTGTCCTTTGATAATAATCAGCCGGCGTGATCGGGGCATCTTCATCTGCCGGAGGGTTTTCAATATTTCCGTGAACCCCGCACGTGCTACAATATATGAATTTTTTTACTCCATTTCGGTATGCCGATTCTAATACGATACGTGTCCCATTGACGTTCACATCGTAATAATAGCTTTCAGGCACATTCAACTCCCGAAAGGCTGCTGCCAGATGATGAACAATATCCACCCCCTGCATACACTGTTCAACCTTATCTTTATCGGTAACCGAGCCTATAAAGACTTTAGCGCCCATGGAGCGTAGGGTGTCGCATTGAATACCTTCTTTATAATCCAATGCTATCACCTCGTGCCCTTCGCTTATGAGTCTTTTCACCAATGCACTCCCAGTAAAACCGGTACCACCCGTGACTAGAATCCTCATTTTTTTCTCCCATAATCAAACCTAGAATTCTTATTTATTGACCCTGGCCTTCAAAATCAGCATATATCCACTCTGGAAAAAAAGGAGTGAATCCAGCCTGGAAAACACCCAAACCACCGGATAAATTAAGGTATAAACTCTAAAAAGCTTTTTGTATTTGCTTAAGTCGCTTCCAGTAACAAAAACCCCTTTTCTGGATTCTTGTTGTTCTGAGCCCTTTAGAATACCATACGCAAAAGTAATAAGCGTATCAATGAATTCCGAAAAAAACTTGGAGTAGGTTTTATAAGCAAGTAAGGTAAATTTCCTACCGAGCAGCGTTCTTACGTCCTCTACGGTATATCCAGGACGTAGATGCCCATGCCTTTCATCAGTTTGACCTATGCTTAAACGAAACTGCCGGAGTAGGCTATTCTTGGTATGGGGAACGTTTATAATCAACTCACCACCGGGCTTCATTATCCTGAATAACTCATCTACGAACTCTTTATCCGTATGGATATGCTCAAGAAAGTCGACAATAACAACCCTATCGAACTCATTATCGTTAAAAGGGGTGTACAGACTGTCTATCTGATATACATTCGACTTTACCAACTCCCGTATTGAATGAACAGCATTCTCGTCTAAATCGGCACTCTTCCAAGAACCCCCTCTTTGCCTCAACAAGTAACTTATAACTCCGTTGTCAGACCCGATATCCAGACAAACCAGGGATTCGGTTTTACCCAACAAATTGGTAATTTCCTCAAGCTTATGCTGCTTGAGTACAGATTTTTTGAAAAGGGCAAGCGGCCAGTTCTCAATAATTGCATTCATAGCTGCTTGAATAAATTGCCGCAGATTTCACACTGTTTCACCTTCGTCAAATTTTCATCGTATTTATGCAGGTGCTCATAAGATAAAAAGGCTGGTTCTTAAACCCCTGCGGAGAAGACCGCTTTCGTTTCATCTAATTCTCTTTGAATCCTTGTCTCATTCCAGCCCAACTCTCTGGCCATGATTAGAGCACAAGTTTTTAAGGCTTCATCTCCGGGATTACCAGCGGAACCAAGTTCGGTACGCCTAAGAATTACGTCAGTTAATTTTTGTGCCATTTCCTCCCGTATCCCATGAAGGACTTCGGCTTTAATAACCGGTGATGCATCGTCTACTGTTTTTCCCCATTCGGGGTTTTCGTCGAGGGACCTCAGCACTTCAGGATATTCCGATCCATAGTTATAAACTAGATGTTGTATGACCTGTGTATCAAATCCTCGAACTTTCTTTTCGGTTTCTTCGGCTAAATAATCGCTGAACCGCTCGATAGATCCTCCGTGGATTGGGGTTATAGCAGTTAAGCATTTAGGTGGTTCACCCCCAAGCTTCCTGAATACGAGTTCAACCGTCTCTGCAGCAACGGCTCTCGCTGTCGTATATTTTACACCAACAACCGAAATCAGCCCCTCGATTCCATCCTCACTATGGTCACGGATTCGATATTTTTTGCTAAGCCTAACGTTGCCTCCACTATTTCCATCCATGGGAAGAAGGCCGCCGTGAAAAAACGAAACATCTTCACGCCTGAGCGAAGCAGGAGGATAAGCCTGGTTAATCTCACGAATAAAAATCTCGATATCTTCCTCACTAACTTTAAAATTATTAGGGTCACCATAGTATGGTGCGTAAGTAGTACCGATTAAAGAGCGGTTATGCCAGGGGGTGATGAAAAAAAGGGGCGGGCCCTTTTTGATAATGGAATCGTCATCCTTGAATTCGGATCTAGATGATATGCCAACTGCATAGTTTGGAATTAGCTGGCGTTTTATGACTAAGTTCATCGCTTTTGATAGCAAAACTCTATGATTTCGGTGGTCAGTATTCAGAAGATTCAAAACGTAATCTACCCAAGGGCCAGTAGTATTCACTATCACTTTTGCACGTATGTGTGTTTCCTCTCCAGTAATTACGTCTCTAGTTTTTACACCTGTTACCCGGTTACCATATTTAATAAACCCAATTACCTCCATATAGTTAGCAAGGTTAGCCCCGGCCTTTTCTGCCGACCTAAGAATAGAAAGAAGCAATCGCTCTGAGTTGTACATCTGGCAATCATACCAAATAGCCCCGCCGGTTAACCCCTTCTCATCGACACCGGGAAAGAGTCTCAAACACTCATCCTTAGAAATAATATATCCTCCCGGCAGGTATTTATCCGGGTCCTTAAGCCGGTTTCGGTCGAAGCTGACGAAGTCATTTATCATAAGGGCCAAATACATTATCTCTTTACCCTTCATGAAATGCCCGTAAGTAGGTGTTAGAAACGGTAAAGTATGCACCAGGTGGGGAGCAACCCGCATTAAGACCATTCTCTCATGGATTGATTGGCGCATGCGGCGTAAATCAGCTTGCTGAAGATACCTGAGCCCGCCGTGTATTATTTTTAGAGTGTTAGACGAGGTTGCAGAACCGAAATCCGCCTTATCCACTATAGCCACTGAAAGCCCCCTTAGTGCTGCATCAAAAGCGGTCCATGCCCCATATATCCCCGCACCAATGATAATAACGTCATAGGTATTACTTGATAGCTTAGCAACATCTCTTTTCATACCCTAACAGTTCCCCACTACTGTACCTTCCCCTGATAGCCTTATTTCTAACCAATCATAGAGACCGTCCAATTCTTTTTTAAAAGAATCATAACTGTATTTTTCCTCTACAAGCTTCTTCCCGGCATTCCCCAATTTTAACCGGAGATCTTTATCAAGAATCAGACGCAGCATTCCCTTTGAGAAATCCTCCGGGTAGGGAGCGGTAAGTACCGCAACACGGTCGTTGAGTACCTGCGTATGAGTTAGCAAATTTGTCGCTAGAACTGGCCTACCTGAATGGAGATAGGAATATATTTTCATCGGAGTATTATTCCCCTTGATTCTGGGAGATATCAAGATATCAGCCTGAAAAAGATACTCACTTAAATTATCCAGTGGCTTCGGTCCGAGAAAGTGAACTTTATCGTTTATACCGAGTAGGACACACTTCTCTTTGTATTTCTGAATATCGGCTAACTTTCCTCCAATTATAACCAGGTCTGTTTTATCTGTTTCTCTCAGCACCAATGCAAAGGCCTCAAGAAGCAAGTCGATTCCCTGATAAGCTTCCAAATTCCCGACATACATAAGTATGGGACCATCCATCCTGAATTCTCTTCTTAAACTACTCACTTGCTCACTTTCTGCCTCCTTGAGGAGTGAGAAATCTCGTAACGTCACAATTTTCCTCGCATTATGTTTTTCTGCGATCTCCACGAGTGAATCACACACCGGGACTACCACCTCGCTATTCCTTATGGCAACCGTTTCAAAAAACTTCAGCAAGGGCCCAAGGAAAGCGATCGCGGGATACCTTTCGACTAGTTGCTGAGGAAGAGACGAATCCATATCATAAATATATGGAATCCTGAACAGGAATTTTAAAACCAATGCTATAAATACAGATTCCTCTACCGCATGAACGACTTGATAACGATTCCTGACGGCTAACGAAAGAACTTTAAAGAACATGAAGAAGTCACAGATAATTTTTTTCCAGGAAAACCCGGGGTGTATATTTCGCACGAAAGGAATCCTAAAAATTCGGTGGATGCTTACGTTTTTGTATTCAATTGTCTTACCTTCGTGATAAGTAACTAAATCAATGCGATAACCACGCTTATGCAGAGTTCTCAAAAGCAGGTCTTCGGCAATAGTGGTTCCCCGATCCTGATAAAATGGATGAGGGGCGAGAAACAAGACATTCATTAGGGTCCCGCTCTTTTACGGACGAGTTTTAGAATAACCGGCGAGCCAAATAAGTATGTCAACCCACATAAACGACATAGCCTCTCGGTAGTGGAAGAAAGACCCGGCGACTTTAGGACACGATGGAGTACCATAGGCAAAAAGAATTCTGCATATCGCTTGGCATAAATAAAATCGTAAAGCCTAAAAACCTCGAGTATTTCAGATTCGTTGAACAAAGTGTACGGTCTAGTGTTGCCTTCTAATCTTTTCTTCGCTCCAAAAAGACTCGGAGAAATATAATTAATACTTCGTTTGGAGGGATAGTCAATGATAACCAATTTTCGTGAAACGCGTGTCAACTCCCTGATGAGTTGTTTCCAGCTTGTCACGTGAGGTAAAAGCCGAAAACTAATTACTGCATCAAATGACCTGTCCGAATATGGAAGTTCAATTAGATTTCCAACTTGAAATTTGCATAGGCCTTTATCAGTAAACTCTTGAATTCTGTTCTTACAGGAATCGGAACTTCCCAGTACAGTAACCTTAAAGCCGCTTTGAACGAGCGGACCAGTGAGTTGCCCATGCCCACCTCCAACGTCTAAGATGCTAGCACTCGGATAACCGGAAAGCATTCTTAGTAGAGCATCGTTCTGAACTTTCAAAAACCATGTGCCTATCTCCCCGGAAAAACGCCGCGCATAATCATCAGAAGACGTTTCAATGTCGGCGGTTTCTGGAAGATCGGTGAAAAGTTGCATCGCTATATTAGCCGAGTTTCGGATACATTACTAAAGCAAGATACAACCGAATAATCTATTTAAACCAAAATTCAGTGCTTAAAATCCCAATTTATCCTTAAAATATCGAATCGTTAAAGATAATCCCGTCTCGACGCTAACCCTTGGTTCCCAGTCGAGTAGCGCTTTTGCTTTAGCAATATCCGGTCTTCTAACCCGGGGATCGTCCACAGGCAACGGCTTAAACTCAATTTTGCTTCTACTCTTTGTCAAGCCAAGAATCATGTTCGCCATATCGAGAACAGTAACTTCAACTGGGTTTCCAATGTTTACTGGATAGTGTATCGAGTTCTGCCCATCGCTTGAATTCCCTGGGCCAGCGTTATTCGGCTCCGCGAATAAAAGTCTAACTATTCCCTCAACCATGTCAGATATATAGCAAAAACTCCTGGTTTGTTTCCCGTCACCATATACAGTCAGAGGCTCTCCCCTCAAAGCCTGTACTATAAAGTTCGAGACAACCCTTCCATCGTTTGGCCTCATACGAGGTCCATAAGTGTTGAATATCCTCACTATCCTTGTGTCTAAGCCATGATACCTATGGTAAGCCATGGTAATAGCCTCTGCAAAACGTTTAGCCTCATCATAAACACCCCTCGGACCTACCGGGTTAACATTTCCCCAATAATCTTCTGGCTGTGGATTTACAAGGGGGTCTCCATAGGTCTCTGAAGTGCTGGCAAGCAGATATCTGGCTCCTTTTGATTTGGCAAGGCCCAAGGTTTTGTGCGTGCCCAAAGCACCTACCTTAAGGGTCTGTATTGGGAATTCCAGGTAATCTATGGGGCTTGCCGGTGAGGCAAAATGGAGTACGGCATCTACATGTCCATCAATGTGAATGAAATTGGTTACATCATAATTTATAAACCTGAACCGGTTGTTTCCGATTAAATTAGATATATTATCGGCGTTTCCGGTAATAAGATTATCGATGCAAACTACCTCATGACCCATTCCTACCAGATTGTAACACAAATGGCATCCCAGAAAGCCAGACCCGCCCGTAATTACAATTCTCCAAGGTTTGTTTGACCTAGTATGTTCCATATGAATTTTCAGGGTTTTTTGTTATCTAATACATAACCTAAACTACAACATTCCCTATTCCAACTCCGTAATATTGAAATCCCATACTCTCCAACCTCTTGGGATTATACAGGTTCCTGCCATCGAATATCACCGACGACTTCATGAGCTTCTTCATTTTTTCAAAATCAGGTTGTCTGTATTCATTCCATTCTGTGTGAATAACTAGGGCATCAGCCCCATAACAGACATCATAATTTGACCTAGCATATTCGACTCTATCCCCCAAATATTCTCTAGCCTTTTCCATCGCCACTGGGTCATGCACATGAACCTCCGCCCCAAAAGATAGCAGCTTATCTATGACAAAAAGTGACGGGGCCTCCCTCAGGTCATCCGTTTTTGGCTTAAAAGAAAGTCCCCAGATCCCTAATTTTTTTCCCTTTAACTCTCCCTTAAAATGCATTTTTATCTTTCTCCAGAACGCCTCCCTCTGCATCATATTAACCTCGTCCGTTACCCTGCATATTTTAAGGTCATAATCAAGTTTCTCCGCAGTCTTAATCAGTGCCTTGACATCTTTGGGAAAACATGAACCGCCATATCCAATACCAGGGAAAAGAAAAGAATTTCCTATGCGGGCATCTGAACCTATTATTACTCTTATCTCCGACGCATCCGCCCCTAAAAGCTCGCAGAGATTCGCCATCTCGTTCATGAAGGAGATCCTGGTCGCAAGCATGGCGTTTGCTGCATATTTGGCTAACTCCGAAGATCTTATACTCACACTAATAACCGGGTTACTTGTCCTAATGAATGGAGAATATAGTTCCTTGAGAACTGCGGCGACAGATGCCTTATCAGTCCCAACTACGACCCGGTCCGGCTTCATAAAATCCTCGACGGCAGCTCCTTCCTTCAGAAACTCGGGGTTTGAGGCTACGTCAAATTCAATATCGGTTACCCCTCTTATTACATCACGAACCTTTTCTGTCGTCCCTACAGGAACAGTGCTCTTGGTAACGATGATTTTGTAATCATTCAAGCACTCTCCTATTACTCGTGCCACTTCTAATACCGCCCCTATATCCGCAGAGCCATCACCATTTGGAGGAGTACCTACTGCAATAAATATAATGAAGGATTTTTGTATAGCCTCGCCGATGTCAGTAGTAAAACTCAAACGGCCTTCCTTTGCGTTCCTCCTGACTAGCTCTTCGAGACCGGGTTCATAAAAGGGGACGTTGCCCCGGACTAGACTTTTAATCTTTTCTTCATCGATATCAACACATGTCACATTATTCCCGCTTTCCGCAAAGCAGGCCCCCGTCACCAGCCCTACATACCCGGTTCCTATTATACCGATATTCATTATGCATCCCTCCCACTGTCTTCAATTTAAATTGAGATTAAACAAAACTAATGCCACAATCATAAAGAATTTTACACTGCGTTATATTCGACTGAATAAAAATTATCACGGTTTCTCCGCTAAATTTAGAGCTCCGCACCTTCACTTACATAGCTGAAATACTGCGGAGCCGTATCTAAGGTGAATAATTAAAGAAGTAATCTATACCGGATAATTATCAATTGGACTTTAGTTAGGTAAATCATCCAGAAAAGTTTTAATTTAGTAAGTATGTAATACCTTAGGCTTACATATTTCAAATGAAAAGTCAAAAGTATTATTTATATACAAATTCCCCCCAATAATCCCCTTTAATCACTCGACGGTGACGCTCTTAGCCAGGTTTCTCGGCTGGTCTATATCGCACCCTCTTTTTCTGGCGATAAAATAAGCAAAAAGCTGAAGTGGTATAGCATAGAGAATAGGAGTAAGAAAATCATTAGTTTTGGGCAAATAAAAAACATGGTCAATTTTTTGTCCGATTTCACCACAATCTTCATCGGTTATGGCAATGACTTTAGCGTCTCTGGCCTTTACTTCCTCGATGTTACTCAACATCTTCTCATAAACAGAATTACGAGGAACAAGAGCAATCACAACCATATCTTTATCAACAAGAGCGATAGGTCCATGCTTCATCTCACCGCCGGCGTAGCCTTCTGCATGGAGGTATGATATTTCCTTCAATTTGAGTGCCCCTTCCAGGGCAATAGGATACACAATTCCCCTTCCC
>Ga0073934_10012342_pt1 | contig 10090 bp, 11 predicted proteins | sample LarsenN4metaG_FD_76834 | JGI IMG/M metagenome (GOLD analysis project Ga0073934, IMG submission 76834) | Hot spring sediment bacterial and archeal communities from British Columbia, Canada, to study Microbial Dark Matter (Phase II) - Larsen... ... | reverse complement strand
TTGCGGTTGTTCTTCACCGTGCCAGCCTGTGACTTCGACGCCGCGATGAGAGCAAGGTTTCAGGCTCCAGCGCCGTGTAACGCCGGGCGGCTGGCTGACATCGAATCCACCAGACAGGCCGCCACCACAGGCAGCCGTCGGGAGGAAGCATCCATGAAGCCGTTCAACGCACCGGCGATCGCCAGTTGGGTTTTGCAGCTGGCCGTCGCCGGGATTCTGCTGCAGACGCTGTTTTTCAAGTTCACGGGCGCTGCCGAGTCCGTCTACATCTTCTCGACGCTCGGGGTCGAGCCATGGGGCCGGATTGGATCGGGGATCGTCGAGCTGGTCGCGTCGATTCTGCTGCTCACGCCGGCCACTGTCACGATAGGTGCTGTTCTGGCAGCCGGCGTGATGCTGGGCGCGATTCTGAGCCATCTCACGGTGCTGGGAATTGAAGTCCAGGGCGACGGAGGCCTGTTGTTCGGCCTCGCGATCGCAGTGCTGCTGGCGAGTGTGGCGATCATGGTGTTGCGGCGGACGGAGATCCCGTTCATCGGGATGTGGCTCCGGGCCCAGTCGGCTTGATTCGATGAGCGAAACATGGCTCACCCTGAAGGAATCCAGCTCGCGTCCGTTGCCCAGTCTTTGCTCGGGCTCCTCGGCGAGATGCGCGCCATGATCGATCGGATCGATGACGACACCTACGCGGCCCCGGCACCGGGCCGAACCTCGGGCGGGATCGGCGGCCACGTACGTCATTGCCTCGATCACGTGAGTGCGCTCGTCAATGCCACCTATACAGGAACGTGCGCTTACGACCGCCGCACTCGCGGTACGGAGGTCGAGACCTCTCGAGTCGCTGCACTGCAGCACATTGCCGATCTGGAGGAGGAGGTCTTCCGAGTCGAGCTGTTACTCGATCGCCCCGTTCATGTGGAGACCCAGATCGCCCAGGGCTCGATGATCGTGACGCAATCGACGATCGGGCGAGAGCTCGTCTTCGTGACGAGTCATACCATTCATCACAACGCCGTGGTCGCGTATTTGTTGAAAGCCCACGGCATCGAGATGGGCCCGCGATTCGGCGTGGCCCCTGCCACACCGGATCCAGCCCGCGAGATCGTATGTGCACGGTAACAGTGCTGCCGGAGGCGGTACTGGCCGCAGCTCGGCTCGGCTCCTCCGATCGGCTTCGGCTGCGAGTGGCGTGCAATCGGGACGAATTGTTGACGAGGGCCGCGGCCCGGCCACCGGCGATGTTTGGCGTTGGCAACGCGTGGGCCGTGATGCCAATCGACCCCGACAGTGGCGGAACCTGGATCGGTGCGAATGATGCGGGGCTGGTGTGTGTGCTGCTCAACGCGAGCGGCGCCGTGCCTGTGCCGGCTGCGGCGCTGAGTCGCGGCACGATCATCCCGCCGTTGTTGGGATGCCGAGACCTCGATGCGGTGCTTACGGAGGCTAAGCGTCTGTCCATTGAGCGGTATCGGCCGTTCCGACTCCTCGTAATCTACAGACGCGAGCTCATGGAGTGCTGGCCGGCGAATGAGCGACTCGAGCTGCGGCGCGAGCCGCTGCGGGAGGCAATCATGCGGTCGTCGTCTGCGCTTGGCGATGCCGTCGCGGCCGGTCCCAGAAGCGAGCTCTTCCGAACGATGTTCGGCCATGCCAGCAATCCAGTGGCGGCCCAGGACCTCTTTCACGTGCATCAGTGGCGAGGCCGCGAAGCGATCAGCGTCCGCATGCATCGCGCCGACGCGAAGACGGTCAGCCACACGGTGGTCGAGGTCGGGGACCGATCAGTGAGAGTCACCTACCGACAGGCCTCTGCTGCCGAACGTGTGGCCGTGACGATGGCGGCGTGAATGAACTTTTCAGTGCTGGCTGCTCTGGCAGTCTCGACGCTGGTCTCGGAGGACCTTGCCTCGATCGGGGCGGGGCTGCTGGCACGAGAGGGACGTATCCCGATTTTCCACGCGGTCGCAGCGTGCGTTGCGGGCGTGTACCTGGGCGACCTCGCGCTGTGGTGGCTCGGTCACTTCTTCGGGCAACGTGTGCTGGCGCTGCCCGCCATCGCGAACCGGCTCCGGGACTGGGGACTGCCTGCGCTCGGAGCCGGAATCGACTCGCACCTCGGCGCCACGATTCTCGTCAGCCGGTTCCTCCCCGGTAGCCGGCTTCCGGTGTACCTCGCTGCGGGTATCTGGGGACGACGCCGCGCAGCCTTCATCGTCTGGTCTCTTGTTGCGGTGATTCTGTGGACGCCGCTTCTGGTCGTGTCCACGGCACTCTTCGGTAACATCGTCGCTCCGGTAGTGCAAAACCTCGAGGCCGGCGTGCTGGGGTCAGTACTGACCGCAGGGGTCGTACTGGCCGTGCTGAAAGTCACGAGCTGGCTGACGGCCGCCGCGACGCGGGGTCTTCAGCAGCGGTTCAACTGATCGCTCCCGGGTCAAGATGTTACAGCCGCGGGTCGTTCGTCAGGATTAGGGTAGCGGCGTCGCGTGGACGGTCGCGCCTGGCGTGAATCTCTTGCGCCGGAAAATAGATCCGGTGATAAGCCGCAATGGTCTCGGCGGGTGGAAGGTTCTCCTGCGACCGTCCGACCGCGCGCTCGAGGGCGGTCTCGAAAGTGCAGTCGATCCAGATCGACAAGTCATACTCTTTGCGCAGTTCGCGCTTCAGCAGGTAGATGCCTTCGAGCACGATGATGTCGACATCCACGAACTCGTAGAGGTGCCGCCGGTACTCGACGTCGGTCTCTTCGACGAAGTCTGCCTCGACACGAATCGAACGCTGATCGCGCAACGGTCTGACGAGCGTCGCGAACATGTCGCCGAAGCGCAGAGCGTTGACGTAAAAATGGGTCGCCGGATCTTTCTCGCTGAAACGCACACTCGGCAGGCTCAGCCAGCCATCGACATTGATGTTGACGGTCCGTAGCCCTCGAGCCTTGAGCGTCACTGTCATCAGTTCGGCCACATAGCCCTTCCCGCTGCCATCGATGCCCGTTACCGCGACGAGCAGGCTTCGACTGGAAGGTGTGGCCCGGCGCAACATCTCGATGGTGTCCACCACCGCAACGAGCGACACGGTGCGCGGCTCAACGAGTGCTTTCGGCTTCATTGAACGTTGGATGCCACTGGAACGTTCCCGTCTCAGTAACTCCCAGGAGGCGACCGGCATCCAACGCCCAAATACCGACCAGCCAAATGGGCTTCCACCGTTGATATCCCCGCGGAGCCCGTCGGCTGGTCAGTCGAAGGAGGCTATACCGTGCCTGAACGGCGTCCACTGAACATACCAGTCATACTCGGCACGGTCCGGAAGGGACGTGCAACCGCACATGCCGCGCGCCTCTTCACCGAGCTCCTGAATCGGCGAGCCGGCGTCGAGAGCGCGTTGATCGACATTGCCCGCATACCGCTGCCGGTGGACGATGCGGGAGAGGCCATCAAGGATCCAGCCTTTGCCGCCGCGATGACCGCCGCCGATGGGCTGATCATCGTATCGCCCGAGTACAACCACAGCTTTCCAGGTCTGCTCAAACACGTACTCGACAGTTGTCTGAGCGAATACATCCACAAGGCCGTCGGCATTGTTGCTGTATCCGCCGGGCCTTTCGCGGGAACCCGCGTGATTCAGAGTCTTCTTCCAGTGATGCGTGAGCTGGGGCTGGCGACGATCTTCTGGGACGTGAACATTGGAACGGTCGGAAAAGTGTTCGCCGCCGACGGGGGCTTGCTGGACGAGGCCGTCGTCCGCCGTTCCGAGCGGTTCATCCGCGAGTTGATCTGGATGTCCAAGACGCTGAGGCACGGGCGCGAGCAGATCAACGTCGACGAGGACGCCGCTGAACGGTTGCCCGCCGTTCAGTGCTCTGTGTGCAGCATGACGATGACTCATCATGCCGACAAGGAGCTGCAAGCAGGGAGCGGGGAAGGGGAGACAGTCGTCGCCGCAGCTCACTCCTGTGCGAACTGCGGCGCGTCGTTAGCGATGTTAGTGCCAGTGCTCTCCAGCTCGTAGCGGTCTGCCTGGAGGCAGACACGGTTCAATCGCGGACCTGGGGACCGGGGCGGACCCCTGGGATCTTCAATCGCATGCGATACAACCCGGTCTGCGCTGTGATGTAGAGTGTCCGCCCGTCGGCGTCACCCCACGTCAGGTTGTGCGGATGCTCGGGCCCCACGATTGTTCCAAGATGCCTCCCGTCGGGTGAAAGAATCCACAGACCGCCTGGCCCGGATACGTACAGATTTCCCTCGACGTCCACTTTGACGCCATCGAGTGCGTCTTCGCCAGGCGCCGGCGTCATGTCGAAGAACACCTCGCCACCCGAAAGCGTTCCATCGGCATTGGCACGATAGCGCATCACGACCTTCTTCTTGTCGTCCCAGTTCGCGACGTACAGATAACGCTCGTCCGGCGAGAAGGCGAGGCCATTAGGTCCGGTGAGGTCTTTTGCTGCGAGCGTGAGCACCCCGTCTTTCAGTGAGAACACACCGCTGAAAGGCAGCTCCTTCCGGCGATCGTCGAATGCCTTCGGTAGCCCGAACGGAGGATCGGTGAAGAACAGGGTGCCGTCGGAACGATAAACGAGATCGTTCGGGCTGTTGAGCCGCTTTCCCTGATAGCGATCGGCCAGCACCGTCACGGCTCCGGTTCGCTCGATGCGCACCACGCGCCGGTTGCCGTGCTCGTTGATGGTCACGCGACCCTCGCCATCGAGCGTGATTCCGTTCGAGCCTGGCTGGCCGTACTCGGCAACATCGAAGCCCGCGTACCCGCTCTTGGTCCGGAACACCGAGACCTGTCCATCCGGCGTCCAGCGATAGATGGTGTTCGCATTGGGATCGCTGAACAGCAGGTAGCCGTCGGGCACCCACACAGGGCCTTCCGTGAAGATGAAACCGTCCGCCAACTTCTCGACCATCAGCCCATCGGGCACGATCGCATCGAGTGCGGGGTCGGCGCGCTTCACCTCCGCCTTGACGTGGGCCTTTCTGCCGATGCGACCCTTGCTGTAGAAGTCCAACGTGGCGGATCGGACCCACACGAAGTTGCCCGGTGGGTTGGAGAGAGGGCCGTTGGCTCCAAACACGGCAATCTGAATGCGCTGGCCGGGCACGGCTTCCCGTGCGATGACGACGCGATTCGGTGCGTTGAACCCCTTGATGAACTGACTGCCGGTCTGGCCGAGCGCCACCGGCAGCCGGCCGTCCACCCACACTTCAGCGTAGTCATCGACGACGATTTCGAACACGACTGTCGAGCCCGTGGTGTCGAACGCTCCGACCTTCGACGGGATGGTGATGCTCGTGCGATACCACCCGAAGGACAGTCGACCGTTGGAGCGCCGCGTCTCGAGCGCCGAAGGTGAGACGATCGACCACCCCGAGTCGTCGAACGACCGGTCGCCGGCATGCGGCACGATGTCGTAGGTGCGGTTGGGCGGTCCGGAGGCTCGCAGGTCCGGCCCTGGTCCTCGATGTTCAACTTCCACGATCCTCGCGTCGCTGTATCGCCACTGCCCTCGAACGAGCGCGACGCCTTCGTCGGTCGCGAGGTTGACGATGGCGTCGGGACGAACGGCCGGTACATCCGAGGTGACCTGTGCGTCGGCGAAAAGAGGAGTGAAGAGGAACGCGGCGATCGCCGCGGCTTGAACGACTGGAGTTGTCTTGGGCATGTCTCTCATCTCCTCGCTTAACGGACTTTGACGACGTAGTAGTTCAGAGAAGCCGATACTTCCTTGAACCAATGCGGCGTGCCGTTCGGCACGATCAGCACGTCCCCTTTTGCAATTCGGCGAGTCTCGCCGCCTGTGATCGAGGACCCGCGGATCTCGTTCGGCGCCGTGGCGGCGCCGTTTTCGACCGAACCGCCCGTTACGAAAGTGGCCGATCCTTCGAGGACGTAGATGATGTCCGCGTCAAGCTCGTGCACCTCCGCCATGCCTGGCCCCTCGCGGTGGCTGGCGTGCACCATGTAGTTGCGCCCCTCATCGCCGAAGAGAACGCTGCCCTTTTCGAACGCGGCGGCCACTTCTTCGCTCTTCCAGTACGACACGGGTTGCGGCGCACGCGCGATGGCTCCCGTCAGGGCGCGCGCACCAGCCTTCGCGATGTCCTCGTCTTCCTGCGGCGTGTTGCCGCTGACGCCGATCGCCCCCACCACCTCGCCGTCGACAATGAGGGGCACGCCGCCTTGCAACGGCGTGGCGCCCGGCAGCGCGAGCGCCGCCACTCGTCCCTCACGAACCTGATCCTCGAAGACCTTGCTCGGACGTCGGAATATGGCGGCCGTACGAGCTTTGCCAATCCCCACCTCGACACTTGCCACCTGGGTGTCGTTCGGCCGTTCCAGGTACACGACGTGGCCGCCGTCGTCGACGACGACGATCGCGACAGTGGCGCGGCGTCTGACCGCCTCGGCCGCCGCTGCGGCAACGACGCCTTTTGCGGCCTCCAGCGTGAGCACCTTCCGAGTGGGCAACTGGGCATGGAGCGGCACCTGCAGCGCCACCACACCGCACAACAGCGCAACGAACCTTCCGAGTTTCATGACCATCAGACCTTTCTGGAGGTCTCATCGCCTCCGTTGCTCGGATGCGCGCATCGGGCCTGGAGTTACCGACCCTCTGCCAGGGGTGTGATACGCAACCTGGGTCTCGGGACGGCATCAAACGGTCCAGGGGCTCCGCCATGACGAAGGTAAGGCGGCCAGATCTCGATGGTGAGACCGAGGGGAGGGGTGGAAACCGTCGCGGTGCGCGGGGATCTGCTATGGTGATCGGACCCCATCGAATGACAAATGCAGCCGCTTGCATCCGGAGATCGAAGCGCGTCCGACCTGACTGACGAGAACCTCGCGCGCCGGTGGAGCGAGGTCGTCCGCGTCGTAATGGACGGCACCGCGCTCGCGGCCGGGGCCGATTTCTTTCCCGCGCTCGTCCGCACTCTTGCGACGGCGCTGCGAGTCCCGTACGTATTCGTGGCCGAGTGCACGGACGGCACCAGGACACGCGTCAAGACGCTGGCCTTCTGGAGCCGGGATCACCTGGAAGACAACACCGAGTACAACGTCGCGGGGACACCGTGTCAGCTCGCCGTTGGCGGCGGCGTCAGCGAGCACCGGTCGCGGGTTCAGGAGGTGTTCCCCGATGATCGGGATTTGACGACCCTCGGAGCGCAGAGCTATTTAGGGCTGCCGCTGGTCGGTGCCGAAGGAGAAATCCTGGGGCACCTGGCGATCCTCGACGTCGAGCCGATGCAGGAGGATCCGGTTCGGACGGCGCTGCTTCGCACCTTCGCCTCGCGTGCCGCGACGGAGCTGGAGCGCCTCAGAGCTTCCAATGAAATCGCCGCGCTCAACCACAAGCTCGCGATGGCGGCGGACCGGGCGCGGTCGTTGCTCGCGATCAACAACGCGGTCGTTCTCAACCTTACGCAGGATGCGCTGTTTCATTCCATCACGACGGCACTGCGTCCCGTCATCTCGTTCGATCGGATGACGATCTTCCTCTACGACGAACAGAAGAACGTACTGCGAATGGCATCGGCGGAAAGCGCGATCCCGTCCGCTTACTTCGTCCCCGGCTTCGAGCTCTCGCTCGACGGCAGCCACGCCGGGTTCGCGTTCCGTCACCAGCGCCCGTTTTTCAACTCCGACCTGTCGAAACAGCGAACCTACCCCGGCGAGGAGGTGCTGTTCCGAGAGGGATTCAGGTCGCTGGTGGTCGTTCCGCTCGTCGTCCGGGGCAAGAGTATCGGAACGCTGAACCTGGGGAGCGTACGCCAGATGCAATACGGCCAGCCCGAGGCCGAGCTGCTGCAGGAAGTCGCCAACCAGGTGGCGCTGTCGATCGAAAACATGCGCGAGTACGAGGAGATCGGCCGCCTGAAGGCGCAGCTCGAGCGCGAGAACGTGTATCTACGCGAGGAAATTCTCGATGAGCACAACTTCGAGGAGATCGTCGGAAGCAGTCCGTCGCTGACGGCGGTGCTCCACACCGTGGACCGAGTGGCGCCCACGGATACGACCGTGCTGATTCACGGCGAGACGGGCACCGGAAAGGAGCTGGTCGCCAGGGCCATTCACAACCGCAGCGCGCGACGGGGGCACCCGCTCGTGAAAGTCAACTGCGGCGCGATCTCGGCGGGGCTCATCGAAAGCGAGCTGTTCGGTCACGTGAAGGGGGCGTTCACGGGGGCGCTCGAACGACGCATCGGCCGGTTCGAGCTGGCCGACCGTGGCACTCTCTTTCTCGACGAGGTGGGCGAGCTTCCGCTCGACATGCAGGTCAAGCTGCTTCGTGTGCTGCAGGAGCAGGAGTTCGAGCCGGTCGGCAGCAGCCGCACCGTGAAGGTGGATGTTCGAATGATTGCGGCGACCAACCGGAATCTCGAGCACGAGGTCGCAGCCGGCAGGTTCAGAGCGGATCTTTATTACCGCCTCAACGTGCTTCCGGTACGCGTGCCGCCGCTTCGTGAGCGCCGCACCGACATACCACAGCTCGTCATGTTCTTCGTGCAGCGCCATGCCAAACGCATCGGCCGCGTCGTCGAGGGCATTTCGCGCGAGAGCCTGGACCGGCTGTCGGCCTACCCATGGCCCGGCAACGTCCGCGAGCTCGAGAACGTGGTCGAGCGCGCTCTCGTGCTTTCACCGGGCGGTGTGCTCGATGTCGGCCCCGACCAGTTGCCCAGCATTCCAGCGTCGATGACGATCCCGGCGGCTCCTGCGGTCGAGAGCGCCGGCATTTCACCGTTGCCGGCCGCGACATCTGCATCGGCGACGCTGGAGGAGGTCGAACGGTCGCACATTACTGCCACGCTCCAGCAGACCGGGTGGGTCGTTGAAGGTCCTCGCGGCGCCGCCCGAATCCTGAAAATGCATCCGAACACGCTCAGAAGTCGCATCAAGAAGCTGGGGATCGAACGCACCACTACGACATTTCGTAGGCCAACCCCCTGACAGGCCGTGAGCCTCCTTCGATATTTCGTAGCAGTCCGCCCCCGCCACCAGCCTCCCGAGTCGTCGGCGAACAGTTAACTCGAACAATCGACAGGTCTTGCCCCCACGCGAAGGCCGTCAGGCTGCAGCCGCGCGTCGTGGCACTCCGCTTGATGAAGAAGTGGGACGGGAGACACACCGCATGCTGAGGATCGAGAGCCAGGAGACAACGGTGCGAGCAACAGGGCGGCTCGCCGGCCCGTGGGTGGCTGAACTCGAGCGCTCGTTGATTTCCCGCGGCGACCGTGAAGGTCTGGTGCTCGACCTGACAGACGTCTCTTTCGTCGACCACGCCGGCGTCGAGTTTCTGCGCTCGCTGCGACACGAGGGGCGGGTTCGTCTCCGCTGCTCGGCGTTTGTCGCCGCGCAGCTTACGTAGAGGGCCAAGACCAATGACGAACGCGGCTTTACGCACTCCGGGTCCGGCAAAGATGCCGCTGCAATCCGATCGACAGGACAGCGATTCGACGCTGGTCGTGCGCCTCCAGGCTGGCGACAGCAGCGCGTACGAAACGCTCGTCCGCGAACACGCCGGCCGGCTGCTGTCGGTCGCCAGGCGATTCCTCGGCAACAACGAAGATGCGGAGGACGCGGTGCAGGAGGCCTTCATCAAGGCGTTCAGAGCCATAAGGACCTTCGAAGAGCGCGCCCAGCTCCACACCTGGCTCCATCGAATCCTCGTCAACACGGCGCTGATGAAGCTCCGATCTCGACGCCGGCACCCCGAGGAGTCGATTGATCATCTGCTTCCGGAGTTTCAGGTCGAAGGTCATCAGGTCACTGAATCGCGCGACTGGAGCGATGAGGTCTTCGAGCGCAAGGAGACTGCCGCCATCGTCCGTCAGGCGATCACTCAGCTCCCCGAACCATACAGAACAGTACTGCTGTTGCGCGACATAGAGGAGCGCGACACGTCCGAGACCGCAGCGGCTCTCGGCACGTCGACGACAGTGGTGAAGGTTCGTCTTCATCGGGCGCGCCAGGCACTCCGTACGCTGCTCGCCCGCGAGTTCGAACCACAGCGCCGACAGCGCCGCGCGCTTCTCGGATCGATGTAGCGGTCCGTTTGGTCCCTGGTGCTTGGTGCTTG
>Ga0073934_10012340_pt1 | contig 10093 bp, 11 predicted proteins | sample LarsenN4metaG_FD_76834 | JGI IMG/M metagenome (GOLD analysis project Ga0073934, IMG submission 76834) | Hot spring sediment bacterial and archeal communities from British Columbia, Canada, to study Microbial Dark Matter (Phase II) - Larsen... ... | reverse complement strand
GCGGCTGCAGAACCATGCTGGGGACAATCAAGTCCAGCGTATCGAGGTCGATCTGTTTCTTGATTTGCAGCTTATCACGGCCGAAGCGTACCACCTCGATATCCAAGTAATCATCGATGAATTCCACTTCCTGTTTGAGCGGCAGGAAGTGAATCTGGCTCTTCAAGCGGCGGCGCAGGATATTGGAGAGCTTCAGGACCACGTTGCGGGCGGTATCCGGGTCGAAGCGTACCAGCGCCGAAACGGTATTGAGGGTGTTGAACAGGAAGTGGGGATTGATCTGGCTGATCAAGGCGTCCACGCGCGCTTGCATCAGCAGGCGCTCCTGCTCCTCGAGTTTGCGCTCGATGCGGGTGTTGTTCCAGATACGCACCGGCAAACCGACTCCTATGACCGTGCCCAACACAATCAGCGCTTTCCCCCACGGTTGGGCGGCATCCAGATAGAAGAGCTTGCCAGGCGCCATGTGGCCGAAAATAATCCTGGAGATCTCGAGGATGACGCAGATGAGAAAAAAGAGCACCTGCCAGTCCATCGCCGGGTGCTTAAAGCGGCGCTTGATCGAGCGATACAGGGTCAGGTCGATGAACGGCGAGAATTTCCAAACCTCTTCTTTGTCCGGACACACCCAGCGGGCGGAACCTGCCGCCACGGCGTAAAGCACGGCCAGCGGCGCGGCCAGAATCTCGTGCCCGATCAGCACCGCCGGTAAGCTCACCATCATGCCGACCACTAGGCCTACAATCGTGCCGCCGAGCAGCCCGGCCACGACCGTGATCTCCAGGGTCAAGTCGGTGCCCTGATACCGAGCCAGCAACCGCATCAGGACACCCAGCATGAAGGGCACACCTAAGAACGCGGCGAAGACAAGTTTCTGCCGCGGGCTGCGTTGCTCGATGAAAAGCAGGCGGCGGAAGCGACCGAACCGCGCGATGATGCTGGCGAGCGAGGCAATCACTCCCAGCTTGATGAGCAGGGTGAGCAGAACGAAGGCAGGGGATTGGATCAGGCTAGGGTTCATATCACGCCCGGCGTTCTGCCTTGACGGGCAACTCAGGGATTGGTCTTGCCACTATCCTCCTCCCACGAAATGCACAATTTCCAGGCGGTCACCGGCTTGCAGTTGGGTCTCACCCCACTCGTCGCGAGGGAGGATGGTGAGGTTCCGTTCCACCGCCACCCGGTCCGCCGGCAATTGCAGTCGCCCAAGGAATCCCTGCACGGTCAGACCTTCGGGGATTTCCTGCGGTTGACCGTTCATCAGAATGGTAATCAAAATCCGTTCTCCGAATTAGGGTTTGAGAGCAGGGGAAGCTGGGGGCTGAATCTCATTGGCACGAATCCGTGCGATCACTTGGCGGTGCTGATCCTCCAACAGGCGCTTGAACTTCTCCTCGGTGTACTCGCGCGATTGCACAAAATCCTTCTGGGAGGTCTTTACAGAGTGGATAACAGCGCCGCGCATGTAGACGGTAGTCTCGATGCCCCCTTCTTTCCGCGGCTCGGTCTGGATGTGATAAACGATGCCGTTATGCTTGATATCGGTATTAAACCCTGTCACCATGCGTGCGCCCCAGTCTGATTGGGCTTCAAATTCCGACTGTGAGGAAATGTTAGCGGCTTCACCCGCCGGAGACAAGAAAAAACTTGACACCTTTCTTTGGCGCTCCGTATAGTGAACCGTTAAGGGTAAAAAGATCTGCTCGTAACATATTGAAATGCTTCAAGATTATCTGCCAATCCTGGTGCATTTCGCGGTTGTCGCAGCACTCGGTCTGGTCATTATGGGACTATCCGTTGGGGTGGGGGTCAGGCGTCCCACGCCCACGAAGGTCTCGCCCTACGAGTGCGGAATCCCTCCGGTCGGGAACGCTCGCGAGCGGTTCTCCATTAGCTTCTACTTGGTGGGAATGCTCTTCATCCTCTTCGACGTGGAGGTGGCGTTCCTGTTTCCCTGGGCGGTTGTTTACAAAAGCCTTAAGTGGTTTGGCTTTGTCGAAATGTTTCTTTACATCGCGATCTTGCTGGCAGGCTTCGTTTACGTCTGGAAAAAGGGCGCTTTGGACTGGAGTCGTTAGGCCGGCTTTTTTCGGAACCCGAGGGGGCTAGTGCCCGGCTGACTCTGACATCCGCGCAAGTCTGTATGTTGCAATGCGCTCCCGTGCGGCACACGAGGTATCAATCACTTGCCGCTTGAAGGGCGGTGCTCCAAGGCCCTTTCAGCGCCCTGCTCGACTCCACAATGTCCATGCCGCTCGATGCTCATCCCGCCCTCAAGAGACTGCGGGAGTTCGATCCCCAAGCGATTGATGACGTCCGGGAATTCCGCGGGGAGATCACTCTTTTCATCCCTGAGGCCCGTTTGCGCAGCACTTGCGAATTCTTGCGCGACGCGCCCGGCTTGAGATTCAAATATCTCTCGGACCTGACAGTCGTTGATCTCTATCCGCGCGAGCCGCGGTTCGAGGTGGTCTATCACCTGCTCTCGTTCGAACCGTATCAGCGGCTGCGCTTGAAAGTCCGCCTGTCGGGCGATAACCCACGAGTCGAATCGGTGGTCGCCATCTGGCCGGGCGCCAACGCATTTGAGCGCGAGGTATTCGACCTTTTCGGAATCCAGTTCGATGGCCATCCCTTCTTGCGACGGATCCTGATGCCGGACGATTGGGAGGGCCATCCGCTGCGCAAGGACTACCCGACGACGGGATACCGCTAGATGGCGATCACGCTCGAGCGAGTTCCGGGTCAGGAAGAACGTCTGGTCCTCAGCATGGGCCCGCAGCACCCGTCCACGCACGGCGTACTGCGCCTGGTGCTGGAACTCGACGGCGAGACCGTTGTTCGGGCCCTGTTCGACATCGGCTACCTCCACACAGGCTTCGAGAAATCCTTCGAGGCGCTCACCTATTCGCAGGGCATCACGCTCACCGACCGGATGGACTACCTCGCGCCGCTTTCGAACAACCTGGGATTTTGCCTCGCGGTGGAGAAGTTGCTGAATCTGGAAATACCGCCGAAGGCGCAATGGGTCCGGGTGCTTCTGACAGAGCTGACGCGTATCCAGAGTCACCTGGTCTGGCTCGGAACGCACGCCCTCGAGCTCGGTGCGATGTCTCCCTTCCTTTATACCTTCCGGGAGCGGGAAGAAATCCTGGGCATCTTCGAACAGGTCTCCGGCCAACGGATGATGACCAGCTATTTCCGCATCGGCGGTTTGGCGCTCGAGCCGCCCCTCGATTGGCTCCAGCGGGTCGGGAAGTTCCTCAAGCAATTCCCGGACCGCCTGGCGGAGTACGAAGGCTTGCTGACCAAGAACCCCATTTGGCTGAAACGGACGGTTGGGGTGGGAACCATCTCAGCCGAAGATGCACTGGCCCTGAGCTTGTCCGGTCCGTCCTTGCGCGCCTCAGGGGTGAAATGGGACATACGCAAGGCGGAACCGTATTCGAGTTACGACCAGTTTGACTTCAATATCCCCAACCGCCCCGAGGGAGATGTCTATGCCCGTTATCTCGTGCGTATGGATGAAATGCGCGAATCGATGAAGATCGTTCGTCAGGCGATGGAGGGCCTGCCGGAAGGGCCCATCAAGGCCCATGCGCCGCACGTCGTGCTCCCGGACCGCGAGAGCATGAAGACCTCGATCGAGGCGCTGATCTACCATTTCAAACTCGTGACGGAAGGGTTCCATCCCCCGGTCGGAGAGGTGTACCAGACGATTGAGTCGCCGCGAGGCGAGATCGGCTACTACATTGTCAGTGACGGCTCACCGAAGCCGTACCGCTGCCATGTGCGGGCGCCGTCGTTCGCGAACCTGCAAACACTGGTCAAAGTTATCGAGGGCCGACTGCTCGCCGACGTCGTGGCTTGCATCGCCAGTCTGGATACCGTGCTGGGTGAAATAGATCGTTGAAAGACGTCCGTTGACAGTTGTCCGTTGTATGTGGCGAAAAGCGACGGACCATAGAGACGGACTTCTGAGTATGCTTTCGGAAGCACTCAAGAAGAAATTCGACACCGTCATCGCCCGCTATCCTGTGAAGCGGTCAGCGATCGTTCCCCTGTTGATGTTTGCCCAGGACGAACAGGGTCACGTCAGCGATGAAGCCATCGAGGAGATCGCGCGGCGTGTGGGCGTCAGGCCGATCGAGGTCGTCGAGGACATCGGCTACTACTCGATGCTCCATCGCCGCCCGATCGGCAAGTACCATTTTCAGATTTGCACGAATATCTCCTGCATGTTGCGCGGTGGCGAAGAAATCTTCGAACACTGCGCGAAAAAGCTGGGGATCGGGCACCAGCAGACCACTCCGGACGGGTTGTTTTCTCTCGAAGAGGTTGAATGTCTCGGCGCCTGCTGCGGCGCTCCGGCCATGCAGGTGAACTACGACTATTACGAAAACCTGACGCCGGAAAGAATCGACGCGTTGATCGAGGAATTGAGAAAGGATCCAGGATCCAGGATCAAGGCTTAAGGACCAACCGGAAGACCCCGGCCATGGCGAGATGCTGCAAGTTCCGCCCTTGATCCTTTCACGCTGATCGCGATGCCTGAATACAAGAATCCGATGCTCGGCAGTCCGCTGGAGGTGAAAGTTCTGACGCAGCGGTTTGGAATCCCGGACGCGCACCGGCTGCGCGTGTATTTGCAGCACCGGGGCTACGAGGGCCTGACAAAGGCTCTCAGGATGCTGCCGGACGAGGTCATCAGCGAAGTGAAGAAGTCGGCGTTACGGGGCCGCGGCGGGGCCGGGTTTAATGCCGGAATGAAGTGGAGCTTCGTTCCCAAGCAAACCCAAAAGGCGAAGTACGTCGTCTGCAATGCCGATGAGAGCGAGCCCGGCACCTGCAAGGACCGCGTGCTCATGGAATACGATCCCCACCAGCTCATCGAGGGCATCATCATCGCGGGGTACGCCATTCAGGCGCACCAGGGTTACATCTACATCCGCGGTGAGTACCGCTACCTGATGGAGGTTCTCGACCGTGCCATCGACGAAGCCTACTCGGGCGGATATCTCGGCAAGAACATCCTGGGTTCGGGTTTCGATTTTGAATTGACCACTCATACGGGGGCCGGCGCCTACGAGTGCGGCGAGGAAACCGCCCTGCTCAATTCGCTCGAGGGCTATCGCGGCTACCCGCGCGTCAAACCCCCCTTCCCGGCTGTGGTCGGCCTTTACGGCTGTCCGACTATCATCAACAACGTCGAGACGCTCAGCAACGTGCCGCATATCATGCTCAACGGCGGGGCGTGGTACGCCAAACTCGGCACGCCGAATAACGGCGGCACGCGCTTGTTCGCCCTGAGCGGGCACATAGCGCGCCCAGGAATCTACGAGCTCCCGATGGGCTTCCCTTTGCGGCGAATGATCGCGGAAGTCGGCGGCGGGGTGTGGAAAGGCAGGAAGCTGAAAGCCGTGATTCCCGGCGGATCATCCTGCCCGGTGCTCACGGCGGACGAGGTCGATGTGCCCATGGATTTCGATTCTCTTGCGAAGATCGGCTCCATGCTCGGCTCGGGCGGAGTGGTGATCCTCGACGAGCACACCTGCATGGTGAAGGCCGCCTGGCGGATCATGAAGTTCTACGCCCACGAATCGTGCGGCTGGTGTATTCCCTGCCGCGAAGGGACGGCATGGCTGAAAGCTCTGCTCGAGCGCTTCCACGGGAACGGCGGCTTGCCGGAGGACGTGGATACGGCGCTGGATGTCTCTTACAACATCCTGGGGAAAACACTTTGTCCGCTCGGCGACGCCGCCGCCATGCCCACCATCAGTATCTTGAAAAAGTTCCGGCACGAGTTTGAAGAGCACTTGCGCCTCGGAGCTTGTCCATTCGAGAGAAGGGCGGTTTCCGTTGGGTAGATGTAACCGTGGGGTCGGGGATTCGGGACGCGGGACTCGCGAGCACGCTGACGCTCCACCCAGCACCTAGCTCCCAGTGCCCAGTACCAGTGTGAACATGGCTGAACCTGTCCAACTCACGATCGATGGTAAGCCGGCAGTCGTACCGCCCGGCACGCTCCTCATCGAGGCCGCTAAGGAGGTCGGCATCGAGATTCCGTCCTTCTGCTACTACCCGGGGCTGACGCACCAGGGCGCCTGCCGGATGTGTTTAGTTTCAATCGAGAAGATGCCCAAGCTCCAGACCGCCTGCACGACGGTGGTGACCCATGGCATGGTCGTGCACACGGGCACGCCTGAAATCGCTAACGCTCGCAAGGCCATGCTGGAATTCCTCCTCACGAATCACCCGCTCGACTGCCCCGTCTGCGACAAAGGCGGCGAGTGCGAGCTCCAGGACGCCGTCTTCCGTTATGGCGCCGCCGAGACCCGCTTCCTCGAAACCAAGCTCCATGAAGAGGAGAAGAAATTCTCCAGCCTCGTCTATTACGACCGGCCGCGCTGCATCCTTTGCTATCGTTGCATACGCGTCTGCGATGAAGGGATCGACGTGAACGCTCTGGGGATCGGCTTCCGCGGCGCGCACAGCGAGATCATTCCCAATCTTGGCGACCATCTGGAATGTGAGGAATGCGGCGCCTGCATCGATATCTGTCCCGTGGGCGCGCTCACTAGCGGCGCCTATCGCTACAAGACGCGGCCGTGGGAATTGATCTACACCGGCACGATCTGCAATCACTGTGGGGATGGGTGCAAGACGACGCTTTCGGTGCGCAACAATGAAATTATTCGCGCCAACAACCGCGACCACTCGGGATTCAATGGCGAGTTCCTCTGCGTGAAAGGCCGGTTTGGGTGGGATTTCGTCAACAGTTCGCAACGGCTGTCCGTGCCGCGCATTCGCCGCAACGGCAAACAGCAGGAAAGCTCGTGGGAAGAGGCGCTGGCCCTCACGGCCGAACGCCTGAAATCGGTCGCGGCCGCGCACGGCGCAGACTCGGTTGCCGTCATGGGCTCCAACCACACGACTAATGAGGAGAACTACCTGCTGCAGCGCTTCGCTCGGACCATCCTGGGGACCAATAACATTGACCATCACCGGACCGCCGACTTTTCCTCCCTGGTCCGCGCGCTCACCACGGCGCACGCCACGGACCGCTACGCCAGCGTCGAAGACGTTGTCGCGGCGACCAGTATTTTGCTGATCGGAAACGATCCGACGCACCAGCATCCGCTGATCGCTTACCAGATCCGTCAAGCGGTTCGCCAGCACGGCGCGCGGCTCTACATCCTCAACAGCCGCGAGATCAAGCTTCGCCGCCAGGCGGCGCAGTATCTAAGCGTGAAGCCGCACGCTGAATCGTCTGCCGTGCGTGCGCTCGCGGGGGCCGATCTGCCCGCGGCGGGCCTCTTCACCGACGGTATTGATGCCTTCAGGGCATTTGCGGAAAACCTCAGGAAGGAATCCAACACAGTCCTCATCTTCGGCGATGAAATCCAGGGAGAGACAGTGGCAACCCTGGTTGAGTGGGGTTTGACATTGCCGGGAGCCACCCGATTCGTCGCCCTCGGCGATTATGCCAACTCGCGCGGTGCGGCGGACATGGGTGTTCTTCCTGGCGCTCTACCCGGTTATTCTTCGCCTCAAACGGAAGGAGTGCGCAAGCGGTTTGAATCGGCATGGAAAGCCACTATCCCGCTTCATCCGGGTCGCAGCATTCGTTCGATCCTGGAGGGTGTGGACGCCGGAGAAATCAAGGCGCTGCTTGTTTTCGGCTCGAACCCGGTCAGGACTTTCGCGCTCGATAGAGCCATGCTGGCCAAGCTGCAATTCCTTTTCGTGGCAGAGCTATTCCCGACCGAAACTGCAGACCTAGCGGACGTCGTAGTTCCCGTCGCGAGTTTTGCCGAGAAGTCCGGAACCGTGACCAATACTTGCGGGCAAGTGCAGGTATTGAAGAAAACGATGCGCAAGCCGGGAACGCGCAGCGACCTGGAGATCATCCTGGCGCTGGCTCGCTTGTTCGGCCACGGGTGGCCTTACCAATCGGCGGAGGACGTGTTGCGGGAGATCATCGCGCTGGTTCCGGGTTACGCGCTTCCGTTGCCCAGCCTGCTCGTGGGGCGCGCCGTCGCCACCCGGCCGGAAGGGACGCCCCCACCGCCCGAGCGCGAAGACCTGGTATTTTCGTCCCGCGATTCGCTGTTCACCTCGGGCACTCTCAGCCGCTATAGTGGGGCGCTGAACTCCGTGGACGAAGCCCGGAGACCCTATGGCCACGCATTCTGATTTCCTGCTCCCGTTGCTCGTGATCCTGGCGAAGGTGGCCATCGTCCTCGTAGTGTTGCTTACCGCGATAGCCTACGCAGTCTGGCTGGAGCGCAAGGTCGTCGCGCACATCCAATCTCGCTGGGGGCCGTATTTGGTGGGTCCGCATGGGCTGCTGCAGCCGGTTGCCGACGCCCTCAAGTTTCTGTTCAAAGAAGACATTCTCCCGCGCGAGGTCGACCGGACCGTCTACTACCTGGCGCCTTTTCTGGCGTTCACACTGGCCTTCGCGTCCATCGCGGTCATCCCGTTTGGGGAATCCATCACCATCGCGGGCCGGACCGTGGCCTTCGAGATTACCGACCTCAATGTGGGGTTGCTCTTCGTCCTCGCCGTGACTTCCCTGGGAGTATACGGTGTGGCGCTAGCCGGATGGTCGTCGAACAGTAAGTTCCCGCTCTTCGGCGGATTGCGCTCCTCGGCGCAGATGATCAGCTACGAACTGGCGTTGGGGCTCGCCGTCGTCGGCGTGGTGCTGATTTCGGGCAGCCTGAGCCTGCGTGAAATCGTCGAACACCAGCGCGGGCTGTGGAACATCGTCACTCAGCCAGTGGGTTTCCTGCTCTACTTTACGGCGGCAATTGCGGAGACCAATCGCACGCCGTTTGATCTGCCGGAGGCGGAATCGGAACTGGTGGGCGGATTCCATACCGAATATAGCAGCTTCAAGTTCGCGATGTTCTTCATGGCGGAGTACGCGAACATCGTCACGGTGTCATGCCTCGGAACGCTGCTCTTCTTCGGTGGCTGGCTGGGGCCGGCCTTCGGGCCGCCGCTTCTGCGCGCGTTGCTCCCGACGTTCTGGTTTTGTCTCAAGGTTTTCTGTTTCCTATTTGCCTACATCTGGATTCGCGGTACGCTGCCCCGCTTCCGCTACGACCAGCTCATGGCATTCGGCTGGCGGTTCCTTTTCCCAGTCGGACTGCTGAACGTTTTGGCGACGAGTCTCGTAGTGGCGTGGCGGGCCTCCTGAGATGGCACCGTTGTTCTACATCTTTGCCGTAGTGGCAACCCTGGCGGCGCTCAGCGTCGTCCTGCAGCGGACGCCTGTCTACAGCGCCCTCTCGCTGATTGTGGTGCTTTGCTCGCTGGCGGTGGTTTACTTGCTCCTGGGCGCGGAATTCCTGGCGGTCGTGCAGGTCATTATTTACGCCGGAGCCATCATGGTGCTCTTTGTTCTGGTGATCATGCTCCTCAACGCTCGGCAGGAGGCGCCCACCGACCGCAGCCGGCTGGCGCGGAGGGTGGGCGTCCCGCTGCTCGCCGTGTTCATGGCGGAGATCCTGTTCGCCGTCTGGGGCCATTCCGCGAGTTCGACTTCGCCGGCGTCCCAGGCCTTCGACGCCGGGCCGCGGGCGATTGGCGAGTTGTTGTTCCGCAACTACGTATTGCCTTTTGAGGTTACGTCGGTTTTGATCCTGGTGGCCGTGTTGGGCGCGGTAGTCCTGGCCAAGAAGGAGTTGTGAGGTCGGAGAGTTGGTCCCGTTGAATCACATCCTGGCGCTGAGCGTGATCCTGTTTGGATTGGGCGCCGCCGGATTCATCGTGCGGCGCAACATCATCACGATTTTCATGTGTATTGAGCTGATGCTGAACGCGGTGAATCTCGCCTTTATCGGGTTTTCGCGCTATCTCGGCAACCTGGACGGCCAGGTCTTTGCCTTCTTCGTCATCGTGGTCGCCGCCGCCGAAGCCGCGGTGGGACTAGCAATTATCATCGCCGTGCAGCGCAACCGCGACACGCTCGCGATCGACGAAATTGACTCGATGAAGATGTAGCGGCGGCCGGGCATCGAACGGCCGGCGGGTCTTGATGGAAACATCACTCTTGCTTATCCTCATCCCGCCTCTTGTCGGG
>Ga0073934_10012339_pt1 | contig 10094 bp, 8 predicted proteins | sample LarsenN4metaG_FD_76834 | JGI IMG/M metagenome (GOLD analysis project Ga0073934, IMG submission 76834) | Hot spring sediment bacterial and archeal communities from British Columbia, Canada, to study Microbial Dark Matter (Phase II) - Larsen... ... | reverse complement strand
CGTCCCCGTTTCGCCAGTGAGCAGCACCGGGAAATCCGTCCCGGCAATGAGCGCGATCTGCCGGAACACCGCCTGCATCGCCGGGCTGCGACCAACCAGCGGAGGCTGCGATTCGGACGGCGCCATCGGGAGCGGCGTGGCGGCGCGGGGGGCCACCGCCCGGTCCACGATCTCCGCCAGCTGACCCAGGTCGAACGGTTTGACGAGATAGTCGTAAGCGCCGCGGCCGAGCGCCGTCACGGCCGTAGGTAGATCGCCAAACGCCGTCATCACGATCACCGGCACATTGGGGCATCGCCGACGGAACTCCGGCAAGGCCGTCAAGCCGTCTTCGCCAGGCAGCCGGACATCGAGCACCACGGCGTCGGGAGAGAAGCCCGGCAGCTTGCCCCACGCCTGCTCGACCGAGCCGACCGCCTCCACCCGGTGCCCGCGGTCTGTCAGCGCTTCCCGCACGCTGTAGCAGATCGCCGGCTCGTCGTCGATCACCAACACCCGGCTCATTCGGCACTCGCGGTGGAAGCACGGTGGAACGGCAACCAGAGTTCGACGACCGTCCAGCCGCCGTCCCGGCGCCAACTCAGTCGCCCGCCATGATCGTGCGCCACCGCGGCGACCACGGTCAAGCCGAGGCCGATGCCCTCCGGCTTGGTCGTCACAAACGCCTCGGTCATCCGCGCGGCAACGGCGGCGGCGGGACCGGGGCCGTTGTCTTCGATGGACACCGTCCAACCGGCGGCATCGGGCACGGCCCGCACCCGCACCTGACCGGACGGCCCGGCGGCGTCGATGGCATTCAGCAGCAGGTTCACCAGCGCCGAGCGCACTCCGTCGTGCGAGCCTTCCAGGAACGGCCCATAGTGCGGCGATTCATTGGCGAGCGCGATGCCGCGGTGCTCGGCGGCCGGGGCGACCAGCGCGACGGCCTCACCGACGAGCTCGGGCATTTCCAGCGATTGCCGCGGACTCTCGGTTCGCCGGGCCAGCGACAAGAGGCCCCGGATTTCGGTCTCCAGCAGTTCCAGTTGTTTGCGGGCCACGGACAGGCTCTGGTCATTTGCCGACGAGCAGCGGCCGGCGTGGAGTTGCAACGCCATCGCGGCGCCGGCGACACCGTTGCGGAACTGATGGGCGAACCCCGCCGCCAGTTGAGCCACCATCCGTTCGCGCTCGGTCTGGATCAGTTCCTGCTGCAACTGCTGCAGCCGTTCGCTCATGCGATGGATGTCGGCGACCAGCGCCGACAGTTCATCGTCACGACGGTCGGCGACGGGAATCGCTTTCAGATCTCCGGCGGCAATGCGGGCCACCGACTGCTGGATCCCCTGCAACCGCTGGGACCAGCCGTGAGTCAGAAGCAGCAACCACGGGACCAGCAGCACCAGCGTGCCTCCGCCGACGGCGAACGGCGGCCAGATGGCTTCCCACCGGGCCTCGGCCAGCGACCGCTGCGACGTCAGCACGAACATCCGCTGCTGCGGCTGGCTGCGCAGTCGCGCGGTCCGCACGGCATAACGATCGCCCCCGAACGCGAGCGCCTCGGGCGGCTCGGCCGAGGCCGCGAGCATCCGTTCCACGTCGCCCGGGACTCGGGCCAGCGAAGACGCCACAATCTGCTCGCGCTCCGGATGCCAGACCAGAAACTGCTGGCCGGACAACCGCGCCATCTGCTCCAGGATCGGATCGGTGAGCGGGAACGTGGCATGTTCCAGGACGCCGACGACGTCGTCCTGCCGTTCCTTCAACTGCGCCACGCGCCGCGACAGGTTGACCCACGCCGAGAACCCCGCGACCCCCAGCACGGCGGCGACCAGCGCGAGCAGCAGCGGCGTGAGCAGTTGATACCGGATGGAGTGTTTCACGGGTGTCGATGCTACTCGGTTGTCGACGCGGGTCAATGACAGGGCTGATCGGCAAATCCGAAACTCCAACTCCGAAATCCGAAGGAAACCCCAAGCACGAAATCCAAAACGGGGCCTCGGACCATCGTTTAGACATTTGGGACTTCGAGGTTCCTTCGGATTTCGAGTTTCGGATTCTAGGATTTCCTCCAACCGTTGTGCTCCGCCCGGTTGTTCCCTCGTTGGTCCATTGACGGCGCGCCTGAGTCTGCGGTTCAATCGACAGCAACGCTTCCCTTCCGAACGGCTCTTCGAACCACCGGGATTCTCTGTCATGAAACCCACATTCCTGGCCTGCCATAGTGGCCTTGGTGTCTGCCTCGCCGTCGTGCTGTTGGCGGACATGATCTTCGCCCAGCAGCAGGCGGGAGGCGTGATCACCGGCAAAATCACGGCGGTGGAGGCCAAGGGAAAAAACACGGTGCTCAAGCTGAAGGACGACGCCGGAACCGAGCACAGCTTCGACATCTCCCCCCGGATGGCGTTCCAGATCCAGTCCGACGGCGACGACGGCTTCTTCGCCCCGGGACTGTTCGTCGAGATCGACACCACGCAAAGCAACAAGGCGTACTTCGGCACGGCGTTTCTGGTCTATCCGGACCAGACGGGCCGCATTCCGCCCGCCCGCGCGGTCAAGGCGCCCCCCATGCCCGGCCAAAGCACCCAGCGGTACTTCGTCTCCGGAGAAATCGCCCGCTTTGAGAAAGTCGAGGACGGCAAGTACGACCTGCTGCATCTCAAGGTGACTCCCAAGTCGGAATTGACCGTGTACATCGAGCCGAATCACACCCTGAAGGTCGTGCAGAAGGACCCGCAGCAGGCCGCCGTCGGACAGACCGTGACCGTTGAAGGTCGCCTCGCCGGCACGCGGCTGATCCCGGCGAAGATCACCATCGAAACCGGCGTGGAATTGAAGGGAGAGGAGTTCCTCGCGGCCCGCAAAGATGCGGAGAAGAAGTGACGCCTGGCTGAGGTCGATCGGTCTTCAGCCCCGAAGAAGGGGCGGCTGATAAGACTGCTCAGCTTTTCGTCGCGTCGCCGCTTTGGTCGCCATCCGGCAGCCCGCGGAAGATCCGCCGCTTGAGTGGATTGTCGCGGGATGTGAAGGCGGACTCCGCCGCGGTCGCGGGGCTGGCCAGCGCGGCCGCCATCATCTGGAATTTGGCGTCGGTGTCATCGGCAAAGTGCACCAGCAGGGCTTCCGGCGTGGACGGCGGAACCGGGCTCCCCCACTCCGGCAGACCCTGGTGCGACAGCAGAATGTGTTCCAGCCGCAGCAGCGTCTCGGCATCGAAATCTTCGATCGTCGCCGCCTTGGCCCGGATCAGATCGCGGCCCAGCACGAGATGGCCAACGAGTCTCCCGACCGGCGTGTACTCGGCTCCCGCGGGACGATGTTCAAGCTCCACGAGCTTGCCGATGTCGTGCAGGATCGCCCCCGCCACCACCAGCGATTTCGACAGCGGCGGTTCGAGGTCGGGATACAGCGCCGCGTACTTGTCCGCGAGATATACGGCCGTCTGCGTCACCGACAGCACGTGCTCCAGGTAGCCGCCCGGATAGGCGTGATGGTTGTGCGCCGCTGCGGCCATCGTCTGCAGGACCTCCGCATGGTCCTGCAACAGCTCCACCGTGAGCCGCCGGACGAACACGTCCGCGATCTGTTTCTCGGCGATGGCGATCAGTTCGGCGAGCATCTGCTCCGGATCGAACCGCGAGGCGGGATGAAACGCCGCCGGGTCGAACCCCGCGGCGGCGTCGGCCGGCTCGACGGGTCGGATCTTCTCGATCTCGATGTGCGGGCCGTACTGATTCTCGTAGTATCGGCCGCGGAGCTTGTAGCACGCGCCCGGTTGCCAGTGCTGTTCGCAGTCCTCGAACCAGCCGCCGTCGGCCCAGATCATCGCGGTGGCGGTGCGGCCGGCGTCACGGAACGCAGCGCGGTAGAACGGTTTGCCGTCGCGCGTCTGGGCCCGGTCCCGCTTGACGAGCAAGGCGAAGAAGTCCCCGTGCTCGCCCGGTTCCAGTTCGGCGAGCTTGACGATGCGCGGCTCGACTTCGCCACGAGGCATCGGGAAGATCCCTCATGCAGTCAGCCCCCCGTCAATGACGGGGGGCCGGGGGCTTCGATGGCTGTCCGTCGGCACTTGGCCCCCGGTCGGGAAATCGGGGGCGAAATGACTATCGAATCGCCCACAGATGCTGGAACGTGCGGATATAGATTGTGCCGTTGGAAATCGCCAGCGATGAGGAGATGTCCTCTCCCATGTCAATTTCCGAGACGATCTCGAACTTCGGTCCGGCTTTGACGACCGTGATCCGGCCGTCGCGGGCGCACAGGTACACGTGGCCGTCGGCGTAGACGGGGGACGCACGGTGGCGCTGGCGGTGCGTCCGTTCGAAGTAGAGCTCCTTCCCGGTGGCCCGTTCGACCACCTGCAGGTTGCCGTCCTGCATGCAGAGGTAGACGTAGTCTCCGACGATCACGGGCGAGGGGACGTCCGGCGTCCGCTCGAGCGTCCACCAGTGTGAATTGGCATCGTTGGTGATGTCTCCCATGCCCGTTGGCTTGAGCGCCAGAACGGGGCCCTTTTTTGCCGTCGGGACGACAATCATGCCGTCCGCCGTTGCGGGAGACGCCACGAACCGGAGCGTGGGGTCGTAGTTGCTTTTGCGGTTGAGTTCGCCGCACCGCCAGATTTCCCTGCCGTCGCTGAGGCGGTGCGCGACGATGTAATCGGCGCCGTGGGTCAGCAGGAATTTGCGCTGGCCGTCGTCGTACATCATCGGCGAGGCGTAGGAGTGCTCGTTCTCCTTGTAGCCGTCGCTGGGGCGGTCCACCTTCCAGATCTGCTGGCCGGTCCGCTTGTCGAGCGCGACGACGATCGCTTCCCGCGTCTTGGGATCTCCCTCGCCGTGAATGAGCTGAACGTACAGCACGTCGCCGTCGAGGACGGGGGTCGACGCCAGACCGAACTGCAGTTGCAACCGGCCGTAACGGTCTTCGACATTGAACTTCCAGACGGGTTTGCCCGCCGTGGTGAAACAGGCCAGCGTCCCTTCACCAAAGAGGGTGAAGACGTACTCGCCGTCAGTGGAGGGGGATGGCGAGGCGTAATTCCCCTCGTCCCCGCGGGCGATCTGGTTGCCCCCGGTGACCTTCTGTTTCCAGAGTTCCTTGCCGGCGTCGCTGAACGCCATCAGCCAGAGATCGCCTTGGCTGTCCACGGAGGTCAGATAGACGCGGCCGTCCCAGATCACCGGCGTCGAGCCGGCCGGACCGGGCAGCGGCGCTTTCCAGGCGACGCGCTCGGTGGGACTCCACTTTGTGGGCAGTCCGCGCTCGTCACACACGCCGTTGTTGTGCGGACCGCGCCAGTTGGGCCAGTTGTCGGCCCGGACCGCGTCCGCGAAGGAGCTAACGCCGGCCACCACCGCCACAATCAACCAGAACTTACGCATCGCGCACACCTTCTCGGAGGATGGATCAACAACCGCTTGCGAGTCCGTCCAGTGTGCCGAACCGTCCGGGCACCGTCAACGACCCGCCGCGTTGTTCTCCTGGCCGCTTCACTGCTAAACTGCGTGGCTTGATCCTGTGCGATCCGACCGCTGGAACCGACGGATGCCGAAACTGACCCAGGCCGACCTGGCCCCCCTCAACCAGACCTTTGACGACCGCTCGCCCCACGATCTGTTGCGATGGGCGCGGCAGGTTTTCGGCGACCGGCTGGCGGCGCTCTCGGCCATGCAGATGGCCGGGAGTGTCGTGGCCCACATGCTGTCCACGCTGAAGCTGAACACCCCCGTGCTGTTTGTGGACACCGGCGTGAACTTCCAGGAGACGCTGGAGACCCGCGACCGCATCGCTACCGAATACGGATTGAAGGTCATTACGCTGCATCCCGAGTTGACGATGGCGGAACAGACCGCCCGATACGGCGTCCTGTACCTGACCGTCGAGGGGCAGGAGCAGTGCTGCGACATGCGAAAGACGCAGCCGCTGCTGCAGGTCAAGGGGCAGTACGACTGCCTCATCGGCAGCCTCCGCCGGGCGGATGGGGGAAAGCGGAACCGGTGCCCGATCCTGTCGGTCGATCCGCCGATGAACTGCATCCGCATCAATCCGCTGGCGAACTTTACCGACGAGCAGATGCAGGCCTACATCGCCGAGCACCACGTGATCGTCAACCCGCTGCACGACCAGGGATTCGCGACGATCAGTTGCAACCGCTGCACCACGCCGGTGCTCCCCAACGAGCCCAAGCGGGCCGGCCGCTGGCGGCATCTCGGGCCGTGGTCGGTGTACTGCGGGATCAACCCGACCGACGTGGATGGCGGGACGTCGATCGCCGTCGACCTGCCGCAGGACGTCATCGACCGCGTGTTCGGCCGCGAAACCGATTTCGCGATTTAGCGAGTCGACCGAGGGACCGCCGTTACGGAAACGGCGCTCCCCACAGGCACACGGCCCGCGGAATGGTTCCGCGGGCCGCGCTGCGATCAGTACTGTTGGTCGGCGAGAACTATTCGGTCGGAGGCCGCCCGCCGGGGCGCTGACCACCCGGCCCACCGGGGCCGCGACCGCCGCCGAACTGCGGGGCGGGGAACTCAAACTTGGGCCCCTGCATCTTTTCGAAGGCGGCTTTCTGGTCGGGGGTCAGGACGGCGAGGGCGTCCGCCTCGGCCTTTTCGCGCCGGGCACGGGCTTCCGCCATGATCGCCTGGAAGTCAGGCCGCTGACCGTCCTGCCCTTGCGGAGGCCGCTGTCCACCCGGACCGCCGGGCCCGCGACCGCCGCCAAACTGCGGACGGTTCTCTTCCTGGATCTTGGCGACCTTCTCCTTCTGCTCCGGTGTGAGCTTCAATTCCGCGGCGACTTCCGCGCGGTTGAGGGCGCCGAGCGCCCCTTCCCGCTGGATTCGCAACTGGTTGAGACGCGCGAACTGCGACTCTTCCAGGGCCGCCTTCAGACCTTCGTCGGCCTGCTTGGCCCGCTCCTCCGCCTGTTTCCGCATTTCCTCGAAGCGGGCACGCCGCTGCTCGTCGGTGAGGTTCTGGAATTCCTCGCGATTCGGGCGGGGGCCCCCTTCCCGCAGGTCGCGGGCCATCTCTTCGACGAGACCCTTCTGGTCGTCGGTCAGCTTGATTTCCTTCTGCACCTCGGGGATCTGGGCCAGCATCAGCAGGCCGCCCCCCCCGAACCCGCCGCCAATGCCTCCGCCGAAGCCGAAGCCCCCCCGGCCGCCCGGACCACCCGGGCCGCGTTGTCCCCGGCCTTGCCCGTCCTGCTGCGGCTGGGCGCTGACGGGTGCGGCGAGCGAAGTCGCCAGCAACGCCGCCAAGATCACCTGAATCCCGAATTTCATCGCTGTGACTCCATGTGAAACCTGTGGACAGACGCGCCACCACCCGAGCCATCTGCGGGTGACTGGACAAAATGTCGCGGCGATCGGCTGCCTCCGCCGATTTAACCCCAGCGGGGCCTGCGGGTTTCGCTCCCCGCGGCCGCCAGCACCAACAAAAAACGACCGGAATGCGATCTGCACCCCGGTCGTCCCGTCCCCTGACGTCGCCGGTTACGGCAGCGGAACCGTCCGCAGATCGTAGGCCCCATCGCCGGTCTTGATCAGCACGACCGCCATCGCGTCGTTCAGCTTGTCCAGCTGTTCCACCCCCTGGAGCGAGGCGATCGTCTCGTACGGCTGGCCCGCCGTCCCGCCGCCGCGGACCGGTTCGGTGAGCCCGGCGTTGTTCTCGATGTCCTTGGTGCTGACCTTCATCACGCCTCGGGCGCTGTTGGCCATCAACAGCCAGTTTTGGCCGTCTTTCTTGTAGACGACCATGTCCAGCGGCTGGTTGCGGTTCCCCAGTTCGGCGACGGTCTTCCCCTTGACCTTCTCGCTCCCCTGCAGGGCCGACAGGTCAAACTGCACCAGCGGCGTGCAGACGAAGCCGGCCAGCAGGCTGGGCTTGCCATCGATGGTGAACGGCACAAACGTGCGGATCTGGGCGTTTTCTTCCGTGCGGGCATGCGCGGCGTGGTAAATCTCCAGATTGCTGCCCGAGCCGACCTGATCGAACGGGAAGTTCAGCGAGCGAACGTTGGTCGGTGCGCTGGTGTTGTTGGTCATCCCCGAAACGATCACCTGGCCGTCGACAAACGCCAGGTCCGTGATCGTGCTCATGCGTAGGTTCCGCTGACGGCCTTCAGGGCCCACCAACTTGTCTTCCGGTGCGTTCGGAATCACCGCCTTGGAGAACGGGATGTCCTTGAGCGGCACGCGGGAGATCTGGCCCTGACCATCGATCTTCGCGATGACCGGCTGATTGGACACCGACAGCGCGAGATACACGTTGCCGCTGGCGGGGTTCACCGCCAGGTCGTTGATCTGCACGGCCTGGGAATCGGCTCCCAGGGCTTGGGCCAGCTTGGCGTTCAGGCCGGCGATCTGGATGTCCACCGAGGCGGGGTTGCCGGTCTTGTCGCCGGTCTGGATGCCGAAGATGGCGGCCCCTTTGTTGTCCCCGATCAGCAGGATGCCATCGGGACCGAAGGCGAGGGGACCGGCCGACTGCAGATCCGGCGTGCCGGACTTCAGGCGATAGATGTCGGCGGCGGAGGCCAGCGAGGCGGTGAGCGTCGCGGCCAGGAGGGTGGACGTGAGCAGGATCCGCATGACTTTTCCCTCTCGAGGAAACTTCGGGATGCACGGCGCGGTGCAGAAAGGACCATCTTGGATGCTACCGTGCTGCGCCGGATTTTCCACGGTTTTCGGGGGTGTTTTGCAGGGGATTGACCAATCCGCCAAGGATCTCCCAAGCCCGCCCCGCAGACCGGGGCGCGCACCGCGAGCGCCGATTCCGCATGATGGAAAGAACACCGCCGGATCGGCATAGTATCGGGGTCCCACGTCGTTTTTTTGACCCTGAGTCGGAATCGACATCATGCTCCCTCAACCTGTGTGCTGGCTGGCCACTCTCCTCTGGTGCGTACTCGCCGCGACGGCCTCTGCCGACGACTGGACGCCGCTGTTCAATGGCAAGGATCTCGACGGCTGGACTCCCAAGATCCGCTATCACAAGCTGGGGGAAAACTTTGCCAACACGTTCCGCGTGGAAGACGGCCTGCTCAAGGTTCGCTACGACGGCTACCAGCAGTTCGGCGAACAGTTCGGCCATCTGTTCTACAAGACACCCTACAGCCACTACCGGCTGCGGGTTGAATACCGCTTTGTCGGCGCCCAGTGCCCCGGCGGACCAAATTGGGCCATTCGCAACTCCGGCCTCATGATCCACGGCGAGGCGCCGGAGCAGATGGCCGTCGATCAGGACTTTCCCGCCAGCATCGAGGTCCAATTGCTCGGGGGGGACGGCGCCAATGACCGCACCAACGCCAACTTGTGCACCCCCGGCACCAACGTCGTCATGGACGGCCAGCTCGTCACCCGGCACTGCACGGGATCGAAGTCCAAGACCTATCACGGCGAACAATGGGTGACCGTCGAGGTCGAAGTGCACGGCGACCAGGTGATCAAGCACATTCTCGACGGCGAGGTCGTGCTCTCTTATGAGCAGCCGCAACTCGACGAGCGCGACGCCCACGCCCGGGAGCTCGCCGCGAAGGCGGGGACGAAACTCCTCTCCGGCGGAACGATCTCACTGCAATCGGAAAGCCACCCCTGCGACTTCCGCAAGGTGGAGATCCTGGTGCTCGATAAGTAGAGAATACGTCTTAGCCCCCCGTCAATGATGGGGGGCCAATTGTCTGCGGTCATCCAACGAAGCGCTCGGCCCCCGGTCATTGACCGGGGGCTAAGACGGGCGGCGCAACGCGCCGGTACAGCGCTGCAAGCTGCACGCCGTCACGAATGACGTCGGCGACCGGTTCGTATCCGTCGGGAGCGCCGCGCCACGCTTCGGGCAGGTCCGCCAGCCTGCGAAACAAAAGCACAAATTCCGGCGCCGGCTGAGCCGGATCGAATGCCACAATCTGCACGCCGTGTCGCCGCAAGACGGGCGATTGCCGCCAGAGCTCCTCCGTCTGAAACTGGTGCAGCACCGGCGTCATGGCCACTTCGCCGCCCTGGGGAACGATTTCGACCAGCCGTTCCAGCAGCGGGCGGGTGACGGCGCTGCCCCAGTAATCGAGTTCCAGGCCGCGGCATGTGCGCCCGCCATGCCTCCGGCGGT
>Ga0073934_10012337_pt1 | contig 10096 bp, 8 predicted proteins | sample LarsenN4metaG_FD_76834 | JGI IMG/M metagenome (GOLD analysis project Ga0073934, IMG submission 76834) | Hot spring sediment bacterial and archeal communities from British Columbia, Canada, to study Microbial Dark Matter (Phase II) - Larsen... ... | reverse complement strand
TGCCGAGATCACCACCGCCGGCAGTTACGTGCCGGACCGCCACGCATCGCTGGAAACCCACGTCACCGGGTTCCACACGGACCTGCTGCGCGCGCGTGAACTGAAGCCGCGCTTCGTCACCTGCATCGGCGGCTGCGACGCCTGGCCGTTCTCGCGCTCGCTGCGCTTTTTCCGCGAATGCATCGACATCGCGCGCGCCGAGGGTGTCGCGGTGTGCTTCGAGACACACCGCAGCCGCTCGCTGTTCAACCCCTGGGTGACTGCCGACATGGCGCGCGCCCTGCCCGACATCCGCTTCACCTTTGATTTCAGCCACTGGTGCGTCGTCTGCGAGCGACTGCTCGACAGCGAACAGGACACGCTGCTGGACCTGGCACCGCACGCGCGCCACATCCACGCACGCGTCGGCTACGACCAGGGGCCGCAGGTGCCCCACCCGGCGTCGCCGCTGTACGCGGAAGCACTGCAGGCGCACCAGCGCTGGTGGGAACTGCTGTGGCAGGCGATGGCCAGGCGCGGCGAGACGCACATCACGATGACGCCGGAGTTCGGCCCGGACGGCTACCTGCAAGGCGACCCCTTCACCGGTGCGCCGGTGGCAGACCTGTGGCAGGTCAACCGCTGGATGGCGGACACCGAGCGCGAACACTTCCGCGACTGGAGCGCACGGCAACGGCTCTCCGCCTGAGCAGCGCCACCCGACGCAAACGGGCGGGCACCTGGGTGCCCGCCCGCCGCGACGGTTGCGATGACGTCAGTACAGCGACTGCATCAGAGCTTGCCGTCGGCCGCGAGTTTCACGTAGGTCTCGTCAAAGCGCAGCTTGACGTTCTTCGGGTTGCCCAGCGTCTTGCCGCCGGCAAAGGTGATGCCGATGACGTCGACGCTCTTGGCGCCGGCACCCAGCAGGCCCTTGTCAAAGGAGAACTTGCGCACCTTGTCCATGCCGGCAACCATCGCCGGTGCCACGGTGAATGCGTAGGTTTCCTTCGCCGTCCAGAACATCTTCGTGGTCTTCAGCTGCGCCTCGTAGCCGGCGAGGTCCGTGCCCGACATTTTCGCCATGCTCTCCTTCGCGGCCTTCGCCTTGGCGTCGCCCTTCTGCATCAGCGCCAGCGTCTCGAACCAGGCACCGACGAGCGCCTTGCCGAGCGCCGGGTTGTCCTTCAGCGTCTTGGTGTTGACGACGGTCATGTCGAGGATTTCGCCGGGGATTTTCGACGAGTCATAGACCAGGTAGCTGTTCGGCACCTTCAGCACGTCGGCAAGCATCGGGTTCCAGGTCGCGGCGGCCGTGACCTGCGGCGTGGACCAGGCGGCAGTGATGTCGGCGTCGGAGGTATTGACCACCTTGATGTCACGCTCGCTCATGCCGACGGATTCCAGCGCGCGCGCCAGGAAGTAATGCGACACCGACAGCTCGACGAGATTGACCTTCTGGCCCTTGATGTCCTTGAGCGATTTCTTGCCCTTGAGCACGAGACCGTCGTTGCCGTTCGAGTAGTCGCCGACGATCAGTGCGGTGGTGTCGACGCCGCCGGCTGCCGGGATCGTCAGCGCATCCATGTTGGTGGCGAGCACGCCGTCAAACTGGCCGGCGGTGAACTGGTTGATGGACTCGATGTAGTCCATCTGCTTGAGCTCGATGGCGATGCCGTACTTGTCGGCCCACTTCTTCACGATGCCGGCCTGCTGCGCGTACGGCCAGGGCATCCAGCCGGCATAAACACTCCAGGCCACGCGGAAGCTCTTCTTGGCTTCTGCGTGCGCGGGTGCCGCGGCGAACGCCAGCGTGGCGACGCCGGCGAGCAACAGGGAAAACAGTCGCGTGCCCTTGCGAGGCGAGGCGGATCGGGCAATTGCAGTGGATTTCATCGGGAGATTCCTCATGTGAAGGGGCATGCACGCCTGACGCTGGCTTCGCGGATCTCCCGGGCTTTTATCCCTCCGTGCAGCCCGCCTCGCAGCGGACCGGCGACTCTCGGACCAGCACCTGCAGGCAGGCCGGAACCCTAGACGCCTTGCGAATGCCCTCGTCCGGCCCGCCAGCGGGTGGCGTGCGGACGGCAAGCGCACACCGTGGCCAGAGCAATTCCCTTGCCAGATCGCGGCAAGCCTTTGAAATCAAGCGATTGGCTGCGCCGCCGCGCGCCCGGCGGGACGCCCGCGCTGGCGCGCCGGCCCGCGAGCGTGCGCACCACGGCGGCAGCGCACCAACATCGGGCGCCGGCGCCTGCCATCGGCGGGGCTGCCAGCCGCGGAACCTCGCGTCCCCGGTGACCGGAAGGGTTCCATGCGGGTGGGCTGCCCCTATAATCCGCGCCGCCTTATCGTCCGGCGCCCGCCTTCCGGCGCCCCCTGCCAACCCTCCCCTGGAGATCCTCCGAATGAAGAAGCCCGTCCGCGTGGCCGTCACCGGCGCAGCCGGCCAGATCAGCTACTCCCTGCTGTTCCGCATTGCCTCCGGCTCGATGCTCGGCCCGGACCAGCCGGTGATCCTGCAGATGCTGGAAATCACCCCGGCCCTCGGCGCGCTCCAGGGCGTTGCCATGGAACTCGACGACTGCGCCTTCCCGCTGCTGGCCGGCACCGTGCTGACGGACGACCCGAAGGTTGCGTTCAAGGACGTTGACTACGCCCTCCTCGTCGGCGCCCGCCCGCGCGGCCCGGGCATGGAGCGCAAGGACCTGCTGGAAGCCAACGCCGCCATCTTCTCGGTGCAGGGCAAGGCGCTGAACGAAGTCGCCTCGCGCAACGTCAAGGTGCTGGTCGTCGGCAACCCGGCCAACACCAACTCGCTGATCGCGCAGCGCAACGCGCCGGACCTCGATCCGCGCAACTTCACCGCCATGACCCGCCTGGACCACAACCGTGCGCTGTCGCAGCTGGCGGCGAAAACCGGCACCTCGATCAACGACATCCGCAAGATGACGATCTGGGGCAACCACTCCTCCACGCAGTACCCGGACATCAGCAACACCACCGTCAACGGCAAGGCGGCCGACGGCCTGGTCGAGCGCGCGTGGTACGAGAACGAGTTCATCCCCACCGTGCAGCAGCGCGGCGCCGCCGTGATCAAGGCGCGTGGCGCGTCCTCGGCGGCATCGGCTGCCAACGCCGCCGTCGACCACATGCGCACCTGGGCCCTCGGCACCGCCGAAGGCGACTGGGTCTCGATGGGCGTGTACTCGGACGGCTCCTACGGCATCGACAAGGGCCTGATCTACTCGTTCCCGGTCACCTGCAAGAACGGCGACTGGTCCATCGTGCAGGGCCTGTCCATCAGCGAATTCTCGGCGGCGAAGATGAAGGCCACCGAAAAGGAACTGCAGGAAGAGCGCGACGCGGTGAAGCACCTGCTGCCGTAATCGCGGCCTTGCCGTCGACAAGGGGCCTGCCATGCAGGCCCTTTTGTTTTTGCGGTCCGGCGGCCGGCCCGGGCGCGCAGGCGCGATGTACGGCTGCTTTCCGTGACCGGACGCCTTCCCTTGCCGCAGGCACTCGCCCACAATCCGGTCACCGCTTATGGAAGCAACAAGGGTCACGAAATGACCACTGCCGCACCGGCCAACGAGCATCTCGTCTGGAGTCTTGAAAAGCTTTCGGACCACCAGCGTGCCACGCGTTTCGCGATGCAGTTCCAGAAAACCCTCTGCGTGTTTTCCGGGCCTGTCCAGCAGCTCTACACCAACTACGAAATCATCGTGCCGGAAGACAACGCCAGGAAGTTGCTGATCCTGCCGAATCCCTACGCCTTCCACGACACGTTCAACCACATCCCTGACGCCGCCTGCAAGCAGACCGGTTTCTTCATCGTGCCGGACGAAAAAGGCGCGCTGCTGCTGCACATCCCGCTCAAGGACGGCAGCAGCAAGGACGTCCCGCTCAAGGTGGCGCTCAACGCCATCCGCAAGCGCCAGCGCCCGGAAGACCCGTTCCTGCCGGTGGTCACCAAGGGCGACCTGCGCGAGTTCAAGAAGTCGCAGCCGGCGCTGCACCTGCATCGCATCGTGTTGCCGATGCTCACCAAGCAGTCGGAGATGGAAAAGCGCGGCATCCAGAAAGTGATCGAGGAACGCCTGCGGCCTTACCTGATCTGACCGGCGGGCGCCGTACGAAAAAAGCCGCGGATTCCGCGGCTTTTCTGTTTCCTGGCCAGGGCTCAGGCGAGGCGTTTCGCCGACACGATGACGCCGTTGTTGTCGGCGTAGACGAACTCGCCGGGGCGGAAGGTGACACCACCGAAGGTCACCGGGATGTCCTTCTGGCCTTCGCCGCGCCGGTTGCTCTTGAGCGGGATCGACGCCAGTGCCTGCACGCCGAGGTCCAGCGTGCCGAGCGCATCGACGTCACGCACGCAGCCGTAGACGATCACGCCTTCCCAGCCGTTCTTCACGGCGTCCTCGCCGATCATGTCGCCGAGCAGCGCGCAGCGCAGCGAGCCGCCGCCGTCCACCACCAGCACCTTGCCCTGGCCGGGCGTGGCGAGCGTCTCCTTCACGCGCGAGTTGTCCTCGAAACACTTGGCGGTAACGATCTCGCCACCAAAACATTCGCGCCCCCCGAACTGGCTGAACATCGGTTCGCAGACGCGGACGTCTTCGGGGTTTTCGTCGCAGAGATCACAGGTCACGAAATTCACGTCGGTTGGCTCCTGTCGGGGGTTGGAAAACGCGGCGCCAGCCTGGGCTGTGCCGCAGCATGAACAACTTCAGCGGGCGGCCGTCAGCGCGGCGAAGTCGCGCCAGCGCAGGCGTTCGACCGCCGCGCCGGCCGGCGTGCAGGCAGACGCCAGCATGGCCGCCGCGACCGTCGCCGCCGGCACCGGCCTGTACGGCGACAGGGGGCCGGCCATCAGCGGCGCGAACAGCGGCGCCAGCGCGATGCCGATCGCCTCGCCCGGGCGCGAGGGCCCGCCGCGCTCGCCGAGCAGCAGCGACGGTTGCAGGATGGTCAGGCGCGCAAAACCGAGCCTGGCCAGGTCCTGCTCCACCTCACCTTTCACGCGGTTGTAGTAAACCGGCGACGACGCGCTGGCGCCCATCGCGGAAACCAAGAGGAAGTGCTGCACGCCGAGCTGGCGGCTCCATTGCGCGCTGCGCAGGCAGAGGTCGTGGTCGACGGCGTAGAAAGCCTCGCGGCTGCCGGCCTGCTTCATCGTCGTGCCGAGGCAGGAGAACGCAACATCCGCGCGCTCGATGCCCGCCGGCAGTTCCGGCGCGCGCATGTCGCTGATGACATTGACGAGCCGCGCATCGGTCAGCGCGAGCGGCCGGCGCGTCACCGCGGTGACACGTGCGATCCGCGGGCTGGCCAGCAGCAGTGGCAGCAGGTGGCCGCCGATCAGGCCGGTGGCGCCGAACAACAATACGTGCATCGCGTCCCTGGGCATGGTCGTGCTCCCTGTGTGGTCGATCGGGTTCAGTGCAGCCTGCGTGCGGGCAGCGCGCGCTCAGCGCCGCTGCCGGTAGCGTTCGATGCGCGCCGCCATGCTGGCCAGGCTGACCGGCTTGGCGAGGCAATCGTCCATGCCGGCGGCGAGGAAGCCGGCAACTTCCGCCTCGCCATTGTGCGCGGTCATGGCCACGATCGGCAGGCGCGGCAGGTTCTTTTCGATCTCCCGGGCACGGATACGGCGCGTCGCCTCGGAGCCGTCCATGCCGGGCATTTCGCCGTCCATGAGTACGAGGTCGATGCCGCCGCGCTCGGCGCGCGCCACCGCCAGCGCGCCGTCCTCGAGCACTTCGACCTCGCAGCCGAGCTTCTCCAGCATCGCGCGCGCCACCTGCTGGTTGACCGGGTTGTCCTCCACCACCAGCACCCGCAACGCGCCCTGCGCTTGCGCGTTCTTGTCCGCGTTGGCCTCGGCGAGGCCGGCGCTGCGCGAGAGAAACTGCCGCAGCCGGCGCTGGCCGAGCGGCAACCGCACCCAGTCGCCCACCAGCTTCTGGATGTCCTCCGGCAATGCCGGCGGCTCCGCCGTCAGCGACAGTCCGACGATGCGCACGCTGGCGGCGACGCCGGCCGCGCGAATGTCCCGCAGGCAGGCTGCCACCGCCGCCGCGTCGCGCGCGACCAGCAGCACCTTGCGCGGCGCATGCGCGGAGATCGCCGCCACCGCCTGCGCAAAGGGAACGCCGGCCAGCCCGACGCCAAGTGCCGACAGTTCGCGCGCCAGCACCGCCTCGAGCGCGGGCGTCGCGCCGACCAGCAACATGCGTTCGCCCTGCAACGCGCGGCGCAGCTCGTCGGTCGCGGGCTCGGTCTGGTCAGCCACTTCCAGGGGGATGTCCAGCGCCATGCGGCTGCCATGCTCCCAATCGACCAGCTGCAGGCGGCCACCGAGGAGCCGCGCCAGTTCGGCGGCGACGGCCAGCGGCAGCGGCACGGCGGAATCGAGCAGGCTGTTGCCGTGCGCCGCGCGGTCGAGGCCGCTGCGTTGCGTGGCGCTCAGGTGCACGCCGCTGACATCGACGGCGCAGCGCAGGCGGTCCTCGTGCTGCCCGGATACCAGGTGAAAGCCCAGCTGCAGCTCACCGCCGGGCGGCATCCGCTCCAGCACCCACACGCCGACGCAACGCAAGGCGCGGAACAGCAGCGTGAAATCGGTGCGGATGCGCGCCGGCAGCGCGTCGGCGTAATCGGTGGTGCACAGCACGGCGCCGTCGGCGGCCACCACGCCGATGTCATCGGCCACCTCCTCGCAGCGCCGGCGCAGGCTGCCGGCCACCGGCTGCGGCACGCGTTCGCCGCGCAGCAATGCCGCCGCGTCACTGAGCACCTCGAGGCGGTCGACCAGTTGCTGCGAGGAGCGGCGTGCACTGGCCATCAGGCCGGGGTCGTCGCGCTGGCTGATCGCCAGCGTCAGCACGTCGGCGACGTTGGCCACCGGCTGGCGGAATTCCTCGGCGGCGCGCACCAGCAGCCGCGCCGGCACGCTGCCGGCCGCCACCGGGCTGGCCGGTGCCTGCTCGGCACGGCCCAGCACGCGCCAGAACAGGCGGAAGTGGTGGTCGGAAACGCGCACCAGCGCGTACAGGAAGACCAGCAGGAAGACCGCCACCAGCAGGCTGTCGAGTTCGCGGTCGAACAGCAGGAAGGCGGCCGGCGGCAGCAGGCTGATCGCGAGGTAGAAGCGCACCGTCCAGATATCGGCGAGCCAGGTCGCCGCCAGCGCCGCCCCCAGCACCAGCGGCAGGAACATCGCCAGGAAGAACACGTTGTCGTTCCGCTGCATCGCCATCAGCGTGACGATGAACGCGCTCCACACCGCCGCGCGCAGCAGCAGCGTGAACACCAGGCGCCGACGCCAGCGCTGCGGACCGCGCGGGTAGATGCTGTCGAAGGCGAACACCAGGGCCGACTGCAGCAGGGCCACCGTCGCCATCGACACGCCGAACACGACGGTCAGGCGCGGGTGGGTGTCCCAGATGCGGCTGATCCAGACGATGGCGACGAAACTGGCCAGCGTCGCGAGGATGCCGAGCATGACCTGCCGGATCGCGCCTTCGTCGAGCCGGCGCAGCACTTTGCGGTCGGTGGCAGGGAAGCGGTCGTCGGCGCGCGGCATGGCGGGTCCTGCGGTCATTCGGAACGGGCGACAGTCTAGCCGGGCTGACAGCGGCGTCAGCCGATTCCTGCGGCACTACTTTACGTTAACGTAAAGGTCAGAAATACTTCCGCCTCCCCGCCCGCCCGGATCCCTGCCCGCGATGAGCGCCCCCGCCTCCTACACCATCGGCGAACTCGCCCGCGAATTCGGGGTGACCATCCGCACCATCCGGTTCTACGAGGACCAGGGCCTGATCACGCCGGAGCGCCGCGGCACCACGCGCATCTACTCGCCGGCCGACCGCGTGAAACTGATCCTGATCCTGCGCGGCAAGCGCCTCGGCTTCACCCTCGCCGAGAGCCGCGAAATGATCGACCTCTACGACCCCGAGTCCGGCAACACCCACCAGCTCGAGCGGATGCTGGCCAAGCTCGCCGAAAAACGGGCCGTGCTCGACCGCCAGCTCGAGGACATCCGCCTGCTGCAGGCGGAGTTCGACGTCGCCGAACAGCGCGTGCGCAACGCCCTCGACCAGGCCCGCGCCGCGCCCGCCCCCACCCGCAAGAAGAAATCCTGACCCACTCCCGGAGGACCGCCATGAACGTCAACTACCCGATGCTGCGCTTCGACCTCGGCGAAACCATCGATGCCCTGCGCGACACCGTCTGCCAGTTCGCGCAGAAGGAAATCGCGCCGCGCGCCGCCGAAATCGACCGCAGCAACCAGTTCCCGATGGACCTCTGGCGCAAGATGGGCGACCTCGGCCTGCTCGGCATGACCGTCGGCGAGCAGTACGGCGGCGTCAACCTGGGCTACCTCGCGCACACCATCGTCACCGAGGAAATCGCGCGCGCCTCGGCGTCCGTTTCGCTGTCCTACGGCGCCCACTCCAACCTCTGCGTCAACCAGATCTGGCTGAACGGCAACGACAGGCAGCGCGAGAAATACCTGCCGAAGCTGGTCAGCGGCGAGCACATCGGTGCGCTGGCCATGAGCGAACCGAACGCCGGCTCCGACGTCGTCAGCATGAAACTGCGCGCCGACCGCAAGGGCGACCGCTTCGTGCTCAACGGCAACAAGATGTGGATCACCAACGGCCCGGACGCCAACACCTACGTCATCTACGCCAAGACCGACGTGAATGCCGGCTCGAAGGGCATGACCGCGTTCATCGTCGAACGCGACTGGAAAGGCTTCTCGCGCTCGCCGAAGCTGGACAAGCTCGGCATGCGCGGCTCCAACACCTGCGAACTGGTGTTCGAGGACGTGGAAGTGCCGGAAGAGAACGTGCTCGGCAAGGTCGGCGACGGCGCGCGCGTGCTGATGAGCGGGCTGGACTACGAGCGCACCGTGCTCGCCGGCGGCTGCGTCGGCATCATGCAGGCCTGCATGGACGTCGTCGTGCCCTACGTGCACGACCGCAAGCAGTTCGGCCAGGCCATCGGTGAATTCCAGCTGATGCAGGGCAAGCTTGCCGACATGTACGTCACGCTGAACGCCTCGCGCGCCTACCTCTACGCCGTGGCGAAAGCCTGCGACCGCAAGGAAACCAGCCGCAAGGACGCCGCCGGCGCCATCCTCTACACCGCCGAGAACGCCACCAGGATGGCGCTCGATGCCATCCAGTGCCTCGGCGGCAACGGCTATATCAACGACTTCCCCACCGGCCGTTTCCTGCGCGACGCCAAGCTCTACGAGATCGGCGCCGGCACCAGCGAGATCCGCCGCATGCTGATCGGCCGCGAACTGTTCCGCGAATCGGCCTGATCCCGCAAGCCAACAACACGCGAACCGCAGCCGCAGGATTCCCCGCCATGCCGATCATCCCGTCGAAAACCGATACCGCCAGCGACGCCTTCCGCGCCAACGCCGCGCAGATGCAGCTGCTGGTCGATGACCTCAACGCCCTGCTCGCCCGCATCCGCGAAGGCGGCGGCGCCGAGGCCTGCGCCCGCCACACCGCGCGCGGCAAGCTGCTGGCGCGCGAGCGCATCGCGCGCCTGCTCGACCCCGGCTCACCCTTCCTCGAACTCTCGCCGCTGTGCGCGCACGAGGTGTACGGCGAAGACGTGCCTGCCGGCGGCGCCGTCGGCGGCATCGGCCGCGTCAGCGGCGTGGAATGCGTGATCGTCGCCAACGACGCGACGGTCAAGGGCGGCTCCTATTACCCGCTCACCGTGAAGAAGCACCTGCGCGCGCAGACGATTGCCGAGCAGAACCGGCTGCCGTGCATTTATCTCGTCGATTCCGGCGGCGCCAACCTGCCGCGCCAGGACGAGGTCTTTCCCGACCGCGAACACTTCGGCCGCATCTTCTACAACCAGGCGAACATGAGCGCGCAGGGCATTCCGCAGATCGCCGTGGTCATGGGCTCCTGCACCGCCGGCGGCGCCTACGTGCCGGCGATGGCCGACGAATCCATCATCGTCAGGAACCAGGGCACGATCTTCCTCGCCGGCCCGCCGCTGGTGAAGGCTGCCACCGGCGAGGAAGTCACCGCCGAAGAGCTTGGTGGCGGCGAAGTGCATACGCGGATTTCCGGCG
>Ga0073934_10012336_pt1 | contig 10097 bp, 10 predicted proteins | sample LarsenN4metaG_FD_76834 | JGI IMG/M metagenome (GOLD analysis project Ga0073934, IMG submission 76834) | Hot spring sediment bacterial and archeal communities from British Columbia, Canada, to study Microbial Dark Matter (Phase II) - Larsen... ... | reverse complement strand
TGCAGCTCCGGACCGGCGTCTTCCCGTTCGCCGGCGCGGCCAACTTCGCGCGGCTCTTCCGGGACGAGATCTTCTGGCTGTCTCTCCGCCACACCCTTGTCTTCGTCGGGGTGTCGGTCGCCCTCGAGGTGGTCCTGGCGCTCGCCCTGGCGCTGATCGTCAACGAGCGCCGGGTCTGGCTCTGCCGCGTGACACGGGCCGTGGTGCTGGTCCCCTGGGCGGTGCCCCCCGTCGTCAACGGCCTCCTCTGGTCGTTCATCTTCAACGCCCAGTTCGGATACCTCAACCGGGCGCTCTACAGCCTGGGGCTCATCCAGGGCTACGTGAACTGGCTCGGCAACCCCGCCCTCGCCCTGTACGCGGTGATCGCCGCCTACGTCTGGCGGACGACGCCCTTCAACGTCCTCCTCTACCACGCGGCGCTCCAGGGGATCCCCGGCGAGCTCTACGAGGCGGCCGAGGTGGACGGCGCGTCCGCGTGGCAGCGCTTCGGTCGGCTCACGCTGCCCCTCCTCCGCCCGATCATCACGGTGAGCCTCATCCTGCGCACCACGTTCGCCTTCATGGCCTTCGACGAGATCCTGGCCATCACCCAAGGGGGCCCCGGCAACGACACGTGGGTGGCGGCCTGGTACACGTACCGGGTCTCCTTCCAGCCACCCTTCAACATCGGGCTGGGCGCGGCGTCGGCGTGGGTGCTGGCGCTGCTGATCGGCGTGATCGCGCTCCTGTATGTCCGGTTCGTGTACCGGCGGGTCGAGTACTGACCGTGCGGCGCCTCTCGCTCCGTCTCCGGGTCGCGCTGTGGGTCGCCAACCTGGCGGCCCTCCTGTTCTTGCTGCTCCCGCTGGTCCCGGTGGTCCTCGGGAGCCTCCAGGCCGAGAAGACCGTGCAGCAGGACGTCTTCGCGCTCCTCCCCCGGGAGTACACCCTGGCCAACTTCCAGCTCATCCTCTCGGGCGGCGCGCGCAAGGGCCCCATCTTCGAGCAGGTCTCCTACCTCCCGGCGTCGGTCGGGAACTTCCCTGCAGCCTTCCTCAACAGCCTGATCGTGGGCCTCTCGGTCACCCTCGCCACCCTGACCGTGGCGAGCCTCTCCGCCTACACGGTGGCACGCCTCCGGTTCCGCTGGACCCGCGCGTTTCTCCAGGTGGCCGTGGTCAGCCGGATGGTGCCGCTGATCGTGCTGATGGTGCCGCTCTACGTCCTCTTCCGCGGCTACGGGCTGCTCAACTCGCTGACCGCCGTCATCGTCGCCGAGGTCGGGTTCCTCGTCCCCTACGGCATCCTGATCCTGGCGCCCTGCTTCGCCGCTCTCCCCGTCGAGCTGGAGGACGCCGCACGCCTGGACGGCTGCAGCCGCTTCGGCGCTTTCCTGCGCGTCGTGCTGCCGCTCTCGACGCCGGGCCTGGCCGCGTGCGCCGTCATCATGTTCGTCATCTCCTGGCACGAGCTCCTGATCCCGCTGATCGTGGTGTCGAAGCCCCAGTTCATGACGCTGCCGGTCATCCTGGCGGGCGTGGTCTCGGACTACTTCGTGTTCTTCACCCTGATGATGGCGATCTGCCTCTTGGGGCTCGCCCCGACGCTGGTGCTGGTGCTGGTGCTGCAGCGGTACGTCGTGGAGGGGCTCGTGGCCGGGGCGCTGAAAGGGTAGCCTCCGGAGCGCGGGCGGCGCGCCCCGGGGGGGCGGGGGGGGCCGATCGCGCCGCGTCAGCCTCTCTCAGAGGCTCCGCTTGCGTCCGCGCAGGCCGCGGCGACTCCCCTTGGTCTTGAACCGGCGCCCCGGCACCCCCCGTCGATCGCCGCCGAACGGATTCGCGTCGAACGGCGACCGCGACGGCGTGCGCGGAGGCCCCGAGGGGGAGCGCTGCGGCCGATCCTCCGCCTGCCTGACGTTGAGCTTCCGGCCCCGGAGCTCGAGCTGATCAAAGCGACGGATGGCGTCGGCCGCCTGCGCCTGCTCGGCGTACGCGATGAACGCGAAGCCACGGGGCCGTCCGGTCTCACGGCTCGTCGGGAGGTAGAGATCCACGATGGTCCCGGCCGGCGAGAAGAGCGCGTGGAGCTCCTCCCGGGTGGTGTCGTAGTTGAGATTGCCGACGAAGACCCTGGCTGGAATGGCTGACCTCCTTCCGCCCGCCCGGGGCTACCAGCGCGCCGGCCGCCGCCCGGCGCCGCCGCCCGGCCGCGAACCGGGGCCGCCCGACGACTTCGCGACGTTGACGACGAGCTTCCGGCCTTCGAAGGGCTGGTCGTTCAGCTTGGCGATCGCGGCCTGGGCCTCCGCCTGGGTGGACATCTCGACGAAGCCGAAGCCGCGCGACTGCCCCAAGTATCGGTCGGTGATCACGGTCGCGGACTCGACGGTGCCGAACTGGGCGAAGAGCTGCCGCAGGGCCTCGGAAGTGGTCGAATAGGGGAGACCGCCGACGTAGAGCTTGGACGCCATGGGGCGCCTCCATGAGACCCCGTGCGGGGTCGGCCTCTTCCGCGCCGTCGTTCGCGCCCCGGACGCGCGGAAGTCTATCGGAGGCGAGGTCGCGTTCGGCGCCACCACGGTTGACGCGGAACCGACAAGACGCGCCGAGTATACCACGGAACACGGGGTCGGACCGGAGCCCGGCAGCCCCGCCCCCGGGGCGTCCAGGGGTCCGGCCGATCGGGGCCCTCGGTTGAGGGCGCGTGGCCAACCATGAAATACTGGACACGGCGAAGGGAGGACCCTTGAGCGAGGTGGTCGGATTCATCGGGCTCGGGACCATGGGGCTGCCCATGGTCACCAACCTGTCGAAGGCCGGAGTCCGGTTGGTGATCCACGACGTGAGCGCCGCCGCCCTCCAGGCCGCGGCCCGACTCGCCGGCATCGAGCCGGCGGCGTCGCCCGGCGGGGTCGCGGAGCGCGCCGCCGTCCTGTTCACGTGCCTGCCCAACGACACCATCGTCCGCGACGTCTACCTGGGCCGGGACGGCGTGATCGAAGGCGGCCGGCCGGGGCTCGTCACCTCTGACTGCTCCACGGTGAGCCCGGAGGCGACGCTCCAGGTGCACCAGGCGCTCGCGGGCCGAGGCATCGCCCACCTGGACACCCCCATGCTCGGCTCCCAGCCTCAGGCCGCGTCCGGCGAGATCGTCTTCATCGTCGGGGGCGACGCGACGTCCCTCCCGCGGGTCGAGCCCTACCTCCGGATCATGGGGAAGCTCCACATCCACGTGGGGCCGGTCGCGACCGGCAACCGGATCAAGCTGATGCACAATGGCCTCGCCGCCGTCGTGTCGGTCGCGGTCGCCGAGGCGCTTGCCACCTGCGTCACGGTGGGGGTCGACCCCCACGTCTTCGACGAGGTGGTCTCAAAGGGCGGCGGGATGGCGTACGGCACCTACTGGGAGCGCCGCGTCAAGCGCATCCTCGACGGCGAGTTCGCCCCGACGTTCATGCTCCAGCACATGCTGAAGGACGCGAGCCTGGCCCTCGAGCACGCGCGGCGGGCCGGCGTCTCCACGCCCCTCCTCGAGGAGACCCAGCGCACCTACGCCGAGGCCTTGGCCGACGGCTGGGCGACGCAGGACTTCTCCGCCGTCAGCCACGTCATCGAGAAGCGCATCGGCCGAAGGCTCGCGGCCCAGGTCTCGGCGTCGGGTCGCGGCGCCTGAGGAAGGGGCCGCCCGTCAGAATCCCTCGGCAACGGCCCTGGCCGGCGGTACACTGACGCGAGGGTTCTCTGCGAGAGGGCAGCGACCGTGGAAGAGCGACGGTATCGTCAGGTGGGCTACAAGGACCAGGGGAGCAGCACGCGACCTCGGCCGGAGCCGCCCCGTTCGCCGGGGAGCGGGGAGCCTCGCCCGTCCGGCATGGTAGGGAGCCGCACCGTGTCGCGCTGTGCGGAGTGCGGGACGCTCCTGCCCCCCCTCGGCGATCCCCGGGCCCAATGCCCCAAGTGCCGGCTCCCGCTCCACGCCTGCCGGCAGTGCGCGTACTTCGATCCCGGCCTCCGCTTCGAGTGCTCCCAGCCGGTCCCCGGGCGCATCGTCGACAAGAGGGGGCGTAACGAGTGCGCGCACTTCGCCCTGCGCGTCATGGTCGAGCGTGACGCCGCCGGCCCCCTGCGCCCCGAGGACGCCCGCCGCGCGTTCGACAACCTCTTCAAGCGATAGATCCGCGGGAGGAGGGGAGGCCCGGACGGCCCTCTCCCCAGCCTCCCGGCCGCCCGGCGCAGCCGTCTCGGGGGGACTCAGGGGCCCGACCAGACGTCCAGCGCACCGCGCTTCGCCTTGCGCGTCTCGGCCTCGGACCGCTTGAAGTCGTGCCCGAACGGCGCGGACTCGAAGGAGCCGTAGCTCGGGTTCGGGAGCATCGGGAGCATGATCCACTCCCGGGGCACCAGAGAGGGTGCCCGGCCGCACGACGGGCTAGGCGAATCCGGCGCAGATAGGTATCATCGGGGCGGCCGGTCGCGGGGGGCGTCGGCCGGGCCAGCGCCAGCCGTTGGGAGCTCAACGACACACAGGGGGCGTCGACCATGACACACCTGCGGAGACTCGCTGCCGCCATCCTCGCGCTCGCCGTCATCGCCCTGGGGCGCCCCGCCGCGGCCCAGGAGTTCGCCCCGGCGATCGTCTTCGACATGGGCGGGAAGTTCGACAAGTCGTTCAACGAGGCCGCCTCTAACGGCGCCGAGCGCTTCAAGAAGGAGACGGGGATCGCGTATCGCGAGTTCGAGGTGACCAACGAAGCCCAGCGGGAGCAGGCCCTCCGCAACATGGCGCGCCGGGGCTCCCAGGTCGTCGTGGGGATCGGCTTCGCCCAGGCCACCGGCATCGAGAAGGTGGCCAAGGAGTTCCCCAACCTGAAATTCGCCATCATCGACGCGGTGGTGAACCTGCCCAACGTTCAGTCGATCGTGTTCAAGGAGCACGAGGGGTCGTTCCTCGTGGGGATGGCGGCGGCCATGGCCTCGAAGACCGGCAAGGTCGGCTTCGTCGGCGGGATGGACATTCCCCTGATCCGGCGGTTCGCGCTCGGCTACGAGGAGGGGGCCAAGCACGTCAACCCGAAGATCGAGGTCTTCCAGAACATGACCGGGACGACGCCCGCCGCCTGGAACGACCCGACGCGGGGCGGTGAGCTCGCGCGGAGCCAGTTCGACCGCGGCGCCGACGTCATCTACGCGGCCGCCGGCGCGACGGGGCTCGGCGTGCTGCAGGCAGCCAAGGACAAGGGCCGACTGGCCATCGGTGTCGACTCGAACCAGAACCACATCCACCCGGGCTCGATCCTGACGTCAATGATCAAGCGGGTCGACCTCGCCGTCTACGAGGCCTTCAAGACCGCGAAGGAGGGGACGTGGAAGGCCGGCGTCCGCAACCTCGGCGTCGCCGAGGCCGGGGTGGGCTACTCACTGGATCAGCACAACCGCAGCCTGATCACCCCGGAGATGGAGCGGCGCCTCGAGCAGGCGCGGGCCGACATCGTGGCCGGCAAGATCAAGGTCACGGACTACATGGCCAAGTAGTCGGAGGGGGCCGAGCCCCCCTGCGATTCCTCCCCCGGGCTTGCCGCGGCGGAGCCGCGGCTCGGAGCGGAACGTCACGGCCGCGAGGCCGCGGTCGGGCGGTGGGGCGCGGAATCCATGGCGCAGCGAATCCAGGACGGCTTCCCCGGGCCACTCCCGCACCGGTCGTCCCAGGCCACGCGACTCGAGGGGTGACGCCACCCGTGGCCTCCACGGCTGAGGCGGCGGCGCCGGCCATCGAGCTCCGGGGCATCGACAAGTGGTTCGGCGAGGTCCACGCCAACCGCGACGTGTCGCTCGCCGTGCACCCGGGGACGATCCACGGCATCGTCGGCGAGAACGGCGCCGGCAAGTCGACGCTGATGGGCATCCTCTACGGCTACTACCACCCCGACGCCGGCGAGATCCGCGTGCGCGGTCGGCCGACCGCCATCCGCAGTCCCCAGGATGCCCTGGCCGCGGGAATCGGCATGGTGCACCAGCACTTCATGCTGGTGGAGCCGTTCACCGTGCTCGAGAACCTCGTGCTCGGCGTGGAGGGCGGCTTCCGCCTCCGGCGTGGAATGATCCGTGCTCGAGCCGAGCTGGAGCGCCTAGGTCGCGAGTACCACCTCGAGGTGGACCCCGGGGCACGCGTCGAGAACCTCGGCGTGGGTCAGCGCCAGCGGGTGGAGATCCTCAAGGCCCTCTACCGAGGCGCCGACCTCCTGATCCTCGACGAGCCGACCGCCGTCCTGACGCCCCAGGAGGTCGAGCACCTCTTCCGCATCCTGCGGGCCCTCCGGGAGGAGGGCAAGACCGTCGTCCTCATCACCCACAAGCTGCGCGAGATTCGCGAGGTCACCGACGTCGTCACCGTCATGCGCCAGGGGCGGGTCGTCGCGACGCTCCCGACGGCGGAGACGACCCCGGAGCAGCTCGCCGAGCTGATGGTGGGCCGCAAGGTCAGCCTGCGCGTCGACAAGGCGCCGTCCCGGCCGGGAGAGACGCTCCTCGAGGTGGCCGACCTCGTGGTCGAGGACGCCCTCGGGGTCGAGCGCGTCAAGGGGGTCAGCCTCGCGGTGCGCCGGGGCGAGATCGTGGGCGTGGCCGGCGTCGCCGGCAACGGCCAGTCGGAGCTGCTCGAGGCGCTCGCCGGGATCCGGCGCGTGAAGTCGGGGCAGATCCGCTGGCGAGCCCGGGAGATCGCCGACGAGGGGGCACGGTCGCCGCGGGGCATGCGGCGCTTGGGCCTCGGCCACGTGCCGGAGGACCGCCAGCGGATGGGCCTCGTCATCCCCTTCGCCGCCCGGGAGAGCGCCATCCTGGGATACCACGACGAGGCGACGTACAACGGCGCGATCCGACTCCGCCGCCCGGCCGTCGCGTCGAGCTTCCGACGCCAGGCGGCCGAGTACGACATCCGGCCCGAGGACGGCGCCTTGCCCACGTCGACCTTCTCGGGCGGCAACCAGCAGAAGATCGTGCTGGCCCGCGAGCTGGACCGCCACCCCGATCTCCTCCTGGTCGGGCAGCCGACCCGGGGGGTCGACATCGGTGCGATCGAGTTCATCCACCGTCGGCTGGTGGCGCTCCGAGACGCCGGACAGGCCATCCTCCTGGTCTCGGTCGAGCTGGACGAGATCCTCGCCTTGGCCGACCGTATCCTGGTCATGCACGCCGGGCGCATCGTCGGGGAAGTGCCACAGGCGGCGGCCACCGAGCGGGCGCTCGGTCTCATGATGGCGGGTATCTCCCCGGAGGGGGATCGCGCCGCCGCTCGAAGCGGAGCTCCGTGAGCGGGAGGTCAGGGACCGTGCCACGGGGAGCCCTGTGAGCGCGTCGTCTCGGAAGCGGCGCGTTCCGACCTGGGTGATGGCGGCGCTGCTGCCGGCGCTCAACCTCACCCTCGCGCTGGCCCTGTCCGCGGTGGTGGTGCTCCTGATCGGCGAGAGTCCCGCCCGGGCGCTCCTGGTCCTGGCGACCGGCGCCTTCGGCAACGCCGAGGCGGTCGGCTACACGCTCTACTACGCGACCAACTTCGTCTTCACCGGCCTGGCCGTCGCGGTCGCCTTCCACGCCGGGCTCTTCAACATCGGCGCCGAGGGCCAGGCGTATCTCGGCGGCCTCGGCGTGGCGCTCCTCTGCCTCGGGGCCGGCGCCTGGCCGACGGGGCTGGTCATCCCCGCCGCCATCGTCGTGGCGGCGGCCGCCGGCGCCGCCTGGGCGTTCGTGCCGGCCTGGCTTCAAGCGCGGCGCGGCAGCCACGTCGTCATCACGACGATCATGTTCAACTTCATCGCTTCCGCGCTGATGACCTACCTCCTGGTCAACGTCCTGATCAAACCCGGCCAGCAGTCGCCAGAGACGCGGGAGTTCGACCCGAACACGTGGCTCCCCCAGCTGCACGATGTCCTCCGGTGGCTCGGCTGGGAGATCGGGCGCTCGCCGCTCAACCTCTCGTCCCTCTTCGCGCTGGCCGCCGGCGCGCTCGTCTGGTTCTATCTCTGGCACACGCGCTGGGGCTACGAGCTGCGCGCCCTCGGGCACAGCGAGACGGCCGCGGTCTACGGGGGCATCTCGCCGGCGCGCACGGTGATCGTGGCCATGTCGATCTCCGGCGCGCTGGCGGGGCTCATGAGCCTGAACGAGGTCATGGGCGTCCAGCACCGCCTGCTCCTCAACATGCCCGGCGGGGCGGGCTTCGTCGGCATCGCGGTCGCGCTGATGGGCCGAAACCACCCGGTCGGCATCGTCCTGGCGGCCGTCCTCTTCGGCGCCCTCTCCCAGGGGGGGTCCGAGCTGTCGTTCGACATGCCGAAGCTGACCCGGGACATGGTCGTGGTCATTCAGGGGCTCATCATTCTCGTCTGCGGCGCCTTCGAGCACGCCCTCCGGCGGCCGCTCGAGGCGGTGCTCCGACGACCAGCCGTCGCCGGGCCGGCGCTCCGGACGGATCCGCGCGAGGCATGATCGCCGAGGCCTTGCTGATCCTGGCCCTCCTGGCCGACGCGACGGCGCGCGGGGCCGCGCCGCTGGTCCTGGCGGCGCTCGGCGGGCTCTTCGCCGAGCGGTCGGGAGTCGTCGATATCGCGCTCGAGGGCAAGATGCTGGCCGCGGCGTTCGCGGCCGCTGCGACGGCGGCGGTGACGGGCTCGGCCTGGGTGGGGCTCAGCGCCGGGATCGCCGCGTCGATCCTGCTGGCCCTGGTGCACGGCTTCGCCTGCGTCACGCACGCCGGCAACCAGGTGGTCTCGGGGATGGCGCTCAACATCACGGTCTCGGGGCTGACGGTGGTGCTCGGCTACGCCTGGTTCCAGGAGGGCGGCCAGACCCCGCTCCTCGGTGCCGACGCGCGGTTCGGGCCCATCGAGCTCCCGGGCGCCGCCGCCCTCACGCCAGTCCCGGGGCTCGGCCTCATCTACGGCGAGGTCGTGAGCGGCCACAACGTGCTCGTCTACCTCGCGGCGGCGGCCGTCCCCATCGTGGCGTGGCTCGTCTACCGGACACGCTTCGGCCTGAGACTCCGCGCCGTCGGCGAGAGTCCCGGTGCCGTCGACACCGCGGGCGTCTCGGTCGCCGCGACGCGCTACCAGGCGCTGACCGTGAGCGGCGTGCTCTGCGGCGTGTCGGGGGCGTACCTGTCGATCGCCCACCACGCCTCCTTCATCCGGGACATGTCGGCCGGCAAGGGATACCTTGCCCTGGCCGCCCTGATCTTCGGGCAGTGGCGGCCCGCGCCGACCCTCGGCGCCTGTCTCCTCTTCGCCTTCGCCGACGCGCTCCAGGTCCGCCTCCAGGGGACGCCGTTGCCAGTGGTCGGCGTGGTGCCCGTCCAGCTGATTCAGGCCATCCCGTACGTCCTGACCGTGGGCCTCCTCGCCGGCTTCGTGGGGCGGGCCGTGGCGCCGCGCGCCATCGGCGTCCCCTACCTGAAGGAACGCTGAGAGTCGGAGGGCCGAGGCCCCCAAAGGGAACCGATGCCGGATCCGTTGGAGGCGATGCTCGAGCTGGCCCGCGGGGCCCTCGCGAACGCCCACGCGCCGTACTCGCGCTTCCGGGTCGGGGCGTGCGTCAGGGCCGCGAGCGGCCGGCTCTACGCCGGCTGCAATGTGGAGAACGCGGCCTACCCCGTCGGCCAGTGCGCCGAGGCGACGGCCATCGGGGCCATGGTCGCCGCGGGGGACCGGGAGATCGTCGAGGCCGTGGTCCTGACCGAGGGCGCCGAGCCCTGTCCCCCGTGCGGCCGATGCCGCCAGCAGCTCGCCGAGTTCGCGCCCCCGGGGGCCCGTATCCACCTCTGCGGCCCGGAGGGCCTCCGGGTCACGACCACCCTGGGCGAACTCCTGCCGCTCGCCTTCGGCCGCGACACGCTCGGCCAGCCCGGCGGGGCGCCGCCTCGCGGGCCAACCGAGCCGCCGACGTGACGCGCGCCTCGCGACCGCCGGCGGAGCTGATCCGCAAGAAGCGCGACGGCGGGACTCTGACGGGGGCCGAGCTCGCAGACCTGGCCGCGGGGATCGCCGACGGCTCGCTGAGCGAGGGCCAGGTCGCCGCCTTCGCCATGGCGGTGTACTTCCGGGGCATGACGCGGGACGAGTGCGC
>Ga0073934_10012335_pt1 | contig 10098 bp, 9 predicted proteins | sample LarsenN4metaG_FD_76834 | JGI IMG/M metagenome (GOLD analysis project Ga0073934, IMG submission 76834) | Hot spring sediment bacterial and archeal communities from British Columbia, Canada, to study Microbial Dark Matter (Phase II) - Larsen... ... | reverse complement strand
GCCCGGCCGCCGTGGACAGATCAAGGTCGCCATAGGCCACCTCGACCGTGCGCAAGCCCTGGTCATTGACGGTGATTTCGGACTTGTTTTCTGCAGCTGCAGTAAAAGTCAGACCGCAGGCAAGAGAAACAGCAACAATGGTTTTGATGAAATTCGACATGATCACTCTCCTAATTAGGGCCACAACCCCTGTGATCATTTCTACTCAAACCCCTACCCTAGCGATGTGAAGTTCTGCACATGAAGAAAAATTCTTTCAGACCCATGATTTTTGACTAACGAAATCATAACCTCCGCTGCATTGTCATACCTGCTGTTACAATTGTCGGTCAGGTTTTGGTCCTTCATGCAACTTGCTTGTTGCAAGGGCAGCATGGGACGCGCGCGCTTCGCTCGCGGCAAGATCGGCGCCTTTCGCCGGTGAGTGAAAGAATATTGCAACTGCCACGCATCCGTGACATCCTTATTGCATGAGCAAGGGCTATTTCTGTCCTCCCTGCGGCCAAGTGGCCGTGCGCCGGTCGGTCGAGTATCACCTCACCGACTGGTTCAACGAGTGATTCCCTGCCGCGCGGGATAGGCGCGGATTTATGGCGACCCGCTGCTTGGGCGGAGCGTCCTGTTTTTCCTGATCCGGGCCCATCCCTGACGATTCGCCTCGCGACCTGTTGTCGCGCCTGAGGGTTTCAGGGGGTTCACCAAATGTCATATCAGTCATCGCTTCACCGCCGCGCGCTGCGCGTTGCGACCATTCTGCTTGCCGGCGTCGCCACACCCGTTCTGGCGCAGGCCACGGCCCAACCGGCCGCCGATCCCGCCGACGTTACCACTACCACGGACCAACAGCAGGCCGCCGATGAGGGCAAGGCCATCGTCGTCACCGGCAGCCGCATCGCCGGCTTGCCCGAGGACGGTCCGGTCCAGACCCTGTCGGTCACCCGCGAGGACATCCTCCAGTCGGGCGCGGGCACGATCATCGAGGTCCTGCAGGACCTGCCCGTTACTAGCGGCGGCGGCCAGACCTTCTCCACCGCGACCGCCGGCGCGCTGTCATCCGACACGCCGGTCGGGGCCTCGGCCGTATCGCTGCGCGGGCTCGGCGCCTCTTCGACCCTCACGCTGATTAACGGCCGACGCGCCCAGATCAGCGCCTTCGCCCGCGGGCAGGAAAGCTTCATCGATGCCAGCTCGATCCCGCTGGCGGCAATCGAGCGGGTCGAGGTGCTGCCGTCCGGCGCTTCAGCCATCTACGGCGCGGATGCGGTTGCGGGTGTCGTCAACTTCGTGCTGCGCGAGGATTTCGAGGGGATCGAGCTGTCGGGCAGCTACGGCAACTCCACCGCCGGCACCGATGAGGGCCGATTCAACATTTCCGGCGTGTTCGGCGCCCAGTTGGGCGAGCGCAATTCGGTGATGCTGGTGGTCGACTACTTCCGCCGCAACCCCTTCTTCCTGCGCGATCGGGCGATCAGCCGCAACAGCTTCAGCCCCAGCCAACAGGGCTTCTATCCCAGCTTCAACGATCTGTTCCTGCAGCTCAACGACCAGACCGAGGAGCCGCAGGATGGGGGCTGCCCGGCCGAGGATTTCGGCACCGGCAACTTCGGCGAATTCTGCGAGGTCAACAACAACGCCTTCGTCTCGGCCAATGATCGGCTGGAGACGATCGGCGGGCTGTTCACCCACCAGTTCCGGATCAGCGATAGCCTGACCTGGTACAATGATGCGATCTATCAGCGCGTCGAATCACGCGGGGTGAGCAGCCCGGCCAACTTCAGCCGCGCGCCGGTCGATCCGGAAAACCCGTTCTGGCCCGCCGCGTTGGTCGATGATATCGTGGAAGAGGGCGGAGCGGATGATTTCAGCGAATTCTTCGGCTTCCCGATCTTTGCGTGGGGCAAGGTGCCCGAGCCGCGCGGGGTCGCGGTCGAATCCGAAAGCTACCGCATCACCTCGGGGTTCAGGGGCGATCTGACCGAGAACTGGAATTTCGATGTCGCCTTCCTGTTCGGCGGCAATGACCGGGTGCAGCGCGGGGTTTCCGGGCTTTACCGTTCGGCCGCGTTCTACGATCTCAATCTCGGCAATATCTGCACCGACGGAACTCGGGTGGAGCGCTGGGATGTCGATCTGACCCGACCCGGCGCCGATTTCGTCGGCGACACCTGCGAGGACGCCGGCAAGACGACGCTGTGGTACAACCCCTTCGGTGGCCAGACCGAGCAGGTCGACGGCGTGCTCGACCTGCTCGAAACGCAGGCGGAACGACGCGGCAAATCGCGGCTTTACGCAGTGGACGGCTATGTCAATGGCACGCTGCTCGATCTGCCCGCCGGACCGGTCAAGGCGGCCTTCGGCGGCGAATTCCGGCGCGAGACGCTGCGCGACGTGCCCTCGGGCGAAGCGGTCGCGACCGAGGACAACCCCGAGCCGATCCTCGGCTTCTCCTCCACCAGCGCCATTGCCTCGCGCAATAACTGGTCGCTGTTCGGCGAGGTCTTCGTGCCTGTCACTGAGACGCTGGAACTGCAATTGGCTGGCCGGTTCGACGACTTCCAGGGCTTCGGCAGCGACTTCAACCCGAAGATTGCGGCTCGCTGGCAGCCGGTGGAATGGCTCGCGCTGCGCGGCAATTATTCGACCAGCTTCCGCGCCCCTTCGCTGGCGCAGAGCGGGGCCGGCGTGCTGCTCTCGTCCTACCGGGTTGATTGCGTCGCAACCCCGGAGGCCTGTGACGGGGATCCGGATGCCGACGGCGAGGCGCTGCTCTCGGAAGACGTGGGCAACCCCGCGCTCGAGGCGGAAACCGCGCGCAGCTTCGGCGGCGGGGTGGTGTTCCAGCCGACCCGCGAGATCGAACTGCTGATCGATTACTGGAACATCCGGCATGAAAACCTGGTGGGGATCGACGAGGACGATTTCATCCGCCGCGCGCTGGCGGGCGAGTTCCCGGTGGTCGGCTCGGGCCAGCTCCCGACCGGCACCCCGGGTCTGGAGGTCAATGACGGGTTCGTCACCGACGCCCATTTCCAGATCACCAACCTCGGCTTTCAGAAGACCGACGGGATCGACATCGCCTATACCCATCGCTTCCCGGAAGGCCCGATAGGGCAGTTCACACTGACCGCGGATGTCACCCACATCCTCAATTTCGACCGGCAGGCTTCGCCCTCGAGCCCGGTCCAGGAACTGGCGGGCGATTTCCTCTATCCCGACTGGATCGGGAACGCGCGGCTGCGTTGGCGCAAGGATGAATGGCGCGCGACGGTCGCAGGGTTCTACACCAGCGGCTACCGGGACGACCCTACCAACCGCACGCTCGATGCTCTGGGCCTGCCGCGCGGGCAGGACTATTTCGTCGACGACTACATCACCTTCGATCTGGCCGTAAGCTACGATTTCGCCGAGGACAGCTTCATCCAGCTGGCGGTGCGCAACGTGCTTGACGAAGATCCGCCGCTGGTGCTCGGTTCGTCGTCCAATGTCGACCTGTTCAATCACGACCTCATCGGTCGGTTCGCGACGGTCAGCATCGTGACGCGGTTCTGAGCCCAGGCGAGGGTCGCACCCTCCGGGTTCGGCGCCGCACGGCGTCGGACCCGGGGCGGGGTGACCGAGGAGATGTGATGACCGACCAAGTCGAACCCGGCGCAGGCCCGGCCGCCCGCCGCTGGCAGATGCCCGATACGCTTCTGATCCTGTTCGCGCTGGCGTGCCTGGCGTGGGCGGCGACCTGGATTTTCACCCCCGGGGCCTTCGCGGTGGCGGGCGATCCAGCCCGGATCGTGCCGGGGAGCTTCACCCCCGCCCCCGCCCCGATCCCCGCGCCGCTGATGGGAGACGCCGCGCGCACCGGGTTCATCGATTTCCTCTTCGCTGGGCTTGTCACGGGCGACCGCAATTCGGCGTCGGTCGGCCTGATGGCCTTTATCATCGTGCTCGGCGGCGTGTTCGGCATGGTGATGAAGACCGGAGCGATCGACGCCGCCCTCCAGGCCGCCCTGCCCGGCGGCCGGGCGCGCAACGAAACCTTGATCGTCAGCCTGTTCGTTGCCTTTTCGCTGGCCGGCGCGGTGTTCGGCCTTTCGGAAGAGGCGATTGCCTTGACCTTGCTCCTGGCCCCCGCGCTGAGCCGGGCGGGCTATGATTCCATCACCGCCATGCTGGTGTGCTACGGAGCGAGCCAGATCGGCTTTGCCACCAGCTGGATGAACCCCTTCAGCGTGATCATTGCCCAGAGCATCGCCGGCCTTGCGCCGATGTCCGGGCTGGAGCTGCGCGCGGTGCTGTGGGCGTTCTATACGCTGGTCGCGGCGCTGTTCACCTGGCGCTATGCCCGGGCGGTCCGCCTGGGCCGGCGCGCACCCGTGGGCGCACTCGACGGCGCGGCCGCCAACACCGTCATCCCGGCTCTTTCGTCGGCCCATGTGCTGGTGCTGCTCACCGTGCTCGCGGGGGTCGGCTGGGTCGCATGGGGGGTCACGATGCGCGGCTATTTCCTGCCCGAGATCGCGGCCCAATTCTTCGCCATCGGGATCGTCACGGTGATCATCGCACAGGCTGGCCGGATCGCCGGCGCTGGGGTCGGCGAGATGATGGATGCCTTCCGCGATGGGGCCGCACAGCTGCTCCCGGCGGCGCTGGTGGTGGGCGCGGCCAAGGGCATCATCCTGATCCTGGGCGGCGACGATCCGGCCAAGGCCTCGCTGCTCAACAGCCTGCTCGACACGTTCGGCACGATCACCGCCGCCATGCCCGAATGGCTGACTGCCTGGGCGATGTACATCGTGCAGAGCCTGTTCAACTTCTTCGTCGCGTCGGGGTCGGGCCAGGCCAGTATCACCATGCCGATCATGGCCCCGCTCGCCGATATCTCGGGCGTATCGCGCCAGACTGCGGTGCTGGCTTTCCAGCTCGGCGACGGGCTCACCAATCTGGTCATCCCGACCTCGGCGGTGCTGATGGCCTGCCTTGCCGCAGCGCGGGTGAGTTACGGCACATGGCTGGCCTTCATCTGGAGGCCGATGCTGGGTCTCATCGTGATGTCGAGCGGGGTCATGATCGCCGCTCATCTGGGAGGATATTGATGCCGATCCGATCGATCATCGCAAGCCTGGCGCTGCTGGCCGGAACCGCAGCGGTGCGGGCCGAAGGCGGCACGCTGGTGATCGTCGGCGGCGGCCTCGATCCCGCCAATGACGAGATCTACGGCGCGCTTCTGGAGGCCCGGCCCGCGGAGACGCCGGCCATCGCGATCATTCCCGCCGCCTCGGGCGAATCCGGGACCTCGGCCCGCGCCGCCACCGCCGCGCTTACGCGGCACGGCGCGCGGCCGGAGGACATCGTCACCATCCGCCTTGCAGTTGTCGACGATCCGGCGACGCCCAGCATCGACGAGGCGAGCTGGGCGGGCAACGCCCATAACCCGGCCGAGATCGCCGCGATCGAGCGCGCCGGGGCGATCTGGTTCCTCGGCGGCGATCAGGCCCGCATCACCGCGACCCTGCTGGAACAGGACGGCAGCGACACCCCGATGCTCGCCGCGATCCGGCGGCGGCTGGCGGCGGGCGCGGTTGTCGGCGGCACATCGGCAGGGGCGGCGATCATGAGCGAAGGGATGATCAACCGCGGGGACACGCTCGGCGCGCTGATCGGCGAGGAGGCGGGCGAGCCGCTCGAAATTGCCCGCGGCCTCGGCTTCCTGTCAGGTGCGCTGGTCGACCAGCATTTTGGCCAGCGTGCCAGACTTGGGCGGCTCGCGGCGGCGCTGACCGATCCCGTCCAGCCCGAGCGTCTCGGGTTCGGGATCGACGAGGATACCGCGCTGGTTGTTCACCTCGGCGATGGGCGAGCGCAAGTCGTGGGCAACGGATATCTCACCGTGCTCGATGCCCGCGCTGCGCGCCGTCTGCCGGGCCGGCGGATCGCAATCGAGGGGCTGACGCTGGGCCTTGCCGCTGCGGGCGACCGCATCGACCTTGCGCAGGGTGCCATCACCCCCGCTGCGGTGCGCAAGCCCACCCAGGGCCGCGAATACGCCGAACACCCGCTGCCGGGCGGCGGCGGCATGGCCTATGGTGACCAATCGCTGGCCGTAGTCGTGGGGGAAGGATTGCTGGATAACGCCGCTGCCACCGCGATCGAACGCCACTCCTTCGCCGGAAGCGCGGGCGTGACCTATCGCTTCACCGAAACCGCTGTGAGCCGCGGCTGGTGGGGACGCGACGCCCGCGGCCGCGCCCGCTACACGCTTGAGGGCATCGCTTTCGGCATCACACCGATCACAGTCGAGATCAGAAAGGGCACCGAGTGATGCCGCACAACCATGTCATCGCGCTTCATGGCGGCGCCGGGGTCAACCCGGCACGCGACTACAGCGAAGTCGAAGCCCATCTCGGCGCGCTGGTGCGCGAATGCGAGGAGCAGCTGGCGGCGGGCGCAAGCGCGATCGACGTGGTCGAACATGCGGTCGCGGCGATGGAGGCGAGCGGGCTCTATGTCGCCGGGCGCGGATCTGCGCCCAATGATCGCGGCGAGGTCGAATGTGACGCCGCGATAATGGACGGGGCACGCATGCGCGCTGGGGGCATCTGCGCGGCCATTGGTCTCGTTCATCCGATCAGCGTCGCGCGCGCCGTGCTCGAACACACGCCGCATGTCCTGATCGCGGGCGACGGCGTCAGGCGGCTGGCCGAAGAACATGGCCTGGCCCTGGTCAGCAACAGCGCGGCCCATTACCGCCTCCCGGTTGGGGTCGAGCCGGAAGAATTGCATCGGCTCGACAGTGGCCTCGCCCACGGCACCGTCGGCGCGGTGGCGCTCGATAGGCAAGGCCGGCTTGCGGCGGCGACCTCGACCGGCGGGCTGTTCGGCAAGCGGGCGGGCCGTGTCGGCGACACGCCCATCACCGGAATCGGCAACTGGGCGGACAGCGCCCTCGCCGTGAGCTGCACCGGTATCGGCGAGGCCTTCATCTATGCCGGCGGGGCGCGCGATATCGCCGCGCGGATGAGCTATGACGACCTGAGCCTCGATGCCGCTTGCCAGGCGATGCTTGAGGAGGTCGCGCGTCGACGCGGCGACGGCGGGGTGATCGCGATCAACGCGAGCGGTGAGGTGACGATGGCATTCAATTCGCCCGGCATGAAACGCGCCGTTGCCGGCGCGAACCGCTCACCCAGCGTCGCCATCTTCTAGCCGGCGCGGCCCAACCCGTCCGGCGCCTTGGCGGGGCGGGAGGGGAACGTCTCGCAGAGAATGCGCGCGATGTGCCTCGTTCTGCGCACCGCTTCCCGGTGCTCAGAGGCCTATCGCGGCTCGCCGGCCGGACGGTCGGTCTGATGCTCGATCGCCTCGAACGGATCCGCCACGCGATCCTCGAAAGCGGCTCCGGTATCAGCATCATGCCGCGCTGCGAAGACTGATCCTCGCGCGCCTTACCTCCGTGAATGCCTGCTCGCCCCGCGTCCCAACGCTCTCGTCCTGTCCGGCGCGGCCTTCGGGATCCGGGCGTTGGGCGTCTATGCCGTGATGGCGTGAGACGTGAAGCCGTTGCTCGTCAAACGATGGTCAGCAGCATTTCGCCGGCAAGGTCATGTGTCGCACCCCGCCGGAGCAGTTCGCCGAGCGCATCATCGTGCTCAGGCGAGTCTCCATGGCAAGGACGCCGGACGAAGGAATGCAGGATCGCAGCAGCATTGCGGATCATTGCCGGGCTCCGGCAATGATCGCACGCGCGGCGGTTCCGACGCCGTCGATCTCGGCCTCGGTCAAACCCAGCCGCGCTGCGCGTGCACGCGCGACAGCGATCGCCGCCTCCTCGCCCGACTTGATCGCGCAGGCATAGGCTAGGACGGCATCGGAACGGGCCTCGAAACTGCGTCCCTGCAAAGCCGTGTCGATTTCCGCGCCGGTCATGCCGTGGGACTGCGCCGCGTTCGCCAGCCGCGCTAGCGTCGTCTGACAGCCGCAATCGCCGAGCAGCGCCAGCCGCAGCTGCGCCATGATGCGTTCAGGTGTGATCGCGGCCATTTCAGCGCCCACCGGCATGATCGTTGGCGCCCCGGGCCAAGACGGGCCGGGTCAGCGCCACGAGCGCGACCAGGCCAAACCGAAAGGCGCCCGCCAGCAGCGAGCCATTGGCGAAAGCGGCTTCGAACTGCTGAATCCACTCAGCCGCAAGGCGCGAATGGCCGAGCCCCGTCAGCGCATAGGCAATCCGGCTCATGCTGTGGTCCTTTGCTCCAAGGCAGCCTGCGGCGCCCGCGGAGCCACGCAGACCCCGCAGGCAACCGGGCGTGTCAGAAGTTGTAGCTCACCCCGACAAGGGTCTGATGACGCTGGTAATCGCCGCCATCCTTGCCGAAATCGCTATAGCGATATTCGGCCCGGGCCGAGACCTTCTCGGTAATGGCGTACTCGAGACCGCCGCCGACCAGCCAGCCGTCGAGATTGTCGCTGATGCGGATAATCCCGCTCTCGGTGTCGAGTGCGGTGCGCACCCGCTGGTTGGCGTAACCGCCGCGGACATAGACCAGCGCCTTGTCGGTCACGAGGTAGCCGGCCCGCGCGGTCAGATCGAAGCTGTAGCGCGGATCGATGGTGAAGCCGTCGCCGGCCGAGGTGGTGCGAATGCGATCATCGACCGTGGCGGTGAAACCGGCCTCGGCGCCAATCACGACCTTTTCGGCGAGCTTGTAATTGTAGCCGGCGTAGCCACCGAGCACGAGCGCGTCGCGGCTGGCCTCGGCGTCGAGCGGTGCGCCTTCGATGCGGCCCGCGACCTCGCCGCGGTCCCACCCGGCGACGACGCCGACATAGGGCCCATTGAAGGTTTCGGCCTGTGCCGGAGCGGCGAAGATGGCTGCCGCGCCCAGCAGCGCGAAGGGGAGGATGGCGTTCTTCATTTCTGTTCTCCGTTTCGTGCCCCGTTCGGGGTCGGGCGGGAGATAGGTCTCGACCGGAATGACGATAATATCGTCAAATCGAAATGAATTGTTCCGAAAGATGAAATGACGCGATCAGTTGATCACCCGGTTGGCGCGCAGTCGTTCGCGGGCAAAGTCGATGAAGGCCCGCACCTTGGCCGACGCATTGCGGCCCTCGGGGTGGACGATGTGGACGGGTAGGGGCGGCTGCTCGAAATCCTCGAGCACGATCTGGAGGCGCCCGTCCAGGAGATCGGGGCCGATCTGGTAGGACAGCGCCCGGGTCAACCCCCAGCCCGATCGGGCAGCGCCGATCGCGGCCTCGTTGGAATTGGAGAACAGCGCCGGCTTGACGTTCACCGCAATCGCGCCCTCATGCCCGAAGCGCCATTCAAGCGAGGTCCAGGCGCTTGTGGCAGCGATAATCCGATGCTGCAGCAGGTCGGAAGGGTGGCGCGGCAAACCCCTTGCCTCGAAATAGTCGGGCGAGCCGCAGATCACCCGGCGGACCGAGCCCACCCGGGTTGCGCTGTAGCTCGAATCCGGCAGGTGGCCGATGCGAATGGCGACATCGACGCCTTCGTCGACAAGGTTCACCACGCGGTCGAGGAACAGCATGCGGCCGGTCACCTGGGGATGCAGATCGAGAAATTCGGTCATGATCGGCATGATGTAGAACTGCCCGAACAGCACCGAGGAGGTGACCGTCAGCACCCCTGTAGGCGTCGCATAGGACCCGGCGGCGGCGGCCTCGGCTTCCTCGATCGCGGCAAGGATACGGCGGCAATCTTCGAAGTAGCGGGCCCCGGCCTCGGTCAGCTTGACCGCGCGGGTGGTGCGGGTGAGCAGACGCGCGCCGATGGTACCCTCGAGCGCCGCGACCGCGCGTGTCACCGCCGGGGGGCTCATGTGCAACTGGCGCGCCGCTTCGGCAAAGCCGCCGGTCTCGGCGATCCGCACGAACACCCGCATGGCATGGTATCGGTCCATTGCTCCCCCTTTCGCGCGCTCTGGTTGCGCACAATCCCGCCGACCGCCTTGGCTGCAAGCCCCCCGGGCTCGCAAACCACTATGTGCTTATCGCAGTAGCATTTCGCAAGATGGAACGCTGATTTGCGAAATAGAGCCATTCTTGCTCGGGCCATCGAAATCTAACTCGGTTTTCGCGCCG
>Ga0073934_10012334_pt1 | contig 10098 bp, 9 predicted proteins | sample LarsenN4metaG_FD_76834 | JGI IMG/M metagenome (GOLD analysis project Ga0073934, IMG submission 76834) | Hot spring sediment bacterial and archeal communities from British Columbia, Canada, to study Microbial Dark Matter (Phase II) - Larsen... ... | reverse complement strand
GGCCCGTACGGCGTCTATCACTCCCTCTACGACAACTTCCAGTGGATGCAGAGCTTCGGTGACCCGCACTTCCGATATAGCGTCGCGGCTGCCGAGATTTACGGCACGCTGGCCCTGCGCCTTGCCGGGGCGGACATCCTGCCCTTTGACCCCGAAGAGTATGGGAAGGCACTCCAGCTCTACCTGGCTGACCTCCAAGAGGAGTTGAACAAGGCTGGCAGCGCGGGGCAACTCGAATTCGACAACGTCCGAACCTCGGTAGCCCAGTTTTCGGAAGAGGCCAGCGCTCTTGCGCGGCAACTAGCCTCAGTCGGCGAAGGCGGAGAAGCCGAGGCGGGCGATATTCAGGAAGTGAATCGGGCACTCATGAGCCTCGAACGGGCGTTTTTGCTCGAAGTGGGGTTGGCGCGGCGCGCCTGGTTTCGTCATGCCTTCTACGCCCCTGGTGTGTATACTGGATATTCTGCAGTAATCTTCCCCTCGTTTCGGCGTTCGGGGGGCACAAACTGGGGTGTGTATACTGGATATTCTGCAGTAATCTTCCCCGGGGTGCGTGAGGCGGCCGCCCGGCAGGATTGGCGCGCGGCGAACCAGCAACTCGCTCAGATTTGTGCTGCCATCGACCGAGGGACTCAAACGTTGCGTCGCGCCGGGGACGCGCTGAGTGAAGCGGGGGCTCAGCGCGGGCGCTAAGCACTCGCCGGACGCGGCCGGTGGGTTGCCTTGCCGGGAGGCAGACAGGGCATGATGAAAGTCGAGGTCTTGTTCTTCGGACTGAGCCACGATCTTACGGGCTTTGACCGCGAGAGTCTGGAGGTTGCCGAGGGGACAACTCTCCGGGAACTCCGGCGCCAGTACGAAGATCGCTTCCCTCGCTTGCGCGAAATGGCCACGTCTTTGCTGATGGCGGTGAATCAGGAGGTGGCCGAGCCGTCGCAGGTCCTCGGCGAAGGCGACGAAGTCGCCTTCATGCCTCCGGTGAGCGGCGGCGCGAGCGCTGATTTCTTCCTTATCACCCGCGAGCCCATCCCAACTCAGAAGCTGGCGGATGATATGAAAGCTCCGGAGGACGGTGCGGTGGTGGTTTTCGAAGGCATTGTCCGCAATCACTCCCGCGGCCGCAAGACGCTCTACCTGGAGTATGAAGCCTACGAGCCGATGGCCGTCGCCAAGATGGGAGAGATCGGCCGTGAGATCAAGGCCAGGCTTCCCATAGATCGCCTCGGCATGATTCATCGGCTGGGGCGGCTGGAGATCGGAGAGACCAGCGTCGCGATCATCGTCACTTCAGCGCATCGCGAGGTTGCTTTCGAAGCCTGCCGATGCGCGATCGACCGGCTGAAGCAAATCGTCCCCATCTGGAAGAAGGAGTACTTCGAGGACGGCGCGGTCTGGGCGGAAGGCGAAGGGCAGAACAGCGTACTGATTGAGCCATCGCGCCATTGATTCCGACCGAAAACGGCGTGAAGCGAACGATGGACAACTGACAACGCGCCACGGAGAACTGGCCAGGAGTATGGGTGATTATCTGGAAGTCGCAATCGACATCGCCCGCGAGTCGGGTGCGATGCTGGCGGAGATGTTCCGGACTCCGCTCGAGATCTCCTATAAGCGTCCTTCTGATCTGGTGACGGAGGCGGACCGCCGGTCGGAAGCATTGATTATCGAGCGATTGCACAAACACTTTCCGACGCATGCCGTGGTGAGTGAGGAAGGTGGCGGCCAGAAGATCGAGTCGGCTTACCGATGGTACGTCGATCCGCTGGATGGGACCACCAACTTTGCGCACGGTTTTCCCGTCTTCTGTGTGAGTTTGGGCCTGGCCTACCGGGGTGACGTCATCGTCGGCGTGGTCTACGATCCCACGCGCAAGGAGCTTTTCACCGCAGAAAAAGGCGCCGGTGCCTTCCTCAACGGTCGGCAGATTCACGTCTCGAAGACGGCAACTGTGGCGGAGAGCCTGCTGGCGACCGGATTCCCACCCTTCGACCAGAATCATGATCTGAACGCGCAATTGTTCTTCCGCCTGACGCTCATGTCGCACGGCATTCGCCGGCCTGGTTCCGCCGCGCTCGACCTCGGCTCGGTGGCCGCGGGGCGGTTTGATGCTTTCTGGGAACTAAAGCTTAATCCCTGGGACAAGGCCGCAGGCTCGCTGCTGATTAGCGAGGCAGGGGGTCGTGTGACTGACCTTGCCGGCGGGCCGATGGATTTGGGAGTCTCGGAGATATTCGCGTCCAATGGGCAGATTCACGACGAGATGATTCCGGTGTTTGCCGAGGTCTTGTCGCAAAGGAGTCGGGCCTGAAAAGAAGCTCGGGAACAGGAAGTCGGGAAAGAGAACTGATCGTGCCTGGCCGTTGCGGTTCATCCCCTGGCCATTCGCAAGGCGCCCGGGCCGGGTCTCTGATCTCGATTCCCTACTTCCGACTTCCTATTTCCAATTCAGGACCTCCGAGGTCGGCACGTGGTTAGACGTCTCCGCGCTCGCCGGTTTCTGCGGCGGCGAGGGTTGATTACCCTGTCGCTGAACAGCCGGGAATCCGAGCGCCCGCCAGCCGCCTTCTCGCCCGATCCAGAAATCACCGAGACCGATATCTGGCTGCGGCGCTTGCCCCCGGCTTACGACGACCTGCGAATTGTCCACTTGACGGACATTCATCACAGCCTGTTTACGCCCCTGGAGGAGGTCGAGCGCGCCGTCCACCTCGCCAACTTGCTTCGACCCGATCTGGTGGCACTCACCGGCGATTACGTGACGCTGTCGGCAATTTACATCTGGCCCGTGGCCCGGGCGCTGGGAAGACTGCGCGCCCGGCTGGGTGTGTTTGCGGTGCTGGGGAATCACGACTTCCAAGTTGATCCGGAGGAGATCACAAAAGCGCTCTCCGCGCAGCACATTCGAGTGCTGCGAAATTCGCGCGTCTCATTGCGCGCGCGGTCGAGTGCCCTCTGGATCGTGGGTGTCGATGACCTCTGGTGGGGCACGGACGATATGGCGGCCGCCCTGCGTGGTGTGCCGCCCCGCGACGCCAAGATTATGCTCTGCCATAATCCTGTCGGAATTCGGGAGGCGGCCGCGCACGGGGTGGACTTCGTCCTGTCCGGCCATACCCACGGAGGGCAGGTTCGGCTTCCCGTGGTGGGCTCCGTTTATGGCCGCTCGAAACTGGGCGAGCGCTTCGTGGAAGGCTGGAATCGCCTGGATGGCACGCAGATCTACGTGAGCCGCGGGATCGGCAAAGTGCTCCTGCCGGTGCGCCTGGGTTGCCCGCCGGAGATCGCTTGCTTCCGCCTGCGTCGCCCGTAGGCCCGCGGGGCAGGTGGGTATTACAGGTCCGAAAGCGCTGCCGCAGGGAGGTCAATCCTCGCACCAATCATGTTCGCCGCCCGTACGACCTGGAGACTGACTCCTAACCGTCTTTCCAGACTGCTCGATGAGTTTCGGCAGCAAGGTCGCGCGTACATCGATCTGACCGAATCGAATCCCACGCGTTGTGGCTTCTCATATGATGGCGACGCGATCTTGAAGGCGGTGGCCGACCCGGGCGCTCTCCTCTATGAGCCAGACCCGCGTGGCCTGCGCCAAGCACGGGAAGCCGTGGTGGGCTACTACGCCGAGTGCGGCCTCCACCTTACGCACCAGCAGGTCTTCCTAACCACAAGCACTAGCGAGGCCTATTCCTACGTCTTCCGCCTGCTTGCCGATTCCGGTGATTCCATCCTGGTCCCTCGACCGAGTTACCCCCTCTTCGAATTTCTGGCGGCGCTCAACGACCTTCGCCTCGTTCCTTACCCTCTCGTCTATGGCGATGGATGGGCAATTGACCTTGCGGCAGTCAGGGCAAGCGTTGTGCAGAGCGATGGAAAGGCGCGGGGGATCGTCTTGGTGCATCCCAACAACCCCACGGGATCGTTTGTTTCCCAGACCGAGTTGAATGCCTTGATTGAGATCTCAAGCCAGCACTCGATTGCTCTGATTGCCGACGAAGTCTTTCGAGATTACGCGTTTGCCCCTCAGCCGGGACGGGTCATAACGCATGCAGCCGAAGCAAGGGCCCTGACCTTCACACTCAGTGGGCTCTCGAAGATTGCGGCGCTCCCACAGATGAAGCTGGCCTGGATGGTCGTGAATGGCCCGCGGGAGATGCTCGCAGGCGCTCTGGAGCGGCTGGAGATCATTGCGGATACTTACCTTTCTGTGAGCGCGCCGCTCGCTCACGCTCTGCCGAAGCTGCTCGACATGCGCCGCGCAATTCAACCTCAGATCCTGGAGCGAATCCGTTCCAACCTGCGTAGGTTGGATGAGCAGATCACCTCGGATCCTACGGTCAGCCGTCTGCGAGCCGAAGGTGGGTGGTGCGCCGTACTGAAAGTGCCGGCGACGCGACCGGATGAGGATTGGGCTGTTGAACTGTTATCGGAAGATGCCGTCCTCGTGCACCCGGGGCATTTTTATGATTTCTCCTCGGAAGGACATCTCGTGATCAGTCTGTTGCCGCCGGCGGAGATGTTCCGCGAGGGGATCCGTAGATTACTGGCGCGTTTTGCCGGGCAAACCCTCGGCGATGGGAGGTCATCATGATGAAGTTGTTGCACTCTGCCCTCTTGGTCGCGGGTCTCGCGATTTCCACCCTGTCGGCCTTCGGCGCTGCCGCGGAATCGCGCAAGATCATCCTGGATACGGATCCCGGCGCCGACGATGCCATGGCGATCTTGCTGGCGCTGAATTCGCGGGAACTCGACGTGAGAGCCCTCACGGTGGTCGCCGGAAACGTTGTAGTCGAGCAGGGTGTCGAGAACGCGCTGAAGCTGGTTTCGCTCGCCGACCGGTGTGACCTGCCCGTGGCGCGCGGTGCGCACCAGCCGCTCGCCCAGAAACTGATCACCGCGGAGTTCTTTCACGGCCAAAACGGACTGGGCAATGTTGAGCTTCCCGCGCCGGCCTGCCACGCGGATGCACGCTTCGCGCCCGACCTGATTATTGACCTGGTCCGAAAGTATCCTCACGAGATCACGCTCGTGCCGGTGGGTCCGCTGACGAACATCGCTCTGGCAGTCTTGAAGGACCCCTCCATTGTTCCGCTGGTCAAGGAAGTGGTCCTGATGGGCGGGTCGATTTCCGGAGGCAATGCCACGGCGGCGGCGGAGGCCAACATCTACAACGATCCGGAAGCGGCAAGGGTGGTGTTCGAGGCAGGCTGGCCGGTGACTATGGTGGGGCTGAATGTTACGGAAAAGACCCTGTTCACCCGCACGGACCTGGACGAGCTGGCCAGGACCCGCGGTCGGGAGAACGATTTCGCGGTCAACGTCCTGAAGTTCATGGTGGACCTTGCCGGCAAGCTGGGGGCAGAGGGAACGGCCATGCATGACCCCTTGGCCGTTGGTACGGTGATCGACCGCAGCCTGATCACCACGCGGGACATGCGTGTCGATGTTGAGACACGCGGTGAGCACACACGCGGTGAGACCGTCGCGAGCCGACGCAATTCCTCCGACCACAAGGTCCTGCACGGCAACCGCTACAGGATCGACGGGATTGAGCGGGTGCAGCCGAACGTCCACGTCGTTGTGGAATCAGATGCCAGACGCTTCGTGCGGCTTTTCATCTCCCGGATCGCCGGACAGTGACGGCACGGAGCGGGAGCACCTAGAATTGAAACTGAACAAGCGTCATTCGCGGCTTGCCGCTCGTGACGTGTTGCCGGGCTACGGCGAGGCGGTGCAAGCAGTGCGGTTCCTGAGGAGAAGCCTGCCTGCGCAGCCCCGTATCGGAATCGTGCTCGGTTCGGGCCTGGCTGATGTTGCTACTGGCCTCGAGAAGTTGACGCGTATCCCCTACCAAGCCATTCCTCACTTCCCGCAGCCGACGGTCGAGGGGCACGCGGGAACGCTGCACCTGGGCTTCTGGGGCGGAGTGCCCATAGCAGTTCTCGAAGGCCGGGTGCACCTTTACGAAGGCTACTCGGCCGCCGAGGTGGTTTTTCCCGTGCGGGTGCTGGGGGTCATGGGCGTCGAGACGCTGGTGCTGACCTGCGCGGCAGGGGGGATCGCTCGGCGCGCGACGCCCGGCAGTTTCATGATCTTCTCCGACCATCTGAACTTGTTGGGACAGAATCCCTTGGTTGGGTTGCAGAATTCACGCTGGGGCGCAGGATTTGTCGACATGGGCGAGGCATACGATGCGGAGCTCCGCCGCCTGGCGCTCAGCGTGGCGCGAAAGGCGCGAATCAAATGTTTCGCGGGCAGCTACGCCGCTGTGCTTGGGCCGAGCTTTGAAACACCCGCGGAAATTCGCGCTTTGCAGCGGCTGGGCGCGGAGGCTGTTGGCATGTCCACCGTTCTCGAGGTCATTGCCGCGCGGCAGATGGGCCTACGGCTGCTGGCGATCGCCACGATCACAAATCGCGCCGCCGGACTCGCGCGCCACCCCCTGAGTCACGTGGAAGTGCTGGACGTTGGCAAGCGCGCGGCCCAAGAACTAAAGCGACTCCTGGACCACATCATTCCTCTTCTCGAGAACTGTCACCCGCCACGAGCCCAAACGCCCTAATGTTTCTTACCCGGCATCTTGGGTTTGTTGGCCTCTTCTTTCTGCTTGACCATTTTCAGGGCCATGCTCCGCAAGACTTCGGCAACGTTTTTGTTGAGCATCAGCCCCTTCAGGTCGCGCTCGTTCAAGCGGTTCAGCATAGGAAGGGTGACATCGATGGGGGAGCGGGGGTTGTTGACGAGCTGTCGCATGACCGAGTAACTCTTCATGAACTTACGGTTCATGGCGATCAGGCGGAGAACTTCCTCGGTGACGTTCTTCATGGAGGCGATGTTCTCGACTTCGAGATCCGTGAGTTTGGGCGATTGGAGAACGGCACGGGCCACGATCTTGTTCGAGTCGCGGATCAGAACTAGGCGCTCTTCTTGGTTGCCGGTGAGCGCGGTCTTGATCTTCTCCGCCACGGTCATGCGGTTGATGCGCTGGAGAAGCGTTTGGCGTTCTCCCTCCTTATCATCGGCCGGCACGGGCACTTCCGGGGTTGCGGCGGGTGCCACGAGGGAGGCTTCGCGGCCCTGCGCGGTGGATTGCCGGACCCACTCCCGCAGGTCTTCGGGAAGCGCGATGTTGCTCAGCAGCGCGTCGACGACCTCCTTGCGGCCGGAGATCATGTGGTTCGCGGCGAAGTCGAGCACCGCCAGAGGCGTCGTGGGATTAGAAAGTACTTGGATCAGCTCCTCGCTCTTCCAGGTCTGCAAGGTATAGAACGCGGTATTGCGGATGGTGTCATCCTTATCGGTCGCCAGTAAGACCAGAATCTCGATCCTTTCTTCCAGGGGAATCGACAGGGCTCCCTCCGCGCCCTTACGCCGGATGAGCTCGGGGGCCTTGCCCTCGCGAAGCGAATCAATGAGGCGTCCGGGAATGACTCATCCCTCAGGGAAGAGTTTTCTTGATGTCGTTGCGCGTCAGGTGCACCGACTTGACCTCGCCGCGTCGGCCCAGCGGCTTGAGCGTCTCGCCATTCAGCGTCAGCACAATGCCCAGCGCGTTGCCGGTGGTCAAGTCGAAGGACTCCTTCGCCTTGATGGTTTCGATCTCGCCGGGGGTCAGCACGCGTTGCAGCGCAGTCTTGCGGTCTGCATCCACCGCCACCCAGGCGCGCTCCGTTGCAGCCACCTGCAGCACCAGGCCCTCCTCCGGTTGGGGGAGAGCATTCGCAGGTGTTGTCATGGGTGCCGCCGCAGCCGTGTCAGCGGGAGTCGCTGGCAGAGTCCCTGCTCCTGAGGATTCCGCTCTGGGAGTTGTGCCGGCTTCGGCAACAATGCCGGCAGCCTCGGGCGCCGCCTGCACCGCAGGAGGCGAAGGCGCCGCTGGCACGCTCGCCTCAGAAGCTATCCGCGAATAGCGGTACAGCGCATAGCCGCCTGCTACAAGCACGACCGCCAGTATGAGGACCACGGCCGGTCCCTGTGGGCCCCCCCGTTTTTCCCCCGGCCTGGTGACAGCCAGGCGAGCCAGATCGAAATCTGTCTTGGCCGGCACCACCTGGAGGTATTCGGCGAGAGTCGGTTCTTCATCCAAGCCCAGGTATTTGGCGTAAGCACGAATGAAGCCCCGAGTGAAAATGCCGCCGGGGAGCTGCTCGAAATCCTCGTTCTCCAGCGCCTGCAGGAATCGCACGCTGATCTTCGTCGCGGCGGAGATCTCCTGCAAAGTGACACCGCGCATCTCGCGCTCGCGCCGGAGGTTTTCACCAAACGAGGCCATCGAGAGTCTCTCGGGTGTGGGTAGAAAGCGATGATATTTCCACGTCCAGAAAGGTGTCAAATGGTTTCCCGGGGGACCTAATCCCCCGTCGCGGGGCTTGGTCGGACCGGTTGGTCAGACGGCTTGGAGCTTCTGCCCATTCAAAAAGGTGTTGAAAAGGGTTTGCCGATGGTTTAAAAGGGAGTGACTTGATTTCAGCGCGCTCACACCAGGACTTCTTATGGAACCGCACGAAGAAATCGCTGAATTGAGGCGGCAGATCGAGCGGCTCTCGCTTTTCCACGAAATTGGGAAGGCGCTCGCCTCGACCATCGACTTGCAGAAAATTCTGCAGACGGTGATGGAGAAGATCAGCGATGTCCTGCAACCAGACACCTGGTCGCTCCTGATGCTTGATGAGGCGACCAACGAGTTGTACTTCGAGATCGCCATTGGCGCTGGCGCCGATAAACTGAAGGACGTCCGGCTCAAAGTCGGCGAAGGCATTGCGGGCTGGGTGGCGCGGCACGGCGAGCCGGTCCTGATCGAAGACGTCAAGCGCGACCCGCGCTTCACCTCGCGCGTGGACGAGATCACGCAAATGGACACCCGCTCCGTCGTCTGCGTCCCCATCAAGGGCAAGGAGAAGATCCTGGGCGTGATTGAGCTGATCAACTGCCTGGGCCGGGAAAGCTTCCGCAGGGCGGACATCCCGATTCTGAAAAGCTTGGCGGACTACGCCGCGATTGCGCTCGAGAACGCGCGTTACATCCAGCGCATCCACGAACTGACCATCACCGACGACTGCACGGCGCTCTATAATGCCCGGCATCTCAACTTCGTCCTCGATGCGGAGATCTATCGCTCGACACGCTACGGGTATGAATTCTCGGTGATCTTCCTCGACCTCGACCATTTCAAACAGGTCAACGACACTCACGGCCACTTGGTGGGCTCGAAACTGCTGTGGATGATTGGGGACCTGATCAAGGGCCATCTACGACTGATCGACTATGCCTTCCGTTATGGCGGCGACGAATTCGTCGTCCTTCTGCCGCAGACCTCGAAGCAGAATGCTCTGCAGGTCGTGCGCCGCCTCAAGGGCTTGCTCAACTCCAAAACCTATTTCACGGATGAAGGATTGAACATCAAAGTCACCGCGAGTTTTGGGGTGGCGGCTTTTCCCGTGGATGGCCGCTCGCGCCGCGAACTCCTGCGCATGGCCGATGAGGCCATGTACCTGGTCAAAAACACCACCCGCGACAGCATCGCCCTGGCCGGCGAAGGCATCCGCGCGTAGCGCTCTCTTCCTTCCTCGATACGAGTCTGGTCGATGTGACTTGCCGACCCGAGCGCGGAGTCCGGGCCTCCTGGCTAGCCGGCATCTATGTTACTGCTGTAACGCCGGCCTGCGACTGGCATCTTTCGCCGCTCATAGAGCGGCGCTACAGAGGGGCCCCTCATGCCATTTTTCCAGACATCTCTAATATGCAAGAGCGAGACGAAGCGTCCGAGAGTATGGAGAGCCGGTGTGCAAGAAATCTCAGGTCTGGAGGAGAAGCGCGCGTAAAAAGTCTGCCACCGGCTGAGGATTGACCATCCGCCTCCTTTTCGTAATCCCCGATCTGGTTTGAGACCGGTCAGATAGGTAGCCTATCGTATTTGGCTAGCGCTTGTCGGGTGACAGATCGTCCGTCAAAGGGCTAGCGGTACTAGGGAAGACTGGGTAGATCGTATCCCCCCTGTGGAGTGGAGTGATCGTCTCGACGCAGCACATCGAGACGATAGTCGAGGAAGGTGGGAGGAAGCAAGCAGAGGCGGAGGGGGAGGCGGGGAGCGAGTTGCTGGATGAT
>Ga0073934_10012332_pt1 | contig 10099 bp, 12 predicted proteins | sample LarsenN4metaG_FD_76834 | JGI IMG/M metagenome (GOLD analysis project Ga0073934, IMG submission 76834) | Hot spring sediment bacterial and archeal communities from British Columbia, Canada, to study Microbial Dark Matter (Phase II) - Larsen... ... | reverse complement strand
CGAGCGCTCCGGCGAGGACGAGATCTCCGTCAACGTCGACGGGCGCTGGTGCGTGTACCGCCTGTGGTTCGCCTGGGAATCCGAAATGGACGCCCTGCTGTTCTCGTGCGCCTTCGACATGAAGCTGCCCGACCAGCGCAAGGCGCCGGTGCATGCGCTGCTCTCCATGATCAACGAGCGTATGTGGATCGGCCACTTCGACATCTGGTCCGACGAAGGGGTGCCCATGTACCGCCACGGCATGCTGCTGTCGGGCGGCATGAGCGTGAGCCTGGAGCAGGTCGAGGACCTGATCGACGTGGGCGTGGGCGAGTGCGAGCGCTACTACCCCGCCTTCCAGTACGTCATCTGGGGCGGCAAGAAGCCGGCCGAGGCCCTGCAGATGGCGGTGCTCGACCCGCAGGGCGAGGCATGATCCAGGCGGCCCGGCCCATCGTCCTGGTGGGCTGCGGCAAGATGGGCGGCGCGCTGCTTTCCGGGTGGCGCGCCCGCGGCATGGCAGCCGAGGCGGCCGTGGCCGTCGAGATCAACCCCGACCTCGCCGAGGGGGTGCGCAGGGGCCAGGGCATCCGCGTCGAGGCGGCGCCCGAGGCCCTGCCGGCGGACCTGGCGCCCGCCGTGATCCTTTTCGCCGTGAAGCCGCAGATGATGGACGGCGTGGCGCCTGCCTACCGGCGCTTCCTCAGGCCCGACACGCTGGCGCTCAGCATCGCGGCGGGCAAGACGATCGCGACCTTCCACCGCTATCTGGGGCCCGAGGCGGCCATCGTGCGCTGCATGCCCAACACGCCGGCCGCCGTTGGCCGCGGCATCACGGCTGCGGTGGCGAACCCCAAGGTTACGGCGGCTCAGCGTGCTCTGGCGGACGAGCTGCTGCGCGCGGTGGGCGAGGTGGTGTGGCTGACCGACGAGACGCTGATCGATCCGGTGACAGCGGTCTCGGGGGGTGCCCCGGCCTACGTGGCCCTGCTGGTCGAAGTGCTGGCGAAGGCTGGCGCCAAGGCCGGGCTGCCGGCCGAGGTGGCCATGCAGCTCGCCCGCGCGGGCGTGGCGGGCTCGGGGGAGCTGCTGTTCCGCTCCTCCGAGGCGGCGAGCAGGCTGCGCGAGAACGTGACCAGCCCGGGCGGCACGACGCTCGAGGCGCTCAAGATCCTGATGGCGGAGAACGGTCTGCAGCCGCTGTTCGACGCGGCGGTGACCGCGGCCACGCGCCGGGGGCGGGAACTGGCAGGGTAACGGCTCCATCCGGCCCGATGCTGTAGCCGGCGTTGCCAGTGCGGGTTGGCAATCGCAAGGGGGCCCCATAGATTAGGTGGAGGAGGCCCGCCATGCCCACCAAGCGACGCCGTCCCACCCCTTCCGCGCCAGCCGATCCGCTGGACCGGGTCATCGAGGCCGCCCTGGGGCTTGCCGCCCGGCAGGGCTGGCGCGAGACGACGCTGGCCGACATCGCGGCGGAGGCGAACCTGGGGCTGGCCGAGCTGCATCGGCTGGTGGGGTCGCGCACCGGCATCCTGATGGCCTACAGCCGCAGGCTGGACCGGGCGGTGCTGGAGGGCACACCGGCGGAGCTGGCCGACGAGGGGCCGCGCGACCGGCTGTTCGACGTCCTGATGCGCCGGTTCGAGGCGATGCGGCCGCATCGCGAGGGCCTACGCGCGGTCGCGCGCGCTCGTACCTGCGAGCCGCAGGCGGCGCTGGCCGTGGGCTGCCGCATGCTGGCCGCCATGACGTGGATGCTGGAGGCGGCGGGCATCGCCACGACGGGGCTGAAGGGCAGGCTGCGCGCCAAGGTGCTGCTGGCGGTCTACGCCGCCGCCATGCGCGCCTTCCTGGACGACGACAGCGAGGATCTTGCACGCACGATGGCGGCGCTGGACAAGGGCCTGCGCCGCGCCGAGGCGCTCGAGGCGTTCCTGGCCCGCGGCCGGCGCGCCGCGCCGCAGGCCGCCGCCGCCTAGGCGCTCGCGTGGCAGACGATTCCAAGGCCGGCGCGCCCGCGCCGCAAATCACCTACGACGACTTCCAGCGCGTCGACATCCGCGTGGGCACCATCGTGGAGGCGCAACCCTTCCCCGAGGCGCGCAAGCCCGCCTACCGCCTGGTGGTGGACTTCGGGCCCGTGATCGGCACGCGCAGGTCCTCGGCCCAGCTTCCCGCCAATTACCGCCTCGAGGACCTGGTGGGCCGCCAGGTCATGGCGGTGGTGAACTTCCCGCCCCGCCAGATCGGCCCGGTGCGCTCCGAGGTGCTGGTGCTGGGCTTCCCTGACGAGAAGGGCGACGTGGTGCTGGCCGCGCTGGAGCGGCCGGTGCCGAACGGGGGAAGGCTGTACTAGCGGAAACCCGCCCGTCTACACCGGCAGGGTGATGCGGGCGCGGAGGCCGCCGAGGGGGGAGTCGGAGAGGACCACGTCGCCGCCGTGGCGGCGGACGGCGTCGCGCGCGATGGTGAGGCCGAGGCCGACGCCGCCGGTCTCGGGGTTGCGGCTGTCCTCCAGGCGGTGGAAGGCGCGGAAGACGGCCTCGCGCTCGGCCTCGGGGATGCCGGGGCCGTCGTCGTCCACGGTGACGGTGATGAGGTGGGGCTCGCGCGCCGCCAGCACCTCGACGCGGCGGCCATAGCGGGCGGCGTTCTCGACCAGGTTGGCGACGGAACGGCCAAGCGCACCCGGGCGCACCTCCACCACGAGGTCACCCTCGCAGCGGCAGGCGATGGCGGCGCCGCCCGCGCGGGCGCGCTCGCACGCCTGCTCGACCATGCGGGCGAGGTCGGTGGGCTCGGGCGCCTCGCCTTCCTCGCCGCGGGCGAAGGCGAGGTAGGCCTCGACCATGCGCTCCATGTCGCGCACGTCGGCCTTGAGCGCCTCGGTCTCGGCACCCCTGGGCAGCATGGCGAGCTGCAGCTTGATGCGGGTGAGCGGCGTGCGCAGGTCGTGGCTGACGCCGGCCAGCATCTGGGTGCGCTGGGCCACCTGGCGCTGGATGCGCTCGCGCATGGCGAGGAAGGCCACGGCGGCGCGCTTCACCTCGCGCGCGCCGCGCGGCTCGAGCTCCACGTCGGTGCGTCCCTTGCCGAAGTTCTCGGCCGCCTCGGCCAGCCGTCGGATGGGGCGCACCTGCTTGCGCAGGAAGTGTACGGCCACCAGGATCAGCACGAACGAGGCGGCCGCCATCCACATGAGCGTGACATAGGCGGTGCGGCTGAACATGCGTTCGCTGCGCACCGTCATGTCGAGCACGCCCCGGTCGGTGGGGATCAGGATGTGGATGACGCCGCGGTCGCGCCGGTCGTCCACCAGGGCGGGGCGCTTGACGCGCTCGACGATCTCGCCGGCCAGCTTGCGGCCCACCGAGGTGGCCGGCCAGGGCAGGTCCTGGGGCAGGGCACCGCCGGGCACCAGGCGCGCGTCGATGTCGAGCGCGCTGCGGCCCAGCGTGAGGGCGCGGGCTATGGCATCCTCGTCGGGGGCGGCCTCGACCAGGCGGATCACGGCCAGGATCTCGCCGGTCACGGCCTCGGCCAGGCGCTCGGTGATCTTCTCGACGTGGACCTTGAAGAACAGGAAGGCGACGACGCACTGGAGCAGCACCAGCGGCGTCACGATGATGAGCAGCGAGCGCGCGAACAGCGAACGCGGGATGATGCGCTTCGGCCTCAGGCGCATGGCGTGCCGTTGCTAGGCATCGGGGACTAGCATGTAGCCTTCGCCCCAGACGGTGCGCAGGTAGCGGGGGCTGGCGGGGTCGGGCTCGATCTTGCGGCGCAGGCGGGTCACCTGGACGTCGACCGAGCGGGCCAGCACGCCGCCGCGGCCCTTGCCGCCCAGCGCCTCGCGCCGGACGGTGGCGCCGGGCTGGGCGGCCAGCGTCCTCAGGATGGCGACCTCGGCGGAGGTGAGGTGGACCGGCTCGCCGCCCCGTGCCAGCTCGCCGCGCGCGGGATCGAAGGTGAAGCGGCCCAGGCGCACGGGCGGGGCGCCCGTCTTGGGCCGCGGCGCGCGCTTCAGCAGGTTCTGCAGGCGCAGCACCAGCTCGCGCGGCTCGAAGGGCTTGACCAGGTAGTCGTCGGCGCCGCTCTCCAGGCCCGCCACGCGATCCTCGGCCTCGCCCATCGCGGTGAGCAGGAGGACGGGGACGGCGTGATCGCGTCGGAGCGTGCGGGTGAGGTCGCGGCCGCTTTCGCCCGGCATCATCACGTCGACCACCAGGAGGTCGAAGTCGAAGGCGCGCATCTGGGCGCGCGCGGCCGCGGCGTCGTGCGCGGTGCTGACGCGGAAGCCATTCTCGGCCAGGAAGCGCTGCAGCAGCTCGCGCAGGCGCCGGTCGTCGTCCACCACCAGGACGTGGGGCTGGGCGGCCTCGGCCGGCGCGGCCTCGGACATGGCTCCGTCAGGTGCCCGCCAGCAGCCGCCGGCGGTCCTCCTCGTTGACGATGCCCAGCAGCACCTTCTGGTAGCCTGCCACCGCTTCGGCCCCGGCTTCGCGATAGGCACGGGCGATGCGGGCGCGCTGGTTCTCGGAGAGGCGGCGCTCGAGCTCGGCGCCCTTCTCGGTGAGCTGCAGGCGGCGCTGGCGCCGGTCCTCGGCGCCGGTCCTGCGCTCGACGAAGCCCTGGCGCACCAGTTCGCCCAGCACGCGTCCCAGGCTCTGCTTGGTGACGCGCAGCGTCTTGAGAAGGTCGCTGACGGTGAGGCCCGGGTTGCGGCCCACGAAGTAGATGACCCGGTGGTGGGCGCGGCCGAAGCGGTAGCGCGCCAGCATGGCGTCGGGTTCCGCGGTGAAGTCGCGGTAGGCATAGAACAGCAGCTCGATCCCGCGCCGAAGCTCGTCCTCGCGCAGGAACAGGGGATTGGCGCTCGCCTTTACGTCAACCATGTTGACATATATGCAGCCGCTCTGGTACCCAACGCAAGCGGGCAATTTCCGCCAGCCGAGGACCGTAGCATGGCGCTGATCCCCTTCGACGACCGCGACGGCGAGATCTGGTACGACGGCCACTTCGTGCCCTGGCGCGACGCCAAGCTGCACGTCCTTTCCCACGGCCTGCACTATGCCAGCTGCGTCTTCGAGGGCCAGCGCGCCTATGGCGGCAAGGTCTTCAAGCTGCGCGAGCACACCGACCGCCTGCACGAATCCGGCCGGCTGCTGGGCTTCGGGATCCCGTACACGGCGGACCAGATCGACGCCGCCACGGTCGAGCTGCTGAAGCGCAACAAGATCGTGGACGGCTACGTGCGCCCGGTGGCGTGGCGCGGCAGCGAGATGATGGCGGTGTCGGCCCAGCAGACGAAGATCCACGTGGCGATCGCCACCTGGCCGTGGCCCAGCTACTTCTCGCCCGAGGCCCTCACGCGCGGCATCCGGCTGAAGTTCGCCGACTGGCGCCGGCCGGCGCCCAACACGGCGCCGACCAAGAGCAAGGCGGCAGGCCTCTACATGATCTGCACGCTCTCCAAGCACAAGGCGGAGGCCGAGGGCTTCCAGGACGCGCTCATGCTGGACTGGCGCGGGCAGGTGGCCGAGGCCACGGGCGCCAACGTCTTCATGGCGAAGGACGGCAAGCTGCACACGCCGACACCCGACTGCTTCCTGGACGGCATCACGCGGCGTACCGTGATCGACCTGGCCCGCCAGGCGGGCATCGAGGTGATCGAGCGCGCCATCCAGCCCGAGGAGCTGAAGGGCGCGGACGAGATGTTCCTGACCGGCACGGCCGCCGAGGTGACGCCCATCGGCGAGATCGACGGCCTGCACTTCCAGGTGGGCCCGATCACGCGCATGCTGGTGAACGCCTACGCGAAGGCGGTCAGGGCGTAGGCGCCCCGGCGGGCCGGCCGCTCGCCCTTCGAGGCTCCGCTTCGCTTCGCACCTCAGGACGAACGGCTGAGAGGTTCAGGCGCGATCATGGAAGCCGTTCGTCCTGAGGAGCGGCCCGCAGGGCTGCGCCTCGAAGGGCGAGCGGCCGGCCCGCCAGACCGGACGAGTGGCACAGGCGGCGGTGCGGCCTTCGACAAGCTCAGGCTGAGGAGGATTAGTTCGTGGCATGAAGAAGAGACCTCATGCCGAGCCTGTCGAAGCACGCAAGGCGCTGATCCCCGCATGACCGACAAGTTTGAACGGCTGAAGGCCAAGATGCTTGCCAATGCCGAAGTTCGGGCGGCCTACGAGGCGTTGGGGCCGGCCTTCGATGAGGAACATCGAACCATCGCGGAGAGGGTTGTGAGCCCGCCGCGGCGAAGGAAACCCCGCAAACCTGAGGCGCCCTAGCCCTTCTCCCAGCGATCCGCAGCGGCGTCGTCGGTGGACTTGGCGGCGACCCAGCGGGGGCCGGCGGGGGTTTCCTCCTGCTTCCAGAAGGGGGCCTTGGTCTTCAGCCAGTCGATGAGGAAGTGGCAGGCCTCGAGCGCGGCCTGGCGGTGGGCCGAGGCAGTGGCGACCAGCACGATGCGGTCGCCGGGCAGGAGGCGGCCGTAGCGGTGGACGATGGTGCAGGCCTCGAGCGGCCAGCGGCGGCGGGCCTCGGCCTCGATGCCCGCCAGCATCTTCTCGGTCATGCCGGGGTAGTGCTCGAGCGTCATGGCGGTGACGGCCCCGCCACCCGCCCCCTCGGCGTGCGTCATGTCGCGCATCAGGCCGACGAACGAGGCGACGCCGCCCACGCGGCGGTTACCCTCGGCGAGGGCGGCGAGCTCAGCGCCCACATCGAAGTCCTCGCGCTGGACGCGGACGGCCATCGCCCTAGCCCCCCGTGACGGGGGGGAAGAAGGCAACCTCATCGCCGGCGGCCACCGGATGGTCGAAACCGACGTACTCGTGGTTCACGGCCGCGCGCACGGCGGCCCGCTCGCGGAAGGCCTCGGCGTAGCCCGGGCCGCGCGCGGCGAGCCAGTCGACCAGGGCACCCACGGTGGCGACGCCGGCGGGCAGCGCCAGCTCCTCGCTGGCCACGCCGGTCCTGGACCTGAGCCAGGCGAAGTACTTGACCTTCATCGCAGCGCCTCGCCCAACGGTATGAAAACGACGGGATCGCCCTCGGCTACGCGTACTGCATCCTCGGGCAGGTCCACCAGCCCGTCGGCAGCCACCAGCCCCGAAAGGGCGCCGTCGCCCGGCACGCGCTCCGCCGCTGCCAGGCCGTCGCGGACGGCCAGGCGTGCGCGCAGGAACTCGCGCCGGCCGAGCCTCTTGTTGTAGGCGAAGGCGGCCCTCACGGGGAAGCCGCGCGGCGGCAGGGGCGCGGCGCCCGCCAGGCCGAGCGCCAGCGGGCGGGCCAGCATCAGGAAGGTGACGAGGGCCGCCGCCGGGTTGCCGGGCAGGCCGACGAAGGGCACGCGGCCCACCTGGCCGAAGGCGACGGGCCTGCCCGGCTTGACGGCTACGCGCCAGGCGTGGAGCGTGCCCAGGGACGCCACGACGCCGCGCACATGGTCCTCCTCGCCCACCGAGACGCCTCCGGAGGCGAGGATCAGGTCGTGGCCCTTCGCCGCACCCTCCAGCACCAGGCGGAGCGCCCGGGCGTCGTCGGGGACGATGCCGAGGTCGGTGACGCAGAAGCCGAGGCCGGCCAGCAGGGCCACCAGCATGGCGCGGTTGCTGTCGTAGAGGGCGCCGGGCCCGAGCGGGCGGCCGGGCTCGCGCACCTCGTCGCCGGTGGAGAGCACGGCCACGCCGAGCCGCGCGCGCACCGCCAGGGCGGCGCGACCGGCGGCGGCGGCGAGCGCAAGGCCGGCGGCGTCGAGCCGCGTTCCGGCGGCCAGGACGGGCGTGCCGGCGCGCACGTCCTCGCCGGCCCTGCGGACATGGCTGCCCGGGCGCACGCCGGCGGGCAGGACGACCGTGGCGCCCTCCAGGCGGCAGTCCTCCTGCATCACGACGGTGTCGCAGCCGGGCGGCACGGCGGCGCCGGTCAAGATGCGCACGGTCGTGCCGGGGCTGTGGGGCGTGGCAAGGGGATGGCCGGCGGCGGCGCGGCCCGCGACCGGCAGGCGGGTCTCGCCCGCGGGCGCAAGGTCGGCCGCGGCCAGGGCATAACCGTCGACGGCCGCGTTGTCGAAGCCGGGGACGTCGACGGCGGCGATGACGTTCTCGGCCAGGATGCGCCCGAGGGCGGCGGCGAAGGGGACGGTCTCGACGGTGGCGACGGGCCGCGCCAGCCGGGCGACCAGGTCCTGGGCTGCGGCCAGTGTCATGGGCGCGTCGCCGGCGGCGAAGCAGTCGGGATCGAGCGGCGTCACGGCGCGAAGCCCAGGCGGGCGAGCGCAGGCCCGGGATCGGCGCCGGGGGCGATCTCAATCTCCGCGCCGGGAAGGCCGTCCAGAAGCACCACGTCGGCGGGCGCGAGGCGGGCCAGCAGGCTTGCGGCGTCGGGCTCGGCATCGCGGCTGCCCTCGTGCAGCAGCGTGAAGCGGGCGGCGGAGGCGACCATCGTTTCGCGGGCGCCAGCATCGCGGTGGCGGCGGGAATCCTTGCCGGGCACATCGGGATCGAACATGTCGCGCGCCCGGCGCACGACGGAGACCGCGAGGCCACGGGCGGCAAGTGCGCGGACGAGAGCCTCGGCCATGCGGGCGCGCCCGGTCGCGGAGCCACCCACGATGCCGAGCGTGCGCACGGCCGAGCTCCTAGCCGCGCCCGCCGCCCAGCACGACCTGCAGGCCTCGCCGGACGTAGTCGTAGCCGGTGACGAGCGTGAGGGCGGCCGCGAGCCACAGAAGGGCCTCGCCCCAGGGCTGCACGGCGGGCAGGTGGACCAGAAGGAGGCAGATGGCGACCATCTGCACGGCGGTCTTCCACTTGGCGAGCTTCGTGGTGGGGAGCGCCGCGGCGCGCCCGGCCAGGAACTCGCGCAGGCCGGAGACCGTAAGCTCGCGCACGACGATGACAACGGCGGCGACGGCAGGGGCGCGGTCGAAGGCGACCAGCAAGACGAGCACGGCGGCCACCAGCAGCTTGTCGGCGATGGGATCGACCAGGCGGCCGAAATCGGAGAACTGGCCCCGCGCGCGGGCGATGCGGCCGTCGAGGAAGTCGGTGAAGGAGGCCGCGGCGAAGAGGGCCAGCGCCAGCCAGTCGGCGATGGGGCTCGGCCAGTAGAACAGCGGCACGATGAGGGGCACGGCCGCGATGCGCGACAGCGAGAGCAGGTTGGGGAGCGTGGTGACCTCGCTGGACTTGCTCCCGGTGCTCATGGTGCGCCGTCGCCATGAAAATGGTCGTGGATGGCCTGGGCCACCTTACGGGAAACCCCCGTGACGCGCTCCAGATCCTCGACCCGCGCGTCGGCCACCGCGCGGGCCGAGCCGAAGTGGTTGAGCAGCGCCCGCTTGCGCCGGGCGCCGATGCCGGGAACCTCGTCCAGCGTGGAGCTTCCCATGGTCTTGCCGCGCTTCTGGCGGTGGCCGCCGATGGCGAAGCGGTGGGCCTCGTCGCGCAGGCGCTGCAGGAAGTAGAGAAGCGGGTCGCGCTCGGGCAGTCGGAACGCCTCCTGGCCCAACCGGACGAACCGCTCGCGGCCCGCATCGCGGTCGGGGCCCTTGCTGACGCCGACCACGGCGACGCCTTCCAGCCCCAGGGCGGCCAGCGTTTCCTCGACCGCGGCCACCTGGCCTTCGCCGCCGTCGATCAGCAGGAGGTCGGGCCACACGCCCTCCGCGCGCTCGGGCGATTCCTTCATCAGGCGGGTGAACCGGCGCCTCAGCACCTCGCGCATCATGCCGAAGTCGTCGCCCGGCGTGATCTCCTGGCCGGCGGTCCTGATGGTGAACTTGCGGTACTGGCCCTTCTCGAAGCCTTCGGGGCCGGCCACGATCATGGCGCCGATGGCGGCGCTGCCCTGGATGTGGCTGTTGTCATAGACCTCGATGCGCCGGGGCGCGGCGGGGAGGTTGAAGCGGGCTGCCACCTGCTCGAGGAGCTGGCGCTGGGTGGAAGTCTCGGCCAGGCGGCGGGCCAGCGCCTCGCGCGCGTTCAGCAGGGCCTGGTCGATCAGGCGGCGGCGGTCGCCGCGGCGGGGCACGGCCAGGCGCACGCGGCGGCCGGCCTTCACCGCGAGGGCCTGCTCCAGGAGCTCGTGCTCGGCGGGCTCGTGTCGTCGCGCT
>Ga0073934_10012330_pt1 | contig 10099 bp, 8 predicted proteins | sample LarsenN4metaG_FD_76834 | JGI IMG/M metagenome (GOLD analysis project Ga0073934, IMG submission 76834) | Hot spring sediment bacterial and archeal communities from British Columbia, Canada, to study Microbial Dark Matter (Phase II) - Larsen... ... | reverse complement strand
GGCGATGATGGCCTTCTTCCTGCTGATGTGGCTGCTCGGCTCCACCACCGAGGGCGACAAGAAGGGCATCGCCGACTACTTCAACTCGCCGCTGAAGATCGCCATGTTCGGCGGCTCCGGCTCGGGCGACTCGTCCTCGATCATCAAGGGCGGCGGCGAGGACCTCTCGCGCAGCGGCGGCCAGGTCAAGCAGGGCGAGGTCGACGCCAGGAAGCGCACCATCAACCTGCAGGCCCTCAAGGCCGAGCAGCGCCGTGCCGAGATGGCCCGGCTGCAGGCCATCAAGGACAAGGTGGAGGAAGTGCTGGCCTCCAACCCGAAGCTGGCCGCGCTGAAGTCGCAGATCCGGCTGGACATGACGGCCGACGGGCTGCGCATCCAGATCGTCGACGAGATGAACCGCGCGATGTTCGACAGCGGCAGCGCGGTGGTGCAGCCGCACATGCGCGAACTGCTGCGAGAGATCGGCTCGGTGCTCGCCGAAGTGCCCAACCGGCTGACGCTGGAGGGCCATACCGACGCCCAGCCCTTCGCCGCCGGCGAGCGCGGCTACAGCAACTGGGAACTCTCCAGCGACCGGGCCAACGCCTCGCGCCGCGAACTGGTGGCCGGCGGCATGCCCGACGACCACGTGCTGCGCGTGCAGGGCCTGGCTTCCAGCCAGCTGTTCGAGCCCGAGAACCCGGCCAGTCCGGCCAACCGCCGCATCAGCATCATCGTGATGAACCGCGAGGCCGAGGACCGCATCCTGCGGCCCGCCGCACCGCCCGAGCCGGAAGTCGCGGAACATCCCGCGATCGTCGACCACAAGGTGGTGGAGCCGGTCTCAACTTTCGTGCCGCCCGCCCGATAAACACGCGAACCCGTCCGCAACGAGGACCGACATGAGCAACCCCACCGACCTGAAATTCCTGATCGTCGACGACTTCTCCACCATGCGGCGCATCGTGCGTGGCCTGCTCAAGGAGATGGGCTGCAACAACGCCGAGGAGGCCGAGGACGGCGCCGTGGCGTTGAACATGCTCAAGAGCGCGAAGTACGACTTCGTCGTGAGCGACATCAACATGCCGAACATGAACGGCTTCGAGCTGCTCAACGCCATCAAGAAGGACGAGTCGCTCAAGCACCTGCCGGTGCTGATGGTCACCGCCGAGGCGCGCAAGGAAGACATCGTGCGCGCCGCCCAGGAAGGCGCCGCCGGCTACATCGTGAAGCCCTTCACGAAGGCCACGCTGGAGGAGAAGGTGCAGAAGATCATGCAGAAGCTCGCCGCCACCGCCTGAACGGCCGCCGCCAACCAAGGGACCACAACATGAAGATGGACGACCTGTCGGACCTGGCGCCCCAGATGGCTGCCGGCGCCTCGCCCGAGGTGTTCCACCAGCTCGGCATGATCACGCGCCAGCTGCACGACACGCTGACCCAGCTCGGCGTGATGCCCAAGCTGCAGATCGCCGCCGACGGCCTGCCCGACGCGCGCAGCCGGCTGAACTACATTGCCAGCAAGACCAGCGACGCCGCCAACAAGGTGCTGAACTCGGTCGACCAGGCCAAGGCCGACCACGCCCACATCTCCACCGAGACGCGGCGCATCGCCGAGGCGATCGTCAAGGACCCGGTCAAGGCCGTGGCCTCCGGTGCGGTGATGAACTTCGTCAGCGACGTCGAGGCGGCCACGGCGCGCATCGACAGCCACCTGACCGACATCATGATGGCGCAGGACTTCCACGACCTCACCGGCCAGGTGGTGGCCAAGGTGGTCTCGCTGGCCACCGAGCTGGAAGACAGCCTGGTCAAGCTGCTGGTGCAGGCCGCGCCGCCCGAGCAGGCGCAGAAGGTGGAGTCGGCCGTGCTCAACGGCCCGGTGGTCAACCCGGAAGGCCGCACCGACGTGGTCAAGGACCAGGCCGAGGTCGACGACCTGCTGGCCAGCCTGGGCTTCTAGCCAACTCCTGCACACCCTGCGACGAGGGCCGCGATAAGCGGCCCTTTTTGCGTTCTCTTCCGCCTCAAGTTTCCGGACCCGCCCGGAACAATGGCCTGGCCCCCTTCCGATGGGGCGTCACGCCATGGCCGACCAGGACGCACAGGACCGCACCCTCCCAGCATCAGCCCGCAAGCTGCAGAAAGCGCGCGAGGAGGGCCAGGTGCCGCGCTCGCGCGACCTCGGCCACTTCGCCGCCATCGCGGTGGGCGGCGCGGTGCTGGTGCTGGCCATGCCCTGGGCCGCCGGCTGGCTGAAGGCGCGCCTGGCGCAGGGGCTGCAGTTCGACGCCCGCACCGTGGCCGAGCCGGCTGCCATGCTCGAGCGCCTGGCCGAGCTCACCGCCTCGATGATGTGGATGGTGCTGCCACTGGGCCTGCTGATGACGCTGGTGGCGGTGGGCGTGAGCGCCGCCGCCGGCGGCTGGAACTTCACGCTCAAGCCGCTGCAGCCGAAGTTCGCGATGCTCGATCCGATCGCCGGCGTCGGCCGCCTGTTTTCCAAGCAGCAGATGATCGAGGCGCTCAAGGCCTGCGTGCTGGCCCTGATCCTCGGCACGATCGGTGCGCTGTACCTGAAGGCCCACATCGGCGACTTCACCGCCATGCTCGGCATGAGCCTGCCGGCGGCGGTGGAGGCCGGCGCCACCACGGTGCTCGGCGGCATGGCGATGCTGGTGCTGGCGCTGGCCGCGTTTGCCGCGGTGGACGTGCCGCTGCAGCGCAAGCTGCACGCCGACCGGCTGAAGATGAGCCACCAGGAGGCCAAGCAGGAGCGCAAGGAGGCCGAGGGCAACCAGGAGGTCAAGGGCAAGCAGAAGGCCAAGATGCGCGAGGTCTCGCGTCGCCGCATGCTCGCCGCGATCCCCAAGGCCGACCTGGTGGTGATGAACCCGACCCACTACGCCGTCGCGCTCAAGTACGAGGACGGCAGGATGGCCGCGCCGCGCGTCGTGGCCAAGGGCGTCGACCTGCTGGCGATGAAGATCCGCGACGTGGCGAAGGACGCGCAGGTGCCGGTGCTGCAGGCGCCGATGCTGGCCCGCGCGCTGTACGCCCACACCAGGCTGGACCAGGAGATCCCGCAGGCGCTCTTCGCCGCGGTGGCCCAGGTGCTGGCCTACGTCTACCAGCTGCGCGCCGCGATGGCCGGCCGCGGCCCCGCTCCCGGCGAGCTGCCCGAGCTGCCCGTGCCGCCGGAGCTCGACCCGCACCAGAAGGCCGTTCCTGACATGGAGCTCTACGAATGAACCCCGTGCTGAAGCAGCTGCAGGGCCTGATCGGCCCCGACGGCCGTGCGCTGCGCGCGATGATGGCGCCCGTCGCCGTGGTGATGATCCTGGCGATGATGGTGCTGCCGCTGCCGCCGTTCGCGCTGGACCTGCTGTTCACCTTCAACATCGCGATGGCGCTGATGGTGCTGATGGTGGCGGCCTACATGGTGCGGCCGCTGGACTTCGCCGCCTTCCCGACGGTGATCCTGCTGACCACGCTGCTGCGCCTGTCGCTGAACGTGGCCTCCACCCGCGTGGTGCTGATGGAAGGCCACACCGGCCCGGGCGCGGCCGGCAAGGTGATCGAGTCCTTCGGCCACTTCCTGATCGGCGGCAACTTCGCCGTCGGCCTGATCGTCTTCGCCGTGCTGGTGGTGATCAACTTCATCGTCGTCACCAAGGGTGCCGAGCGCATCGCCGAAGTCGGCGCGCGCTTCACGCTGGACGCGATGCCCGGCAAGCAGATGGCCATCGACGCCGACCTGAACGCCGGCCTGATCGACGAGAAGGAGGCGCGCCGCCGCCGCCAGGAAGTCGGCGACGAGGCGGAGTTCTTCGGCTCGATGGACGGTGCCAGCAAGTTCGTGCGCGGCGACGCGATCGCCGGACTGCTGATCCTGTTCATCAACATCATCGGCGGCTTCATCATCGGCGTGGCGCAGCACGGCCTGTCGGCCGGCGAGGCGGCCAACAGCTACATCCTGCTGGCCATCGGCGACGCGCTGGTGGCGCAGATCCCGGCGCTGCTGATCTCGGTGGCCACCGCGATGGTGGTGTCGCGCGTCGGCAAGGACCAGGACGTCGGCAACCAGATCGCCAAGCAGGTGTTCGACTCGCCGCGCTCGCTGGCCATCACCGCCGGCATCGTCGGCGCGCTCGGCCTGATCCCGGGCATGCCGAACCTGGTGTTCATCACCATCGCCTCGGCCCTGGGCTATGCCGCCTGGTGGATGAAGGAGCGCGAGCGCAAGCTCAAGGAGCGCGAGCCGGTGCGCCCGGCCGAGGCTGCGCAGGCCAACCCCGAAGCCACCTGGGACGACCTGCAGCCGGTCGACACACTGGGCCTGGAGGTCGGCTACCGGCTGATCGCGCTGGTCGACAAGAGCAAGCAGGGCGACCTGCTGGCGCGCATCAAGGGGGTGCGCAAGAAGTTCGCCCAGGACGTCGGCTTCCTGCCGCCGCCGGTGCACATCCGCGACAACCTCGAGCTCAAGCCCAGCGCCTACCGCATCACCCTGCGCGGCGCGGTGGTCGGCGAGGGCGAGGCCTACCCCGGCATGCTGCTGGCCATCAACCCGGGCGGAGCGAGCACCAACCTCATCGGCACGCGCACCGTCGACCCGGCCTTCGGCCTGCCTGCGGTGTGGATCGAGGAGCGCCAGCGCGAAGCGGCGCAGATGGGCGGATTTACGGTGGTTGATTGCTCGACCGTCGTGGCGACCCATCTCTCACACTTGATGCAACTCCACGCGGCCAAGTTGCTCGGACGCGTCGAGACGCAACAGCTGGTCGAACACGTGACCAAGCTGGCCCCGAAGCTGATCGAAGACGTCGTGCCCAAGATGGTCGGAATCGCCACCCTGCAGAAGGTGCTCCAGCTGCTGCTGGAGGAAGGCGTGCACATCCGCGACATGCGCTCGATCGTCGAATGCCTGGCCGAGCACGCCGCCACGGTGACCGACCCGGCCGAGCTCGCGCGCCGCATCCGCATCCACCTGGCGCCGGCCATCGTGCAGCAGATCTACGGCCCGGCGAAGGAGCTGGACGTGATCGCCCTCGAACCCGACCTCGAGCGCCTGGTGACCCAGGCGCTGAACTCGCCGCACGGCGCGGTGCTCGACCCTGGCGTGGCCGACACGCTGGCGCGCAGCGCCGCCGAGTCGGCCCAGCGCCAGGAAGACCTGGGCGTGCCGGCCTGCCTGCTGGTGCCCGACCTGATCCGCGCCCCGATGGCCCGGCTGCTCAAGCGTGCCGCGCCGCGCCTGCGCGTGCTCGGCCACAGCGAGATCCCTGAAACGCACTCGATCCGCATCGGCTCGGTGATAGGAGCTCAGTCATGAACTGCAAACGCTTCACGGCGCGCACCTCGCGCGAGGCCCTGACCCTGGTGCGCCAGGCTTTCGGCGAGGATGCCGTGGTGCTGTCCACCAAGCCCTGCGCCGAAGGCGTGGAGGTGCTGGCGATGGCGCCGGAGGGCATGGCCCACATCGAGCAGCTCTCGGCCACCGCGCCCAAGGTCAGCGCCCCGGCCGTCCGGCAGGTGCCCGCCGCGCGCAAGGGCAAGGGACTGGCCGAGCGCGTCGAGCCCGAGGCCACGCCCGTCGAGGACGACGTGCGCAAGCTCTCGATGAGCACGCTGTCCTTCCAGGACTTCGTGCGCGAGCGCATGCTCAAGCGCCGCCAGGAGGCGATGAGCGAGGCCTCGCGCTTTCCCGACGACGCGGTGCAGATGCCCATCATCGGCTCGTACACCGAGGTGCCGCCCACCCCGCCACAGCCGGCGCCGGCCCGCGCGGCGGCGGCCACGGCCCCGGCGCGCGCCACCGAGCCGCCGATGGAACGCACCGGTCCGCTGCAGCAGCGCATGAACGCGGCGGCCGCCGCCGTGCTGCCGTCCAAGCCGGCGATGCCGGTGCCGGTGCTGCACGACACGCCCGCCGCGGAGGCGGCCGCGCCGGTGGCCACGCGCCGCGAGCAGGAGGAGATGATCAAGGAGCTCCGCCAGGTCAAGGGCCTGATCGAGGAGCGCTTCGGCGCGCTGGCCTTCATGGAGAAGCTGCAGCGCCAGCCGGCGCAGGCGCGGTTGACCCAGCGGCTGCTCGACTGCGGCTTCTCGCCGGCGCTGATCCGCAAGCTCGCCGAGGCGATGCCGCACGAGGTGAGCGACGAGATGAGCTGGGCCGGCTCGGTGCTGGAGCGCAACATCCTCACCGGCGAGGCCGACGGCGCGCTGGAGGACCAGGGCGGCGTCTACGCGATGATCGGCGCCACCGGCGTCGGCAAGACCACCTCCACCGCCAAGATCGCCGCGGCTTTCGCGGCCAAGTACGGTGCCAACAACCTGGGACTGATCACGCTGGACGCGTACCGGATGGGCGCGCACGAGCAGCTGCGCGCCTACGGCCGCATCCTCGGCGTGCCGGTGCACACCGCGCACGACCGCGCCTCGCTGGAAGACCTGCTGGAGCTGCTGGCGGGAAAGAAGATGGTGCTGATCGACACCGCCGGCATGGCGCAGCGCGACAGCCGCACCCGCGAGCTGCTCGACATGCTGCAGCACCGCGCCATCAAGCGGCTGCTGGTGGTCAACGCCGCCTCGCAGGGCGAGACCATCGAGGACGTGATGATCTCGTACCGCGCCGCCAGCTGCTCGGGCGTGGTGCTGTCCAAGCTCGACGAGGCCGTCAAGCTCGGCCCGGCGCTGGACGCGCTGATCCGTCACAAGCTCAAGGTGGTGGGCGTGGCCAACGGCCAGCGCGTGCCGGAGGACTGGCACCGCCTGTCGGCCAACGCCCTGGTGCACCGCGCGCTGCGCGGCGGCGGCAGCTCGGCCTACAGGCTCGACGCCGGCGACGTGAACCTGATCTTCGCCGCGCCCCGCAGCGGCCTGCTGCATGCGGCCGCCGCGCACTGAGCGCCGCCCAGAACAACCGACGACGACCCCTCCGCTCCCGCCCGACGATGCGCGACTTCGACTCCCGACCCCTGCCGCTGGACCAGGCTGACGGCCTGCGCCGGCTGTTCGCCCGCCACCGCGTGAAGATGGTTCCCGTGGTGTCCAACCCGCACGTCGCCTTCGGCGGCGTGATGCTGGAACGCCTGTGCGCCGGCTTCACCGAACTGGGGCTGCACGTGCTGGTGGTCGATGCCTCGGAGCGTGCCAGTGCGCCGTCCGAGCTGGCGCTGGTGGACCTGGCCGACGCGATCGAGCCGCTGTGCGCCGGCGTGTCGTACCTCGCCGCGCGCGGCCTGCCGATCCGACATGTGGACGCCACCGGCTCGACTGCCCCCTTCCTCACGGCGCTCGCCGACGCCGCGCCGCGCGCCGAGGTGATCCTGGTGCACGCGCCGGCCGGCGAGCTGTGCCGCCTGTTCGCGCGCAGCGCCGAACTGGCCCGCCGCAGCGGCGACGAGTCGGCCGTGGTGCGCCCGCTGCTGCTCGCCGACGACCGGCCGGCCAGCGTGACGCATGCCTACGCGGCGCTGAAGCTGCTGACGCAGCGCGCCGGCCTGGTGGTGCACGACCTGCTGCTCGGCGCCGCGCCGAACTCGCCGCGCGCCGAGCGCATCGCCATCCAGCTGGCCACCTGCGCCGACGACTTCCTCGGCGCGGTGCTGCGCGACTGGGTGCGGCTGGATCCGGCCGCCGATGTCGCCGAACCGCCGAGCGAGGGCCTGCGCCGCTGGGTGCGCGAGACGCTGCGCCTGGACGCCGCGCCGGCCTCGCTGGCGGCGCCGTACTACGTCGACCGCCCGCAGCGTGCCGCCGACGCGCGCTGGGCCATGAACTGACTGCAGGGAGCCGATCGATGTACACCGCCAAGGGCCGCCTCGACCTCGATTCGATGCTCAAGCAGTACAGCCCGCTGGTGCGGCGCCTCGCGCACCAGATGATCGCCAAGCTGCCCGCCAACGTGGAGCTCGACGACCTGATCCAGGTCGGCATGATCGGCCTGGCCGACGCGCTGAGCCGATTCGACGAGGCGCAGGGCGTGCAGTTCGAGACTTTCGCGACGCAGCGCATCCGCGGCGCGATGCTCGACGAGCTGCGCGGCAACGACTACCTCTCGCGCGGCACGCGCAAGCAGCAGCGCTCGATCGAGAGCGCGGTGCACAAGCTCGAGCAGAAGCTCGGCCGCGCGCCGGCCGAGAGCGAGATCGCCCGCGAGATGGGCATGAGCCTGCCCGAGTACCAGGAGCTGCTCGGCAAGGTGCGCGGCACGCAGCTCGTGTACCTGGAGGACATGAGCGGCGACGAGGGCGACAACGACTACCTCGACCGTCACGTCGCCGACGAGCAGGCCAACCCGCTCGCGCAGCTGCAGGACCACCGCATGCGCGAGGCGCTGGTCGAGGCCATCAAGCACCTGCCCGAGCGCGAGCAGTACGTCATGTCGATGTACTACGAACACGACATGAACCTCAAGGAGATCGCGGCGGTGCTCAAGGTCACCGAGTCGCGCGTCTGCCAGCTGCACAGCCAGTCGATCGCGCGACTGCGCGTGAAGCTGCGCGAGTACTGAACCCCATCCCGCGGAGGCCGTCCATGATGAACCTGCTTCGCCGGCGCGACAGCGACGAGAGCGAGCAAGCGGTTCCCGAAGCCCGCGCCGCCACCGACGCCTCGTCCTTGCGCGCGGCGGTGTCGTCCATCGCCGAGCACGCGAGCTCGATGGGCCGCGAGGCGGCCGAGGTGCGCGGCGTGATCGACGACACCACCAAGGCCGCGCAGCGCAGTGCGCAGGCGGTGTCCGCGCTGGCGCAGCGCGTGCAGGAGATCACCGGCGCCCAGCAGGCGATCGGCCAGACCACCGGCGAGAGCCTGCAGGCCGTCGATCGCGCACGGACGGCGGTGGAGGGGGTGGGCCGGGAGGTCTCGGCCATCGTCGCCACACTTCGCCAGGTGGCGGACGCCGCCGGCGGCATCACGCAGATCGCGCTGCAGACGCGGCTGGTGGCCTTCAACGCCTCGGTGGAAGCCAAGCGCGCCGGCGAGGCCGGGCGCGGCTTCGGCGTGGTGGCCGACGCGGTGAAGGACCTGGCCGGCAAGGTCGAGGCCAGTTCCAAGCAGATCATGAGCACGGTGGCGGAGCTCAACGCGCGCATCGAGGCCCTCGCCACCGAGATCCGCAGCGAGCCGGGCGCGGCCAGCGAGGGGGCGTTCCACCGCGCGCTGGCCGACGTGCAGTCGGGCGTGGGCCGCATCGCCGAGGCTGCCGACGGCAGCCGCACGATCTGCGCCGACCTCGGCGAGCGCATGGGCGCGATCGAAGTCGAGATGCGCGGCACCGGCGCGGCGCTGGACACCGCGATGACACGCAGCGAATCGTTCCTGCGCCTGTCGGAGAAGCTCATCGAGACGGTGGCCCAGTGTGGCATCGAGACCGAGGACACGCCCTACATCCGGGCCGCGCAGCACGCCGCGGCGCAGATCTCGCAGTTGCTCGAGGGGGCCTTGCGCACCGGCGCGGCCACGCTCGCCGACCTCTTCGACGAGAGCTACCAGCCCATCGCGGGCTCCAACCCTCCGCAGCACACGACGCGCTTCGTGGCGCTGGCCGACCGGCTGTTCCCGCAGGTGCAGGAGCAGGCCCTCGCGCTCAGCCCCAAGGTGGTCTACTGCATCGCGGTGGACCGCAACGGCTACGTGGCCACGCACAACCAGAAGTACTGCCAGCCGCAGCGCGCCGGCGACGTGGTGTGGAACACCGCCAACAGCCGCTGGCGGCGCATCTTCAACGACCGCACCGGACTCGCCTCGGCGCGCAACCAGCGTCCCTTCCTGCTGCAGACCTACCGCCGCGACATGGGCGGGGGACAGTTCGTCCTGATGAAGGAGGCGGCCGCGCCCATCGTGGTGGCCGGTCGCCACTGGGGCGGCCTGCGCCTGGCGTTCCAGTTCTGACCCCGTGACGCTGCCGCGCCTGGCCTGGCCGCTGCCGGCCCTGCTGGCCTGGGGCGCCTGCTGGCTGCTGTTCGCCGCACTGCTGCGTGCCGCCGCCCCGGCGACGCTGGCGTGGCTGCTGGCCGCGGCACTCGGCGGGATGCTGGCGCTGGCGGCGCGCACGCCCTGGCGCCGGATGTTCGTGGCGGCGGGCTTTCCGCTCTCGCTGGCCGCCTCG
>Ga0073934_10012329_pt1 | contig 10100 bp, 10 predicted proteins | sample LarsenN4metaG_FD_76834 | JGI IMG/M metagenome (GOLD analysis project Ga0073934, IMG submission 76834) | Hot spring sediment bacterial and archeal communities from British Columbia, Canada, to study Microbial Dark Matter (Phase II) - Larsen... ... | reverse complement strand
TCGTCGAGGTTCGGCCCGACCGTCCCCGAGGCGCCGGCATCGGCAAGCGTGTGGCAACCGACGCAGCCGGCGCTCGCGAACACGCTCTTCCCGGCAGCGGCATCTCCCGCTGCGGGGGGCGGCGGCGCAGTTGGCTCGGCGGGCGGCGGCGGAGGGGCCGGCGGCGGTGGTGCAGTCGGCTCGGCGGGCGGCGGCGGAGGGGCGGGCGGCGGAGGCGGCTCGGCCGGCTCGGGACCGGTCGTCGCCGCCGGAGGCGGCTCGGCAGCGTGTCCTCCCTCCTCCTCCGACTCGACCGCGAGGAAGACGATCGCGAGCAGCATCGCGGCGGTCAGCGCAACCGAGGCGGCGACGAACGGGCGGACGCCCCGACCGCCGGGGAAGCTCGGGTTGCGGCGCGGGAGCCAGACCGCCGCCGCGAGCGCGAACGCGACGAACACGGCGGCGACGATCGCGATCCCGGTCATCTGGCCGGCGGAGAGGGCGATCAGCATCGCGCGGACGCTACCACCTCGCGCGGCGGCACTCGCCCGCCAGCGGGCACGCCGAGAACAGCCGGTCCCTACCGGCGGCGGCCGCCGAGCACGCTCGGCGTCGCCCGCCGCTGGCCGGCGCTCTCGACCACTTCGAGCCATGCCCGAGCGCGCCGCTCGTACCGCCGCGACGCCGCCGCCAGCAGCCGACCGATCAGGAGCCCACCCACGACCGACAGCGCGAGCCAGCATCCGATCGCGATCGCCAGCAGCACGACCCACTGCGGCATGCCGCTACGGTAGAGAACCGTCCGGACGGCTCGCCCCGCGTGCGAAGATGCGGGCAGCACCACCGGCCGAGGCATGAGCGCATCCACGACATCACGCGAGCGTCGGGCGGCAGAGGGTCTGCGCGACCACTCGGGCGACGTCGACCGCGAGTTCGCGATGCTGATCGCCGGCGACTGGGTGCCCGCGGCTTCCGGCGAGACGTTCCAGTGCGTCGACCCGTACACGGAGGAGCCGTGGGGGAAGGTGCCGCTCGCCGGCGCCGCCGACGTCGACCGGGCCGTGCAGGCGGCGCGCCGCGCGTTCGACGAGGACGGCTGGCCGCAGACGCCTCCGGCAACCCGCGCGGCCCTCCTCCGGCGGCTCGCCACGCTGATCGAGGAGAACGCCGACGCTCTCACGCACCGGCAGATCCGGGAGAACGGCAAGCTGGTCAGCGAGATGCGCCCGGGCGCCGACGTCGTCGCCGCCGACTGCCACTTCTTCGCCGGGCTCGCCGAGACGCTGCACGGCTACACGGTGCCGCTGAGCGCGCCGAACTTCGTCGGCTACACGCTGCGCGAGCCGATCGGCGTCGTCGCCGCGATCACCCCGTGGAACACCCCGCTCGGGCTCCTCGGCTGGAAGCTCTTCCCCGCGCTCGCGGCCGGCAACACGGTCGTCGCCAAGCCGTCGGAGATCACCCCGACGTCGACGTTGATGCTCGCGGAGCTCGTCGTCGAGGCGGGCTTCCCGCCGGGCGTCGTCAACGTCGTCACAGGGTACGGGAACCCGACGGGGACGGCGCTCGTCGCCCACCCGGGCGTCGACAAGATCGCGTTCACCGGCTCGACGGCGACCGGGCGGGCGATCGCCCACGTCGCGGCCGACCGGAACGCCCGGTTGTCGCTCGAGCTCGGCGGCAAGTCGCCGCAGGTGATCTTCGCGGACGCAGACGTCAGCAACGCCGTCAACGGCGTGATGGCGGGCGTCTTCGCCGCCAGCGGCCAGTCGTGCATGGCGGGCTCGCGGGTGCTCGTCGAGCGCGGCGCCTTCGACGCGGTCGCGAGCCTCCTCGCCGAGCGCGCCGGGATGATCCACCCCGGCGACCCGCTCGACCCGGCGACGCAGCTCGGCCCGCTCGCCTCACGCGCCCAGCTGGAGAAGGTGCTCTCCTACCTCGAGCTGGGCAAGGCCGAAGGCCTGGAGCTCCTCGCCGGCGGCTCGCGCCCCGACCGACGCGGGTTCTTCGTCCAGCCGACCGTGTTCGGGCCGGTCGACACCGCCTCGCGCGTCTCACGGGAGGAGATCTTCGGGCCGGTCGTCTGCCTCGTCCCCTTCGACGACGAGGACGAGGCGGTGCGAATCGCCAACGACACGCCGTACGGCCTTGCGGCCAGCGTCTGGACGGAGAACGTGCGCCGCGCGCACCGGATGGTCGGCCGCCTGCGTGCCGGCTCGGTCTGGGTCAACAACTACCGCGTGCTCGGGCGCGCACTGCCCTTCGGCGGCTACAAGCAGAGCGGCCTCGGCCGGGAGCTCGGGATCGACGCGCTCAACTCGTACACCGAGGTGAAGAGCGTGTGGATCGACACCGGCAACGAGGTTCGCTTCGCCTACGGCGACGGCCCGACGGGCTGACCGCGGGACTCAGTAGAGCAGGGTGTTCGGCTCGAGGCCGCAGAGGATGCGGCCGTACAGCTCGGTCGTCGTCGTCGGGTTCATGATCGCGTGGTTCGAGAGCGCCTGGATGTCGCGCTGGAACCGCTGGATCGGCACCTGGTGCTGGATCGACGACGCGCCGCTCGCCGAGAAGAGGATGTCGACGGCATCACGGGCGAGCCCCGTCGCGTGGCTGATGTGCGCGCGCGCCTTGACGCGCGCCTCCACCGACATCGGCCCGCCGGCATGCTCGTCGAGGATCGCGCAGGCCCGCCGCATGTGCGAGTCTGCCGAGTCGACGATCAGCGCCGCCTCGCCGACCTGGAGGTGCGTGACCGGCGCCTCCGCCTGGCTCGCGTAGTTCGTGAACGTGATCGGTCGTCCCGGGAGCCGCTCGAAGAACACCTCGAGCGCGCCCCGTGCCACACCGACGGGCGTGCCGCCGGCGTTGACGACGAGGACGGACGCGAGCGGCAAGTTGAAGTAGACGCTGTCGGCGTTGTGCCGTGCGCTCGCATACCGCCCCTCGGTCATCTCGGGCAGCGGCTGACTGCGGTACGCGGGCACGAACACGTCCTCGGCGACGACGGTGTTGCTCCCGGTCGCGGACATCCCGCTCGCGTACCAGTCGTCGAGCATCGTCAGCTCGCTCGAGGGGACGAGGAAGGACGTGGGCAACCCCTGGCCGTCGTCGGTCTCGACGATGGCGTTGAGAAACGTCCACTGAGCACCGTGGCAGCCGGTGTTGAACGCCCAGCGCCCGTTGACGACGAAGCCGCCGTTCTTGCGGACCGCGGTGCCGGTCGGCGCGAAGACGCCGCTGATCCTGGGGTCGCCAGGAGCGAGGATCTCCTCCTGCGCCTCGTCCGGAAAGCCTGCCGCCAGCCAGGTCATGGCGCTGAAGATCGTCGCGACCCACGAGGTGGACGCGCAGCCCCGTCCGACCTCGGCGAGCACCTCGCACTGCGTCTCGAAGTCGGCCTCGTCCCCGCCGAAGCGCTTCGGAGCCGTCATCCTGAACACGCCCGCCTCGCTCAGCGCGTCGAAGTGCTCCTCCGGGACCCGTCGGGCCTTCTCGTTGGCGGCGGCGGTCTCCCGCAGGACGGGGACGAGGGCCGCTGCCCGCTCGACGATCTCCTTGGTTGGCGGAGCCGAGGTGGTCGTCATAAGTGGCGCGGCAGCATACACCAGGGGTTGTCGGCCGCGTGCGACCACCGGTCGCGTCCCGGCCGAGACGAGTGACGACGTTCCGCAGGCGGAGGCTTGACACGCTGCGCCGTCCGGTCGTAGCGTGAATGACCTAAATCGACCGGTTCGGACGGAAGATCGACGACAGTCAGCTGGCCCCGCAGGATCAAAGGCCTGGGGCATCGCTTCCCGGCCACCCGCGAGCGGAGGGGGAAGAACATGCAGCGTCAGTCTCTGAAGCGGAGGGACCGTCGCCCCGCAGTCGTCCTGGCCGTGCTACTCGGTCTCGTCGCTGCGATCGGCGCCGCCCAATCGACTCCCGCAGCCGTACCGCGCGGCGACCCGATCGTCGTGGGCAGCACGCTGTCGCTCACAGGGGCGTTCGGGGCGACGGGCGTGATCCACAAGGCGGCCGGCGAGGCGTTCGTCCAGTGGATCAACGAGACCGGCGGACTGCTCGGACGGCCGGTCGAGTGGAAGGTGCTGAACGACGAGTCCGATCCAGCCAAGGTCGCGGCCCTCTACGAGCGGCTGATCAGCCAAGATCGCGTCGACCTGATCATGGGCCCGTACGCGACGCCGAACATCGTCGCGGCGCAGGCCGTGGCACAGCGTCACGGCTACGTGCTGCCGAACCACACGGCAGTGCTCACGTACGCGCTCACCTACCCCTGCCAGTTCCCCACCTGGTCGGCAGGCGGCAAGCCGAACCTGTCCGTGCCGCAGACCGTCTTCCGCCTGTTGAAGAGCCAGAAGACACCCCCGAAGCGAGTCGCCTTCGTCACCAACACCGGCGGGTCGACGAACTTCATCTCCTACGGCCCGCCGGGCTCGAGCGAGGGCGGTGCGGTCGAGTGGGCGCGAAAGGCCGGCTTCGAGGTGGTGCTCGACCTGAAGTACCCGCCGGCGGTCTCCGACTGGGGCTCGATCGCGGCGCAGGTTCGAGCCGCTGAGCCCGACTTCGTCTGGAACAGCGGCCTGGCGCTCGATCCGGTCAACCTGCTCCAGGCGATGCAGCAGCTGGGCTACCGGCCGCCGCAGTTCCTCACGCTCTTCCCCGCCCCGGGGCCCCTGCTCGGGATGGGCGACACATCGAACGGCGTGCTCTCGCTGACGCTGTTCGAGCCCAACGGCAAGCTGCTCAAGCGCATGGGCAAGAAGGCACAGGAGATCGTCGCCGAGTTCGCAAAGGCGGCGGCGGCCAACGGGCTCGCCTACCGCGTCTTCGACTCGCAGGCGACAGCGTCGTGGACGGCCTGGGAGGTTCTCGTCGCCGGAGTGCGCGGCGCAGGGAGCCTCGATCAGGAGAAGATCTGCGACTACCTGCTCGAGAACGGGACGGACACGACGTTCGTCGGCAAGCTCAGGTTCAACCCGGCCCTGCACAACTTCTCGAGGCCGCGGAACCTGGTCAAGCAGATCCAGGACCGGCGCTGGAAGGTCGTCTGGCCGCCGGCCCTGCGAGTGACGACGCTGCAGGAGCCCGACTAGCGAGACGGCGGCCGTGGGGGATCCGACCTGACGGGCCGGCTCCCCCACGCGGCCGCCAGCGCCGGCGGCTGCGCCGTCCTGACGATCGATGAACACGTACCTCCAGGCCGGAGTCTCCGGCGTCATGATCGGCGGGCTCTACGGAGTGATGGCTCTGGGCCTCTCGCTGACGTGGGGCCTGCTCAAGGTGATCAACCTCGCGCACTTTGCGCTGATCCTCGGCAGCGCGTACGTCACGTACCAGCTGACGACGTCGACCGGCGTCGACCCGCTCGTCTCGGTGCTGGTCGTCACGCCCGGCATGTTCGCGGTCGGCGTCGCCGTCCACTGGGTGATCGAGCGCTTCCACGTCGACGAGCTCAGCTCGCTGCTGCTGAGCTTCGGGCTCTTCATCGTCGCGATCCAGCTGATCAACAACATCTGGAGCGCCGACTTCCGCCAGATCGAGGCCGCCGAGAATCCCTACGCGACGCGGGCCGTGTTCATCGGCGACATCGCGTTTCCGGTTCCGCAGCTGATGGCCCTCGGGACGGCTCTCGTCTTCGCGGCCGTGGGCTTCTACGTGCTCCGCCGCACGTACTTCGGGAAGGCGCTGCGGGCGATCGCGTACGACCGCGAGATCGCCGGCGCGTACGGAGTCGACCATCGGCGGATCGGGATGCTCACCGCCGGTCTGGCCTCGGCGCTGGCCGCGGTTGCGGGCGTGCTGATCGGGATCAACCAGGCCGTGTTCCCGCAGCTCGCCCTCGAATGGGTGGGCTTGATCTTCACCGTCGTCATCCTCGGCGGCATCGGGAACCTGCTCGGGGCCGTTGCCGCGGGGATCCTCATCGGCCTCGTCTCGAGCCAGGTGGGTGTCGCCTGGACACCGTTGGGCGCGCCGGTCGTGGTCTTCTCGCTCCTGATCCTGGCGCTCCTGTTCCGGCCGAACGGGCTCTTCGGACGGCTCGGGGAGTGAGGCACGGTCGGCTCGCGGCTCTCCTGGCCCTCGCGGCCGCGCTCGCGTTCGTCCCGAACGTCCAGGACGCGACGGGGTTCCCGACGTTCTACCTGGTGTACTCGTACTTCCTCTTCTTCTGGATCGCCCAGTCGACGAGCTGGAACATCCTCTCCGGGTACACGGGCTACTTCAGCTTCGGACAGGGCGCGTTCTACGGGCTGGGCGTCTACACGGCAGGCGACCTCCTCACCCGCGAGGGGATCAACTACTTCGTGACGATCCCCATTGCAGGCGCTCTCGGGGGCGTCTTGGCAGCGGCCGTCGGGGCGCTCGCGTTCCGGCTCGGCTCGCTGCGCGGAGAGATCTTCGCCCTCCTGACGCTCGCGGTCACGTTCACGCTCTCGGCGATCGCACAGCTCAGCACCTGGGTCGACGGCGGCCAGGGCATCTCGATCGCGGTCCCACCGTATCCCTCGTTCCTGGGCGAGTACCAGGACCTCATCTACCGCCTCGGCCTCGCCGTCGCGACGCTCTCGGTCGTGGTCGCCTTCCTGATCCAGAACTCGAGGTTCGGCTGGGGCCTCTTCGCCATCCGCGACGAGGAGGACGTCGCAGAGGAGCTCGGTGTACCGACCTTCCGCTACAAGATGCTCGCGATCTCGGTATCCGGCTTCCTCGGCTCGCTCTCCGGCGCCGTCGCGGCGCTCCAGATCGGCTATCTGACACCCGAGGGCGTCTTCAACCTCACGGTGCCGCTCCTCGTGGTCGTCATGAGCGTCCTCGGCGGGCGGCGTCACTGGCTGGGTCCGGTCATCGGCGCGGTCGTCATCTACTCGCTGCAGGAGCGCCTGACGAACTCGGGGCTCGGCGACTGGGGCCAGGTCGTTCTGGGCTCGATCTTGGTCCTGATCATCCTGTTCGCACCGGAAGGCCTCCACGAGCGGCTGCGCCGCCAGCCGCGGCGTGCGGTCGCCTCCGGCGTCGCGCTCGTCGTCGCGACCGTCGCCTCCGGGCTCGCCGGGTGGGGTATCGCGTCCGACTGGCTGAGCACCGGCCTCATCGCCGGGACCGCCGTGCTGCTCGTCGGTCGCCCGGCCGCGCGCGGCAGCGGGAAGCGGCGCCGCCCGCTCGACGCCTCGCACGCAGGGGACGCGGCCGTTCCATGAGCACGCCCGGCCAGGCCTCGCCGCCCGTGCTCGAGTGCGTCGAGGTCGTCAGGCAGTTCGGCGGTGTTCGCGCTCTCGCAGGCGTGTCGCTCGCGATCGCCCCCGGCGAGATCGTGGGGCTCGTCGGGCCGAACGGCTCCGGCAAGTCGACGCTCGTCAATGTCATCGCCGGCGTCTACGCACCGACCAGCGGCGAGGTCCGGCTGGACGGACGGCGCGTCGACCGGCTCGAGCCGCACGTGCTCTCGCACCTCGGCGTCGCCCGCACGCACCAGATCCCGAAGCCGTTTGCGTCCATGACCGTGCGGGACAACGTCGCGGTCGCGCTCATGTTCGGGCGGATCAGCAAGAACCTCGCTGAGGCGCGCCGCAGCGCAGGGGAGTACCTCGACGTGGTCGGGCTAACCGCTCACGCCGACTCTCTGCCGCAGGAGATCAACCTCCACCAGCGGCAGCTGCTCGAGCTGGCCCGTGCCCTGGCGACACGGCCCGCTCTGCTGCTGCTCGACGAGGTGCTCGCCGGACTGAATCCTGCGGAGCTCGACGAGGCTGTGCGCGTCCTTCGGCAGATCCACGGCGGGGGCGCGACGATCGTCATGGTCGAGCACCTGATCCGCGTCGTGACCGGGTTCGCCACCCGTGTCGTCGTCCTCGACCGCGGGGCGAAGCTGGCGGACGGGCCGCCGGACGTCGTGATGAACGATCCTGCCGTCGTGCAGGCCTACCTCGGACGCGAGCACCGTGCTCGAAGTTAGGGGACTGAGCGTCTTCTACGGCGAGGCCCGCGCGGTCCGCGACGTCGACCTCAGCATCGAGGACGGTGAGATGGTCGGCGTCGTGGGTCCGAACGGCGCCGGGAAGACGACGCTCGTGAACGCCGTCGCAGGGCTGCTGCAAGACCGAGAGGGCGAGATCGTCTGCGACGGCGTCGACCTCACCCGCCTACCGGGCCACGAGGTCTGCAACCACGGCGTCGCGATCGTCCCGGAGGGCCGCCGCGTCTTCGCCGGCATGACGGTGCGGGACAACCTCACGCTCGGCGCGTACCGACGCTCTGCTCGCTCCTCGCACGCCGAGCGTCTCGCCCGCGTCTACGCCCTGTTCCCCGTCCTGGAGGCACGCGCCGAGCAGCGCGCCGGCACGCTCAGCGGGGGCGAGCAGCAGATGCTCGCCATCGGACGGGCGCTGATGTCCGGGCCGCGGCTCCTCCTCCTCGACGAGCCGTCCCTGGGGCTCGCACCCCAGGTGGTCGACGTCGTGTTCGAGGTGCTCCAGGAGATCAACGCCGCCGGAGTCTCGATCCTGCTCGTCGAGCAGAACGTGACCCGTGCCCTGGAGATCTCGCAACGCGGCTATCTCCTCAGCGACGGGAGCACCGTCCGCTCGGGGACGGCGGAGGCTCTGCTGGCCGACCCCGAGCTCCAGCGCATCTGTCTAGGCGTCTGATCGCACCTCGAGCGGACGGCGGTAGGAGAGATCCGTGCGATCCCAGGTGCCCTTCGGGAACGCGTCGATCCCGAACAGCGCCCGAGCGCCGTCGCCGACGCAGGCCCACTCGACGACCACCTCGCGAGCAGCGATCCTCCACTCCCCGTTGCGCCGCTCGAGCCGGTCGATGTAGCGTCCGCCCGCCACGTCGACGGTCATCCCGTCCTTGCGCCGCAGCACGCCGATCACGTAGCTCTCGGCGTGCGCGATGTCGCCGTCGATCTCGGCGGTGTGGTTCGTGATGTGGTGCTGGTGCGAGATCCACTCCGACTCGTGGAGCGCGTTCGCCCAGGCGACGAACTCGTCCGGCCCCCCGGTGAAGCTGCCGTGGTGGTCGAGCGCGTCCGGATGGTAGACGGAGGCGACCAGCTCGTCGTCGTGCCGGTCGAGCCCGCGCGCGTACCGGTTGACGATGTCGAGGATCGCCTGGCGGTCGAGCAGGTACTGGAGCTCGGGGCTCACCGTCCCGGCCATTCGTTCCTCCTCTTGGCTCTCTCTGCCATTACCGGTCACGGTCGCCGCGCGGCGAGCGGCACAGGCCCGAGCCCCGGCTCGACGGTGCGTGCGAGGTGGAGCAGCGCGTCGGCCAGCTGCTCGAGCTCGGCCGTCGCGTCCGCGGTCGGCGCGCCCTCCTCGAAGTCGGCGCTCGTCAGGTAGACGCTGACAGGCAGCGGCAGCGCGCCGTACCAGCTGAGGACGTCGCGCATGTGCCGGTCGACGCCGAGGAAGTGGTGGTGCGTGGCGCCGACGACGATCAGCCCGACCGGCTTGCCCTGGAGCGCCTCGATCGGAAGGAGGTCGAAGAAGTTCTTGAGCACGCCGGGGAAGGAGGCGCGGTAGACCGGCGAGGCGATGAGCGCGGCGTGGGACTCGCCGACAGCCGCCACAGCCGCACGCGTCGCCTCGGACTCCTCGGCGCCCTGGGTGCCGGCGAGGGGCAGCGGGCTCGCGTGGAGGTCGACGCGAGCGACCGTCAGTCCGGCCTCCGCGGTCAGTCGCGTGACGGCGGTCTCCAGTGTGAGCGACAGACGTCCGGGCGGTGTCGCTGCGCCGTACACCGCGGCGACGCGCGTCGCTGTCCTGGGTCCGTCCACGCCGCTCACCGTCTCACAGCGCCTCGATCAGCGCACGCATCCGCTCGAGCGCCCGGACGAGGTTCTCCCGCGAGTTGGCGTACGACAGGCGAAGGTGGTCCTCGCCGGCCCGGCCGAACGCGCCGCCGGCGAGGACGGCGACGCCCGCCTCGTCGAGGAGCCGAGCGGCCAGATCGTCGGCGCCAACGGGTAGCTCCCGCACGTTCGGGAACGCGTAGAACGCTCCCCGCGGCCGCCGGCACGAGAGGCCCGGGATCGCGTTCAGGCCGTCGACGACGATCTCGCGGCGGCGGGCGAACTCGGCCATCATCGCCTCGACCTCGTCCCGCGGCCC
>Ga0073934_10012328_pt1 | contig 10101 bp, 6 predicted proteins | sample LarsenN4metaG_FD_76834 | JGI IMG/M metagenome (GOLD analysis project Ga0073934, IMG submission 76834) | Hot spring sediment bacterial and archeal communities from British Columbia, Canada, to study Microbial Dark Matter (Phase II) - Larsen... ... | reverse complement strand
TCGACGAGTTCTTCGGGCACGGAGGAAAGAAGGCGAGAATGTGAGAATGTTAGAAGATGAGAAGTTGAATGCGCGGGTTTATTCGGCGGATTCAAGCTCCTTTACGCGATTCTGCAAGGCCTTCATCAAAATCGGGGCGATTTCCGAGCCGCAACTGTTAACTTCGCCGTATTGCGATTTGTCGCGGCCGTAGGCGAACGGCGGTACGTGGTCCCATTGGCGACGGGGGATGATGTACCCGATCTCGTCGTTGGCCAGGCCGAACAGCATCTTCTTCTCGCCCGGCAGCATCGGCATCACCGCTGGTTCCAATGGGGTGTCGGCATAGTCCGCCCCTGGATCGACTGGGTCTTGAAATTGGCCATACACCAACTCCGGATAAATCTCCCCCGGGATACACGCAATGTGTACTTCCCCGAGTCGCAGACAAGCGATCTCGGTTTCGATCGCCAGCTTATCGGCTGGCGTATCCGCCGCGGCCACGTCGCCGACCGTTTCGAAATCGCCTGTCCAGACACGCCCTTCGCGCGGCAGCACGCCGATCTTACGCGCCATCTGATAACCCGGGTTTTCGAGCGGCGCGGTGATGGTCTTCGCCGCCACGGCGAACGGCGTCAATTTCGTGGGCGTCGCGGAATCAATCGCCTGTTCGGCCACCTTGGCCCATTGGCGCCCATAGTATTCGGCATACTCGAAGTTCTCGTCACGCAGCGGCGTGCCGTTCGGCCCCGGAATCTCCGGCGGATTGCTCATCAGCCCGCCGACGGTGCCCGTGAAATACGCGATCGGGCAATGATACCGCTCCTGGAGCGCGGCCACCGTGGCGTGCGGGTAATCGGCCGTGATCAGGGTGTTGTCGCTGCCGAGTGATTCGGGATGATTGTTGATCTGCACCAGGATGCCAACCGGCTCTTGCGTCCCAGGTTTATTGAATCGCAGCACGCGCGTGACGTCGTCGTAAACGATCGGTTGCCGCGAATCGCGCAATAACGCATGATCCTTCACCGTGCCGAAGTAGGCTTCGGCCGGCCGGAGCTGTTCGGCGGCTTCCTTCACCGCCGCGGCGCACGCATTCACAACTTTGGTGAGATACGTGGCGTCGACGCCGCTCTTGATCGGCGACGGTCCCCAGATGCCAATCACGTCCGGCCCTTCATGATTGTGCGTGCTGGAGACCATGACGTAGGCAAAGTCCTGGAGTTCCCCCCGAATCCGCCGCACTTCCGGCAGTTGCAGGCCGACCAGATCGACCGCGACGAGCGCGATTCGCCGTTCTCCATCGTGCAGCACCACGGCGCGAGCAAATAGCGGATCGTGTACGCCGGTGGCCACCCGGTTCTGACCGTAACCCGCGATATAGACGGGTTTCGACACGTCGGGCGTGATGTCGCGCTCCGCGAAGCCGACTCGCAACTCGGCGCACGCCAGGCGGGCTGCCAGTGAAATGCCGAGAAAGACCAAACAGATTGCCAGGCTGCGACGAATCATGGAGCACCGGAGAATGTGAACGAAATCGGCCCTACGCCAGCTCAAACTTACCTCAACGCTGATCCTGCGGCGATTATACCGGGCACGCCGCACGCGCCCACGCGGCGCGGGTCCGAGGGACTCTAGCGCTGGGTCGAAGGATAGCGGCCGCCGGTCGTCGGATATCCGGTCGCACGCCCCGCCCCGGCGAGTGGCTCAACGGTCACATCGTCCAGGTGGACTTCGCCCATCCCCGAGAGCGCGAACGTCGCGGCCACCTGGCCGGAGTCGTTGACGACTCGATAGAGCGTAAACTCACGCCAACCTTTGGTGGCGCCGACCCGCTCGGCCAGCGCCGGCCCGCCGAGCGTATCGCCGATCATCAGACCGTCCACGCTGCCGACAATCGGCGTGGCCACGCGAACCCAGCCATGAATGCGCACCCACGTTCCCGGGGCAAAGGAGACAACCGGCGTGCTAATCCAAACCGGCGGAGACTCGATCATCGCGGGCGGCGCGGCGGTGTTTTCCGGGGCCACGCGCAGTCGGAGGCCCAACCTACCGGAGCGCGCCGCCTGGGGCGCGAGTTCGACCACCGCCTTGACGCCAGGTTCGACATGCTCGATGTGCTCCCACCCGCCGGCCACCAGGGCGTCGAGGTTCTCAAAGTTGCCGCCGCTCAATTGACTGGCGCCCGGTTGCACGCCGCGGAGAGTTTCCACCATGCGCCAATGTTCCGGCAACGTGGTGAAGCCCACGACCAATGGACTTCCCACCGGCGAGCCGAGACTCTTGACGGCGGCCTCCCAGTGCGCGCGTTCGATCAATCGCATGGCGCGCGCGGAACGCTGGGCCAAAAGGTACGCGGTCTTGTAATCCTGGGCCACCAGGCGAAGTTCGCATTGCTGAATGATTTGCCGTGAAGCCGTCCGCCAATCCTCGGCGTTTGCCACCGCTTGCACGTTCACGGCGAGCGTCCGGTCGATCTGGTCCACGAGCGCGAGCTTGTCGATCGCCAGGTCCCGCGCCAACTGCGCCGCTTGCGCTCGATTGCGCTGGATGCCGGCGTTGATGGCGCTAAGGACGCGCGGATCGCCCGTGAGCAGCACCAGCGAGGTGACGCCAAACTCGTCGAGCGTAACGCGCGTGCCGCCGGTGACGCGCTGTTTGCGGATGGCGTTCAAACCGGCCGGCGTCAGTTCGTACGGCTCGTGCGCGGCGGGCACGCCGGGCACGGTGAATGAGATCTCATTGCCGGCGGATTGCCCTGGAACAAATTGGGCCCCGGGACCGCACCAGATGGGAATCAGCAGCCGAGCGTTTTCGGTTTGCAGCACGGCGGCGGTCAACTCGCGATTGCCCGCCACGGAGATCGCCGACAACTGTCCGGCGGCCACGAAGGGCTCGATCAACTCGAGTTCCAAGTTCAGCGCTTCGAGCGTTTTCGCCCGCGTGCGCGTGGCCTGATCCTGGTAGTCCAGTGGCGACGAGGAACGGAAACTGAATCCCCGCGCACCAGCCGCGAGCGCTTGGTAGACCAACATGCGGACTTGCTCCGGCTCCACGCCGGCGCGCCGCTGGTCCTTGCCGATCAGCAACGACTGCTGCTCCAACAGTTGCCCATCAAGCTGCGTCTGAATGTTGGCCCACAGCGGAGTCCCAGGCGTGAGCAACCGGGGCCGTTCCCGTAGCCAAGTACCGTAGTCGGCAAGCTCGAGGCTGGTGCCCAGCGGCGACCGCTCCGCCAGGACAGCGCCGACCAGGCGGCTGTAGGAGCGCAAGTCGGCGACCGGACTGCATACCAACGGCCGACTACGGAAGCGATCGGCTCGGCGCACCGCGTCGGCTAACTGCGACGTACGTTCCAGGTCGCCGGTCGCCAGGTTGTGGCCCAAGTCCCAAGCAAGGACTGACGCGTATTCCTCGCCCAACAAGTTGGTCGCATCCGTTTCCCGATCCGCATCCGCGTTCAGGACCGCGGGGGGCGGGGCCACAATCCATAATCCAAGCGCGGCCGCCTCGGCGGCGAGCTGCTGGCTGGGAGGAGTTGCCAGCCGAAGCGTGTTGAAGCCGCGTTCCCGAAGGAAACGGAGCGACTCTCCCTGGTATTCGATCATCCGGGGGAGAAAGGGGCGGTTGTCGACCAGGAGCACCGGCCCTCGCATCCGGACCTGGCCCGCCGCCGATGGCTCCGCGGCGCCTGGCAAGGCGGCCGGACGCTCCAAATACGCGACCGGGACGACCCCTTGCGCATTGACCGCGCCGTTCACCTCCAGGTCGTCGATCCAGATGTCGTTGCGACCCGAACCCACGTAGATGTTAAGCAGTACGCTCTCCAAATATGCTTCGCGTGGGTCGATGTCGCGCCCCAATCGGGCGCGGAGCAACTGGGTCTCCCTCACGACCAGTTTCGGCAGATTCTCGATGGTTAAATGCTGCCAGTCGCCCCCCACTTGGGTCGCGGCGCCACGGACGAGACACGTGATCGGACGCCCTGTGGCTGGATCAGTCGACCGAGGGAACGCCAACCGGGCCAGGATCTGGACCCCGGGGCGGTCACAGGCCACCCAGACGCTCGGACGCAATTCGTCGATCAGCCGGAACGACGGCGTGCGGTGCTCGATCAGGAGGGTGGCGCCATTGCCGGCGGCGTAGCGAAGGTGCTCGCTCCAGGCGCCCAAATGCGAGGCCGAACTAGTCCGCTCGTGTTTCTCGATCTTGTACGCGGCATCGGTTTCGCCAATCGTCCAAGTGGTCCCTGGGGACTCGAACTCTTCCCGCCAGGCTGATTGCGCATGAGCCGGCCGAGACTCGGCCGTCGATAGCGCCAAGAGCAGTAAACTCAGCAGCTTGTAGCGCAGATAACGCATCGGGAACAGTTCCGTCCTCCTCCCGAGCCTCGATTCTTCAGGTCCCGGACGCGAAAACGCATCGCTCGGCGGCCTCCGCCGCGTCGGCGCAAGTGGCTAACCTAGCTGGGTTTACGATTTGACGCCAGATCAGACGTCGCGTTTCGGCAGCATGGGCAGCGCGCGAACGGCTTCGCGGCTACACACGTAAGTTGTTTGCTAGTAACGTGTTACAGGACGAACGACATCGCCGCCTTGCGAAGCGGCATGGGGTCTGCTCTAGGTGAATTCGTCGCCTGAGCAAACACCGGAGTTGAAGCCGCAATGAGCCATGTCTCTCGTATCGTCCAAACCAGCAGCGAAGAATTGCCCCTTGACCTGGTCGAGCTGGAAAATGCCATTCGGGCCTTGCCGATTGAATTTCGGCAGACGGTCGTGCCCGCCTTGGACAAGGTCATCGAGAGCACGAAGCGCCGCCGTCGCATCCTGAACCTGGTCCAGGACGCCCTGAGCCAGTTGCGACTGGATATGAAGTACCTCATGTTCGACTTGGAGGCCACACGCCGGGAGCGGGACGAGTTCCGTCGCCAATTGGGGGTCGACGAAGGGCAAGAACAGTAACCGCGTCTCGGTAGCGGTCTAGGCCTTTGGGCCATGGCTTGCGTCCCTGCGCAGGAACGTTGCGAGTTTGCGGGGGTGCGAATAGGATAAAGTCAGGAACTGGGAAGCAACCATCACGCGAAGCGCGCGGAGGTCGACCGCTAGGGGAGACGCTCTCTCCAGGCAAGGGTCGGCGCGCCAAGGTTAACTAGGCCATGTCGACGGGCGAGCTTACCGCGGAACAACTCGCTCAGCGCGCGTTCGACTTGAACCTCTTGGACGAGCGCCAACTCCAAGAAATCTGGGCGGAGCTTGGTCGCCGCAATGTTTCCGCGGATGAATTCGCGCAACACCTGGTCCGCCGCGAGCTGCTGACTAATTTTCAGCTCGAACGACTGTTGCGGGGCGAGCGCGCCGGCTACTTCTACGGCGACTACAAGGTGCTTTATTTGGTCGCCGCCGGGTCATTCGCGCGGGTCTATCGCGCCGTTCACAAGGATTCTGGCAAAGTCGTGGCCGTGAAAGTCCTGCGGCGGCGCTACGCGGACGACCCAGCGCAGACGGACCATTTTGTCCGGGAAGGGCACCTGGTCAAAACACTGAAGCACCCGAACATCGTGCCGATCTACGAGGTCCACTCGCGCGGCGGCACGCATTTTCTTGTCATGGAGTTTATCGAAGGCTGCAATCTCCGCGAATTGCTGCGGATGCGCAAGAAAATCCCCGCGGAAGAGGCGACGCGCATCGTCGCCGACGTGGCCAACGGGCTGAAATACTCCTTCGACAAAGGCGTTACGCACCGTGATCTGAAACTCACTAACGTGCTTGTTTCCAGTCGCATGCAGGCCAAGCTGGTGGACTTTGGTTTGGGCGGCGACGAGGGTGGCAATGAGGAAGCGGCCGAGGAGTCGCTCAACGCGCGGGCCATTGACTACGCGGGTCTGGAACGCATGACCGGCGCTCGGAAGAACGATCCGCGCAGTGATCTCTACTTCCTGGGTTGCATTTATTACCACCTGCTCACCGGCAAGCCGCCGCTGTCGGAGACGAAGGACCGGATTCAGCGGCTAAGCAAGTCGCGGTTCCATGACGTGACACCGATCCACAAACTTGAGCCCGGCTTGCCCCGAGCCGTGGTGCACACGGTCAACAAGGCGATGGCGCTGGAGCCGGACAAGCGCTATCAGTCGCCATCCGAGATGCTCGTGGATCTCAAGATCGCGCTCGCCAAGATGCATGAACCCGCCGAGGCGATGGACGCCGAGTCGGAGCAGGCGATGGAGGAGCGGATGCAGGCGGAGCGCCAGAAGATGGCGGCCTTGCTGATTCCCGAGGCCCAGAAGCGCACGCTGATGTTCGTCGAGTCGAACGTTCAGTTCCAGGACACGATCCGAGAGCTATTGAAAAAGACCGGCTACAAGGTGCTCGTGACCCGCGACCCGGGCTTTGCGGCGCGTCGCCTGGCGGCGGACGCCCAGGCGCTCGACGGCGTGATTTTCAGCACGGGCGAATTGGGCGCGGCGGCGCTCGAGGCGTTCAACGCGCTGGCCGCCAGCGATGCGACGCGCGACGTGCCAGCCGTGCTCCTGCTCGGTGAGGGGCACGGGGCGCTACTGAAAAAGGCCGCCCTAGATAAGCACCGCGTGGCGCTGCCGATGCCGATCAAGCTCAAGGAATTCCGCGCAATCCTGGCGCGGCTCGTGCCGCCGATGCCGACGTCCGCTACCTCGTCCTGATGCGCGCGACGCCGCTCTTACAGCGCCGTTTCCGGCGCTTCGATCACATTGCGGGCGATCACGTGGAGGAGTCGTTTCTTTTGGATCGGCTTGGTGTCGTAGTCGTCGCAGCCGGCGTCGAGGCACTTTTGGCGGTCGGTCTCCATCGAATGCGCGGTGAGGGCCACGATCGGTCGCCGATATCCCCAGGCGCGCAAACGCGTGGTGGCCGTGTAACCATCCACCAGCGGCATCTGCATGTCCATCAGCACCACGTCGTACGGTTCGCCCCGCTCTTGGGCGGAGAGGGCTTGCTCGAAGGCCGATTCGCCGTTGTCCACTACGTCCACGGTGCAGCCCGCTTTGCGCAACAGGTGACTGATTAGCCGCTGATTATCGGCGCAATCGTCGGCCAGCAGCAGCCTCAGTCCGGAGACGACGCACTCAATCGCGTCCGATTTTGGAGCGGGGGGAGGGCCAGGGCAGACGCCGGCCAGAGAACTTTCCAAGAGCGCACTCGGCTCCGCCGTCCGCGGAGCGGTGACCGTAACGGTGAACGTCGAGCCACGACGCGACTCGCTTTGAACATTTACCGTGCCCCCCATCAGTTCCGCCAGCCGCCGGCAGATCGCCAGCCCTAGCCCAGTGCCGCCGTAGCGCCGGGCGGTGGTGGCGTCGGCCTGACTGAAGGGCGTAAACAGTCGCGCGACCTGATCGGGCGACATGCCAATGCCGGTGTCGCGAATTTCACAGTGCAACTGCGGATCGCCGGACTCCCCCTCGCGCCAGCGAGCCGTGAGACGGACTTCGCCCGCCTCGGTGAATTTCACCGCGTTGCCGACCAGGTTAAAGAGGATTTGGCGCAGACGCGTCGGATCGCTGATGATCCAGGCTGGCATGGCGTCCGAGAGCTCCGCTCGAAGCGTCACGCCCTTCGCGGCGGCCGTGGGGCGGAGCAGTTCGATAATGTCTCCCACAAGTTGCGCCGGCGAGCAGGCCGTTTGGCTGATCTCCATGCGCCCCGCTTCGATGCGCGAGAGATCGAGAATATCGTTGATCACGGTCACCAGGTGCTCGCCGTTGCGCTTGATCGTCGCCAAGGCGTCGGTCACCGACTCCCCTTGGATCGTGCGGTCCAGGATCAAGTCGGTGTAGCCCAAGATGGCCGTCATTGGCGTGCGGATTTCATGGCTCATATTGGCCAAGAACTCGCTCTTGGCTCGGTCAGCCGCCTGGGCTTCTTCAAGCGCCTTGGCCAAGCACTCGCGCGACCTTGATTCAATCCGATGAAACACCCAGGTCAACGAATACAGGCATAACGTGAGGCCGAGCAAACTGCAGTATTCCAAGAATTGATAGCCGGCGTCGTCCAACTCTTGCGGAAACAATACTCCGAACTGTTCGGCCGCGTAAAGCGCCGTGATGGCGACGATGCTGGCCGCCGCCCAGTAAGCGCCGGAACGTAACCCACACAGCGTGATGGCCAAAACAGGGATCGTGGCGAACCACCAGGTCGGCGCGGAGCCGTGCCCTCCTTCGAAGCAAGCCACGCTCGCGTACACAAGCCATGCGGCGCCAGTCACCACGTTACCGCAAACGGCGTGCGCGTGTGTGAGCCGAAAGGCGATCAGGTCGGCCACCACGACCACGCCGGCGGCGCCGATGATGGCGGAGGAAATGGGCGCTCCCAGCAGGCCGTACATGCCGGAAAAAACCGGCACCCAACAGAGCATCGCCAGTGCGAAGGTGACCAGGCGGACCGCGCGACGGCGAGATTCCTCGTCCGCAAGCGCGGCCGGCGGCAGGAAGATCTTCGCTAGCGCATCCCGCATGTTCGCATCCGCCCGAGAGGGGGAGAAATCGGCCCGCCGTATCCGGCGCAAGTGTACGTCAACCGCCCCACCGACGCCGGGGCGCTGGGAATTCCCCGACCGGGCGGGCGGTTGGCTCCGCGGCGGCGAAGGGCATAGAATCCGTCAAGACCGCAGAATCAGCGCAACGAGCGGCAACTTCACCGCACCCGCCTCAAACACCCAGCAACCGGCCCAGCATGGACAGCGACTCCCCCCGCCCCCAGTCCCCTTCGCCAGCACAGCCGACACCGCCGGGAAGCGGCACGGAATGGGCGGGAATCCAAGCCGAAGGCGACCTGCCGCGCGAAATCTTTGGACTGCCTGTGTTGGCGGAGATTCCGCGCGTGGAGCCGCGACCACGGACGCGCGAGTGGCAACCGAAGAAGCGCTGGCGGTTGGGGTTGGTGTTGTTCTTACTCACTTGTGCGTCGATGTGGTTGTCAGGAAGCCACGCATTGGTATTCCTCGAATTCCGAGGATGGCCGATTCCGATCCTGTTGTTTGATCGATTGTTGGCAAGTGACGGCCCCCTATTTGTACTTGCGATGATGTCGACTCTGTTCGCACATGAGATGGGCCATTACCTGCAAACGTTGCGATATCGCGTACCAGCCGACGTGCCGTTCTTCATTCCATTTCCCTTGTCTCCCATTGGCACGATGGGCGCCGTGATCTTGATGGGGGGGCGGAATCGCAATCGCAAAGAACTCTTCGATATCGGCTTAAGCGGGCCGCTGGCGGGATTGATCGTGATCTTGCCGTTTCTTCTCTACGGCGTGAAAACGGCAGCCGCATCACCTGCGAGTCTAATTGTCGACTGGGAAAACACGACCGGCTATTATCCTGACTGCCTGCTCGTGAAATGGGCGATCGCGTGGCTCCGTCCGGAGTTATTGCCCCATCAACAACTCGACTTAAGCCCGTTCTTGTTAGCCGGATGGGGCGCAACGTTACTAACAGGCGTCAACATGCTGCCGATCAGCCAGCTTGACGGCGGGCACGTGGCTTACGCCTTGTTTGGCAAGCGCGCCCATTGGCTGGCGCGCGCTTCGCTGCTGGCGGCGGGGATTTACATCATCGTCAGTCAGGACTACGGCTGGAGCCTGATGTTCGCGTTGACGTTGTTTCTGTTGCGCCCGGATCATCCGCCCACGCACAACGACGCGGCGCCGCTCGGCTGGCCGCGTTGGATTCTCGGCTTCATTTCGCTCTTCATCCCGGTGATCTGCCTCGCCCCACTCCCTAAATTCGGCTGAGCGAATCGACGGCGTCGGCAATCTCTACCGGGAATCGCTGCTCCTCTGAATCAGCGCGGCCGGTGGCGCCCTACGCTGGGGGACCAACTTGCCCACTGACGTGATTAGTGTACATAATAACACTCGCCTAGCGGCGCCCGGAGTCATTGACTATGCGGCACGGTTCGAAGCTCGATCCGCCGAATCGGTTCGACAACGCGCATACCGCGCCGGATCTTGAGCAATTGGAGTGGGATGTCGAGTATCTCCAAGAGCGGAACGACCGCCCCATCCAGTACCTGGCCGACACGTCGAAGTCGATCGTCGTGGCGAATGATTCGCCGGACATCCCGTTTCGATACAGCGTCAACCCTTACCGGGG
>Ga0073934_10012327_pt1 | contig 10101 bp, 7 predicted proteins | sample LarsenN4metaG_FD_76834 | JGI IMG/M metagenome (GOLD analysis project Ga0073934, IMG submission 76834) | Hot spring sediment bacterial and archeal communities from British Columbia, Canada, to study Microbial Dark Matter (Phase II) - Larsen... ... | reverse complement strand
TCCTGAGCCGCTGGGAGGCGGCGAGCGACAAGAGGACCCCGGCGAGGAGCCCCGAGGAGTGCGAGCCGGAGAGGTAGACGACTCCGAGCGCCCTCTCGAGGGATTCGCGCTCGAGGATCCAGCCCTGATGCGCGGCCTCGAGCGCCGTCTTGAGCGCGAGGACAAGGAGGATGGCGGGGCTCAGGAGCCGCCCCACTTTCGCCGAGCGAGCGTCGTCGAGGAGGACGATCGCGAGAAGCCCGTAGACGACGCCGGAAAGCCCGCAGTACGTGGTCCAGGAGTCATGGAGAAGCCGCACGCCCAGGGCCACGCACGCTCCGAGGAAGGCAAGCTCGAGGAGGAGCCGCCTCGTCCCGGCCTGACGCTCCCTCCAGGCCGCCAGTGGAAGAAATACTGCCAGGTTGAACGCGAGGTGCGCCAGGCTCCCGTGAACGAGGTGGCCGGTGAGGAGCCTCCAGGGCTCGAACCGCCCCTCCAGGTCCCGCAGGTCGATCAGTCCCTGCCGCAGGTAGGGGACGAACGTCCCGAGCGTCGCCACGAGCGACAGCACTGCGGCGCCCGCAGGGAACTGTGAGAGCGTCTCGCGGGCGACTCCACGGAGGGGAGCCGTGCGTTGGAGGATCCAGCTAGCTCGGCGCATGAGTCTCCGCAGGCGTACGCAGGGATCTCCGCAGCCCCCAGAGAGCGGCCAGGCCCACGAGGAGGACCGGGTCCACGGGGCCGCCGCCTCCTCCGCCACCGCCGCCGCCCCCGGAGGGGGGATCCGACACGTTGGATCCGCCGCCCTCGAGCTCGAGGCACGAGACGCCGTCGATGTAGTCGGCGATGTCGTCCTCGCTCTGGTCGCTGTATTCATCGAGGTTCGTGAAGCCGAGGCTCGGGTACATGATGTACCGGGGCGAGCTGCCGGATGGGTCGTGGTTCGCTCCTAGGTTGTGCCCGAGCTCGTGCGCGACGAGGAGCGGCATGAGGATGTCCGACCCCAGGTCCTGGCTGAGCGCGTAGGCGACAGAGGTGCTGCAGACGACCGAGACGTAGGCGATGCCCACCGTCGAGCCGTCGAGGTCCTTGCCGGTGAACAGGTGGACGGCGTCCCTTGTCACGGCCGAGTTGTTGTTGTTCCAGTACGAGCGGACCTCGTTGAGCTGCGTCCCCGACTCGGTGCTCGTGTAGGGGTCCGGCTCCGCCTGCCAGACGTTCACGGAGACGAGGTCGATCGTGATTCCTAGCTCCGCCTCGAAGATCCCGTCCACCATGTTGAGCGTGGCCTCGATCTCGGCCGTGGAGTCCTCGCCGTAGGCGTTGTAGAACTCGACGTCGGCATCCACGGCAAGCTCGAGCACGCGAAGCTCCTCGGGGGCCGTGACGGCTCCGCCGGTGCGCTCCACGCTCGTTTCCCCGTGCGCTCCTGCGCCGGGGGCGAGCTCTGCGGCGCAGGTGCCGAGGAAGCTCGCGTCGATGTCTCCCTCCGTGTACACCTTGTGCTCCTGCGAGACGGTCTTGAGCCCCGCCCGCTGGACGCCGGAGGCCGGCAGGGGCTCGATGAAGGCCCAGCCATCGGAGGACTTCACGTAGCCGCGAAGGCCGTCCCTCGTCCGGGTCAGGCGGACGACGCTCTCGGGCTCCCCGGCGATGTGCCCCTTGAAGCTCCTTGACGGCGCGCTGTAGACGGTCCGGAGGTCGTCGAGCGTCCCGGCCTGCTCGCGAAAGCGATGCGAGCGAAGGTCGGATGGCTCGAGGACGACGGGATGGGCCTTGCCGAAGAAGTGAAGGCTCACGGTCTTCCGCTGCGACGCTGCGTCCTCGACGGACTGCGAGTCGAACGTCTCCACGTCGTAGCGGCCCGGCCCGAGCGATCCCGGCAAGCCGCCGCCTCCCAGCACAACGCCCGGAAGGAGCAACACGATCCCCAACCGGCGCAGTCCTCCCACAGATGCTCTCCAAATCGACATACCCGTGAAACCTCCCGTGTGTCAGAGTCGAACCCCGCGGGTCCTTACCGGGCAAGGATCGTACCGGGAATGAGCCATCCACGAAGCTCTTGGCTCGAACCGGCTTGCGCTCCACGGCAAGCTGAGCGACGGGGGCGAAGGGGCAGGTAGGAAAGGGGCGACCGGGGCGATTTGGGAGGGCAGGACTCTGCGATCAGGACTTCGCTCTGGCGACGGCGGCGCTCCACTCGGCGACCCTTTGGCGCGACTCGGCGGGGCGCATCCTGGGCCGGAAAAGCGCATCCTCCGACCAGACGCGCTCGATCTGGGCAAGGGAGGAGAAGATCCCCACGGTCAACCCGGCGAGGAGGGCGGTGCCGAGGGCGGTGGTGGAGGTGATCCTGGGGCGCACGACCCGGGCGCCGAGGATGTCGGCCTGGAACTGCATGAGGAGCGCATTGAGCGAGGCTCCGCCATCGACCTTGAGCGCCGCAACCCGCCGGCCGAGGTCGCTCTCCATGGCTCGGACGAGGTCGTGGATCTGGAAGGCGATCCCCTCGAGCGCCGCCCGGGCGATGTGGGCGCGGGTCGTGCCCCGGGTGAGGCCGCAGAGGAGCCCCCGGGCTCTGGAGTCCCAGTGGGGGGCGCCGAGGCCCGTCAAGGCCGGCACGAGGACGACGCCGTCCGCGCTCTTGACGCTCCGAGCGAGCGCCTCCACCTCGCTCGAGGACCGGATGATCCCGAGGCCGTCGCGAAGCCACTGGACGATGGCCCCTGCGACGAACGTGGAGCCCTCGAGCGCGAAGGTCGTGCGGCCCCCGAGGCGCCAGCCGGCCGTGGTGAGGAGGCCCCGCTTCGAGCGCACGATCCGCCGTCCCGTGTTGAGGACGAGGAACGCCCCCGTGCCGTACGTGCACTTGGCCTCGCCGGCCGAGAAGCAGGCCTGGCCGAAGAGCGCGGACTGCTGGTCGCCGATCACGCTTGCGATGGGGACGCCGTCGGGCAGGAACCCTGCGCCGTGCGTGCGGCCGAACACGGCGTCGTTGTCGAGCACACGGGGAAGGATCCCCTCGGGGACGCGCAGCGCCTCCAGGAGGTCGCCGCTCCAGCGGCTCCTCTCGATGTCGTAGAGGAGCGTCCGGGAGGCGTTCGAGGCGTCCGTTGCGTGCTCGGAGCCGCCCGTGAGGCGAGAGAGGAGGTATGTGTCGATCGTGCCGAAGCGAAGCTCGCCCCTCACGGCCCGGGCCCTCGCCCCCTTCACGTGGTCGAGGAGCCAGGCGATCTTCGTGCCGGAGAAGTAGGGGTCGAGGACGAGCCCCGTCTTGCGCCGGAAGAGGGGCTCGAGGCCCCGCTTCTTGAGCTCCTCGCAGTCCTCGGAGGTCCTGCGGTCCTGCCAGACGATCGCCCGGTGGATCGGGCGGCCGCTTTTCCGGTCCCAGATGGCGGTCGTCTCCCGCTGGTTCGTGATGCCGATCGCAGCGAGGCTCGAGGGCTTGACCCTGGCCTTCCCGAGCGCCTCCCCGACCGCGCCCCGGACGCTCGTGTAGATCTCATCGAGGTCGTGCTCGACCCAGCCGGGCCGGGGGAAGTGCTGCGGGAGCTCCCGGTTCGCCTCGGCGAGGACCTTCAAGTCGGAGCGGAGGACCACCGCCTTCGTGCCCGTCGTGCCTTGATCGATGGCCAGGATCACAGGGCTCCCGGCATCTCTGCGCGTCGCGTTTCTCGTCATCAGGGCTCCTTCCAGAGCAGGAGCTGCTCCGGGGTTTCGATGTGGAGGACTTGAATCACGTAGGATTGGCGCCGGGAGGCGATCCTTCGAACGAGGATGGGGACGCCGATCGTCGGATGGAACGATCCCCTCAGGCGCCGGATCTCCGGCTGGCCGGGGAGGCGCTCCCTCGACTCGAGGAGGTCGAGCTCGCCTTCCACGAGCTCGAAGAGCCCGGGCACGGAGTACGAGTCCTTGGGGGCGACCTCGGCGCCGTTGATGAGGAGGCGCGTTGCCTTGCCGCCCCGCACGCGCGTCTGGATGGTCTCGCGAGGCCGAGCGTCGAGGTCCTTTCGGATCGTAATGTCGTAGTCGCGCAGTTGCGCCCGCTCCCAGAGCGCCCGGGCGCTCGCGAGAGCATCGCGGGTCAGCTCGGGCGTCCTGTCGTGAAGCAGGATCCAACCGACTGTTGCTCCCGCACCAAGAACGCCCAGGGTGGCGCAGATCGAGAGGACTCGCCGCCGGCCGCTCATGGAGTCGCTACGGTTTCTTCGGCTCCGCAGGCACGGTGGGTTCCGCGGGCTTGCCGCCCCCCTTGGCCTTCTCCGCCTCGGCGAGGAGCAGCTTCTGGAGCACAGCGGTGAAATCCTGTTCGGGGATCCCGACGACCTGGAGGAACTCCACGCTGCCGGAGGGGTTGAGGATCGCCGTCCCGTGGTTGTGGATCAGGACCTGCGTGTCCCGGTCGGCAGGCGTCGGCTTGCCGCTGGGGTAGTACGCCACGGCGATCGGCACCGCCGGAGGGGACGCCGTGACGAGCTGCGTCGCCGTGCTGAGGTTCTTCTCCTTGCCCGATTTGTCGGGGCGGTCGTCGAAGAAGATCCCGGCGTAGGCGACCCGGTCGCCGCCGGGCGTCCTCGAGAGGAAGGTCTGCATCTGGGAGAGCTTCAGGTAGCGCGACGACTTGCAGACGGAGCAGTCGTCGAAGCTCATGACCACGCCGATCTTGCCCTTGAGGGCGTTCCAGGGGCTCTCTGCCTCCTTCTTCTCCTCCCACGCCTTCGTCGCTGCATTCCACCAGAGGAGCCCCGGCAGGGCCGGAAGCGGCTTGCCGACCATCGTCTTGCGGGCTTGCTCCTGGTAGGCCTTCATGGTCTTCTCGCGGCTCCCGATCCGGCCCTCGATTTTCATTTCCTTGCCGGCTCGGATGATCCGGAACCGGAGCTTCGCGTTCACGTTCTCCTTGCGGACCTCTCGCGAAAAGGTCTCCGGGTCCGTGATGAGGACGTCGTTCAGCGTGCGGATCTCATCGCCGATCTCGAGGCCCATCTCCCGGGCTGCGCTCTGGGGCCAGAGATACGAGATGACGACCCCACCCTTGGCGTCCCTGGGATCCTTCAGCTCGGTTTGAACACCGAGGAAAGGCGATTCGACGGGCCCGGGCGGGGGAGGAGTCTGCGCGGGGGAGCCTGTCCCTGCTCCAAGGGCAAGGACGAGCCCGACGAGGTGGTGGCGTGCGAGCATGGTCGGTGGGTGCTTTCGAGGTGTGAGAGGGGCTCTTCGGAGCCCCGAAGGGGGAGAAGTGTACTCGAGGAGGCTATTCTCGACGAGGTTACAGTTGCACCATCTTACCTCTTCGCACGGAGGCCTCCTCGGCCCTGCAGACCTCGAGGGATGCGGCTGCGGAGGCTGCGCTCAGCCGGGGCGACGGTTTGCCCGTGCGGACGGCTTCCACGGCCGCCTGCATCTCGGCGGCGAAGCCGTCCAAGCTGCCGAGCTCGACGGGCTCGGGCCCCGTGAGCGTGTAGAGGACGGGCTGAGGAGCCCGGGAGGAGTCGAAGTGGAGCGTGGCGCGTTCGAAGAAGGCGTCGTAGCCGTGGGCGAAGTTGAGGCCCGGGGCGTTGATCCACCCCCCCTCGGACGTCACGAGCGGACCGCCCTTCCTGCGGAAGTGATACGTGGTGCGAAGGAAGTCCACGCTGCCGCCACGCACGAGCCCCTGGGAGCTCACGGCCCTGGGGCGGCCGAAGAGGTGCGTCACGAAGTCCGTGTCGTGGATGTGGAGGTCGATCACCATGCCGCCCGACTTCCTGGGGTCGCCGAACCAGCTCTCCGAGCCCCAGCTCGGCTTCGCGATCCTCCGGCGGAGGTGGAGCGCGAGGAGCCGTCCCCAGCGCCCGTCGCCGATCGCGTCCTCGATCAAGCGGAACTCGGGAAAGAACTTGAGGACCTGGGCGACGAGGAGGAGCCTGCGGGCCCGGCGGGCGGCAGCGAGCATCCGCTTCGCGTCGGCCGGTACGATCGCAATGGGCTTCTCCACCATCACGTGCTTCCCGGCCCTGAGGGCGCCGATCGCCGTGGATGTGTGCAGGTGGGAGGGGAGGCAGATGTCGACGAGATCGACCTCATCGTCCTCGAGGAGGTCCTCCAGGCGCGCGTGGACTCGAACGCCGGAGAGGTCGACCTTCCCCCCGCCGGAGCCGAAGTTCCCTCGCACGTCGCTGAAGTCGCCCCGTGCCTTCTTCGGGCTCGAGGTGACGATGGCAGCGACCCTCCCGCCCCGGAGCGTCCGGGCCGCCTGGAGGTGGGTGAAGCCCATGAACCCGAGCCCGACAATCCCGATGGCGACCTCGGACGGTGCAGCCTTGCGAGGAAGGCGTGCCGGCATGTCAGCTCCTCTCACGCCCGCAACAGGGGCCCAAAAAAGAAACCCGCCACGCTCCTGACAGGGAGTCCTGGCGGGTTGGAGTGGTGGGCGCTACAGGATTTGAACCTGTGACTCCTACCATGTGACGGTAGTACTCTAGCCGCTGAGTTAAGCGCCCATAATTTCGCGGATGAATGTCTCGAATGGTGAAGGTGCTGCCTTGCTGGGTTGCGCTTGATCTCAAATTCTCTGCAAGCTTGCTTTCCCAATCGAGGGCGATAGTGTAAGCAGCCCTTCACATGCGTCCACCAAAAAAAGTAAAGCTCATCGCCCTCGACATCGACGGCACGCTTCTCGACGAATCCAAACGGCTTCCCGCCGCCAACCGGGAGGCGCTTGCCGAGGCCGCACGACGGGGCGTGCGAATCGCGATTTCGAGCGGGCGGATGACTCCGACGATCGATCCGATTCAGGACCTGATCGGGATCGACTGCATTGTGATTGCGTACAACGGTGGGAAAGTGCTCGCTTCCCGGGCGGAAGGCCGCCGTGTGATTGCCCACCGGCCGGTTCCGGCCGCGGTCAGCGACGAGCTCATCGACTTTGCCCGTGAGAACGGCTTCCTGCTCAACTTCTACCACGAGGACCGCCTCTTCGCGGAGGACGGTCCGACCCGGCGCCCCTTCATGGAGATCTACTCGGGCCGCACCGGCGCGCGGTACGAGATCGAGGATGACTTGCGCCGCTTCCAGGGGATCGGGCCCACCAAGATGATCCTCCTTGCCGAGCCGGCCACCCGCGACCGGCTCCACGACGAGCTGCGCGCTCGTTTCGAGGGCAGGGCCTTCATCACCAAGAGCGATCCCGAGTACCTCGAGATCATGGCTCCCGGGGTCGACAAGGGAGCTGCGCTCGGCGACCTCGCCCGCCACGCCGGCTTGACCCCCGACGAGATCCTCGCCGTGGGGGACGCCGACAACGACATCGGGATGCTGCGGGCTGCCAGAGTCGGCGTGGCCGTGCGCAACGCCAAACCGCACGTGCAGGCTGCGGCGGACGCCGTGACCGAGCGCACCAACAGCGAAGGCGCCGTGGCGGAGGCCGTCGAGCGGTTCGTCCTGAGATCCGCTTGAGGCCTGGGCAGTAGCGCGACCTACTGCTTGAGGTTTCGCTTGAGCTCAGCCAGCTCGTCCCGGAGGACGGCGGCCCGCTCGTAGTTCTCCTCGCGGATGGCCTTCTGGAGGTCGTTTTCGAGCGCCATGTGGCGCGGAACGTGCGCTTGAAGCTGCGAGATCAGGTCCTCGAGGCTCTTCAGGGAGCGGACCTTCTCCACCTCGAAGACGTGATTGCCCGGGATGGGCCTCAGGGCCTCGATGGCTTTCAGCCCGGCATGGAGGATCTTGAGCGCCCCGGGGATGTCCTCGTTCTCCTGGATCTTGAAGAGGGCGCGCGCCATGTGGTTCATGCGCAGGATATAAGGCCGGTACTGCTCCAGGGCCTGGGCTCGTTCCGCAGGGGCGTGCTCGGCCACGAAATCGAGCAGCTTCAGGTTGCGCCGGGTGTCCCGAGCGCAGAGGCGGTACTCGTGGATCTGGAAAAAGAGGAGATAGCGGTAGTAATAGAGGAGCCCTTCCTGCTCCAGGCGGCAGAAGTCCTCATCGCTCAAGGAGAGCGTGCCCGGAACGTCGCCGGAGTCTTCCCCGAGATCCGTCGGGGACGCCTTCGCTCTCCCCCAGTAGTAGTGGAGCCAGGACTCCTGGTTCATCGGCCGCTTCCCGTCGGGCCGGCCGTCAATCTCGTACTGCTCGAGGCCGAGGGGCAGGCGCACCTGGATGACATCCCTCCCGTCCTCCGCCTTGATGCGTCGGACCGACTTCTCCTCGTCGAACTCCCAGGCGGCGAGGATGGCCGTGAGGTCATGAGGTTTGCCCCGGGCAGGTCTGCGTTTGTCCTTGGCCGCGTCGTTGGTCACGTCTCTCTCGCCTTCCAGCTGCGCTGTCCGCCTTGCATACTGCGAACGAATCCTGCTTGAAATGGTTGCCATTGTATCCACCCGCCCTCCAAAGAGCCATGAACCGATGCGTGGCGGTGCGAAAGTGAGTGCTTGAGCCGGCAGGCAGCTTGCCTGTAGAATCCGACAAGTTGAGGGATTGGGATAATTACGAGTTACCGTCGGGTTTGAAAGTAAGGCCTGAACCGGCCAGCGGATCGCACCATCGGATTGTAATGTCGCGAGCCATGGCTTGGTTCCTGCCTCTTTGGGAGCCGGCGGAGTGTTGTCAAAGGCTCTGGTTTATTTCGGAGATCATGAAATGCGGAATCCCGTGAGTTGGGGTGCAAGGTTCGCGCTGGTCGTCACGTTCTTCGCCATGCTGCCGGCCGGCAGCGCTCGGGCCCAGGAGGTCCTGGTCGACCTCGGAACCACGTGGAAGTACTTCAAGGGTACCGTCGCTCCACCAGTCGACTGGAACACCGTGGCTTTCGTCGACACAGCGCCAGAATGGCTGGAAGGCGCCACGGGCATTGGATACGGCGACGCCGACGATGCGACCACGCTTGATGACATGCAGATGACGGCCACCAACGCCGGCTACATGTCCTTCTTCGCACGCCGTGCGTTCAACGTCGCATCCCTGGCCTCGATCACGAGCTTGACGCTCCAGATCGACTACGACGACGGCTTCATCGCCTACTTGAACGGCGTCGAGGTCGCCCGGCGAGGCCTGACCGACCCCGTGGCCTTCGACACAGCGGCAGCTTCCCGCGAGGCAGGCACGCCGGAGTACATCTCCGTCCCCTTTGCCTCGCTCGTCGAGGGGCCGAACAACGTCCTTGCCATCGAGCTCCACAACACAGCCATCGACAGCTCGGATGCCTCCATGATTCCCCGGCTGATCGCCAACGGCGTGAACCCGCCCACGGCGCTCACCTGCCCCCAGGTCCTCGGCTCCGTGAACCTGGCTTGGGTCAACAACGGCACGTACGACTCGATCCGGGTCGAGCGCAACGGCGCCGTGCTCGCCACCCTCGGCGGCGGCGAGGCCACCTACACGGATGCGGCTCCCACCACGCTCGACAACAACTATCAGGTCGTGGGCGTCGCCGGCGCCCTCGACCTCCCGAGCAACGTCTGTACGATCGCCTGCACCCAGGTCGTCCTGACGTGCTCGCTCGCGCTCGTCGACGGCGTCACCCAGGCGACGCTGAGCTGGCCCGCAATCGCCGACGTCACGGAGATCCAGGTCAACCGGGAAGGTGCAGCCCGCGCCACGCTCGCCGGCACGGACCTCTCGTACGTCGACCTCAACGTCGAGGACCAGATGGCGGAGGATGACACGGATTACACCGTGGTCTTCACGAAGGCTTCCGGCGAGACCTGCACGGTGGGCTGCGGGCCCTTGTCCCTCTGCCCGACGTTGACCGCGTCCACGGCTGGCGCGCAAGTCACGCTCACCATCGGCAACGTGGTCAAGGCCTGGGACCACTTCGAGATCTCCCGAAACGGCGAGGTCATCGACGCGAACGTGCCTCCGACGACCACGACCTGGGTCGACCCGACCGTCGTGCTCGAGGTCGGAAGCAGCTACGACTACCTCCTTCACCCCATTGCGGTGCCGGGCGGCGAGCTCGGTGCACTGGACGCCTGCGACGTCGCCTTGCAGGTCGGCTACGCCCCGGAGCTCGGCAGCTACAAAGCGCCGGACGGCGGCTGGGACTACCTGATCGAGTTCACTGGACCGGGCGACCGGCAGTACAACCCGAACCTGGGGGAGACCGGAAACCTCGACGGCCGCTGGATCCGCTCGATCGACCGC
>Ga0073934_10012326_pt1 | contig 10102 bp, 7 predicted proteins | sample LarsenN4metaG_FD_76834 | JGI IMG/M metagenome (GOLD analysis project Ga0073934, IMG submission 76834) | Hot spring sediment bacterial and archeal communities from British Columbia, Canada, to study Microbial Dark Matter (Phase II) - Larsen... ... | reverse complement strand
CGACGGCGGAATGACTTTGACTCTGGGTGTCTTTCCTCGTGGGGGAGGAAGACCTCCCCCACATCGGCCGCCTGGCGGCGGCCTCCCCCTCCTCGGCGCCCGGTGGGCGCCGGGCGCCTCTGGCGCGGAAGCCGCAACCTCTCGCAGTCCGCGAGAATGTCTCACCCATGGCCGCGTAACGTATAAATCTCTGGGGCGGCAGTCCGTTTGAGTCCGGACGGAAGGCCGCAGCATCGGGGCTGCCGGCGCTTTTCCGCCCTGCGCCCATGTGGTAACTTCTCGACCCATGAGCCCAGCCGTGGAGGAGGCTTCTGCTCCCAGGATGTCCTACCCAGCCGAAACGCCTCCGAGGCGCCGCTTCTTTCGCCGGGCGAATGCCTACGAGGACATCCGGACGCTGCTTGAATGCGCGCCGCTCAAAGGATACTGCCTGGATCTGCCCGCCGGTCGTGGTGTGAACCTCGCCGGGATCCGCGCGGCAGGGTTCCGCCCCATCTGCGCCGATCTCTTTCCGGCCAAGACGAAATCCGGCGGCTCTCCTTGCCTCAAGGTCGACTTCCTCGGCCCGCTCCCATTTGCTTCGGAGTCCCTCGAAGCGATCCTCTGCAGCGAGGGCATCGAGCATCACTCGTCGCAGACCGAGTTCCTCGCCGACTGCGCCCGTGTCTTGAAACCCGGCGGCATCCTCCTCATCACGACGCCGAACATCCTGAGCTTCCGGGCCCGCCTCGCGTACCTCTTCAACGGACAGTCATCCTTCCGCCGCAAGCCGTTGAGCGAGGTGACGCAGTTCTGGCAAGGCAAGTATCTGGGCCATGTGCACCTGATCGACTACTTCCGCCTGCGCTTCCTCCTGTGGCAAGCGGGGCTCAAGGTGCGCGTGGTGACCACGGCGAAGTACAGCCTCATCTCGATGCTGCTCGCTCCGCTCCTCTACCTTCCTGCCTGGATCTTCACCCGGCGGGTCTTCGCCAGGTCCCACCGGGACCGGCCCGCCGTGGCCGAGGAGATCTGCCGCCACGTGCTTTCGCTCGATCTACTCCTGGGCAAGAAGCTGATCGTGGTCGCCGAGAAGCCGTGCTCAAACGGACCGCAGCCGCTCGTACCCGAGGTTCGATAGGATCTCGTACACGCTGTCGGCGATGAGCTTCACCTTCAAATCGCGGACCTGGTCCAGGATCGGGCCGAAGAAGACGTTGGCGTCGTTCGACGGATCGTAGAGCGGCCGGTTTTCGGCGTCGAAGCCGACCGGGTAACCCTTCTGCGCGTCTCGATGCTTGCGGATGAGCTCCGCGCGCTCGAGGAGCTTGGGGCCGATCGACTGCGGGATGTAGCTCCAGGCGTTCATGCCCACGACGCCGAGCGGGCCCAGCCGGCGCTGGTCGGCCACGGAGAGCGTCCGGATCGACGAGAACCCGTGCACGATCAACCGGTGCCCCACGCCGAGGCGGTGGATCTCCTCCAGGACCTGCCACTGCACGCCGACGGCCTTCGCGTGAATCGACTCGGTGCCAATGTTCGGAACGACGAGGTCGAAGCCCGTCCTCTCGAGGTACTCGACGATCCTTCGCGGGTCCGTGAAGGCGCTCTTCTCGAGCCCCTGGCCGCCGGCCGCAACTTCCTCCAGGCAGCCCTCGAGCACTTTCCGCCGGCCGAGGGACTCCAGGTGCTTGCGGTAGGCGATCGAGTCCTCGACGTTCCGGTCGAACGGAGAGTGAGTGTCGTCGAACATCACGCTCGAGAAGAGGTCGATGACCTCGGGGTCGCGCAGGAGCTCGTTCCTCGACAGCTCGCCGCCCGGGAGCGTGTGGTGGCCGTGGTCGTAGTGGTGCGTCACGTAGACGTGGCCGAAGTCGCTGTCGGCGGGGTCGGTCAGCACCTCCAGGAAGCCGGCGGCGAGCCGCGCATTGCGATGGACCCGGCGGCGGTACTCGACGGGGTCGCCTCCCTTCGAGGGCAGCTTGTGGTCCGCCGTCAGGTAGCGGGGGAGCTGCTGCATGATGTAGTGCCCCACCGTCGCGAAGATGCCGATCGGCAGCAGCTTGATGCCGTGGTCCTTGCCGAACCGGGCCGCCCCGCGAACGATGGCCTGGATCTGGTCCTGGTCGCTGTAGCCGATGCGCGCCATGACGAGGTCATGGTCGGCGCAGAGCTGATAGAGCGATCGGGTCTCGTCGTAATCCCTGATGAAAGGCATCGCGTCACTTCCCTTGAGCCCCATCCTGCGCGTTGTCGCGGAAGAAAAGCGCAAATAGCGCCATCACAACTCCTGCCATCACGCAGGGCACGAACCAGAAGCTCTTCCAGTCGGAGAGCATGTTCTTCTGGTGAGATAGCGCCCCACGCTCGGAGCTCAACTTGTCGATCTGGGCTCGCAGCGGTGAGCCTTCCGCCTCGGTGGCCGCTGCAAGCTTCTTCTCGAGCTCGAAGACCTGCCCTCCGATCTGCTGAATCTGCGCCTCAAGCTGCGCTGCCTCGGGCGGCGTGTACCTTGCGAGCAGCCTTGGCCCCACCTGGTTGGCGCCGATCCAGAGCCCCAGGCCGAGCGTCATGAGCACGAGCAATCCCTGGGCCTGTCCGCGGATCTCCTTCGGGGCGCGCTTGTCGACGTAGATCTGCCCCGTGACGAAAAAGAAGTCATAGCAAATGCCGTGCAGGATGATGCCAACGAGGACCATCCAGTGCACCTTGTCGGTCCACCCCACGGAGAAGAGCCCATAGCGCACCACCCAGGCGAGCATGCCGACAAGGAGCATCCACTTGACCCCGAGCCGGGCGAAGCAGAGCGGCATGACGATCATGAAGAGGACCTCGGACATCTGGCCGAAGGACATCGTGAAGCCCGGCTCGGCGAAGCCGACGGCATCCGCGTAGATCGGAGCGTAGGAGTAGTAGGCCGCCAGGGGAATGCAGATGAGGAACGAGGAGACGATGAAGATCGCGAACGAGGGATTCTTGAAAAGCACGAGCGCATCGAGCCCCAGGGCGTCGCGCACGGAAAACGCCTTCCCGGCCGCAGGCGGCGGCGTGTTCGGCAGCGAGTAGCAGTAGAGCCCCAGGAGGATGGCGGCGCCCCCGGCAACCTGGAACTGCACGTCGGACCGGTCCGCCCCGAGAATGCGGCTGACGAAGATCCCGGCGGCGATCCATCCGATCGTCCCGAACACCCGGATCAGGGGGAACTCCTTCGCCTGGTCCTTCATGTTGTGGAAGGAAAGCGTGTTCACGAGGCCCAGGGTCGGCATGTAGCAGAGCATGTGGGCCATCAGGAGCGCAATGAAGGCCGGCGAAGGCGGACTATCGCCTCGCGCCGTGAACGGAACGCAGAGCATGAGGATCCCGCCGAGGATGTGGAGCGAGCCCAGGACTCGCTGCGTGGCGAAGAACCGATCCGCGACCATACCCAGAAAGAAGGGCGAGATGATCCCGGCAATGGGGCCGACCGAGTAGGCCCAGCCCACGACATCACCGCCCCACCCCACCGATCCGATGAAGTTCCCGACCGTCACGTACCAGGCCCCCCAGACGAAGAACTGGAGGAACATCATGAGTGACAGCCGCAAGCCGATAGTCGACAGTCGCGCGCCGGTGGGCATGGCGAGAACCTCTCCCTCAGTGGTTGGGCAGTTTTTCGAAGGGCGCCATTAGATCAGGCGCATCTGGCCATTTCAACCTGCGGCGAGCCTACAGCGCGCAGCCCGGCTGTGCGTCCGGCGTTGGATCAAGCCCCTTGTCGGGGAACGGCGCCGGAGGCGCCGGGCCGCCCTGGAAGAGGAAGTTGAGATGATAAATCGGATCGGAGAGGTCCACGGTGCCGATGTCGTTTGCATCGGCTGCCTCCAGGCACCTGGGAGCCGGCCCGCCCGTGAAGAGGTAGTTGAGGGTCCAGACGGCGTCGGAGAGGTCCCCCTTTCCGTCGTTGTTCGAGTCGCTCCGGAGGAACTGTACGCCCACCACGCGGTACTCGAAACCGTTCGGCTCGGTCACGGAGCCCACGTTCGTGGTGATCTTGAGCGGAGCGAACCCGATCGTGCCGCAGGCAGGGGCCGTCACCCTCAAGGTCCCACCGCCCAGGTTCGTGAAGGCAGCATTGACGTTGCAGACCATGACGCTGAGCCCGCCGGTGTCGAAGTTCCTGCCCGTGACGAGGAACTCCTTCCCTGCGGTGCCGAAGTTGTCCAGGAGCGTGTCGATCGTGGGAGGCTGCGGCCCGGCCTCGTAAGTGAAGCCGGCCGGCTCCGTGTCGCATCCGAGGTTGGTGCACACCTTGACCTCGGCAGGGCCCACGGCGCAGGTCGGCGTCGTGACGCGAATCGTCTGGTTGTCGCCCAGGAGCGTATGGGTCACTGACTTCCCGCAGACCGTCACGGCGAGACCGGCCTGATTGAAGTTCGTCCCGACGATCAGGATCTCCGTGCCGGCAGGACCGTTCGGCGGTGTGATCGACTGGATCACGGGCGTGTTGACCAAGATCGTGATCGTGCCGTCGGCGAGCGTCGGCGCAGGCGAGATCGGGTCGCCGTTGGAGTTGACGAAGACGTTGAGCTTCGATGGGTTGCCCGTCTGGTTGTTCAAGTCGAGGAGGACCGTGGTCGCCGACGTGCTCAAGACGTCGTACGTGATCGTCAGGAGCTCCTTGTTCGTCCCGGCCGACAGGTTCTTCGTGATCGGGTTGGAGAGGTCGAACACCACGCCGTAGACGACCCGGCCAGGGCTCTGGGTGATCGTGCCGTCGCTGTACTCCGGAGCCAGGGCGGTAATGCCGGAGCCGTTCTGGACCCCGGTCACGCGGATCTTGGCGGCGTCGTACGTCAAGTGAACGGAGAAGGCGTAAATCGCAACGTCGAGATCCCCTCGAATCGCGATCGTGTTGCCGGTCGAGCCGACGGAGGCGTTCGCGTTGTTGATGAAGATCCGGTTGACGCCGAAGACGGCAGGGGTTGACAGGGAAGCGACAACAAATGCAGCAAGGACCAGCGGAAGACGATTCATCAGAATCCCTCGAGGATGCGGTTTACGAGTGGCGGCATACCCAGATTTCGTTCACCCAAAGCAAGCAGGGCAATTCGCCCGAAATGCGGCAGGTTCCAACAAGGCGCAATCTTAACGCTGTGGGAGGAGCAGCCGCAATGGTGATCTACAGGCCGTCTCAGGATCCCGGCGGGCGTCTGCTACAATGCCGCGTTCCGTGGAGACCCTCCGGTTCCTTTATCCCTACCTCCGACCGCACTGGCGGGGCTACTTGTTCGGCCTCCTCCTCGTTCCCTTCTCGGTCGCTGCAGGGCTTTCCACGCCCTACCTGACAGGAGAGGCGATCGAGATCCTCCAGCTGCCCGACCGGCAGAGCGGAGACCTCGAACAGGCCCTCCTGTGGCTCCTGGGCCTCAGCCTGGCCGGCGGAATCGGCCTCTTCGGCGTGCGCCTCCTCGTGATCGGGGCCTCCCGCCGCATGGAGTTCGACCTCCGCAACCACCTCTTCCGGCACATCCAGAGCCTCGACCAGCTCTACTTCAAGAGCGTCCGGACGGGCGACCTCATGGCCCGGGCCACCTCGGACGTCGAGAGCGTCCGCACGATCGCCGGCCCCGTGATCATGTACACGGCCCGGACGATCGTGCTCCTGTGCGTCGCCCTGCCGCTCATGATCTCGGTGAGCTGGAAGCTCACGCTCTGCATCATGATACCGCTTTCCCTCTTGACCCTTGCCGTGCGGAAGATCGGGCCGAGAGTGCACGAGGCGGTCTTGAAGTCCCAGGAGACGCTTTCCGAGCTAAGCTCGGCAGGACAGGAGAACTTCGCCGGCGTCCGCGTCGTCAAGTCCTTCACGCTCGAGGGCCACGAGAGCGACGCCTTCGCGGCGATCGCCGGGCGCTACGTCGAGCGCAACCTGCGAGTGGCCCGGATCTCCGCCTGGATGCACCCGATCATCGGGGGAGTCACGGACCTGTCGCTCGTCGCCCTCCTCTTCGTGGGCGGCGCCTTGATGCTGTGGAGCGAGCTCGAGCTGAGCGACGTCATCAAGCTCGCCGGCTATCAGGCGAACCTGCTCTGGCCCATGATCTCGATCGGCTGGGTCGTGAACCAGTTCCACCGGGGGAGCGCCGGAGTGAAGCGCCTCAAGGCCGTGTTCGAGGTGGAGCCGCTCGTCAAGGAGCCTACGAGCCCGCAGAGCCCGCCCTCCGGGGCACTCGAGGGGGCCATCTCGATCCGGGGCCTCAAATTCGGCTACCAGGAAGCCGCCTCGAGACGCCCCGATCCCTCGCGGAGCGAGGTCTCCTCGCCCCCCGGTCCCCTTGCGCTCGAGGACGTCTCCCTGGAAGCGCCGGCGGGGAGCACGGTGGCCATCGTGGGGCGCACGGGCTCGGGCAAGTCGACGCTCGTGAACCTCATCCCGCGCATCTATCCGCCCCCGGACGGCACGATCTTCGTGGACGGGATCGACGTGAACAGGCTGCCTCTCGCCCTCCTGCGCCGCTCGATCGGCTTCGTGCCGCAGGAGAGCTTCCTCTTCTCGCGCACCGTGAGCGAGAACATCTCGTTCGGTGGGGAGAACATCGAGCCGGAGGACGTGTTCGAGGCAGCGGAGCTGACGAGGTTCTCGAAGGACATCGACCAGCTTCCCCGAGGCTACGAGGAGCTCGTCGGCGAACGGGGAGTGACGCTGTCCGGCGGGCAGAAGCAGCGGGCGGCAATCTCCCGGGCACTGCTCGTGCGACCGAAGATCCTGATCCTCGACGACGCCCTGTCGGCCGTCGACACGCAGACGGAGGAGGAGATCCTCGTCAACTTGAGGCGCATCACGAAGGGGCTCACGACCCTGATCGTCAGCCACCGGATCTCGAGCATTCGACACGCGGATCACATCTACGTGCTCGACGGCGGGCGCATCGCAGAGGACGGCACACACGAGGAGCTCCTGGCCCGCCGGGGCCTCTACGCCGAGATCCACCGGCTCCAGCTCATCTCGGACGAGCTCGAAAGCTTGTGAAGCGATGACATCCTCAAGCCCCTTTCAAGACGATGCGGCCGTCGGCAAGGCCTTTGACAGCAGGCTCATGGGCCGCCTTCTTCGCCGTGCGCTGCCCCACCGGCGGGAGCTTGCGCTCGTCGTTGCCTTCAATCTGCTGATGACCGCCCTAGGAGTCGCAGGCCCCCTGATCTCGCGCGCAGCGATCGACGGCCCGCTCAAGGACGCGGTCGTGGGCGAGCCGGCGACGCAAAGCGGCGCCTTTCGGGACCTGGGGCTCCTGTGCCTCCTGTTCCTTGCCATCTCGGCCCTGCTCGCCGTGATCCGCTTCTTCGGCACCTACCTCATGGCCCGGATCGGCCAGCGGTTGATGTTCGAGCTGCGCGTCGAGGTCTTCCGGCACCTCCAGCGCATGCCGCTTGCGTTCTACGACCGCAACCCCGTGGGCCGCCTCGTCACCCGGATCACGAGCGACATCGAAGCCATGAGCGAGCTCTTCACGAGCGGCGTGGCCAGCTTCGTCACCGACCTCCTCGTCCTCGTGGGCATCACGGTGACGCTGATCTGGGTCAATGCGACGCTCGCCCTCGTGACGCTCGGCGCCCTTCCTTTCCTGCTCGCCGTCACGCTGGTCTTCCGCCGCAAGGCCCGCCAGTACTACCGCGAGCAGCGCGGACACCTCGCCCATTTGAACGCGTTCACCCAGGAGTCCATTCAAGGGGTGGGGATCATCCAGGTCTTCCACCAGGAGGAGAAGAACCACCGCGAGTACTCGAAGATCAACGGCGCCTACCTGGATGCCTTTCAAAAGACCGTGCTTGCCTACTCGCTCTACTTCCCTGCGGTCGAGGTCCTGAGCGCAATGGCGCTCGCCGCCATCCTGTGGCGTGGAGGGATCCTGATCGAGTCGAGCGAGATCACCTTCGGCAGCCTCTACCTCTTCTGGCAGTTCCTGGGACGCTTCTTCCAGCCGATCCGGGACATGGCGGAGCGCTACAACGTGCTCCAGGCGGCCATGGCGGCGGCAGAGCGCATCTTCAAGGTGCTCGACACCGAGGAAGGCATGCCGGTCCTGCCGCCGTCGGCCCGGGAGCCTGCGCCGGCCGGCGCCCGCCGGGGAAAGGTGGAGCTCAAGAACGTCTGGTTCGCGTACAAGGACGAGGAGTACGTGCTCAAGGACGTGAGCCTCACGGTGGAACCGGGCGAAACGGTCGCCATCGTCGGCGCAACGGGAGCAGGCAAGAGCACGATCATGAGCCTCCTCGGCCGCTTCTACGATCCATCCCGGGGTGCGGTCGAGGTCGACGGAGTCGACGTGCGCGAGCAGGACAAGGCCGCCCTGCGCCGCAGGATCGGCATCGTGCTCCAGGATGTGTTCCTCTTCTCCCGGAGCATCCGCGAGAACATCCGGCTCGGAGATCCTGCAATTACTGATGCCTGGATCGAGGAGTGCGCTCGCCATGTGAACGCGGACCGGTACATTCGCCGGCTCCCGGGCGGCTACGAGCACGTCCTGAAGGAGCGAGGAGCCACGCTCTCATCAGGAGAGCGGCAGCTCCTCGCCTTCGCCAGGGCGCTGGCTCACTGCCCCGAGATCCTCGTCCTTGACGAAGCGACGTCGCATGTGGACACGGAGACCGAAACGCTGATCCAGGATGCGCTCGGGAAGCTGCTCGAGGGGCGAACGTCGATCGTGATCGCCCACCGGCTCTCGACAGTCCGGCGTGCTGACAAGATCATCGTGCTCCACAAGGGCGAAGTCCGCGAAACAGGCACGCACGCCGAGCTCCTCAAGCGAGGCGGGATCTACTTCCGATTGCATCAACTCCAGTACATCTGACGGCACCATGCTCCAGAGGCCTCCCATGGACCCCAACGTCATCGAAAACCTTCTCCGAGAGCTCGGCCAATACCAGCTAGAAGGCTACCGCAAGCTCCAGTCGGCCGACATCCAGGTCAAGGAAGGAGGCTCCTACGGCCTCTCTGTGGTCACCGAGTACGACCTGGAGACGGAACGGCGCATCTTCGAGGCGCTGACCCGGCAATTCCCACAGGACAGCTTCCTGGGCGAGGAGCACGGCAACGTCCGCCGGGACCCGACACGCTACTGGATCCTTGACCCCATCGACGGCACGAGCAACTTCACTCAAGGGGTCGTTTACTGGGGCCCCACGCTTTGCTTCTGGGACCGCCAGGGCCCCGCCGCCGGCTGGATCCACCTCCCTGCGACGGACGAGCTCTTTCACGCCAGGCGAGGCGAGGGCGCCTTCTTGAACGGCAAGCGCATTCACTCCTCACGGGTGGCGGAGTACAGCGACCTCTGCACCGTGGCGACCACTTCGCGGCTCCACCGCCGGTTCCGCCTCACCGCCCCCGCCAAGCACCGGGTGCTGGGGAGCCTCGTCGTCAACCTGGCCTATCTCGCCAAGGGCACGTTCGCAGCCGCGTTCTGCAGGGCCAACGTATGGGATGTGGCCGCAGGAGTCCTCATCGCGAAGGAAGCCGGCGCCGTCGTCGACTGCCGGCCGGGCCTCGAGACCGTGGACCTGAGCGCGATCGACTCGAAAAACCCCATCTCGCTCGTGATCCACGCCCGCGCCAACCCTCAGCTCCCCTCGCTCGAGGGCTACCTCATTCCGGTAACATGACCGGAGGTTACCCGGGCCGGACGGCCGGCATCTCGATGGTTGCACCAATCTCGATTGCTGGTAACGTAGGTGGGATTCTGTGCAAGCTGTGGTGGTTGGGCTGCGAGTCGCAGCCAGGCGCGCTTGGTCACAGAGGCCGGATCATCGCCATTTTCCTCAAAAGTTATGCTGCATCCCATTCGATGGATGCAATTGACTCCTCGGAGAGTAGCTATCGTGAGCCAAGAGATCCTTCAGACCGAGCCCTCGACCAGGGCCGACGACGATCAGTCCTGGGAAAAGCTGTTTGAGCGGGTGCTCCTGGAAGATGCGCGGGCTTCCAGGTACACACCGCGCGAGAGACAGGCGATCCTCGATCACTTCAGGGACCTCCTCATGGACCCCAGCCGCAAGCTCGGGGACGTGACGATCCGGGAGATCCTCGAGCGGTGGGAGCAAGGGCCGGCAGGCCAGTGGCGCAGCGAAAAGGCCAAGCTCGACAGCGAGG
>Ga0073934_10012325_pt1 | contig 10102 bp, 7 predicted proteins | sample LarsenN4metaG_FD_76834 | JGI IMG/M metagenome (GOLD analysis project Ga0073934, IMG submission 76834) | Hot spring sediment bacterial and archeal communities from British Columbia, Canada, to study Microbial Dark Matter (Phase II) - Larsen... ... | reverse complement strand
TGTGGGGTTCCGCGATTCATCCTTCAGCCACAGATTGTGCAGTCCCAGCTTTTGGGCGAGGCGCGGAAGCTTGAAAACGGGAGTCCCGCCGGCTGCGTGCAGAGGCGTTGCTTCCCCCTGTGGTTCCTGCACCGGCAGGAGCGGCAGGAAGCGCCACAAGGAGGGATCATTCCGCGAAAGAATGTCCTCCGCCTTATATTTGCTTTTGATCGCATCGTAGTCGAGCACTACGTCCAAATTCCCGCCATCTTTCGGGCAGGTATAAGTGACATCATTGGGGGAATACTGCTCCCCACATAATGAACAGCGATAGCCCAAGAATTTGTTCATGTGATTTCCTTTTCTTCCTGCCCTAATTGTACCCCGCACACCTCAATAAAAAGGAGGAAATGTGCGGGGTTGTACTCCATACATCTCAACAAGAAAGATGAAATGTGCGGGGAGAATATCCCAGAGACCGACCGGCTCTACTGAAGACGGGTTCTTTTTGCCAGCGCAAAAACAATGATCATCAACAAGGCAAATATAGCCAGAGCATATACAGGAAAAGAATTCGTCCTGGAGTCGACAACCACCATTGTCGCTGTTGGCACAAAAGTAGCCGCGGGCGTTTTTGTTGCAGGGGTCTCGATCAACGATCTCTGGTTCATGGTGAAGACAAAAACTGCAATAGCGTGATATTCATCACCCTCCAAGATGCCCGGGCTCTGGGGTGGATGCGTAGCCTTGAGAAAATCGCTCAGTTGTTGTACTGACGTGAACCGCCCCAAATGGGTTGCATCCACGATCGCAGGAACAACCGTGGGAATCGGAAAACCAGTATCCCCAGGACGCCCTGCATGACAGCCACGCCCCCAGCAATCCTGATGATCGGGCTCCCAAATGGCACGAAATGCATCGGTGAGACCCTGACCGCGATCACCGTGACAGGTCATGCACCAATGCCAGTAGAGGTTTCGCCCCAGTTCATATTCAGTTGGGTTTTCAGGGAGTAGGGGTTCTTCTAACGGATCGTAGGTTGGCGTGGGAGATGGGGTTTCCAATAATACCTTTTTTGCCTGTACAGGATAGACAACGAACAGAGAAACCAACAGCAAAAAAAGAATGACGAACCTGCTCAATGCGCTCATTGTGAAATACGTCACACAAAGTATACCCCCATTGCACGTCGGGCATCACATACCTGTTGAATACCATGGAGGACGCTCGGACAACAATACGCTGATGTCCGCCGCATCCAGAGCCTTACTAAAATACCAACCCTGAAACGATTCGCACCCCTTCGACCGGCAGAACTCCAACTGCGCACGAGTCTCCACCCCCTCTGCGATGACATCCAGATCAAGGTCTTTGCAGATGGAGATAATACCGGCCACTACAGCCGCATCCTTCGGATTCTGTGTACTCGATACCAGCCGCCTGTCGATCTTGATCCGGTCAAACGGAATATGCGCCAGGTAACTGAGTGTGGAAAAACCTGAGCCAAAATCATCCATTGCCAGCAACACACCCAGTGATTTCAATTTGAACAGATCATCGAAGGACACACCTGCATTTTGGAAAACAATATTCTCTGTGAGTTCAATTTCCAGCAGGTGCGATGGCAGGTTCGTTTCATCCAGCACACCCTGAATCAGGTTGATGATCTGCGGCTGCCGCAACTGCAGGTTCGAAATATTGACCCCAACCCGCAATCCATTTGTCTGCCAGGCACACGCCTGCTGACAAGCCGACCTTAATACCCATTCCCCGATCGACAGGATCAATCCGGTCTCCTCTGCGATCGGGATGAACTTGGACGGCGGGATCAACCCCAGTTCTGGATGCCGCCATCGCAGCAACGCCTCCACGCCTACAACATCTCCGCTCCGCGCATGGACCTGAGGCTGATACTGGAGAAAAAGCTGACCCAACTCAAGAGCGTGTTTCAATTGTGCCTGCAAGGTGAGACGTTCCAGTGAGTGTTCACGCATGTAGGGAGCGTAAAACTTCACACGCCGCTTTCCCTCCTCTTTTGCCTGGTACATAGCCGCATCCGACGCCTGCAGGAGCAGATTCGTATCCATACCGTCTGCCGGAAAGATGCTGATCCCGATGCTGAACGAAAGCGTAATATCAGTCTCATGCACATGATATGGCACCGACAGCGCTTCTAAAATATTATCCGCCACGAGTTGTGCATCCCTCGGATCCTTGAGGACGTCGAGCAGGATCACAAACTCATCACCGCCAAGACGCGCCACTGTATCCACCTCCCGCAGAGTGGTACGCAGTGATCGGCCAACATATTTAAGTACCTGATCCCCAACACTGTGACCGAACGCATCATTAATGGATTTGAAATCATCGAGATCCAAATACAGCACGGCCCCTACCGAGTGACTACGTTTGGCATTTGCCAGGGCATGCTCCAACCGGTCTTGAAAGAGAAAACGATTGGGCAGGCCGGTCAGTTGATCGTGCGTGGCGCGGTAACGCAGCGCGTTCTCCTCCTTCTTCCGCCGCGTAATATCCCGGACAATGGTTTGGGCCACATAGTCACCGGCAAAAAACACCGATGAGGTGATCACTTCCGCTTGAAATACTCGTTGATCAAAGCGGATCATGGTTTGCTCTACCAGCGGCAAAATCTGTTCCCGTTCAGAGACCTTTTGCAGGCGTGATTGTGCAAGCAGGTGGGAATCGGGATGCGTAAGATCAAGAACTGATAGGTTTACAAATTCGCCTGCATGTTGGGCCCCGTACAGCGCCACAGCAGCCGCGTTGGCATACACAATCACGGAATCCCGATGCAATATGATGGCATCAGGAGAATTTTCGATGAGCCGTCGATATTGTTCCTCACTTTCCTTAAGCAGGGTTTCCCGCGCAATGATGGCACGACTCATTTTTCTGAAGTTCATTAGTAACTTGTTGATCTCTAGAAAGGATACATCGGTCAACAAATCCGGCTCAATCAACGCATAATTTCCATCCGTGAAGGCATCTGCGCTGTTGGTAAGATGGACGAGAGGCGCGATCAACTTTTGACGCATTTGCCCCAGGAAAATACGCACGGATACAGCAAAAATCAGTGTCAAGATCAACGTCAGCGCGATCAAAGCTCCCACGTAAGGTGCATATACATACACCAGTGGAACTTCTGTAATGACAACCCAATCTGTTGGTGAAATCTTACTTGTACTCCCCAGCCAGAATGTACCGGCACGCCAGTAGATGGTCGTGCTGGACTGCTGGAGCAGACCATTTTCCACCACCGGCCAGTTGCTGATGTTCGTATGCTGTGCCACCCACTGCGGGTCGGGATAGGCAAGGACAGTTCCTGTTTGATCGACAATGAAAACAGTCTCGGTTGACAGAATTCCCGATTCATCAATCGCATCCTGCAACGCCCCCAGGTTCAATTCTCCTACAACATAATCCCCAGTTTCCAAACAGCGCAGGAGGTACGCGGTTGGCTCACCCGTGCGAAGAGACGTAAAGGGAATGGAAAAATTAACACCCGAACCACAATCCAGCGCTTCAAAATACCTGCGGCGTGACATATCCAACCCTATGTACCGGGAATCATACGGAGCCAGATATGCAATTGTCCGGTTCTTATCCAGTATGTAGATCGTATCAAAAAATCCGTGTGAACTCTGCTTCGTTTCGATCGCTATTTTAATGAAATCGTTCCTGCCCGTGGCAACGATCGCGGTGAGTGCATCCAATTCCTGTCCCGCATGGACAAGGAAGCTCGTCATCGTATAACTGAGAGAGCGACTATATCGCAGTTGCTGTCCTTCCACCAGTTTTCCCCCATATTCGGCCACCAATCCAACCACTACAAACGTTATCAACAAATATGGAACCAACAGGCGTTTCCAGAGGATCGCCCGCAGCGCATCATTTAGTGGCAGAGACTCGACACTTCGCATACTGCTATGGAACAGAAAAAGTGGCTTCGGTTACGAAATGTCCATCGCGGACAACGATCAAATACAGCGTCCGCAATACATCTCCTGACCGGTCGAAAGAAATCGTGCCGTTGACACCGAGCAAGTCATGAAGTTGCAGCAGCGCGTCTTTGATTCCATCTAAATTGCCGTTGGTGGATCGAAATGCGTTTTCCAGCACGAGGATCGCTTCGAAACCATATCCAGCGGCAAAAGTAGGTTCACGCCCAAAGCGTTCTTGGAAGCGCCGCGAAAAATCAAGATATTCAGGTGATTGGTTGTTCTCATCGTGTGCCACAATGGTCATCATACCGTCCACTGCCCGTCCTCCGTTTTCCACGAGGTCATCGGTCAATGCCCAGTTGGATGTCAGCAGCTTAACATCCAGCCCGAGCAGTTGCGCCTGCTGAGCGATTAATGCGGTATCCACTGCTGAGGCGATGATACAAATGGAATCCAGTGATTGTTGCTTCAGGTGTTCCAATATCAATTTGAAATCTGGGGCGGTTGAGGATGAAAAGGGTTGATCGACAATCACACTGCCGCCCCTGGCAGTGAATTCCTGTACAAAGCCATCACGAAACGTGCCGGTGAATGCAAGATTGTCTGTATCGTACAAGATCGCCACCTTCTTTAGCCCCAACTGCGTTGCGGCATATTCCGCAAGTTGTCTTGAAAATGTGGAATTAACCGGGATCAAACGAAAAAATTATCATCCATGCCTGAAAGTTGCGGCGTCGAAACCGTTGGGCTAAGGAAGATCACCCCGCTATCCTTAAACTCTTGCCAGGCTGCGATCATCGTATTACTTGTCATATGACCAATGATCACCCCGACTTTCTCATCGTTCACCAACTCTCCATCTGCCAGGATCGCACCTTGGGCAGTTCCCAGGTCATCGCGCACCACCAGCTCAAGATCACGTCCATTGACCCCGCCCCTGGAGTTCACGATCTCCACCGCGAGCAGGGCACCGTCGCGACCATCTACCCCTAACGCGGCATTGGCCCCTGTAAGATTGGCTACAAAACCGATGCGGATCGGTTCCCGGGGTCCGCAGGATGAAACAACCAACAGGAACATCAGCGCAACAAACGATCTCCTCCACCGGATGGGTAACCACATAAACATCTTGGCCTCCATGATGACATTCACTCGTGTTTCAATTTTACCCACTCTTGGAGTTCAACTACCAGACATCAACTTTCAACATTGCAATCTTGAACATTCCATCAAAAGGCAATGAAAAAAGATCAGCGCAATTCGGGTGGAAGCAACTTCGGTTCTCCACTCGTACGATCCACCAATCCCCAGTCAACGATGCACTCTGCAACCACCGAACCGTTTGCCCGGGTGATACCCACATAACGGGAGCCGCCCGTTTCAGTCACAAGAAGCGGATGCGTGGAAATGGTCAGCGTTTCACCCCAGGAGGCGATGGAAAGATACTGGATATGAACCCGCTTCGTGACCACGCTCAGGCCTGCCTCCGTTAATCTGGCCGGAGTCCAGCCTCGAGTCGCAAACTCCTGCGCGGCGATCTCCTCGGCATAATTGATGTAGATCACGTTATTGACATGTTCGTATACATCCAGGTCCATCCACTCCACCTGTCTCTGCATGGTAAATGGGTTTTCAGCAGGAGCAATTTTCGGAAAACGTTCGAACGGAAACACACGCGGATCATCGAGCCGAAATTTTTCAACTTCTTCTTCGGGTAAATTTATGGGTCGCCCCGTTTTTGCGTCCATGTAGACGATATGCTGCGTACCCTGTGCGATCACATCATCACTATCTTTAAACTTCAATTCAAAACAACGCGTGCCACGGACTCGCTGCCAGTTGACCATCCAAATGGTGAAATCAAAAGCATCATTGTGCTGCAGTGGACGAATAAAATGGATCTCGGTCTCACGGATCACCCAGAAGACGTCCGGGTTCTGGCCGTAATTCGCATCCATGCCAACCGCCACGCCCCAATCCCAGGCAGTCTCTACAAGATATCGTAAATAATTCGCCGGGCTGACAAACCCATTGGGATCCAATTCCCCCCAACGTGCACGAAAAGTACGGGTAAAGATCTTTGACATGTGACTCCTATTTAATGGAGGCGATTGTACTTGATATACACACAGCTGACAGGCTCTGAACCAAAAAGGACTCTCAAGTTTGAATCGCTTGAGAGTCCTCACGCTTACAACTCACTACTTTCTACTTCGCTTCCCTCTCCCAAATCTCCCTGGCGATCAACTCCTGATCCACAGGCAATTTATCGATCCTCACACCCACTGCGTTATAGATCGCATTCGTGATGGCAGGCGTGGTGGGAATGCTGCTGATCTCGCCCACTCCCTTGGCGCCATAGGGGCCAGCTTCCACGGGATGCTCCACAATAATGGAGGTGATCTCTGGAGTGAGCATGATCCCTGGAACGCGATACCGTGCCAGTTGGTCCGTAATCACCTGGCCGTTCTCGACAATCACTTCCTCGGTAAGGCAGTTGCCGAGTCCCATCATCACGCCACCCTCCACCAGTCCCTGCAAGCCGAGCGGGTTGACCGCCATGCCCACATCGTTGGCTGAGATGACGCGCAGCACGCGCACTTCACCGGTCAACTTGTTCACTTCCACTTCAGCAGCCTGCACGCCAAAGGAGAATGCAAAGTGCATGTCACCACCCGTGCCCAGCGGCTGGGTTCTGGGTGCTTCATACATGTAGCGGACAAGAGGCTTTTGACCAAGGGTGGTCATTTCCTTGTAGATCTCAGCATACGTCAACGAATGTCCATTGACATGCACGATCCCGTCTTCAAACCGAATTTGCTCGGGACGCACATCAAATTTCTCCGCCAGTGCGGCAGTGATCTCTTCACGCAGGGTCCTGGCAGCATAACGGGATGCATTCCCCGTGACAAATGTTTGACGCGATGCGGTCGTCGGTCCACCGTTCGGAGACAGGTCGGTATCCATGACCAGCACACTGACCTTTTCCGGTGCAACTGCCATTTCTTCGGCAACGATCAGGCGCATGACGGTCACAAGCCCCTGACCAAGTTCCGCGGCAGAACTGCGCACCTGGAACGTGCCGTCTTCATATAACTCAACATCCGCGCCGGAGATATCGGGCGCGCCGCCGCCAAGCCCGGTGTTCTTATACGCCGCAGCGAATCCCCACGACCGCACCAACTGCGGAGTATCGGCAACAGGTCGCGGCTTGAACAACTCACCCGCCGACAAACCTGACACCTGACACATCGCATCTGATACCTTATCCAAACATTCCATGAGCCCAACCGACTCTTTCAAGACCTGGCCGGTATTCGTGATGCTGCCAACATGCAGCGCATTCATGCGACGGAGTTCCACACGGTCCACACCGATGCTATCGGCGAGCATGTCCATCATTGACTCGACCGCAAACGCCGATTGGGTCACGCCGAATCCGCGGAACGCACCGGCAGGCGGATTATTGGTGTACATGGCATAACAATCGGCACGCACATGCGGAATATCGTACGGTCCTGCAGAATGGGTGGTGGCACGCGTCATCACTTTTTCACCGAGCGATGCATACGCGCCTGTATCGCCATATAGCTCCGTCTCTACTGCAACGAGCCGTCCATCTTTTTTCGCGCCCATCTTCACACGGATCTGGGTGGCGTGTCGCTTTGGATGGACGATCAGACTCTCACGCCGATCGAACAGCAATTTCACCGGGCGCTGTGTCACATTCGCCAGCATCGCCACATGGATCTGCCCCATGATATCTTCCTTGCCGCCAAAACCGCCGCCCATCAACTGTCCAACAACGCGCACGCGTTCTTCGGGCCAACCCATCACACGCGCCACTTGCGTCCGGTCCTGATACGGGATTTGCGAGCCGACATAAATTTCCATGCGACCATCTGGCAGCGGCACGGCGATGCTGCACTCCGGTTCAAGGAAGGCATGATCCGTCGGCGGCGTATGGAACGTGTGCTCCAAAATAACATCCGACTCGGCGAAGCCCTGCTCCATATCACCCTTGCGGACCTTGATGTGTTTGAGCAGATTCCCCTTTTCGTGGATCTGTGGGACTCCCTCCTGCCGTGCCTGAACTGCAGTGCTGATAACAGGCTGGAGGTCGAACTCCGCCTCGATCAACGCCGAGGCCTGTTCGGCGATCTCCTGCGTTTCCGCGGCGACGATCGCAATCGCATCCCCCACATAGCGAACGCGTTCCCCGAGTCCCACCATCACAGGCCAGTCGTAGATCACCAATCCATGATTGTGTTCCGCGGGAATATCATCAGCCGTCAAGACCGCCACTACTCCCGGCAGCGCTTTCGCTTTCGAAATATCCAGCTTCTTCAAAAAGCCATGCGGAATCATCGCACGACGTGCTTTGGCATATAACATTCCATCGAACATCAGGTCATCGGTGTATTTTGCTTCGCCAGTCACCTTCTCCACCGCTTCAGGGCGCAGATGGCTATGACCGACGGTTTTATGATCGTGGATCGAATCAGGGATATGCGTCGGCTTCTGAACAGGTTCGCCCGTTCGCAACGCCTGTGCCGCAGCCAGGATCGCATTTTCGATCGAGGGATATCCTGCACAGCGACACAGCGTGTCTTTTAAAGCGAACCGCACCTCATCCTTCGTTGGGTTTGGATTGCGCTTCAGCAGCGCGTATGCCGTCAAAATTTGTCCGGGGATGCAGAACCCACACTGCACAGCGCCGTGCTCCACGAATGCTTCCTGCAATGGATGTAATTTCATTTCCTCATGCACACGCTGCGCCAGTCCTTCAATGGTGACGATTGTCTTCCCATCTGCACGCTCGGCAGGATAGATACATGAGACCACTGGCTCGCCATCGATCAACACCGTACACGCACCACACTCGGCTTCTTCACAACCGATCTTTGTTCCAGTGAGGCGAAGTCTCTCGCGGAGAAGAGCAGAAAGTGTTTCACCTGGCTTTGACGAAATCGTATGCTGAACGCCATTTACTTTTAGAGAGATTTGATTTGTCATTACATTACCTCTTTCTAACCATGGAATTCTATGCAGGCATCAAGTTCATAAGAGCAAGAATTCCAAAGACCGTAATAATCAATCCTGAAATTCGATTGACCCACAATAATCCCTGCGTGTTAAATCTTTCTCGAAACAACCCCACGCCACCTGCCAAAAACAGCCACCATGCCGCAGAACCAAGAAAAACGCCAAACACCAGTATCAGGGCGGAGTCATACCCGCCACTCGTATTGGCCAATCCAAGCCCGGCAAAGATCGCCACAAAAGACAGGATCGTCATCGGGTTGGTCAGGGTCAGGACAAGCGTGGAAACATAGGAACCCAACAGTCCACGCTGCTTGAGGTCCGCTTCTTTTTCAGCAGGTCGGGAGAGCAGCGTCTTGATTCCAAGATATAACAGGAAGAGCCCGCCGAAGAGGCTGAGCCACATCTTTTGTCCGACAAGAAAACTGGAAATAAAGGTCAAGCCAAATCCTGCAACGCACCCATAAAACGCATCGGCAGTGGCGGCTCCAAGACCAGATACCAAACCGGCGGCACGTCCATCTGCAAGCGTACGGCGGATGCAGAGAACACCTATCGGACCAACAGGCGCGGCAATGGAAAAGCCGATCACAAGACCTCTAAAGAAAAGCGAATAGTCCATTGTTCGAGTATGGATGGAATTATGCTGCGCGCTGCCACGCAGTTTCAAGCACATCTTTGAAGAGACCGACGACGATGTGGCGTCGATAATCAGCACTGGCTCTGCGGGCGCTGGAACGGAATCCAACCTGCGCGAGTAATGCTTCTGTGGCCGCATTGAACGTATCTTCATTCAAAGGTTTTCCAAGCAGAACCTTCTCGGCTTCTGTACCGCTCCATGGGGTGGGTCCGCCAGGACCAACTGCGATCCTGATCTTGCTGAAGACATCCTCCACACGCTCAAGCCAGATGGCTAGATTGATAATGGGCAATGCCACGCCTTGTGGACGCATAATACGTCTGAAACAGGAAGCTTGCTGGCTCGTGGAAAGCGGTAGGTGAAAACCGACCAGCAGCTCTTCGCCATGTTTGAGGGATGACTTGCCGGGTCCGAGAAATAATTCTTTGAATGGGACACGATGTATTCCTGATGCACTCGCGACATCAGCAACTGCGCT
>Ga0073934_10012324_pt1 | contig 10104 bp, 7 predicted proteins | sample LarsenN4metaG_FD_76834 | JGI IMG/M metagenome (GOLD analysis project Ga0073934, IMG submission 76834) | Hot spring sediment bacterial and archeal communities from British Columbia, Canada, to study Microbial Dark Matter (Phase II) - Larsen... ... | reverse complement strand
AGGGACCCCAAAGCTGCGCTCGGTAATCGCGCCCATGTTGCCGCCCGAGTTGAGCAGCAGCGCCCAGCCTTTGTCCCAGCCGTAAGCCTGGAGAATCACCTCCACGGTAAGATGCGTCGTGCCGCTTCGAGAGGGCGCGCTGATGACCAGATGGCCGTGGTATCTCGGATTGGCGAGATCGGTCCACTCTTTCGGCGCCGGCAATTTGTGGGCTTTAACGTAATTTTTGTTCCACATCAGCCCGTAGCCGCTGACGGCAAAGCCGAAGTAATGGCCCTCGGGATCATGAACCGGAAATGTGCCGATCTTCGCGGGGATTTTCGACATGATTTCTTTGGGCGGGGCGTATTTTTCCAGCAGGCCGTCGTTTTTCAGGGTCTGGAACGCGTCCGGAGCGCTGACCCAGAAAATGTCGGCCTCCGGCTTGGCTTTGGTCTCGCGCAAATAGGTGACGCCGGCGTTGGTTTGCTTGCTGTTGATCACGACCTTGATGCCGGGATTTTTGGCTTCGAAAGCCTTCTTGTAGGTCTCGAAGAGCTCTTTGGGAAAGGACGTGACGATCACCACTTCTTTCGCGAGCGCCGGCGCCGAAAGCGCCGCAAACAATACGAGAACCAACCCGAGACCGGTCTTTTTCATAGGTGTTCTCCCGCTTCGTTAAGATCCAGCGAGCCAGACATTATCGGAGTGCGCGGAAACGTGTCAAGAAGCTACAGACCGTCATCGCCCGGCCGTGAGTTACAGCTCTTCAATGAGTCAGGATTGGCGGGTCGGAAATCGCGTAAATGTCGGTCGGAGGCAACCGGACAAATCAAGGAGGGCCCGAAGCGGAAATTTGCCCGAATGTTAGAGTCTGGCCGACGGCTTCAATGCAGTACGGGAATTTCTTTTCTTGGGATACGCCAGCGCGTCAACCCGAGGCCGGTGATGCGATTTAAGAGTTGGGCCAGCGGCGGCATCCAATTAATCTGTTTTGACTTCTTCGGCTTGCGACCCGCTCGCCTCGGCCGACAGGGAATTCTTGGACGGCTCCTCTGTAACCGGCCTCAATGTAACTTGAACGACTTCCGGCACAAGCCGGTAGGCGGCTCCGCTCGAGTAGTCGACCGCAAGGCCTATCAAGCCGCCTGCAATAATATTCCCCGCCACCATGTTACTGCCCACCCTTCTGATCTGAACCGTCTCGGGGTGATAACCGTCAAGAGAGATTTCGATTTGATGGGATTCGTTGCGCGCAAGGTCCAGAACCGCGGGGGTTCGAAAACTCTGCAAGCCATTGACGACGAGGTTCGCGCCTGTCGGTGTGGACGTGACGGTGATCTGTTGCGTGCTGCCTTGCGTCAAAGTCGCGCATCCCTGAGAAAACAGAACGATCAGGATTAGGGAAAGGAGGTGCCGGAGTTTCGTCTCTTGGGCCATCTTTTGCCTCCCCTCGTCTTTGTCGCGTTCAAGACGCCGCTGCTTACTTGGATGCCACTAGAGGTGGAATGTGGAATTTGTAGCTAAGCTTCCTGCCATCGGCGTCTCTCACAAGCTCCATCTCAACCGTAAGCGGTTCCAGGTTTTTCGCGTTGTCCGGTCGCTTGAAGTAAACGAAACCGACGGCGCTTTGCTTGGGCGCCAGTAACGCGTCTTGGTAAGAAGCCGCCTCAAAATAAGACTCGATCCGCCTGTTTACTCCATGTGTATGCACGGCCGAAGCGCCGATCGTGACCGGCCAAAGCAAGATTGCAAATGGCCCCGCCGCGATCGTCCAGCCCAACGCCTTACCGGCATATTCGCTTGTCGCGGCCTGCCTGGCGGCATCTCTGGGATCGAGCGCGACGAGAGGTTGACCGTCCAGATGGACTTTCATGTCGCTCTTCTTAGCGACGTATCTTTCCGTCCCGGTGTTTTGAACCCTGACCAGCAAAGAGAGCACCCCCTCCGAAGCCAAGTCAGCGTCAAACATCATTTCGGATTTGGCCCGGCTCCAGAATTCCTCGACGGCTACTTCCACGCCTTCTTGTACCGCTTTCGCGGTGGGGTGTCTGGGCTTGTGAAGCTCTTGTAGGCGCAAGCCCGGCTCGAAGCTGGCACAGCCGCTGATTAGCAATAGAATGGAAATTAGCTTCCGTATTGAAGGCATGTTCCACATTGCCAATCTCCTTGGCAGCTCAACAGGTCCTTGTGCAACTCACGATCTACTGCAACAGACCCATGCGAGCTACGTTTGCTACTGTCTCCTATAATGATCTACCCTCACGGCCAACGACCCGACGCATGGCTCCGGCAAGAAGACGCGCGGTCCCGGAGCGGCGGCAACATAGCAAGATGGCATAGGCCAGTGCAATAGTTGGCGTCTCTCCTTTTCCTCCCCAGCTTTGCCCTTTTTGCAATTGCGTAAAATGTGCTAATAGGGCGCTGTAAGATGGCCCACTTCCGAAATGCAAGAACCCTTTTCCGCCTCGCGGTAGTTTTGCTCTTCTTCGGCGGCTGCAGCGCATCGGGGCCGAGGTTTGCCGAGACTCACTTTGCAACTGAACCGGTTCCGCACGACAAGGCCCGGATCGTTTTTTATCGTGATTCCGACATAAACTTCCGAGCCGCCACCGTCGCAATCGATGGTACGATCGTCGGCGCGGTCGCGCAAAACGGGTTTGTTGTCGCCGAGGTACCGGCCGGCGAGCACAAGATCTCTGCCTGGGTACGGGGCTTTTTCCAAGAATTCGTTACCCACATGACACTCGAAGCGGGGAACACCTACTACATGCGCGTGTCACAGCGCATCGAGCGTTCTTTCTACCCCATGATTCCCATTGTGGGCACAGTGGGTCTGCTGGCCGATACTAAAGGGGAATTCCAAATCGAGTTGATGCCCGAGTCGACCGCCTTGCAGCAATTAAGAGACCTGCAGCTCTCAGAATAATGTGTCCGGAACCCGGCCAACTACAGTTACCCGGAAAATCGGATTGGGGCATACCACGGAAGATTAGCCCCCGAGAGCGAGTGATTTGGGACCGGGGACTGACGGCGAAGGCGACCGCAAACACGGGTCGCGGAGAGCCGGATCAACGCCGGCAACCGATTTGACCGGGACACATCTATTGTGCGTTCAAATGACAATTACAGGGAGTCGGCTAGGAAGCAGATATCGTTAACCGAAGCGCGCCCCAAGCTCAGCACCCTGATCGCGGAAGTCGACAAGGGCAAGGGACCTCGCGATTGCCCAAAACGCACGCTCCGAGCACTCTCGTTCTTGAGTCTCTCATACGCAGAACTCCGTTTCTTAGAACAAGTTGCAACGGACTGCGACCATACCAACTGAACTCTGTTTTGCAATCAAACTCGCCAAGGATTGCGATTTTGTTGATCCCGATGCTTGAGTGCTTTTCCTGATTGGGCCAAAGGGGTTGTTTGATTCGAGGGGCGCGAACGACATTCGAGGTGATGTCCGGGTACCCGTTTGAGGCGGTATCGACGTACAAGTTGTGTTGCTGGCGAGCAACCGCGCTAGCCTCTTGATGACCTCCAAATCCGGCCGAATGTGCCATCACAAAATTCGTTTTCGGAAAGTTGCGGGCAAGGTCGGCAATGAGGGACGGCGAGCAATTCCACCACTCGCCGGTGCCGGTGACGTCCTAAAGCCGTTCGAGCGGCTTACAGGCAAGGAAAGAGAAGCCAAACTCATTGAGGCGGCTAAACGAGAAGGCGTTGTGGTTTACTACGGCACGATTGCCATTGACCAGGCCACGGAGTTACTTGACGCGTTTAAGAAACGCTACCCGTTCGTGAAAACCGAGTATTACCGCAGCGGGAATATTAATGTCTACAACAAGATTAAGACCGAAGCCCAGGCAGGTAAGAATGTGGTGGACGTGGTGGATCTCAGAGCGGGCGAGGCCTACGCGCTGATAAAGGACGGGCTCGTTGATCCAGGATCTGTGCCTGCAAAGTGTGACCCTTCTCAGCCAGTTTTTTGAAGTAGCCCATCCCTTTTTCTCTACCTTTTCATTCCGCCGTCTCTGGAAAGAACCCAATCGAGAGTACTCGATCAGGGTTCCCATCATGTCAGCGTCCTCAACGTCGAGCGACATTCGCCCCTTCCACTTCGGGTCTAGGAGATCATCATAGGTCCGCGGTGCCGCGTCCTTGCTAACGAAATTTGTGTTGTATCCGAGCGCCATGGGCGAATGAAAGGGCGCAGTCCAGTAGCCGCTTTCGTCCATGAATTCTGTCGAACCGGAAAAAATCGGGCCGAAATTTTCGGAATATTCAAAACTGTATTGCGGCATATTCAAGTTCTGTTAAGCGTTATGCGACATGGGAAGTGTAACGCAGTTGGTGTCAAGTTGGGCTTGGCAGAGAGAGCGGTCGCTCGGGCCGTTCCGTCGAGCCCGCGCCAGCTTGCTTGGTTCCCCCAGACTTCAGTCTACCTCCACCTGGCCGGTCACGCGGGTGCGCAACAGGGACCACGAGAGACCGATGCCCAGTATGATGCCGACGATGATCAGTGAAATCCAGGAGACGACAGACGGACGATCAGGATCGAGAATGCCGTAGTCCACGAGCACCCATACGAGAGTGCCGAGCACGAGGGCGCTGAGGACGAGCCCGATGGCGCCGAGCGATGTCAACGCCGCGCGCATGCATATGACCCATCCGACCAACAGAAGCGCTCCCGAAAACGCCTTCAGCGCGGTAAGGCTGGCGAAGTCGCGCATGGCCCAATGATAGAAGGAATGACCGGTCGGATTGTAACTCAGCAAAACCAGGGCGAGCGCCGCAAACAAGCGCGCCAACACGCCCAGCCAGGAGATTCGCGCATTCATGGGCGGGCTCCCTCTCTGCGAGAGCTCAGATCAGACTCTTTTGGTTTCAACTAGAGACGCTCGCGAGCCGAGCCTTATTATTTTAGGCGCATCATACGTTGAACTAGATGCACGGCGCAATGTTTTTTCCCGCCGAGTCCCCAGGCGCCGAAAACGCCACCTTTCGTTGTAGGGACCTCTGGTTAATGCTGCCGATTTAAGACAATATTGGCTGAGGCTCGACTTTTCATCCCCAAGAGACGCACACGATGGAACAAGCCGTCGACAACCGTGCCGGCGCGCGATTCGCTTTCGACAACACGTTTGCGCGCGAGCTCGAGGGGTTCTACGTGCCCTGGAAGGCGGCGCAAGTGGCGCAGCCCAAGCTGGTCGCGTTCAACCGTGAGCTGGCTGAAGAGCTGGGGCTGGATGCCGCCGCTCTCGATTCCGACTACGGCGCTCGGATCTTTGCGGGCAATGAAATCCCCGAGGGAGCGCTGCCGCTGGCGCAAGTCTACGCCGGCCATCAGTTCGGCGGCTTCGTGCCCCAACTCGGCGACGGGCGGGCGCTGCTCCTGGGCGAGGTGGTCGACCGCAACGGACGCCGGCGCGACATTCAGCTCAAGGGCTCGGGTCGTACTCCCTTTTCGCGTGCCGCCGACGGCCGCGCGGCACTCGGTCCCGTGTTGCGCGAATACCTGATCGGCGAGGCGATGCACGCGCTCGGTATCCCGACCACGCGCGCGCTTGCCGCGGTCATCACAGGCGAGCCCGTCTTTCGCGAGCGGGCGCTCCCCGGCGCGGTTCTGACGCGCGTTGCGGCCAGCCACATCCGGGTCGGCACCTTCCAGTTTTTTGCCGCCCGCGGCGAGCAGGCAAAGGTCCGTCGCTTGGCCGACTACGTCATCGATCGCCACTACCCGGAGCTGAAGGGCCGCGCCAACCCTTATCGGGCATTGCTCGAGTGCGTGTGCGAGAGACAGGCCGAGCTCATAGCCCGTTGGATGCATGTGGGTTTCATCCACGGCGTGATGAACACGGACAATATGGCGATCTCGGGCGAGACCATCGACTACGGCCCATGCGCCTTCATGGACCGCTACGATCCGGCAACCGTCTTCAGCTCGATCGACGCTCGCGGCCGCTATGCCTACGCCAACCAGCCGAGAATCGCGCAGTGGAATCTGGCGCGGCTCGCCGAAACCCTTCTACCGCTGATCGACGCCGACGAAAACCGCGCCGTGGGGCGCGCCCTCGAAATCGTCAACACCTTTCCGGCGCGATACGAACAGCACTGGCTGAAAGGGATGCGCGCCAAGCTCGGACTGCTCAGCGAGGAGGAAGCCGATCTCAACCTCGCTACCGGGTTTCTCACCACGATGGCAGGTAACAAAGTCGATTACACGTCGGCTTTCCGTCATCTCGCCGATGCAGCCCTGGGGCGGGAGGAAAATATTCGAGCGTTGTTCGCCGATCCGGCGCCCTACGATCGCTGGAGCGAACACTGGCGCGCGCGGCTTTCGCGCGAGGCGGTGGCATCCCCGGTTCGCGCGCAGGCGATGCGACGTGCTAATCCGGCGTTTATTCCGCGCAACCATCGCGTCGAGGAAGCGTTGAGCGCCGCGGTGGATGGCGGCGATTACGCGCCATTCAAGGCGCTCCTGCAGGTCTTGTCGCGTCCTTTCGATGATCAGCCGGAGTTTGCCGCGTTGGCCGAACCCGCCCCGGAGGGACAGGGGTGCTATCAAACCTTCTGCGGCACGTAACGACTACCCAGCGGGCGAAGACGCGCTCAAACCGTTCAAGCCGTTTCAAGCTGTTGGATGCGCTCCGACCCCCCTTGAACCTGAACCGCTGCCTGGGTTATTTCAGGTAGGGCGGAACTTATTCGCCAGATTAACCGGAACACGAAGTGCGCCCTCGTGTCCTTCGCGCTCGCCTTCGAAAATTGGAAGGCAGGCGGGGTTCATCGATGCCGAGCGTTCCTATAAAAGTAGAACATCACCCGCAGGTCATGCTGAGCGCGAGCGACGCATCTGCTTTTACGGCAGCGTGTAAGAAAGCAGATTCTTCGGCGTCCCTCAGAATGACATTCCGGCGCAACAGAGAGCGAGACCGAAGAAACACGCAGGGAGCCGCCATTTTCATGCCCTGTGGGCGACCGTAGGCTCATGAATCGCGTGAACAAAATGTCATGGACGTGAAACGTTTACCCGCACGCCATTTGCAATAATCGTCAGCACGACGGCCAGTCAGTAGAAAGGAGCCAAACGATGGGTATTATTGAGCGAACCTATGGACGAGAGACCCGCGCCGCTATCGATGAACTTTTGATCTCTGCGGACTCGCACGTGATTGAGCCGGCGGGTCTGTGGCAAAAACAACTTCCCAAAGCGTTTCAGGACCGCGCCCCCAATTACGGCGGGCAAAGGCCCAACGACGTGCCCGGCGGCGCGCAAGACAAGAACAAGCGCGTCTCGGAGATGGCCGCGGACGCCGTCAGCGCCGAAGTGCTCTATCCAACCCATGGCCTGAAGTGCCTGAGCCTCGACGATCACGAATTGGAGGCTGCCTGCTGCCGAGTCTACAACGACTGGCTCATCGACTACTGCAGCGCCGCCCCCGACCGTCTCATCGGCATCGCCATGCTCTCCATGTACGACATCGACAGCGCCGTGAAGGAGCTGGAGCGCTGCCGCAAAGCCGGCATGCGCGGCTCGGTGATCTGGCAGGTGCCGCCGGCAGAGCTGCCGTTTTCCTCATCGCACTACGACAAGTTCTGGGCCGCTTCTCAGGATCTCGACATGCCCGTCAACTTGCATATCTTGAGCGGGCACGGCTACAGCCGAACCCGTTCCTTCGGTCTCGGGGATACCGCAACCGGCATGACCGCGGAGCACAACAGCGTCAACATGAAGCTATTCCAATCGGTCGATAGCCTCTATGACTTGATCTATTCCGGCGTGTTGGAGCGCTTTCCCAAACTAAAGATCGTCCTGGTGGAAAACGAGCTCGGCTGGATTCCGTTCGTGTTGGAGCAGTGGGACTATTACTTCAAACGCCACGGCGCCAAGCGCGAAGGGCTAATGATCAAAAAGCTTCCGAGCGAATACTTCCACAACCAGATCTACACTACTTTCTTCAATGACGCCGTGGGCGGTCATATCCTGTCCTGGTGGGGCGCCGACAATTGCATGTGGTCCAACGACTTCCCGCACGGCAACACCACGTGGCCCAATTCGCGCCAGGTCGTCGCCCGCGACTTGGGCGAGCTTCCCGGGGGCGTGCGCGCCAAGCTGGTGCGCGAAAACGCCGCCCGGCTTTATAATATTCCGATTCCAAGTCCGATCCAGCAAGCAGCGGCCACGCTACACTGAAGCGCGGTGCTCGGAATATCTCTCGCAAGGCGCAGGGGCCGCAAAGATGCAGGGGCGGGTCTGAAACCCGCCCCCCTACAATGAACTCGTGTTCTTCAACTTGGTTCTTTTGGGTAAGCCTCGTCGTGAGATCGAATTGTCTCGTTCGGATCGAACGGAGCGAAGCGGTCGAGCGATTTGAACGGCTTGAACAGCTTGAACGCCTTCACTAATCCCTATGGATGACGTTGGCCATGCCTCGCACACGGTGCGTGGTTACTGCGCGCTTTGCACTGCGCACTGCGCCGCGATCGCAACCGTAACCGATGGGAAAGTGGTGCGGCTCGAGGCCGACCCCGATCACCCCAACGGCGGCGTTTTTTGCATCAAGGGCAAGGCCGCCCCGGAGCTGGTTTATCATCCCGACCGGCTCAATTTTCCATTGAAGCGCACGCGCCCCAAAGGCGATTCCGATGCCGGATGGAAAAGGGTCGGCTGGGACGAAGCGTTGGATGACATCGCGGCGCGCTTGAAGTCCATCCGCGATTCTTACGGTCCCAGAGCCGTGGCGCTTGCGAAAGGGACGAGCGGCGGAACTTCGGTTTCCGACGCGGAGCGCTGGCTGGCGCGCTTTCTCAATCGCCTCGGCAGCCCCAATTGGGTGTCGACCACGCACGTCTGTAACTGGCACAAGGATACCGGTCTCACTTACACGTTCGGCGTAGAGATCCCCACGCCCGACCTGGCACGCAGCAAAGCCTTTCTTCTGTGGGGCCACAACCCAAGCTCCACTTCATTGATTCTCGCGCACGACATCGTTGCAGCGCGAAAACGCGGCATGAAGATCATCGCGGTGGATCCGCGCCGCGTGGGCATCGCGGGGCAAGCCGACGTGCTGCTGCAAGTGCGGCCCGGCGCCGACGGCGCCCTTGCCCTGGCGCTGATTGACGTCGTGATCACGGAGAACCTTTACGACGAAGCGTTCGTCCGCCAGTGGACGAACGCTCCTCTCCTGGTGCGCGCGGATAACGGAAAGGCTCTAACGGAATCGGATCTGAGTCAGAACGGGTCGCCGCAAAGATTCGTTGCCTGGGACGAGAGCGCCGGGGCTGCGGTCGCCTACGACCCCGCCGCCGGCGATTTCGAAAGACAACCGGTCCGGCCGGCTATTTGGGGCGAGTACCGATTGAAAGCCGAGGACGGAAGTGAGATTCCATGCCGGCCGGTATTTGCCGAGCTTGCCGGCCTCGCCGCCCGCTACAGTCCGGAAACGTCCGCCGCGATCACCCACGTGCCGGCGGGCACGGTCAGACAAGCCGCCCGCCTGCTTGCGGAGAATCGCCCGGTCAGCATGTACATGTACAACGGCGTAGGGCAGCACACCAACGCCACGCAAGCCAACCGCGCCATCGCCGTGCTCTACGCCCTCCTCGGCGATTTCGATCAGCCCGGCGGAAACGTGGTGTTCCCCAAGGCCCCGTTGAACGCGGTTTCAGGCAAAGAGTTCTTGCCCGGGAAAGTCGCGGAGCAAAGGATCGGGCGCGAGCGAAAACCGCTCGGTCCGCCGGCGAAACCGGGGAACTGCGCAGCTTACGACATCTTCACCGCGGTTCTCGAGCAGCGGCCGTATCCGGTCAAGGCGCTTTTGAATTTCGGCTCCAATACCGTGATGTCCACCGGCGATTCGGAGCGCGCCCGCACCGCGTTTCGCGCGCTGGACTTCGCCGTGGCCGCGGAGTTGTTCATGACTCCGACGGCTGAGCTGTGCGATTACGTGCTGCCGGCCGCAAGCTTTCTCGAGATGGGAAACTTGACCAGCGATTTCAAGCACCGCCCGCGCGGCAAACTCCACGTGCAGTATCGCCCTCCGGTGGTTGCGCCGCTGGGGGAGCGGCGCTCCGACACCTGGATCATTTTCGAATTGGCCGGGCGTTTGGGCTTCGGCCGCGACTTCTGGT
>Ga0073934_10012323_pt1 | contig 10105 bp, 7 predicted proteins | sample LarsenN4metaG_FD_76834 | JGI IMG/M metagenome (GOLD analysis project Ga0073934, IMG submission 76834) | Hot spring sediment bacterial and archeal communities from British Columbia, Canada, to study Microbial Dark Matter (Phase II) - Larsen... ... | reverse complement strand
TGCCGGCCGTCGTGCAAAAAATCCGCAACGGGACCGATCTGAAGACAATCGTGGCCGCGGCCGCGCTGGCCAACGCCCGCACGTTCGGCGGCGAGGATTACGTCGGCTTCCACACGTTGATGGCGCTGGTCCCCGCATACCACATGGCCACGGAAGAAACCGACGAACATCGCAAGGCATTGCCGGTGCTCAAGGTGCTGTATCGCAACGCCAATCGCTTGAAGGAATTCGGCGGTCAGAAGAACGAAGTATTGAAACCGGTCGAAGCGATGCCGGTTTCCAGTGCTCATTCCGCCGGCGAGCACCTTCGCGATGCGGTGCGAAAGATGGACCTGAAGTCGGCCGAGGGGATGTTTGCCGGGATGTGCGGATCGCCGAGCGAAGGCCTGGATCGCCTGATGGTCATGGTCGATGACGCCACTGAGGTGCACCGGGTGGTGCTGGTCTCCCGAGCCTGGGACCTGATCGGTTTCGTCGGCGCCGAGCGGGCCCACACGATGCTGCGGCAATCGGTGCATTACTGCGTGAAGGGCGAAAAATACTCGTCGAAGTACCATGCACAAGTCCGCGAACTGCTGCCGAAGTTGCTCGACGAACGCAAGTTGCTGAGCCGCAAGCTCGGTTCGCGGCAGGCGGATGACGCCTGGGTGGCGAAGATGGCGGAGACGATTTTTTCTTCGACCGCAGCCCAGGCGGCCGAGGCGGTCGCGGCGGCGCTCGCCGAAGGGATGACCTGCGACGCGATTGCGGAAGCGATCAGCCTGGCGGCCAACCAGCTGGTGCTGCGCGACGCCGGCAGGCCTGCCAATCAGACCGCCCCCAACAAACCCGTCGGCAGCATTCACGGCGATTCGATCGGCGTGCATGCCTGCGACTCCGCCAATGCCTGGCGAAACATCTCCCGTGCCGGCAATCAACGAACGCAAGTGTCGAGCTTGATCCTCGCGGCATTCCAGGTCGCGCGCGACCGGGTCGAACGCGGCGGCGACTTCCTGAAGTGGACGCCCTATCCCCGGCCCGAGCACCTCGACAAAGTCCGCGATGTCAGTGCCGACCAGTTGCTGCCGGAACTCGAAACCGCCATCAAGGCGAACGACCAGCCGCGATCGGCAGCATTGGCGCACCGCTACTGTGAAACCGCCAAGGACGTCAAACCGCTCGTGGCGCTGCTGCGCGGCTTTGCGACCAGCGAGGACGGCGCATTGCATGCCGAGAAGTACTACCGCACGACCACCGAGGAATACGCGGCGAGCCGGCCGGCCTTCCGCAATCGCCAACTCGTCGCCCTGGCTCGCGTCACCGCCAGTTCCTTCGGTCAACCGGCGCCCGGCTATGCGGACGCCTGCGGATTGCTGAAGGGGTAATGGTCCGCGAAAAAACGACCTTCGGGCTGCGTACGTCGAATAGCCCGCGATTTCAGGCGCGGTTTGATGCCGGTCGAAATCGCGGGCAAACTATTTGCACTGGCTAACTCCAATGCCCATTCCGTTGCATTGCCCCTGCGGCAAGCGCTTGCGCGCCCCCGAGAAATTAGTCGGCCGAAAAGTCAAATGCCCGGGATGCCAGCAACTGCTGCTCGTTCCCGATGATCAAGATGAAGCACTCGATGAAATTGCAGTGACGGAAACCGGCGAACCGGTCAGTGAAGCATTCTTGCGAAAACTGAAGGTGCAATGGTCGGTGGCCGTCGTCGGCCTCGTTGCCATGTTCCTGATGATTTTCACGAATCTGGCCAACCGCGGGAATCTCTTCGACCGCATCTTGCGGCTATTTGGCATTGCCGATTATGTGTTGTTTATCATTTCCGTGTCGTTGATCGTTGTTGTGGCGATCGTTACGCTGGTGAACTGGCGTTGCCCGATGTGCAAAAAATACTTGGGCCGCTCGATTTTCATCGATGCGTGTCCGAAGTGCCAGGTTTCGCTGAAAATGCATTGAGCGAGATGAATCGGGAAGCAGCGACTCCTCGTGGGCGAGGCCGGAGCCCAAGCAAGCGCGCTCATGCCGATCGTCGAAGGAATGCAAGTCGATACGTGGTCAACTGGCTATTCAGGTCGGTTTGCTTCCGTTCGTACCGCAGCCCATAGTTCGAGGTACTTTTCTCTTACGTGAGGGTTTAGCCGCTCTGCAAACGACTCGGGAAGGTTTTTGGCAACGATCAGGCGTTGCACATCGGCCAGGTCGATCAATCGTCCCGGATTGGTCATGCCGGAAGCCAGCTTCAATTCGATAAGATGCACCAGCTCGACACACGCGATGCCATCGATTTCCACGGCGACGGAGGCCGGATCGGGAAATGCAACCGGTTTTGGCTTACCGTCGCCGGGATAGTCGCCCGCGACGATGAACTCGATCCGCACTCCGGTGTCGGCATCTCGTAAATCCTTGCTTCCTCCGCGGCCTTCTAGCTTAGTATGGATTCGCAGCAGACTCTCGCGAGTCACCAGAATATCGATATCTTCGGTGAATCGACGGTATCCGTGCATGAACAACGCCATTCCGCCGGCGAGCGCATACGGCACCTGGAGCGTTTGCAAATTACGCACGATGCGTTCCAGGCTCTTATGGACCGCGCTTTCTTTCTCCAAGTGCCTGCCTCCTTCGCGCAATGCCCAATGGCGATCGGCATCGAGTTGCGCTTCATAAGTCAGCACCGGCATGGCTTGCTCCTCACTTATGCCAGTATCCCGCGGATCACTTCGCCGTGATCCAGGTCGAGGCGTTTGCGGCCGGGGACTTCGAGCTTGCGCGAATCCAGGCCGAGGAGGTGCAGCACGGTCGCGTGGATGTCGGTGACGTAGTGCCGATCCTCGACGGCGTGAAAGCCGATTTCGTCGGTGGCGCCATGCACGACGCCGCCCTTGACACCGCCGCCGGCCAGCCAGGCGCAGAAACCTTGCGGGTGGTGGTCGCGGCCGTCGCCCTGGGCGCCGGGGCTGCGGCCGAACTCGGTGCCCCAAACGACAATCGTCTCATCGAGAAGGCCGCGTTGTTTCAGATCGCGCAAAAGGCCGGCGATCGGCAGATCGATTTGTGCCGAGAGCGACGCGTGATTGTTTTTGATGCCGCCGTGGGCGTCCCAGGCCCCTCCTCCCCCGCCGCCGTGGAAAATCTGCACGAAACGCACGCCGCGTTCGACTAACCGGCGTGCCGTTAGACACAGTTTGCCGAAGGGCGCGGTCGTGTTCTGATCGAGTCCGTAGAGCTTTTGCGTGCGGGCGGGCTCTTTCTCGAGTTGCAAGGTCTCCGGCACGGCGGTCTGCATGCCGAACGCGAGTTCGTACGACTTGATTCGCGCCTGAAGCGCCGGGTCGTCCGGGTAGTCGATTCCGGAGAGGCGATTGAGCCGGCCCAGAAGCCCAAACTGCGCTTGCTGCTCTTTCGGCGTGACACCCGATCCAGCCGGCGAGACGAAGGGCAACGGATCCTTGCCATCCACGTTGAGGCGCACGCCGGCATATTGCGGCCCGAGGTAGCCGGCGCCGTGCGTCCATTCGCCGCCGCAGCAATCGCCGGTCGGAGTGCCGAGGACGACATATTCGGGCAGGTTTTGATTCAACATGCCAAGACCGTAACAGGCCCAGGAGCCGACGGTCGGGTGAGCGCCTTCGCGAACATGCCGGCCGGTGTGAAACTGAAGTTGAGCGCCGTGATCGTTATCGGTGGTCCACAAAGAACGGACGACGGCGATGTCGTCGGCGCACTCGCCGATGTTTTTGAACCAGTCGCCGACCAGCAGGCCGCTTTTGCCGTAGCGACGGAAGCCGGTGTTGAGGCCCATCAGCGTCTTGCGGTTGCCGTGCGACGGATTGGCCGAAACGACATTCAACTTTTTCGGATCGAGCGCATCCTTGTACGGTGTCTGATCGATGGTCTTGCCCGCATACTTGTTAAGTTCCGGCTTGATGTCGAAACTCTCGACATGACTGACCCCGCCGCACAGGAAAATCCAGATCACGGACCTGGCCTTCGGCCGAAAATGCGGCGACTCATCTGCACGTGCAGATCGGTCCTTGAACAGCATCGCGGACAACGCCAGTCCGGTGAATCCCATGCCGGTGTCGGCCAGGAACGAGCGACGCGTAACGCCGCGGCATGAAGTTCGATGCCCCCTCATGACTCTCACCTACCTCACCGTCACGAATTCGTGATGGTTGAATAATACCTGAATCAGGTTCTCGCGTGCCCGAAGGGCCGGATCGCTCGACGGAGTTTTTCCGGTCGGATCGTCGGCCTTTATTGATTGCGTCTTCGCATGTTCCGCCGCCTGCTGCGTCAAAAAAGCCAGGCATTCCGCGGTTTCGGTCGATGTCGGTTGTCGCGACAGCACGCGCTCGAAAGCGGCAGTTACGAAACGCGCCGGGTCGGCGCCGCACGTGCGAGCGAGATCGCGAGCCGTCAAGCGGGCCATGCGAATGCTCAGTTCGCTATTGGCCAGGGCCAGCGCCTGCTGGGGAATGACACTCTCTTTGCGTTGATAACATTCGGTTACCGAAGCCGCGTCGAAGAGCTTCAAAAACTCCATCTGCTTTTCGGCCGCATGGCGGAAGTACAGGCTTCGCCGAAATACGGCAAGGCCGCGCTGATGGTCGATATCCGGCCCGGACATCGTCGTGTCCAATTGCCCGGCAACGTGCAGCACATTATCTCGCACCAGTTCCGCCTCAAGCCGGCGCGGCATGACTCGCCAGTACCAGGTGTTGTCCGGGTCGATCGATTGCGGATTGTGGATGGCGGACTGCGAATTGGCATTCCAATCTCCAATCGAACTACTCTGGCGATACGTCGCGCTCAAAACGATGATTCGGTGCAGGTGCTTCATGCTCCAGGCGGGGGCGCCGTTGCCGGGCTGCATGAACTCGGCCGCAAGCCAGTCGAGAAGAGCGGCGTGCGTCGGCAGTCGGCCATTTCGGCCGAAGTCGAACACACTCGGCGCCAGTGCCTGGCCGAAATGCCGCAGCCAGATGTGGTTGACCGCGACCCGGGCCGATAGCGGATTGTCCACGGAGGCCAACCACTTCGCGAACGCGAGCCGCCGGCCGGTGCTGGTCGTCGGGTATGTCTTGGAGACGCGCGGAGCGTACGCCGTCGTGACAGTTTTTTTTTGTTCCGCCTCGACTTGCGTGAGCGACTTGCGCGCGGCTTCGAGCTTCTTGTCGGCGGCAGCGATCTGCGCCTTCGGTGCTCGGCGTCGCTCGAGTTCGGCCAACATTACATTTCGCTTCGCCTCCAGCACATTCGCCTGCCGTTGCATCGTGACGGTTTTTTCGGCGGCTTCCCGCCAGCGCGGGCTCTTTGCATCGCCGGCTTCTTCCAACGCTTCCACTTGCAGCACGGCGCCCAGCGCAGCCTGCTTTGCCTCGGCAACGGATAACTCCGCCTCTGCCATTCGTACTTCTTCCAACGCCGCATTTCGTGCCGCAAGCTGAGTGATGTTGGCCAGACTGTGCAAGTGGGCGATCGGCATCGACCGGCCCGCCAATTGCTGTTGCGCGCGGCGCAGGTTTTCTTTGGCTGTATCGACTGCTTGTTTACTCGCGGCAAGGGCCTCACGCTTGACGAACTCGCGCTTGTCCGGTGCAAAAGCGTCTCGCGGCAGCGGGACCGGCGACAACGCAATTCGCCCGCCCAGGATGGAGGGAACGCCGGGTTGCAACGGTGTTTTGTCCGGAGTGCGATCGTCGCCGCGAATCAAGAGATACGTCGGCGACGCCAGGTCCGCATCGTAAACGCGCGGCAAACCGTCTTTCTTGATGTCGGGTTCGCCGGGAACACGATCGACTCGCACCTGGTGCGGCGTGAATATCGCCCGGACTTGGTAATACTCCTGCTGCGAAATCGGATCGTACATGTGGTCATGGCAGCGGGCGCAACCGATCGTCAGACCCTGAAATGCAAGGAATGTGTGATCGACCGTATCCTGCAGCCATTTTTCCCGGCTCAGCATTTTGTAATTGCGGGCCAGGTACCCGGTCGCCCGCAATATGGACTCATCCGCCGGCGACAATTCGTCAGCCGCCAGCATCTCGAGGATCATGCGGTCGTAACCCTTGTCGGCGTTGAGCGATTCGACGATCCAATCGCGCCAACGCCAGATGTGCGGCTGCGAATCGCGAATCTGGCCGCCGTCCGTCCAACCCGCCCAGTCGGAATAACGCCAGACATCCATCCAGTGCCGGCCCCAGCGCTCGCCGTAGCGCGGACTGGAGAGCAGTTTCTCGACCACGCGGTCGTAGGCGCCGGGCGACTCGTCACTCAAGAATGCGTGAAGTTCCTCGGTCGTCGGCGTCAAACCGATCAGGTCCAAATAAACGCGGCGCAAAAGCGTCGCCCGGCCGGCTTCGGGTCGCGGCTTCAGGCCATGCCGTTCCCGCTCGCTCGCGATGAAACGGTCAATGGGGTTCCGGCACCAGGTCGGATCCTGGACCGCTGGAATTTCCGGACGCCGAACCGGTTCGAACGGCCGCCACACATACTGGGACGTTTTTCGCCGGTAATCCGCCAGGATCCTTCGCGCATTCGCTAACTCGACATCCGTCGGTCGGTCGGACGCATTGCCGGGCGCGCGGCCGGACAGGATTTCCAAGACATTGGGGATGCCGTCGCCGTCGCTGTCCTCGTCGGCGATCGCTTCCCAGCGGCGAAGGATGTCGGTATTCTTTCCGGCAGCCTTCCACTCGCTGCCCAGCGCCTTGAGCCGTTTGCCGAAAGCATTATGCGGCTTCTCGTCGCCCGAAGTTTTTTCCGACAGATGACACAACGTGCATGCGTTGAGCTTTTCGGGTAGAAACTGTCCAAAGTGCTGGACGATCGCTTGCTTGTGCGGCGGCCTCGCGGTTACATCGGCGGCGACCAGCAGGAGGAATGCCAACGCGACTCGACGCATGGCGAGCTCCGAATGTTTAGTGCTTACAACCTACAGCTTACAGCAACGGCACGCGGGGGTGGGAAAGCATTTCTTCGCGGAGTTTCAGGAAATACGCCGTTAAGTCGTCAGCCGTCTTGAAATCGCCGCTCGAGCACGAATCCTTGGCACAGCCGCCTTCGCCGCAGCCGCCCTCGCCGCACGACCCACAGCCGCCGCCGCCGCAGGACGAACAACCGTGATCATCCGACTTCGCACGACTCAGATCGACAATGCGAACCCGCGTCGCGTGGCCAAGACTGAGTTTCTCCACGAGCGGCGTAACGGTTGCGTCGCCCCAGCATAGCACCTGCACGAACGCCTCGCTGCCGTCGAGAAGCAGCTCGGCGTCCAACGCCAGCATGGGCAGCCCGAGGATTTCGACTTCGCGTTGAAAGTCGCCGAGCAGGGCCGCGCTGCGTTGCCGTAGAGCTTCGGCGACTGCGACGTCTTCAGCGGTCGCACGACGAATTAGCTGGCCTGTGGACAGGTTGGTGGTGTCGCATGCGGCGTCCGCGGGACCGAGTACGTCGCCCAGTTCCAAGCCGCGAGCACTCTGCAAAACGACGCGGTCCAACCGCTGCGGCCGCCAAGCGCCGAGCGCCGTGCAGCGCGAAAGGGCGGCGGCTCGACCATGGCTGACCAGAAATTCGGAGCCTTCGTTCACGGCGCACTCGAGTCGGTGAACCCCAGAAAATCACGCATATGCCGATCGTACTCATTTTGACCGGCTTCGGTGCTGAGGTCGAGACGAAGTTCGTTGATGACCTTGATGCTGAAATTGCGGAACCAGTAGTCCCAACAATCGGCACAGACGTTGTCCTGGATGCGCTGGCCCAGTTCGTCGGCCATGGGCGGCGCCGCGAGTTTGCGAGCGCGATTTCCCATCGGGCACCCGGGCCGCTGGCAAGCGAAGCCGTCGCCGGTCGCCGGACTGCCGGCGGGGGCGGCCGATTCCGGAATCGATTCGCCCAGCTCCTGCAGCAGCCGGCTCATCTCGTCGCGGGGCATCTTGTCGCCGCGAGTGTCGGCGATCTGCCAGCCCTCTTTCAGCACGCGGATGGCGTCGTCCTTTTTCCCCTGCTTGATGCGGCATTGCGCCAGCAGGGAGTAGACCTTCGAAAAATGCGGGCTGATCACCAGCGTGCGAGCGAACGATTTCGCCGCCTCTTCGTACTGGTTGTCTTCCATCAGCAATTGGCCGAGCCGAAAGTGCCCAAGTTCGTTCTCGGGATCGTCGCTCGCCATCTTGCGAAACTGTGCAATGCGTTCTTGTAGTTGGCTCATATCGTTGATGCAGTTGAAGTATTTGTGTCACGCAGCAGCGATATTCTATGGAACGGTGGGCGACGACCAATTTCTGCCTGCATTTCGTAAGCCGGTTGCGAACAACGAAGTCGAAACGTAAACAACGATCATCCAGTTCGTACAATTCAAGAACGGACGTTTGTATTTCACCAATCCCCGGAGGGTCGCAGCGATGAAGGGCCAGCAGCAAGTTCTCGATGCGTTGAACCGGGCCTTGACGATCGAACTAACCGCGATCAATCAGTACTTTTGCCAGGCGAAAATGTGCAAAAACTGGGGACTGACATCGCTTGCCAAAAAGCACTACGAAGAATCGATCGGCGAGATGAAACATGCCGAGAAAATCATCGACCGCATCCTGTTTCTCGAAGGAGTGCCCGAAATCGCTCGTTACGACGTGATTCGCGTCGGCACTACCGTCAAGGAACAGCTCGAAAACGATCTCGCCCTCGAAATGAGCGGCGTCAAGCATTACAACCACGCGATCGAACTGTGCCGGCAACTGGGCGACAACGGCACGCGCGAACTTCTCGAACCGATCCTTACCGAATCCGAAGAACATGTGGACTGGCTGGAAACCCAGCTGGGACTTATCGATATGGTCGGCCTGCAGAATTACCTGTCCGAGCAGATGGGCAAAGCGAACGAAGAAGCGGGCGCGTAGGTTTCGAGGCACTGCTTCAGGCGGCGATGGCAGCACGTGCAGCCATCGCCAGCGCCCGTGCAGCGCCGGATTTCGTCCAGCGTCGTCAAACCTAATGTCAAAATCGCGTCCGCGACCTCGCCTTCGGTCACCTGCAGACAGTGACATACGATTTGGCCAGATACGGGAAAGTGTTCCGTCGTTGGTGGGCAGCAGTGCGTCATCACCATCATGAGCCCTAAGTCGCTATGCCTTCATACCTTTACGATATCGAACTGGATCAGTGCCAATTCGTCCGACCCATTCCATGCTATTGCTATTGAGATGCAGTGTCAATAAGAATGGTTCCAATTTTTCGGTCTTTTCCAATCTGGACGGGCAAATTGCTTTGGAATCCCGGCGCCGGCGAGACGGTCTGCTGCAGCAACTGGCAATTGACATCGAAGCAAAGTGGTTTCAACGATACCGGTCGGCTCGCCATATCTTGGTCGTGCCATCTTCCGTGACGGACACCAGCGACAGGCCATTGGCCGCGAAGGCAATGCGGGCGACGTGATTCGTATGACCGGCCAGGGTGGCCCGTTCGCGTCCGGTGACCGCGTCCCAGAGTTTCAGCGTGCGATCGAGGCAGCCGCTGGCCAAAGTTTGTCCGTCCGGCGAAAACGCCAACGACGAAATGGAATCGGTGTGTTCGGACATCTCGGCGATCGGTCGTTGCTCTTCACCGTCGATCGGCGGGTAAAGCGACCAAAGATAAATCGCGCCGTCCACGCCGCCGCTGGCAAGGGTCCGGGCATCGGGCGAAAACGCCAGGGCCGAAATGTCGAATTGATGCGCCCTGCATTCATACAGCTGTTCGCCGCGCGGGATTTCCCAGACGCGAACGACCTTGTCGGCTCCAGCGGCCGCGAGTCGAGTGCCGTCATCGGAAAACGACAGCACTGTCACCGCGCCGGCGGTTCCCGTCAGCGGCTTCAGCTTGGTTCCGGTGCGAAGGTCCCACAAGTGGATCGCGCCGCGGAGATCGCCCAGCGCGATGTACTGCCCGTCCGGTGAAAGCGCCAGCGAGCGAATGCCGCCCACTCCCGCAAGCGTTCGCAACGGCTGGCCGTTCCGCCATATTCGGACGGTCTGGTTGGCGCCGAGGGCAGCCACGGTGCCGTCGCCGGCAGCCGCAACCATTCGCACGGTGCTATTGTGGCTTGGCATCGACGTGAGCCCGCCGGTGCCTATGTCCCAGCGGCGCAAAT
>Ga0073934_10012321_pt1 | contig 10108 bp, 5 predicted proteins | sample LarsenN4metaG_FD_76834 | JGI IMG/M metagenome (GOLD analysis project Ga0073934, IMG submission 76834) | Hot spring sediment bacterial and archeal communities from British Columbia, Canada, to study Microbial Dark Matter (Phase II) - Larsen... ... | reverse complement strand
GGAAGCCGCCCACCGCCCCCAGCGGCACGCTGAACATGATGACGAAGGGATAGAGGAAGCTCTGGTAGACCGCCGCCATCAGCAGGTAGGTGATGATCGAAGCCAGGATGAAATTGAAGCGCAGCGAGCGGCCGGTCTGCGCCAGCTTGTCGGCGGTGCCGGTCAGCCGCACCTGGTAGAGCCCGCCCAGGCGGCCCTCCTGCCGCATGGGCTCGAGAATCTCGCCCTGCACTTTTTCCATCGCCAGCTCGAGCGGCATCTTCTCGTCCGGGGTGACCTGGATGGCGATGGTGCGCTGGCGCTCGCTGTGGTTGATGGTCTGCGGGCCGTTGACCACCGAAACCTCGGCCACCGAGCCCAGGGTCACCAGGCGCCCGTCGGGGGTGGCGATGGGCATTTGCTCGAGCAGATGGGTGCGGTGGGCGAAGCTTTGTTCGGCCATCACCTTGAGGTCGATCTCTTTGCCCTCGTGCAGGTAGTCGCTGGCCTTGGCGCCGTCGACCAGGGCGTTGACGGTGAAGCCCAGCTCGCGGTTGGAGAGGCCGAGCTCGGCGGCGCGCCGGCGATGAGTCTTGACCTGCACTTCGGGGTTGTCGAGGTCGAGGCTGGGGATGGGCCGCGCCTGCGCCCCGGGCAGGACCGTCCAGACCTTGCCGAAGACTTCGCCGCCCAGTTCGATCAGGCGTTCCAGTTCCGGCCCGGTCAACTCGATGTCAATGTTGCGTCCCTCGCTGCTCCCGCGCTGGAAGATGCTGTACTGCTGGGCCACCACGATGGCCCCGGGAATCTCGGCGCCGGCTTTCTGGATTTCCGGGATGAGCTCCTTGACCCGCAGGGGGTCGTGCGAGCGCGCCCCCATGAAAGCGAAGTTGGTCAAGGACACAAAGAAATAGTTCTGGACCCCGCCGCCGGGAGCGGCTTCGGCCTCGGGGGTGCCGGGAGTGAGCTCCCAGAGCGGCTGCAGGTTCCGGTCGAAGGCCTCGTGCAGGGAGGAGACCTCGTCCAGGTTGAGTCCGGGCGGCGGCAGCAGGATGCCGAAAACGAAGTTGCTGTTCCCCACCGGGAGGTATTCCGTCTTGGGCATCATCAAGTAGCTCAAGCCCAGCGAGGCCAGGGTCAGGCTCAAGGCCACCGCCAGGGCGCGCCGGCGGCTCACGCAAATCCAGTAGACGGTGTCGCGCAGCCAGAGGCTCATGCGGTGGCCCCAGGTCGCCACTCCCCAGAGGTTGTGGTAGCCGCGCCGCTCGGGGGCGTGCTCGGCCACGTGCAGGATCTTTGCGGCCAGGCTGGGGATGACGGTGAAGGACACGGCCAAACTTAGAACGGAGAGGAAGGTGACGGCGATGGCGATGTCGCGGAAAAGCTGGCCGGCTTCTTCCTGGACGAAGACGACGGGGACGAAGACGGCCACGGTGGTCAGGCTGCTGGCGAGCATGGCGCCCCAGACTTCCTTGGTGCCGTCGTGGGCGGCGGTGAGGCGGGGCTTGCCCATCTGCCGGTGGCGGTAGATGTTCTCCAGCACCACGATGGAGTTGTCCACCACCAGGCCGGAGGCGAAGGCCAAGCCGGCCAGGCTGATGACGTTCAGGCTGCGCCCGAAGATGTCCATCAGGATGAAGCAGCCGATGATGCTGATGGGGATGCAGAGGGTGATGACGAAGGTGGGGGTGGCGCTGCGCAGGAAGGCCAGCAGGAAGAGCACGGCCAGCAGCCCGCCGATGTAGATGTCCGAGACCACCAGGTCAATGGCGCTGTTGATGTAGACGGTTTCGTCGTAGACCTGGACGAGCTCCAGCCCGCGCGGGGCCAGCAGCTCGCGGTTCACCCGCGCCACTACTGCTTGCAGCTGCCTCATGATTTCCAGCACGTTTTGGCCGGGTTCTTTGACCGCGTTCATGGCCAGCACCTGGCGGCCGCGCTGGAACACCTTGGCGTCGGGCTTGCGGTAACCGAGCTCGCTGCGGGCGACGTCGCGCAGATAGACCGGGACGCCGTTGCGGACGGCGATGACGATGTTGTCGATGTCTTCCGGCGACTGGTATTCGCCCACGGTGCGGACGATGTAGCGGCGCTTGCCCTCGTCGAAGTCGCCGCCGCTGTAGTCGCGGTTCTCGCGCTCGAGGGCGGCGCCGAGCTGGTTGAGGGTGACGCGCCGGGCGGCGAGCCGGGCGGGGTCGACCATGACCTGCATCTCCCGCTCGCGCCCGCCGTAGATGTTGGAGGCGGCCACCCCGGGCACGCGCTCGAACTCCGGCTTGATGAAGTCGTCGCAAAAGTCGTAGAGCGTCGAGATGTCGCCGGCGAAGCCGTCCTTTTCGCGGGCGGCGAGGATGAACCAGGCGATGGCGTTGGCGTTGACGTCCACGCTGCGGATGACCGGCTTCTCGACGTCGTCGGGGTAGGAGGGCACCTGCTCCAGCCGGTTCGAGACCTTGAGCAGGGCGCTGTCGAGCGACGTCCCCACCTGGAAGGTCAGGGTGATGGTGCCGAAGCTGTCCGAGCTCGAGCTCTCCATCTTCTTCATGCCTTCCAGCGACTTCAACTGCTCTTCCTGCTCCTGGATGATCTCGCGCTCGATTTCCTGCGGGCTGGCGCCCGGCCAGACCGTGCTGATGGTAATCTCCGGCTCCTCCACATTCGGGGTGAGTTGCACGGGCAAGCGAAACAGGCCGATGAAGCCGAAAAGCAAAAGCAGGATGACGCCGACGGCGGTGGTGACCGGGAAGCGGATGGCGTCGTGGATGATTCTCATGGCAGGGGATAAGCGAGCGGCTCGCCCTGGACGAGCTGACCGGGCTGCAGGCGCTCGTTGCCGCGGGTGACGACTTTCTGGCCGGGCTGGAGGCCGCCCTCGACCGCGATCCAGGCGCCCACGCCCGCCCCCGTCTCGACGGTGACCATGCTGACCGTGTTATCGCCGTTCAGCAGGTAGACGAACTGTTCCGGGCCGCGCTGGATGACGGCGTCTTTCGGCACCAGCGTCGCCCGGTAGGACTCGCCGCCGGCGAAGGCGACTTGCGCCAGCATGCCCACTCCGATGCGCCCTTCGCGGTTCGCGACGCGCACCTTGACGGGGAAGCTGCGGGCCTGCGGGTCAGCGCGGGGGATCAGGGCGCTGATGCTCCCGGCGACCTCCAGGCCGGGCAGCGACTCGAAGCTCACCGTGGCGCGGCCGCCGACGTGCAGCAGGCGGAAGTAGCGCTCCGGCGCCTCGACGCGGACTTCCAGCTCGTCGAGCGACACCATCTCCATCACCGGGTCGCCCTCGCCCAGCCACTCGCCTACTTCCGTCCGCTCGCGCGTCACCACACCGGCGAAGGGCGCGCGGATGGTGCAGCGGGCGAGGTCGAGCTTGATGCCGGTGATGCTGGCCTGGAGCTGCTCGACGCGCCCCTGCCAGGCGGTGAACTCGAAGCTGGCGTCGTCGAGCTGCTGCTGGCTGATGACTTTGGCGGCGAAGAGCTCCCGGGCGCGCTCCAGGTTCCGCTCCGCCAGCCTCATGCGCGCCTCGGCCTCTTTGTGCTGGGCCTCGGCGGCTTGCTGGCGGATCTCAAAGGTGGTCGTGCGCAGACGGACGAGCGGCGCGCCTTTCTCGACGGTGTCGCCTTCGCGGGCCACGAGCTCGACCACCAGCGCCGACACTTCCGCCGCCACTACGCTCTCGACCCGCGACTCGACTGACCCGGGCAGCACGATGGCCCGTCGCACGGACTGCTCGCGAGCCTCGGTGTAGCGGACGGGGCTGGGGCGTTGGCCCTGGGCGGCGGCCGACACCACGGCCAGGAGCAGCACACCCAGGGCGCGCCAGGTTTTTTTGAGAGAGATTGTCTCGGGCCGGCCCACGGGAGATTCCCCTGAAAAGCTCGGAAAAACTAAGTATACATCACTCTCTACGAGCGTGGGTCGGGAGGAGTTGCGCGAAACGGCGGGCCGCCGCGCGGTTAGGAGCCGGGGGTGAGTTCGACGCGCTCGGGCTGCGGCTGCCGGCCCAACTGCCGCGCTACCCAGCGCTGGAAGGAATCCATGTAGAGGTAGAACACCGGAGTCAGGTAGAGGGTCACGACCTGGGAAAACAGCAGCCCGCCCACCACCGCCAGACCGAGCGGCCGCCGGGCTTCGGCGCCGGCGCCGAAGCCGAGGGCGATGGGCAGCGTGCCCATCAGCGCCGCCATGGTGGTCATCATGATGGGGCGGAAGCGCACCAGGGCGCCGTAGTAGATGGCTTCCTCGGGGCTCTTGCCGCGGCGCTGGGCGTCGAGGGCGAAGTCGATCATCATGATGGCGTTCTTCTTCACGATGCCGACCAGCATGATGATGCCGACGAAGGCGTAGAGGTTGAGCTCCATGTTCAGCAGCGGGCTGATCCAGCCTGCCTTCGCGGCCAGATGGAAAAGCTCCAGCGTGAGCAGGGCGCCGAAGCCCGCCGAGGGGAGCCCCGAGAGAATCGTCAACGGGTGGATGAAGCTCTCGTAGAGGATTCCCAGCACGATGTAGATGACGAGGATGGCCATGATGAGCAGCAGGCCCAGGCCGCGCATGGAGGCTTCGAACGCCCGCGCCGTTCCCTGGAAGCTGGTGCTGACCGTGTCCGGCAGGGTCGTCCGGGCCACCTCTTGCACCTGCTCGACCGCCTGGCCCAGGGACACGCCGGGCTTCAGGTTGAAGGAGAGGGTCACGGCCGGGATTTGCCCCAGGTGGTTCACCGAGAGCGGGCCCAGACTGGGGGTCAGGGTGGCGATGGCGTTGAGCGGCACCAGGCGCCCGGTGGAGGAGCGGATGTAGAGCTGCGCCAGGGCCGAGGGGTCGCGCTGGTAGCGCGGCTCGAGCTCCATCACCACCCGGTACTGGTTGTTGGGGGCGAAGATGGTGGAAATCTGCCGCGTGCCGTAAGCAGTGTAGAGCGCGTCTTCGACCTGGTGGGCGGTGACGCCGAGGGTGGCGGCCTTGTCGCGGTCGATCTGGACGTTGACCTGCGGGTTCTTGATTTGCATGTCGCTGGAGACGTCCTGCAAGTCCGGCAGCTCGGCCAGCTTCGCTTCGAGCAGTTGGGCGGAGCGGTAGAGCTCGTCCGTGTCCGGGCTCTGCAAGGTGAACTGGTAGAGGGCCTTGGTGAACATGCCGCCGACACGGATGGGGGGCAGGTTCTGCACGTAGGTGCGGACCCCGGGGACGGCGGCGAGCTTGGGCCGCAGGTCTTCGATGATTTCGTCCACGTGGGGGCGCCCGGCGCGCGGCTTGAGGCGGACGAAGAGCCGGCCGGTGCTCTCGCCGCCGCTCGCCCGCGTCATCACGTTGTCCACGTGGGGATTCTCCATGACGACGTTGGTGAGCCGCTGCTGGTAGGCGACCATGGCGTCGTAAGAGACGCCCTCGCGCGCCTCCGTGATCACCTGGAAGGCTCCCACGTCCTCGCTGGGGAGGAAGCCGGTGGGGATGATGGTGAACAGGTACCAGGTGCCCACGGCGGTGGCGACGAAGACCGCCATGGTGGCCACCCGGTGGCGGAGCACCCCCTGCAGGCTGCGGTCATAGACGCCGCTCATTCCCTGGTGGACGCGCTCGAAGGCGTTGAAGAGCCAGCCGTGCTTCTCCTCGCCCCGCGGGCGCAGGAAGCGGCTGCAGAGCATGGGGGTCAGGGTCAGCGAGACGAACCCGGAGACGAGGATGGCGGCGCCGATGGTGACCGCGAACTCGTGCAGCAGGCGTCCCAGCAGGCCTCCCATGAAAAGCACGGGGATGAAGACCGCCGCCAGCGACAGCGTCATCGACACGATGGTGAAGCCGACCTCGCGCGAGCCCTGGAGCGCCGCCTCCATCACCCCCTCGCCGTGCTCGAGGTGCCGGACGATGTTTTCGAGCATGACGATGGCGTCGTCCACCACGAAGCCCACCGAGAGCGTCAGCGCCATGAGCGAGAGGTTGTCGACCGAGTAGTCGAGCAGGTACATCACCGCGAAGGTGCCCACGATCGACATCGGCAGCGCCAGGCTGGGGATGGTGGTGGCCGAGAGGTTCCGCAGGAAGAGGAAAATGACCAGGATGACCAGGGCCAGCGCCAGGAAGAGGGTGAACTTGACGTCGCGGACCGATTCGCGGATGCCGGCGGAGCGGTCGTAGCGGATGTCGAGCTTCACCGCCGGCGGCAGCAGCGCCCGGAAGCTGGGCAGGAGCGACTTGATGTTGTCGACCACTTCCACCGTGTTGGTTCCCGGCTGGCGCTGGATGGCCAGCACCATGGAGCGCTCGCCGTTCAGCCAGCTGGCGGACTTGTCGTCTTCGACGCTGTCGAGGACCTGGCCGAGCTCTTCCAGCCGCACCGGGGAGCCGCCGCGGTAGGCGACGATGAGGTTGCGGAAAGCATGCGCCTGGGTCAGCTGCCCGCTGGCCTGCACGGTGACCGTCCGCTCCGGGCCCCAGAGAATCCCGGTGGGCATGTTGACGTTGCCGCGCCGGACCGCTTCGGCCACTTCGTCAATCCCGATTTGCCGGCTGGCCAGCTGGCGCGGGTCGAGCCGGATGCGCACCGCGTATTTCTGCGAGCCGTAGACCGACACCTGGGCCACGCCGCTCACCATGGAGATGCGCTGGGCCAGGAAGGTTTCGGCGTATTCGTTCACCGTCGAGAGCGGCAGGGTCGAGGAGCTCATGGCCAGGTAGAGGATGGGCTGGTCGGCCGGATTAACTTTGCGGTAGGAGGGCGGGCTGGGCATGTCGGAGGGCAGTTGCCGCGAAGCCTGGGTGATGGCGGCCTGCACGTCCTGGGCGGCGGCGTCGATGTCGCGGTCGAGCGTGAACTGGAGCGTGATTTGCGTCCGCCCCAGCGTGTTCGACGAGGTCATCGAATCGATGCCGGCGATGGTCGAGAACTGCCGCTCCAGGGGCGTGGCCACCGACGAGGCCATGGTGTCCGGGTTCGCCCCCGGCAGGCTGGCCGAGACCTGGATGGTGGGGAAGTCGACGTTGGGCAGGTCGCTCACCGGCAAGGCGCGGTAGGCGACGATGCCGAACAGCAGGATGGCCAGCATCACCAGCGTGGTGGCCACCGGCCGCCGGATGAAAAGTTCGGGGAGGCTCATGCGTTTGCCGCCGCTTCCTCTAGGGGGTCCCCGCGTTCGCCGCCGGGGCCGCGGGATTCCCTTCCACGATCTTCACCTTCGCCCCCGGGATCAGCCGCAGTTGGCCGTCGGTGACGACGATCTCGCCCGCGCGCAGGCCCTGCTTGACGATGGTCAAGCCCGCCACCGTCTGGCCGGTCTCGACCGGGCGCGACTCCACCGTGCCGTCGGTCTTCACCACGTAGACGAACTCGCCCGCCTGGCTCTCTTGCAGCGCCGGGGCGGGCACGACGATGGCGTTGGGCGTTTCGGTCAGCGTCAGCACCACGTCCACGAACTGCCCCGGCCAGAGCCGCTTCTCGGCGTTGGGGAAAACGCCCTTGAGCCGGATGGTGCCGGTGGCGGTGTCCACGGTGTTGTCGACAAAACTGACGCGGCCGCGCTCGGGCCGGCCGGGCTGGTCGCGGCCGGCGGCTTCGACTTTGAGCGTCCCCGCCGCCATGTACTTCTTGACGTCGGCCAGGTACTGCTCGGGGAGCGCGAAGCTGGCGTAGATGGGGTTGACCTGGTTGATGACCACCAGGGCCGGGTCGTCGCTCGCCTTCACCAGGTTGCCCACGTGAACCATCAGGCGGCCGGTGCGGCCGTCGAGCGGTGAGCGGATGGTGCAGTATTCCAGATTGAGGCGGGCGCGCTCCACCGCCGCCCGGTCGGCCTGGACGGTGGCGTCGAGCGCCCGGGCTTCGGCTTCGAACTGCTCGGTTTGCGCCTCGGCGGCCACGCCCTCTTCCCGCAGCTGGACGTAGCGGCGGGCCTGGGCGTGGGCCTGCTCGGCCTGGGCAATGTCGCGGGCGAGGTTGGCCTCCGCCTGGCGCAAGGCGGCCTCGAAGGGCCGGCGGTCGAGGCTGAAGAGCAGGTCGCCGGCGCGCACGTCCTGGCCCTCCTGGAAATGGACGGCGGTCAGCTCCGCCGCCACCTGGGCCTTGATGGAGACGGTGGAGTAGGCCTCGACGGTGCCGATGCCGCGCACCTCGACGGGAACCGTCTTCTGCTCGACGGTGGCGACGCTCACCGGAACGGTGGGCGCGGTGAGCGAGGCGGTGGTGCTGCGCGAGCAGGCCGCGGTTGCCAGCAGCACGGCCGCCGCCAGCAACGCGGTTGCGGCCGGCGTCTTCCCGCCGCGGGCGGGCAGGTCAACCGCTACGCTGATTGGATTTTGCGGGCTCACTTCCACTCCGCTTAGACGTACTCTGCGCTCTTGAGTGTACACCAGTTGAATGTCCCGCGGCAGGGTTGGAACGGGACTAGCCGCCGCGGTTCTCTTCGGCGAGGTGCTTGACGTGGCGGAGCACGCGGGTGTGGATGCGGTGGATGATGGCGTCCGACCACAACCGCCAGTAGGCGGCCGGCCACATGTGGTGGTGATACCAGGTGGTGGCTTCGATGCGGGTGTGGCCTGTGGGCAGCGGCACGAGCAGGAACTCGCCGCCGCGGGAGACGAGAAAGCCGTCCAGATGGGCCGGCGCGATGGTCCTGTAAGGGGTCCATTCCTGCATCGGCGCGGGGTTCGAGGTGACGGAGAACTTCAGCCGTCGCGGCGCGTCCCAGATTTCGATGGGCTCGACAAAGGTGCCGGTTGAGAACACGCACTGCCGCACCGCCCCCACGCCCCGCCCGGTGATTTCGGCCCGCATCGGGTAGGCGATGCCCAGACGGAAGAACCAGTCGTCGGGCTCTGGTAGTTCGGTGAAGGAGACCACGCGCTGCCAGACCACCTCCGGCGCGGTTTGCACTTCGATGGTCGTGCGCACGGCAAACAGCGGCGGTTGCGGTCGTTCGAGGGCTTCGGCACCCATCAGTCCCGGCGTGACCAGCGTCAGCACGAGGAAGGCGGAGGGGACTTCTCCCTGGCTCCACGGGCGGCTCTGAATCAGGTAGCCGACCGAGCCACCCGCAGCCGCCAGCACCACCCCCATGGGGGCGGCCATCACGATGCAGATCAAGCCCTCCACGGCGAGAGCGAAGAGGATCACCCCCGTGAACAGGATCGACAGCCAGGAAACCGCCAGGCAGCTGCCGTAGCTCCGCGAGCCGTGGTAGCCGTGCAGCAAGGCCGCCGCCAGCCCCAGGACGAACGGCAGGCCCACAAAGAGGCTCCAGCCGTAGGTGACGAATACGGACGTGCTCAACAGGGTTGCCCCCACCCCGAGCGGCAAAGTGATCAAAAGCGCCATGACGCTGCTCCCCACCGGGTCGTCGGGGATCACCCGGTCAAGGAAGGCCTGAAACCGGCGCGTCCGCGGAAGCGCCGGCGGAGCCGCTTCGGGCCGCGAAGGAAGAACGCTAAGGACGAGAAAGAACACCAGGTTGGCCACGGGCAGGAAAAAGAGCGCCACCAGCCACGTGGGCAGCCGGACCGCGCGCAGCCGCCGGGCCGTCAGCGCTACTCCCACCCAGATGAACGGCAGCGCCAGCCCGAGCATCGCCGCCAGGAAAAAAGCATCCTCCCGCGGCAGTTCGCGCAGGCGCAGCGCCTTCGTGGGCGGGATCCAATAGTTGAACAATTCCCAGGGGCGGTGGAAAACGAACGTGGCGAGGAAGCGGTCGAGGTTGTGCTTGAGGGCGAAGCCGAGGAGACCGATGGCGAGGTAGGGGCCGCGGTCGACCGTCCCGTCCCAGCGGAAGAGATAGGCGAGGCGGGCGCTCATCGACCTACGCTACGCTCGTCGGCAGGGAGAAGACTCACGACTTTGGGCTGGCCCTGTTCCAACCCAAGGGTTGCGGTTCGCGCTTGCATCAAGAGTCGCTCGCATAGGGTTGGAACGGGGCTAGGTGCCGCGGAGGGCTTCGGCGCGGGCCACGCGCTCGACCGCCACCTGGTAGGCGGCGTCCTTGAGCAAGATCTTTTTCTGCGCCGCCAGGTCGGCCACGGCGCGGTAGGCGCGGCTCATGTATTTTGCGAGGTCGGCGTTCACGGTTGGCGATTCCCGGCGGGAGTCGCTCCTTGGCTCGGTCGCTGGAAGCGCGGCTCATTGTGGGGAGCGGCCTGCAAG
>Ga0073934_10012320_pt1 | contig 10108 bp, 9 predicted proteins | sample LarsenN4metaG_FD_76834 | JGI IMG/M metagenome (GOLD analysis project Ga0073934, IMG submission 76834) | Hot spring sediment bacterial and archeal communities from British Columbia, Canada, to study Microbial Dark Matter (Phase II) - Larsen... ... | reverse complement strand
GGCGGGTCGAGTCCGCGCAGATCGAGGAAAACCTCCTCCTGCGGCGCGCCAGAGTCGTCGGCCATGCGCGCGATTAGCGACTCGCGCGCTCGCCGCAACCTTGATTTGAGTTAAGAAGCGCGGCGGCGCGTCGCGCCAGCGGCGGCGAGAAGAAGCCCGGCGGAAAGCGCATGCGCGACCGGCGCGAACGGCGGCGCGAGCGCAAGCACCGCGGCGATTCCCGCGAGCGGCGCCGCGACGGCGCCGGCGAGCGCCAGCGCACCGCCGCAGGCGGCGACGAGCACCGAGGCCGCAAGCCCGCAGGCCGCGTGCAGGATCAGCACGACCACCGGCGGAGCGCCGGAGAACGCGGCGATCGCCGCGCCGAAGGCCCCCTGCGCGACGGCGAGTGCGAGCGCCGTCGCGCGCAGCGCATCGTCCCGCGGGCTCGGGCTCGAGGCGCGCGCGAGGATCCACGCGAGCAGCCCCGTGAGCGCCAGCCCGCCCGCCTGATTGAAGAACGCCGCAGGCGGAGGCGGTGTGGTGCCCGCAGCCCAGCCCACCACCGAGAGCGCGAGCATGAGCGCGAATGCACCGGCGGCCGTGCCGACAAGCCGCCGGCGCCGCCAGGCGAGGGCGGCGAGCACAGTGACAAGAAGCGCGACCGTCGAAGCCGCGACGCGGTGCACCGCGCGCACTGCGCGCAGACCCTCGTCTGCCTCGGCCACACGGATCCAGGCGCTCGCGGCGAGGACCACGAGCATGAGCAGGACCGAGATCCCTGCAACAAGGGCGATGCGCCGTGTCGGTCCGCGGGTTTGTTGCTTTGCATCGTCCGGCCTTTGTTGATCCATATCAAGCCCGTCCGCCTGGCCTTGCGGAACATTGCGCGGTATCCAGCGAAAGGAGACTGCCATGTCCGATGCAGCCCGCAACATCAGCGAAGAGGAAATGCCGGACGAGCCGGTTCCCGTGATGCAGCAGATCCTGGACAACCCGTTCCTGCTGCTTTTCCTCGGCGTCGTGGTCCCGACCGTGCTGTACGTCATCTGGGGCGTCGTCGAGATCGCCTTGCTGCCCATCGCCAAATAGGGAGGTCGCCATGAGCATCGAGTCGGTGACCGAGCGCAACTGGTGGAAGATCCCGATGGACCGGGAGGAGGTGGTGTGGGTGACCATCGCCTTCATCTGGTGCCTGTTCATGTTCTTCATGATGCCGTACTGGCACGTGTTCGGACAGCAGAACCTCGCCCACGCCGCGGTGAGGACGACGCCCGCCGACTACATGAAGAAGGCCGAGGAGGGCGTCGCGAAATGGAAGGTGCGCGAGGAAACCGACCAGAAGATCCCGGTGATCGCGCCGCCGCCCGACAGCGATGTGTACCTGGTGGCGCGCCTGTGGTCGTGGTGGCCGATCCTGGAGCTCGAGGCCGGCAAGACCTACCGCGTGCACCTCATGTCCATGGACTGGCTGCACGGGTTCTCGCTGCAGCCGGAAAACATCAACATCGAGGTCCATCCCGGCTATGACCACACGGTGACCATGACGCCCACGCAGAAGGGCACTTTTGCGATCGTGTGCAACGAATACTGCGGCGTCAACCATCACACGATGGTGAGCCGCATCTACGTCAAGTAGGGGAGGCGCCATGGCCGTCAACCGCAACTTCCGCACCTGTCCGACGACCGGGCTGCTTTTTCACGAGCCGGCCGAGAAGCTGATGAAGGCGAACGCGGTCGCCGCGGTCGTGTCGCTGCTCGTGGGCGGCCTGCTCGCGATCGGCGTCGTCGGCACGCGCTGGCAGGCGCTGCACTGGCTGGCGCCGGGCACCTTCTACCAGACGCTCACCGCGCACGGGCTCAACATGCTCGTGTTCTGGATCATCTTCTTCGAGATCGCGATCCTGTACTTCTGCAGCTCGACGCTGCTCAGGAGCCGGCTTGCCGCACCGGGCATGGCCTGGGCCGGCTTCTGGCTGATGGTGATCGGGGCGCTGGTCAACAATTACGCGGTGCTCGTGCGCGGGGACTCCAGCGTCATGTTCACCTCCTACGCGCCGATGCCGGCGAGCCCGTACTTCTACCTCGGCCTGATCCTGTTCGCCGTCGGCGCGCTGATCGGCTGCTTCGTCTTTCTCGGCACGCTGGTGGTGGCGAAGGCCGAGCGCACCTACCAGGGCTCGATTCCGCTGGTGACGTTCGGTGCGCTCACCGCCTGCATCATCGCGATCTTCACCATCGCCTCGGGGGCGATCATCCTGATCCCGACGTTCCTGTGGTCGGTGGGCCTGGTGCCGCAGATTGACTCGCTGCTGTACCGCACGATCTGGTGGGCGTTCGGCCACTCGTCGCAGCAGATCAACGTCTCGGCGCACGTCGCGGTCTGGTACGCGATCGCCGCGATCGTGTTCGGCGCGCGGCCGATGTCGGAGAAGGTAAGCCGCACCGCGTTCTTCCTCTACATCCTCTTCCTGCAGATCGCGAGCGCGCACCACCTGCTCGCCGACCCGGGGCTGACCTCGCACTGGAAGATCTTCAACACGAGCTACGCCATGTACCTCGCGGTGCTCGCCTCGATGGTGCACGGCCTGACGGTTCCCGGCGCGATCGAGGTGGCGCAGAGGAAGAAAGGCTTCACGAACGGCCTGTTCGAGTGGCTGCGGAAGGCGCCGTGGGGCAACCCGGTGTTCTCCGGGATGTTCATCTCGCTCCTCGGTTTCGGGTTCCTCGGCGGCATCTCCGGCGTCATCATGGGCGTGGAGCAGATCAACCTGATCGTGCACAACACGATCTACGTGCCGGGACACTTCCACGCCACGGTGGTGGTGGGCACCACGCTCGCGTTCATGTCGCTCACCTACTTCCTGATCCCGGTACTGTTCCGCCGCGAGATGGCCTTCCCGGGCCTCGCCAAGTGGCAGCCGTACGTGTTCGGCATCGGCATGTCGGCGGTGTCGCTGTTCCTCATGGGCGCCGGGACGCTCGGCGTGCCGCGGCGGCACTGGGACATCAGCTTCGCCGGCAACGCGCTCGCCTACGAGTATCCGGGCGCGGCGTGGCTCATGATGGCGCTGCTCGGCGTCACCGGCTTCGTCGCCATCCTGGGCGGGGCGATGTACCTGCTGGTCACCGTCTACTCGGTGTTCTTCGGCAAGCGCATTCCGACGCCGGACTTCGCCTACGTGCCGGCGCGCGCGAACGTGGCGCCGGCGCCCAGGCCGGTCGCTGCGGCGATCACCGCGCACGGGGAGTCGGCCGGGTTCGCCGCGCCGGGCACGTTCGTGCTGGCGATGGTGTTCCTGGTGGCGTTCGCGCTGTACTACTTCGTCAACTGGAAGTATCTGTCCACCGTGTGGCCGCTCAGGTAGCGGCGCGGCCGGGGGCGAGATGAGCCGGGTGCTCAACCTGTTCAAGCTGAGGATCGGTGCGGCGATCGCGCTGGCCGCGCTCGCCGGCCTCGCGGTGACGCCCGGCCCGCCGCTCGCCGGCTGGCAGGTGGCGATGCTCGCCGCGGCGGTGCTCGTCTCCTCGGCCGCCGCCGGCGCCTACAACCAGTACGCCGAGGCGGATCTCGATCGGCGCATGCGGCGCACGCGCGGCCGGCCGTTCGTGACCGGCGCGCTCGCGCACCGCCCGGCGTGGCTGTGGCTGATCGGCGCGATGAGCGCCGCCTCGGTGCTGGCGGCGGCCTTCGCGGCGAATGCGCTCGCGGCGTTCTACGTGTTCATGGGAGCGTTCACCTACGGCGTAGTGTACACCGTGTGGCTCAAGCGCCGCACGCCGTGGAACATCGTGATCGGCGGGCTTGCCGGCAGCTTCGCGGTGCTCGCCGGCGCGGCGGCGGTGTCCCCGGCGATGGGGCCCGAGGCGCTCTGGCTTGCGGTGGCGCTCTTTCTCTGGACGCCGCCGCACTTCTGGAGCCTCGCGATCGCGTATCGCGACGACTACGCGCGCGCCGGCGTGCCGATGCTGCCGGTCGTGGTGGGCGATGCGCGCGCGGCGCGGGCGATCTTCGCGAGCGCCGTGCCGCTGGTGGCGGCCACCCTCGCGCCCGCGGCGTACGGTCTGGGCTGGCTGTATCTCGCGGCGGCGGCGGCGGGCGGCGCGTACTTTCTTGCCAGCACGTGGGCGCTCGTGCGCGCGCCGGGACGGGCGGCGGCGCTGGCGAGCTTCAGGGCCTCGCTCGTGCAGCTCGCCCTCGTGCTCGTCGGCGCGATCGCCGATTCGGCTCTGAGGGGCTGAGCGATGCGACGCCTGCTCGGCCTCGTCGCGGGGCTCGCCGCGCTTTGGGGTCCGGCGGGCGCGGCGACGCTCGATCCGGACAAGGCGATCGCGTTCAGCGAGTCGGTGATCGGCACGGCACCCGCCAATCACGCCTTCGTCGCCGCCGACGGGCGCGCCACCGATCTCGCCGCCTTCCGCGGCAGGCCGCTCGTCGTCAGCTTCGTGTACACCGGCTGCTTCCAGGTCTGCCCGGCGACGACGCAGTATCTCGCGCGGGCGATCGAGCGCGCCGAGGCGGTCCTCGGACCCGGCGCGTTCAACGTCGCCACGATCGGCTTCAATCTGCCGGCCGACTCTCCGGAGGCGATGCGCGATTTCGCGCGCCGCCACGGCCTGGCGCGCGCCAACTGGGCCTTCCTCAGCCCGCGCGCCGAGGGGCTGGATGACCTGCTCGCCGCCTTCGGTTTCACCTATGTCGCCACGCCGCGCGGCTTCGACCACGTGCTGCAGGCGAGCATTCTCGACGCCGAAGGCCGCATCGTGAAGCAGGTGTACGGCGAGTCGTTCACGCTCGAGGCGCTGGTCGAGCCGCTCAAGTCGCTCGCCGCCGGCGCGCCGGTGCGCGCGGGCGACCTCGCGGCGCTCGCCGAGCGCGTGCGGCTGCTGTGCACCGTGTACGACCCGGCGAGCGGCGAGTACCGCCTCGACTACGCGCTCTTCGCCGAGATGGCCGCGGGCGCGATCGTGCTCGGCGGCACGCTCGGCTTTCTGCTGCGCAACCGGCGGCGCGCCCGGAGCGCCTGATGCTCGCGCTCGTTCAGCGCGCCGGGCGTGCGGCGTTCCTGCGCGTGGAAGCGATTTTCAATCTCGCCTTCGGCGAGCGCCTGAACCCGCTTTACTACCTCGGCGCGATCAGCACCTGGATGTTCTGGATCGTCCTCGGAAGCGGGGTGTACCTGTACATCTTCTTCGACACCGGCGTCGAAGGCGCCTACGCGTCGGTGGAGGCGATCACGCACGGCCAGCGCTGGGTCGGCGGCATCGCCCGCAGCCTGCACCGCTACGCCTCCGACGGCATGGTGCTCACGATGCTGCTGCACCTGACCCGCCACTTCGTCTTCGACCGCTACCGGAGCTTCCGCTGGTTTTCCTGGGTCACCGGCACGATGCTGCTCTGGATCGTCTACGTCGCCGGCATCAACGGCTACATGCTGCCGTGGGACGTTCTCGCGCAGTTCGTCACGCAGGCGACGGCGGAGTGGCTCGACTGGCTGCCGGCGTTCCGCGGTTCGCTCGTTCGCAACTTCATTTTGCCCGAGAACTTCAGCGACCGCCTGTTCTCGCTGCTCGCCTTCATGCACATCGGCGTGCCGCTGGCGGCGCTTTTTCTCCTCTGGGTGCACGTGCAGCGCGTGCCGCAGGCGAAAACCACGCCGCCGCGGCCGATCCTCGTCATGACGACGCTGGCGCTTGTCGCGCTCGCGATCGCACGGCCGGCGACGAGCCTCGCGCCGGCCGACCTGTCGAAGGCGGTGACCGAGATCGCCTTCGACTGGTTCTACCTGCCGGCGCTCGCGCTCATGTACCGCACCTCGCCGGCGGAGCTGTGGGCGGTGCTCGCCGGCGCGACCGCGCTGTTCCTGCTCCTGCCGTGGCTGCCGCCGAAGCGCGTCTCGGTCGAGGGCTTTCACGTGCTCGTGCACCCGGACAACCGCTTCATCCTGGTGCGCGAGGGCGAAACCGTGCTCGACGCGGCACTGCGCGAAGGGATCGCGATGCCGTTCGACTGCCGCAGCGGCGGCTGCGGCGAATGCAAGGCGCGCGTGCTCTATGGCGAGATAGACCCGGGCAACTTCCAGCCGGCGGCGCTCGGCGCCGAAGAGCGCGCGCGCGGCATTGCGCTCATGTGCTGCGCCACGCCGCGCTCGGATCTGGAGATCGAGTACGAGCCGAAACGGACGCTGCGCCCGGTGCCGCCCGCGGTGCGCACCGCGCGGGTCGTGAAGCTGGAGCGCCTGGCGAGCACCGTGATGCGCGTTCTGCTGGAACCGGCCGGCGGGCCGGTGCACTACTACCCCGGCCAGTACCTCAACATCCTGCTAGAGAACGGCGAGCGGCGCGCGTTCTCGTTCGCCACCGCGCCGCACGCGGGCGGCCCGATCGAACTGCACATCCGGCTCATTCCCGGCGGCCGCTTCACCACCCACGTCTTCAACAAGATGAAGGTGGGCGAGGAGCTGCGCTTCGAGGGACCGCTCGGCACGTTCTTCCTGCGCGAGGACGGCGACAAGCCGATGATTTTCGTCGCCGGTGCCACCGGATTCGCGCCGGTGAAGGCGATGCTCGAGCACGCCTTTCATCGCGGCATCCGGCGCCGCATGTACCTTTACTGGGGAGTGCGCCGGCCCGAGGAGCTGTACCTGAAGGACCTCGTCGAGCGCTGGGCGGCCGAGCATCCGAACTTCACCTTCGTGCCGGTGATCTCGGAGCCGCGCCCCGAGGACCATTGGACCGGCCGCACGGGGCTCGTCCATGAGGCGATCCTCGCCGACTTTCCGGATCTGTCGGGCTTTCAGATCTACGCCTGCGGCTCGACCGCGATGGTCGAGGCGGCCGTTCCCTCGTTCCGCGCGCACGGCATCGCCGAGGAGGACTGCTTTTCGGACGCGTTCCGCCTCGCGCCGCACATCCTCGGCGCGTCCGTCGAGATGGCGAAGCTCGGAGGCCGGCCGTGAAGCCGGCGCTGCGCATCGCGCTGCAGGCGCTGTTCTACGTCCCGCTGATGGCGGCGATCGGCTATTTTTCGCGCGCGCCGCAGTTCACGCACATCCGCAGCGACGAGGCGCTGGTGCGAGTTTCGATCGCGCACGCCGCCGAGCGCAAGTTTCCCTGCCGCAAGCGCACCGCGGAGGAGCTGGCGAAGCTGCCGCCCAACATGCGGGCGCTGGAGGACTGCCCGCGCGAGCGCACGCCGCTCGCTGTCGAGCTGGAGGTGGACGGCGAGGTGAGGTTTCGCACCGAGGTGCAGCCGGCGGGCGTGCAGCGCGACGGCCTGGCGACGCTGTACCACCGCATGACGCTGCCGGCGGGCGAGCACCGCATCGCCGTTCGCATGCGCGACCGGCCGCAGGAGGGCTTCAACCACGTGCGCGAGGAAACGATCGTGCTCGCCGGCGGCGATTCGCTGGTCATTGACTTCAACGCCGCGCGCGGCGCGCTGGAGTTCCGCCGGTGAGAGCGCGCGCGTTCGCCGTCTGGCGCGCGGCCGAGGCGCGGCTCGACGCCGCCTTCGGTCCGCGGGCGAATCCCCTGCGGCACGCCGGCGCGCTCGCTTTCTTTCTCTTCTGGGTGGTCACCGCGACCGGCATCTACCTCTACGTCTTTCTCGACACGAGCGCGGCCGGCGCCTGGCGCTCGGTCGAGGACCTGAGCCGCGCGCAGGGCGCGCTCGGCGTGCTCGTGCGAGGCCTGCACCGCTACGGCTCGGACGCGATGGTGCTCGCGGTGCTCGCGCATCTGGCGCGCGAATACCTCGCCGGGCACGAGCGCGGCGTGCGCTGGTTTTCGTGGGTGAGCGGCGTGCCGCTCGTGGTGCTCCTTTACGCCTCCGGCATCGGCGGGTTCTGGCTGGTATGGGACGAGATCGCGCTCTTTTCCGCGACCGCCACCGCCGAGTGGTTCGACTGGGCGGGCGTCATGCCCGAACCGTTCGTGCGCAATTTCCTTTCGCCGGAGCGGGTGAACGATCGCCTGTTCACGCTGTTCATCTTCCTGCACATCGGCCTGCCGCTCGCGCTGCTTCTTGGCATGTGGGTGCACGTGCAGCGCCTTTCGCGCCCCGAGACGCAGCCGGCCGCGGCGCTCGCCGCGGGGATGCTCGCGGCGCTGGCGGTGCTGTCCCTCGCCGTTCCGGTCGAGAGCGCCGCGCCCGCCGAGGTCGCGCGCCCGCCCGCCGCGGTCGCCCTCGACTGGTTCCTGCTGTTTCCGCATCCGCTCATGTACGCGACCTCGCCCGGCGCGCTCTGGGCGATCGTCGCGGCGGCGCTGCTCGCCCTTTGCGCGGCACCTTGGCTTTCGCGCGCGCCGCGCCTGCCGGCGGCCGAGGTGAGCCCCGCGGACTGCAACGGCTGCGGCCGCTGCTTCGCCGACTGTCCGTTCTCGGCGGTGGTGCTCGTGCCGCACGTCACGAAGGCGAAGGCGCCGCGCATGGCCCGAGTCGAGCCGGCGCTCTGCGCCGGCTGCGGCATCTGCGCGGGCGCGTGCCCGTCCTCGACGCCGTTTCGTGCGAGCGAGGAATTCCGTTCCGGCATTGACATGCCGGGCCGGCGCGTGGCCGAGCTACGTGCGCGGCTGGAGAGCCGCCTTGCCGCGCCCGCGCCCGGCCCGCGCGTGGTGGTGTTCGGCTGCGACCACGGCGCCGACGTGACGCGGCTGGAGGCGCCCGGCACGGTCGCGCTTTCGCTCCTGTGCGCCGGCATGCTGCCGCCCTCGTTCGTCGAGTACGCGCTGCGCTACGGCGCCGACGGCGTGCTCGTCACCGGCTGTCCGGCGGGCGGCTGCGACTACCGCTTCGGGCAGCGCTGGCTGGAGGAGCGCTTCGCCGGCCGGCGCGAACCGCACCTGCGCGCGAACGTCCCCCGCGAGCGCCTGCACGTCGCGTGGGTCGCGAGCGCGGCCGCGCTGGAGCGCGAGCTCGCGCAGTTCCGCGAGCACCTTGCGGCGCTCGCGACGCGCCCCGCGGTGCTCGCGCCTCCGAAGCGCGCGCTCGCTGCCGCGGGAAGGTAGGATCGCGACGATGCGCCGCCCGGGCGGATTCGCGCTGGAAGTGCCGGCCGACGAGCGCGCAAGGCTCGCCTCCGGCTGGCTCGCGCTGGGCATCGGCGCGCTGGTGGGCTCGGGGCTGTTCGCGGTGCTGCTGGTCGCCGCGCGCACGCCGTTCCTGAAGGAATTCGTGCCGGCGGGCGATTTTTTCCGCATAGCGCTCATCGTGCACGTGGATCTCTCGGTGCTGGTGTGGTTCGCCGCGATGGCCGGGGCGCTCTGGAGCCTGAACAGCCGGCCGCAGGCGCTTAACGCCGGCTGGATCGCGCTCTGGGGCGCGGTGGCGGGCACGCTCGTCATAATCGCCGCGCCGTTCGCCGAGCGCGGCGTGCCGGTGATGAGCAACTACGTTCCGGTCGTCGAAAGCCGCTGGTTCATGGCGGGGCTTGCCGTCTTCGCGGCCTCGTGGGCGGCGATGGTGCTGCGCTCGATGGCCGCCGTGCCGAAGGTAGGTGTGCGCCTGGACGGCGCCGGTGCGCTGCGCTTCGGGATGAACGCGTCGCTCGTCTCGGCGGCGGTGGCGCTCGCCGCCTTCGTCTGGTCGTGGGCGGCCCTGCCCGCCACGCTCGATGCGAAGGCGTACTACGAGGTGCTCTTCTGGGGCGGCGGCCACGTGCTGCAGTTCACCTGGACGCTCTTGATGCTCGTCGCGTGGCTATGGCTCGCCGAGGCGAGCGGCGCGCGCGTGCCGCTCACGCCGCGCATCGCGGCGCTATTCTTCGGCGTCGGGCTCGCCTCGGTGTTCGCGACGCCCGTCATCTACCTCGCCTGGGACGTGATCTCCCTGGAGCACTACCGGTACCACACGTGGGTGATGCGCGTAGGCGGCGGGCTCGCGATCCTGCCGTTCGCGGCGGCGATCGGCGTGGCGCTCCTGCGCGCGCGCGCAAGCCCGCCGCAGGCGCGACCGCTGCGCGCGGCGCTCGTCTGGTCCATGGTGCTCTTCGGCGCCGGCGGCCTGATCGGCTTCACCATCTCGGGCTCGAACGTGCGCATTCCGGCGCACTACCACGGCGCCATCGTCGGCGTCACGCTCGCGCTGATGGGGCTCGCGTATCACCTGCTGCCGCGCCTGGGTTGCGCC
>Ga0073934_10012319_pt1 | contig 10109 bp, 13 predicted proteins | sample LarsenN4metaG_FD_76834 | JGI IMG/M metagenome (GOLD analysis project Ga0073934, IMG submission 76834) | Hot spring sediment bacterial and archeal communities from British Columbia, Canada, to study Microbial Dark Matter (Phase II) - Larsen... ... | reverse complement strand
CGGGCCGCGAATGAGTTTCACCGCCTGCTCCACCGTCATATCGGCGGTTATTTTATCGTCAATTTTCAAAATTTTGTCCCCAGCTTGGATCCCAGCTCGTTCAGCCGGATTGCCCTTAAGGGGGGCGATAACGGTCAGCACTTTTTCCTTGATGCCTACCTCCATCCCCACCCCTTCAAAGTTGCCGCTGATTTCCTGGTCAAAAGATTTCTTTTCTTCCGGCGGCAGAAAAACGGTGTAGGGATCGCCAAGCGATGCCGCCAGCCCCTGAATCGCTCCCCAAACTTTTTCCTCGTCAGTCGGCACTTTGGTCGCGGCGTATTTTTCGTTTATCACGTTCCAAACTTTCCAAAACGGTTCAAAACTTACGGCTACCGCCGGGGGATTCTCCTTGCCGGCAAGATTAGTCGCTTTCGCGGTTTCAGAAACACCGCGGTCCGCGCCAATCCGGTAACCGGCAAAAAATGAACCGCCAAAAAGAAGAATTGCGGCGGCTCCTATCGCATAAATGCGCCGGCGGTCTTTCCACATAGGGCTTGTATTATCGCAAAAATAATTTTTTTAATCAACAGACTCTGCTATAATTACTTTTATGATTAAGACCTATAAATGGAAAGATCTCACCTGGACCGACCTTGAAAATCCGACTAACGAAGAAATAAGATCGTTAATAGACGCTTACCGCCTTCCGCCGGTCGTCGCCGAAGATCTTGTCAAGCCGACAGTGAGGCCCAAAGTGGAACTTTACAAGGATTGCATCCATCTCATTCTCCATTTTCCCAATGTCCGCCGCGGCCAGCCGGACCGCACCGTCCAGGAAATAGACTTTGTCATCGGACGAGATTATCTTATAACCGCGAGATACGAGGTAAGTGACTATATCCTTGAATTCTCAAAAATTTTCGAGGTCGGCACGATTCTGGAGCATACGGCCATCGGTCATCACGCCGGTTTCCTGTTCTTTGTAATGATGAAGCATTTTTACAGCCGTCTCCTTGACGAAATAGTCCTCTTGGGGAACAACCTGGAGAACGTCGAGGCGGAGATTTTCAGAGGCAGGGAGCGGGAGATGGTTTTTGCCATCTCCAAAGCCTCCAGAGATCTTCTTGATTTCCGCAAAGCGATCAGGATGCACGGCAGTATCTTGCGGTCGCTTGTCGCCGCCGGTCGGGAGTTTTTCGGCGAGGAGTTCGTTCCTTATCTAAAACTCATCACGAACGAATACGAGCAGGTGGAAGGTATGCTTGCTGATCAGAGTGAACTCGTGGCCGAGCTTAGAGACACCAACAGCTCGGTCGTCTCCACGAAGCAAAATGAAGTTATGAAAACTTTGACCATCGTGGCTTTTATCACGCTTCCTCTTTCTGTGATCGCCGCGATTTTCCAAATTGACGCAGTGAGCCGTCCTCTAATCGGCAGGCCGTATGACTTTTGGATAATGCTGGCTATTATGGCGGCGGCGGTAGCCGTTCTCTTTGCGATCTTTAAGCGCAAAAAATGGCTTTAGGAAACATTTTGTCGGGATTAATGAAGAAACTCTACCCGCGAGTGGAGAGCGGGGGCGGCGGTGACATCCGTCTTTTTAATACTCTAAGCCGCCGCAAGGAGACTTTCGTCCCATTGCGGCGTGGTCAGGTTTCAATGTATCACTGCGGGCCGACAGTTTACGACTTCGCCCATATCGGCAACCTGCGAGCCTACGTCTTCGCCGATATTTTGAGGCGGGTTTTTGAGTACGCCGGTTTCGCGGTTAAACAGGTCATCAACATAACCGACGTCGGACACCTCACAAACGACGCCGACGAGGGAGAGGATAAAATAGAAGAAAGCGCCAAGCGCCAAGGAAAAAGCGCCAAGGAAATAACCAGGTTCTTCACGGAGGCTTTCCACAATGATCTTTTTAGAATTAACGTTAACACTAAGGGGACAATTTTCCCAAAAGCGACGGAACACATTGGCGAGCAGATAGCGCTTGCCAAAACTCTGGAGGAAAAGGGTTACGCCTACAAAACGTCCGACGGCATCTATTTTGATACCAGCAGGTTTGAAAGGTACGGGGAGCTCGGCGGCATCAATCTCCAAGGCCTAAAGGAAGGGGCTCGCATCGCTTTAAACAGCAGGAAAAAGAATCCGGCCGATTTCGCCCTTTGGAAACTTTCGGAGGAATCAGGTAAACGCCAGCAGGAATGGGAGTCGCCTTGGGGAATGGGTTTCCCCGGCTGGCACCTCGAATGTTCCGCGATGGCGATGAAGTACCTCGGCAAAACCTTCGACATTCACACCGGCGGGGTTGACCACATCGCCATCCATCATCAAAACGAGATAGCGCAGTCCGAGTGCGCCACCGGCCGGCCTTTTGTCCGTTACTGGCTGCACAGCGAACATCTGCGGATTGAGGGAAGAAAAATATCCAAATCTCTCGGCAACACTATTTTCCTCAAGAACCTTGCCGGCCGCGGCATTCGGCCTCTTGACTACCGCTACTGGCTCCTAACCTCTCACTACCGAACTCCGGTGAATTTCACTTGGGAGGCGCTCCAAGCCGCCAAAAACAGCCTTTTTCGTCTCCAGCGGCTTTTCATAGAGGAACTAGGCGGCAAAGACGGGGGAATCGCGGCTGGATATGCGGCGCGCTTTCGAAACTCCCTCTTTGACGATCTTAATACTCCCGAAGCGTTGGCGGTATTATGGCAGATGGTTAAAGATAAAAGTGTGAAGCCGGATGATAAGCGTTTCACCCTTCTTAACTTTGATAAAGTACTCGGCTTGAAATTAGGTCAGCTTGACGGCGAACTGAAGGAAACCGTCCGGAAACCGATGGCGCTTGATGATCTTCCGCCGGAGATAAGACTTCTTACAGGAGAAAGACAAAAAGCGCGCGCCGAGGGAAGATGGCAGGATGCCGACGCCCTGCGCGAAAAAATCGCCGCCGCCGGCTTTGACATTATTGACACCCCTTTGGGCCAGCGGATCTATCAAAGAAGCGGGAAAAAGTAGAGGAGTACGGAAAATTCCGCCTCTTCGCCGTCTCTGTTTTTTTGTTGGCGGACGTAGTAGCCGCGCCACCTGCGGGCATTTTGATTCCCGCGGCCGGCGCGAAATCACCGCATACTTTCTTTCCCCAGAAAGATCCGCTCCGCCGCCTTCAGATCTTCCGGCACCGTTATCGGAAACCAAAACTCAAACGGCACCACCTTAAGAGAAAATCGCCGCGCCGTTTTCACAAGAGTCTGGGGTAAACCGTACTCCCCTCGACCGGGGATCAAGACCGGCTCCTCTTCCAAAAACTCCCTTTGGAGCGCGTAGACACCGGTATTTACAAGCCGAGGCGAAGTATCGCTGACCGACTCCACGATATCCTTCACTGATTGATCTTCATTAAGATAAATGGCCGCCGCCGGTCGGCAGACGCCCGTCTGACGGAAAGCGCCAATTGCGAAATTATGCGTCGTCATTATCTCAAGGTCTTTGGCGCTGTAGAGATCGTCCCCCATCAAAACTAAAAAACGCTCCCCTAAAACCCCCTTTGCGGCGGCAAGCGCCTTGGCTGTGCCGCCAAGTTGTTTATCCTGAACATACCTGATTGGCAAGCGGCCGTACCTTTTGCCAAGCCGCTCGCGAATTTTCTCGCCCAGATAACCAATCACGATCACCACCTCATCAACAATCGGCGGCAAAACATCCAATTTGTGTTCCAAAAGGGTCTTCCCGGCGACGATAAGCAGAGGCTTCGGTGTCTCCGAAGTTAAACTCCCCATTCGTACCCCCCTTCCCGCGGCTAAAATAACAGCTTGCATAAAGCGAAAGCGTACGAATGTATATAACGGAAAGTTTCAGTTTTTATCACATCAGTTTTACCTTCCCCAGCTCTTCACAACTTGCGCACAGAAAAAAACACAGAGTGGCGCTTCCCGGGATGGTCGGCTGTGCTACAATCGGTGCTGTATGGCGACCGCGCAGACAAACCGCATACCGCCGCAGAATCTTGAAGCGGAGAAGGCGCTCCTCGGCTCTATAATGCTTCGCCCCGGCGTTATAAACGAGCTTTTAGATGTTATCAGCCCGGAATCATTTTACGCCGAACGTCACCGGCTGATTTACCGATCCATGCTTGATCTTTACGCCAAGAGCAACCCGATAGATCTCTTGTCACTCTCCTCACATCTCAAGGAAAGGGAGAAACTTGAGCAGGCGGGCGGCCTTACTTACCTCACTGAACTCGTGGAGAGCGTCCCAACCGCTTCCAACGCCGCTCATTACGCCGAGATTGTTCAGAAAAAACATGTGATGCGCGGCCTCATTCACGCCTCCGACTTCATCGCGGAGCTCGGTTACAGCGATCCGGAGGAACTTGAGGAGCTTTTGGAAAAAGCCGAGAAACGGATATTTGAGGTCACCAACCTTTCAAGAGCGCGCACTTATCTTGAGCTCAAAGAGGCACTGGGTGAGGCCTGGGATCGTCTTGACCGCCTTCATAAGTCTGCCGCCGGTCTGCGCGGTATTCCGACTGGTTTTCGGGAACTGGACAACCTTCTCTCCGGTTTTCAGCGTTCCGATCTTGTTATTCTTGCGGCGAGGCCTTCTATGGGCAAGACTGCTTTGGCTTTAGACATCGCGAGGCAAACGGCGGTCTGCCACAACACTTCGGTTGGCATTTTTTCTCTTGAAATGAGCGCCCAGCAGCTGGTGGACCGAATGCTCGCCGCCGAGTCCAAAGTGAACGCCTGGGACCTGCGGACCGGCCGTTTGAGCGGCGACTCGGTCTTTAACCGAATCAGGGACTCGCTGGACAAACTGGCAGCCGCCCCGATCTACATAGACGATCAGCCGGCCAACAACATTTTAAAAATACGCTCGGTGGCCAGGCGGCTTAAAAGCGAGAAAGGACTGTCGCTTGTCATCGTTGACTATCTTCAGCTGATGGTCCCAACCCAAAGCCGCCATTCCGATTCCCTTGTCCAGCAGGTGACGGAAATTTCCCGGTCGCTCAAGCATTTGGCCCGCGAGCTTGACATTCCCGTCCTTGCCATTTCTCAACTTTCCCGTGATGTTGAACGGCGCGGCGGCAAGCCGCGGCTCTCCGACCTTCGCGATTCCGGCTCCATTGAGCAGGACGCGGATGTTGTGATGTTTATTCACCGCGATGACAAATACAACGAAAACTCCGACAGACCCAACATCGCCGAGATTCTCGTGGAAAAACATCGTAACGGTCCCACCGGCAGAGTAGAGCTGTATTTTGACGAGCGCAAGACCACCTTCCTCTCTCTGGAAAAGAGCGACTTTGGTGATTTACCGGTGGCCCAAGAATAAGAATAAACGCCCGCGTCTTTATGAACACCATCGAGAAACTTGAGACCGCCTTCGCCGAGTTTCCTGGCGTCGGCCTCCGGCAGGCCCGCCGCTTTGTTTATTACCTCCTAACGAGGGGACCTGCGGCCCTCGCGGCCTTCTCTTCTCTGATCCTCAAACTAAAACAAGACATCAGGCGTTGCGAGAGCTGTTTTCGCTTCTTCGTCAAAGAAACCAGTCATTCGGGGGAATGCTCGCTTTGCAGGGACAAAACCCGCGACAGAAAGACGCTTCTGGTGATCAGCCGCGATGTTGATCTTGAAACTGTGGAGAAAAGCGGTTCCTACCGCGGTCTTTACTTCGTCCTCGGCGGATCAGTCCCCGTCCTAGAGAAAAAACCGGCTTCGCGGATTCTGGGAAAGGAACTGGCGGCCGCGATCGAGAAACATTTCAAAACCGGAGAGCTTCAAGAAATTATTCTTGCCCTCAATGCCAACCCAGAGGGTGAAAACACGGAAGTCTATGTCCGCAAAATTATTTCGCCTTTAGCGGAAGCCTTTAACCTCAAGATTTCGACTCTGGGCCGGGGTCTTTCAACAGGAACCGAACTTGAATACTCCGATCCGGCCACCATAAAAAACGCCATCAGGAACAGACAATGAATACAAACCCGCCCTACCTTTGCCTTTGGCAGGGCGGGGGGTTATATTGCCACGGCAAGCCATCCGTTTCCTCCTTCTTCTTAAGTCCTGCTTAAGACTTAAGCGCTGTGATTTTTACCTTGAAAAACGGCTGACGATGACCAGCCTTTTTGAAGTAACGGCTTTTCTGCTTGTAGTGGATGACGGTGATCTTGCGGCCACGTCCCGTCTCTTCTATCCTGCCGGCGACCGACGCCCCGCCGATGTAGGGAGTGCCGATGGTAGTGTCCTTGCCCTTTTCAAGGAGGAGAATACGATCGAAAGTTACCGCGTCGCCAACCTTAAAATTGCCGGCAAGTTTCTCAATTTTAATTAAGTCCCCGACCGACACTTTATATTGTTTGCCCCCAGTCTCAATGACAGCAAATTCTTCCATAAGGCCTATAGGTTCGCATAAACGCGCTGGAAAAGCAAGCCCCTGACCAATCCGTTGTGGGCGCGGACTGGCATAAGGGGTTGACAATTGTTGACATAATGAGAGAATGGATTAGCTGGCCCGACGCGCCAATTACCACCGCGACCAAGCGGTTACCAAGCGACACAACGTTCTCCCCCCCCCCATCTTCACGGGCTAACAAACGTTGGTGTGCTGACCTCTGGCGTCGCCGGAGCCAGCTTTTTTGTTGACTGATGATTTGCGCTTCCTTGGGAAACCAGCCCCATAACGTTATAGTAGACCCGGTTTCTGGCGCAATACACAGTATTGTCTGTATTGACAAACATGCTAGCGGGTGTAATATGGAATTAGATGCTGGCTCGGTAAGCTCGAAAAGGCAACACCCGTGCGGTACGTGTCTGTTGTTCACATACACAGACATCTTCTAACTCCTCCATAATACCGTACCATGCCACCGAGCCAGCGTCCTCTTTTGAGACCTGCCCCACGCGCAGGTCTTTTTTGCTTTCCCTTACCTTCCCCCGGCTGCCCGGCAGGCAGGGGAGAGACAGTTATTTCATCCTTCCAGAGTTGAGCCATTTCCGGTATCAGAACCTCCAATCTCTCCATCATGGAGCGGCCGCCAGTCAGTAAAACTTTTTTAATCAGTTTCCCTGTCCGGCTTTTCCAAAACTGGAGTTTCTAAACCGATTTCCTGACCAGTAATTTTAAGAATATCCTTGTCAATCTTTTGGAACTCTTTATGAGCCTTGTTGTAATGGCCAACGGTTGTCCCTAAAGAGTTGCCAAGCGAAACCATAAACTGCCCGTAAGCGTTGAGGTGTTTGCCGAGTTCCTCTACCCGCTTCCTTATTTCTTTAGCTGACTCCTCAATTTGGAGCGCCTTAAGCCCTTGAAGGACGGTCTGAAGATATGCCAAGAACGAGGTCGGCGAAACGATTATCACCCGCTTCTCCTTGAAGGCGTATTCAATCAAGTCGCGGGTGTTTATCTTGACCGCCCCGACCTGGGCCACCAGCAAATCGTAATAAATTGCCTCGTGGGGAACAAACATAAAGGCGAAGTCCATCGTCCCCTCCGATGGTTTAACGTACTTGGCTGTCTCATCAATCCGGTTTTTCAGATCGGCTTTGAAGGCCCGTTCCATCCGCTCTCTCTCAACCGGGTCCTTTTCAGTAATCAGCCGGTTGTAGTTCTCCAGCGAAAATTTTGAGTCAACCGGGATAATATTGTCTTTGACGAAAACCGCCGCGTCAACGATCGTCCCGTCGGAAAACTTATACTGCATCTCAAAACTGCCCGGCGGCAGGACATTTTTCAGAAGTGTTTCCAGATAATATTCGCCTAAAACCCCGCGCTGTTTGGGATTCTTAAGAATGTCTTGGAGGTTTTGAAGCTGATCAGCAAAGGAAACCACCTGCCGGTTCGTCTCGTCAAGTTTGGTAAGTCCTTCCGTCACATCCTTGATGAGCTTGGCCGATTCGCTGAACTGGTGCCGCAGGGCACTGGAAACCTCTTTGGTCGCCTCCCCCATTTTTTGGTCAACCGTCCGGGAAAGCTCGTTCATTTGCTGAAGAAGAAGTTTGGGAATCGCGTCGTCTTTCTCCCCCGCTTTAGGCCGGCGCGAGACGCGCCAGAGCACAAGTCCGTTCACAGCAAGAAGGAGAATGATGAGAACGGCTAAAAAATCGCTTTGCATGCAGAGAATTATACTATATAATTACTCACGATGTCCCTCCACCAACAGGTCAAAAAAGAGATCAGGGAGGCAATGCTCGCGAGAGACACCGTAAAACTTTTGGTTGTCCGGGGGCTTTCCGCGGCGTTCACCAACGAGCTCGTAGCCAAAGGCAAAACACCGGAAGGAGAGCTCCAAGACGCCGAAGCGCTCGCCGTCATCAGACGCTCGATCAAACAGCGCAAAGACTCCATTGAACAGTTCAGAAAGGGAAACCGGCCGGATCTCGTGGCGACGGAAGAAGCGGAGCTAAAAATACTGGAAACTTATCTGCCGAAGCAAATTTCGCGGGAGGAGATAAAGAAGGTGGCTGTAAAGAAAAAGGCGGAGCTTGGCGTTACCGATAAAAAGAAGTTTGGTCAGCTTATGGGGGCGGTGATGAAAGATCTCCAGGGTAAGGCCGATGGAGCGGAAGTTAAAGCGGTCATTGAAGAATTATTCTCCTAAACCAACTAGCATGGGGGAATCCGCGGAATCATGGTTTGATAGGATGCGGCGAGCCGTTGAAAACGCCGGGAAAGACGAGCCGGCCGGAGAAGATAAGATCGCTGGCGAGGAGGGTCAAAAACCAGGCATTACCCGCCGCCTAAAGAACGCGCCATCCTTTGACTTTCAGCGCCGCTGGGAAAAAGAACAGGAAGAAAGAGAGGATCGGCTGGCGGAGCTTCAGAAACAGGCGCAGAAAAAGGGCAAAGATGGATAACCACCAGACCGCGGCTCTGGCTGAAAAGTTTGATTTGCCGTCTTATTGCAGACAGCCATCATTGTCCACACGATAGGATTGCCGCAGGACGGCGATTTTTGTTATTATCAAGGGGGTCGTTCAACATACAAAAACAAACCAAAAAAACAGAAGAGTATATGATACCTAATGCTGCGTCCTTCCGTCCGCTGGTGTTGATGTCAACAACCAACGTCCAAAACCACAAATTGAGCGTGGCGGCGCCATACGGCAACCGAGGAATGCCTATCCCGCAAAATGAAGGCAGCCGCAATAACCATTGTTATAGCAGGCGGAGGGCGGAAAAAAAGCAGTTTCCGCGCAAGCAGGAACGGCCTTTCTTCCATAAATAGCAGGTGTCAGATTACACGGCTCGGGGTCTTTCGGCCCCGGGCTTTCTTATTTGTTCCTGTTCGAAAAAGCTGTTTCTTCTTCCTATTTTTACTTTTCTCGACGAGAAGAAAACGGTGAAGCTTTTTGGACCAGACAGGACCGGCGTAGCCGACCCCCACCCGAGGCAATCTTTTGATGGAACGCCGCCTGATGATCTTGCCGCGGTCTTCAAACCAAAGCCTGGATGGTGGTAGAGCAATTTTCCCGTTCAGCCGTTTATCAATCTCCAGCGCCTTTGTGAGTTTGCCGGGACCTTCACACCCTTCAACACTGCGAACGAGAATAGCCGCCGGGTAGTTCTTCCTGCCAACCACTACATTAAGCATCCAGTGCATACCATAGACGAAGTAAACATAAAGATGGCCGGCATCGCCGAACATCACCTCATTGCGGGCGGTTTTACCGCGGAAAGCGTGCGAGGCCCTGTCTTCAAAACCGTCGTAAATCTCCACCTCCGTCACGGCGAAAGCGTATTCCCGCTCTCCCAGTGTTCTTACGAGAAACTTACCGATAAGTTCCCTGCCGACTTGAAGCGCCGGCCGGTCAAAGAATGACGGTTCCAGAATTTTACGCATACTTGACTCCCAAGTTATAACTCCATCGCAGAAACAACGCAACATGTCAATGCATCAAGACAGCCGCAACCCGCGGTTTGACTTTTGGCTGACGTTGGTTATTCTTTGTCACAGAAAGTTCCTCCGATGAATGAACAGGTGATGACGACCGACTGATCCCCCCCCCCAAAAAAAACACGACATTAATTGGAGAAAAGTTCAGGGAATTAACCCGCCCGCTGTCGGAAAGAGTTTCGGACTAATGGTAATAAAGATAAAATCTGTCACATTCCCCAGAAAAGCGGCTCCATCG
>Ga0073934_10012318_pt1 | contig 10110 bp, 4 predicted proteins | sample LarsenN4metaG_FD_76834 | JGI IMG/M metagenome (GOLD analysis project Ga0073934, IMG submission 76834) | Hot spring sediment bacterial and archeal communities from British Columbia, Canada, to study Microbial Dark Matter (Phase II) - Larsen... ... | reverse complement strand
GTTCAACACCATCACCAAGGGCGGGACGAACGAGTTCCACGGCGACGTGTGGTGGTACAACATCAACAAGCATTTTCGCTCGCTCGACCACCGGCTCAAAGAGCAGATAGCGGCGGGCGCGCAGCCCGACCGCCGGCCCCGCGACGACTTCAACCGCGTGGGCGGCGATTTCGGCGGCCCCATCCTCAAAGACAAGCTCTTCTTCTTCGGGGCCTACCAGTACCAGACGAGAGGGCTTGCGGGCGCTACAACGACCTTTGGCGCACCGACCGCCGAAGGATTCTCGCGGCTCGCGGGTCTGAACGGCATAAGCCAGTTCACGCTCGGACTGCTCCGCAACCACGTGCCGCCCGCGCCGACCGAGACCGGGACCGTGAGCGTGCTCGGCGAAGACATACCCGTGGGACAGATACTCGTCCTCGTGCCCGACAACTTCACGCTGCACCAGTGGCACACGAACATCGATTACAACCTCGGGGCGAACGACCGCCTCTACGGTCGGTTCTTTTATGACCGCACCCGGTCGCCGCTCACGGGCACGCCGGGACCCGAGTTCACAGGGGCGACGGGAGTAGACAACCGGCTCTTCTCGCTCACCTACAACAGGACCTTCTCGTCCAACCTGATCAACGAGCTCCGGTTCGGCTATCGCCGTCAGACGACCTCGTTCGACGTGCCGCTCGAATTCTCCGACTTTCCGGGCCAGTTCCCCAACCTCATCATAGACGAGATAGGTCTCTTCATAGGGCCGAACACCAACTCGCCCCAGAGCGGGATCACGAACGTCTATCAGGGGTCGGACACGGTTAGCTGGACGAAGGGCCGCCATCAGATGAAGATGGGCGTCGATTATCGCAACGCCATCGCGCCCGGCAATTTCCTGCCGCGCTCGCGCGGCGAGTATGCGTACGCGTCGCTCGAACGATACCTGCGCGACCTCGAGCCCGACGGGTCGAACGGCGGGCTTCGCGGCGTGGGCAGCGGATTTTTCGCGGGCAATCAGTGGGCGGTCTACCCGTTCTTCCAGGACGACTTCAAGCTGAGGCCGAACCTGACGCTGAACCTCGGACTCCGCTACGAGTACACCTCGAACGCGCGCGACGCGAGCCTGCAAAACCTCAACTCGATTTCCAACGTCGCGGCGAACGACCCCGTGCTCGAAGCCATAAGGCAGCGGACGGGGCTTACGGGGCTTTTCCCCGACGGCATAGAGTTCCGCACGCCGAAGACCGACAAGAACAACTTCGCGCCGCGCGTGGGGTTTGCGTGGGCTCCGAATTTCCAGGAAGGCTGGATGCACCGCATCTTCGGAGACCAGGGACAGTCCTCGATCCGAGGCGGCTTCATCGTAGCGCACGACGTGTTGTTCCAGAACCTGGTGCTGTTGCAGCTCCCGCCGCAGCTTCAGGCCGAGATCGACGTGACGAGCGGGGACGGCGGGATATTCGGCTCGCCGACGAACTTCCTTCAGAACGGCGGCATCCCTCCCGGAGGCGCGATCGATCCGGCGCTCTTCACGGACCCGGCGGCGGCACGGGCCATCACACAGGCGATCATACTCGACACGCAGACGCCTTACACGATGAGCTGGTCGATTGCGATCCAGCGCGAGTTCATGAGGAACTGGTCGGTCGAGGCCCGCTACCTTGGCACGCGCGGCGTCCACCTGTTCGTTCAGTCCAGGTTGAACGGGGGCATCCCGCCGAGCTTCAACCTGCCGACCTTCTTCAACGCTTCCGAGATACCGGGCCGGTCCGCGCTCAGAAACCTCCCCTCGCAGCAGGACTTCCTCGACTCGCGCGAGAGGCTGCTCTCGGACCTCGGGTTCCTCGGAAACATCACGGCCTTCCCGGCACAGGGAAACTCGATCTATCACGGCGGCTCCGTCAACGTGAAGCGCAGGCTATCGCAGGGCGTCTCGATAGACGCGTCTTACACGCTGAGCAAGACCATAGACGATTCGACCAACGAGCTCTTCACGAGCTTCGTCAACCCCCGACGCCCGCAGGACAACTTCGACCTGCGTAACGAGCGGGCGGAATCGGTACTCAGCCGCCGTCACCGTTTCTCGGTCGGCTGGATATGGGAGCTGCCCTTCTATCGCAACGAGCGCGGGCTGCTCGGACATGCGCTCGGCAACTGGCAGCTCAGCGGCGTCTTTCAGGCCGAGAGCGGCCAGCGGGTCGACGCGCTGAGCTTCAGCGACGCGAACGGCAACCTCGACAACGCGGGCGACCGCGCCGTGCTCAATGTGAACGGCGACCTGCGGCGAGGGACCGGCGTCAACTGGCTGCTCAGGAGCGGCCAGATCGTAGCCAACGGCGACGCCGATCCGAGCGATGTCGTAGGTTATGTGGCCGTAGATCCGAACGCGGCGTTCGTATTCGCCGACGTAGGCGCGCGCTCGACGGCCGGGCGTAACCTGCTCAAGGCCCCGGGCATAAACAACTGGGACATCTCCGTTTTCAAGAGGTTCCCGATAACCGAGAACCACCGGCTGGAGTTCCGGGCGGAGTTCTACAACGCGTTTAACCACCCGCAGTTCGTCATAGACGATCCGTTCGCGACCGACTTTGTCGACGTGAGCAGTCCCGATTTCCAGAACAAGCGACTCTTCAGCGGGAACCCGTTCGGGACGACCCCCGCATTCGGGTTGACCACCGACCCGATCGCGGGCGGAAACCCGCGCGTGATCCAGATGGTGCTCAGGTATCACTTCTAAGAGGTGAGAATAGACAGGATTGACAGGATTAACGGGATTATTCTCCGTTCCTGTCAATCCTGTTAATCCTGTCCGAAATCAGCCGATAAATTTATACCCCGCGCGGTGAACGGTTATGATGTAGTGCGGGTTTCCCGCGTCGGGCTCGATCTTCTGCCGGAGCTTCGCTATGTGGGTGTCGACGGTGCGGGTGAGCGGGAAGCTGTCGTAGCCCCAGACGGCGTCGAGGAGCTGGTCGCGGGTGACGACCTCTCCCCGGTGGTCGATGAAATACTTCATGATCTTGAACTCGCGCGGCGACAGGTCGAGCGGCAGCCCGCTCTTGGTCGCCTCGCACTTCTTGAAGTCGAGCGTCATGTCGCCGAATTGAAAGACCTCGACCTTCTCCGCGTGTTTCGACACGCGCCTGAGCACCGCCTCCACGCGGGCGGCGAGCTCCATAAAGGAGAAGGGCTTGGTCACGTAATCATCCGCGCCAAGCTTCAGCCCGAGCACTTTGTCTATCTCCTGCCCGCGCGCCGTCAGGAGTATTATGGGTATGTCGTTGCCTTCGCTGCGCAGTTGCTTGCATATGTCGAGTCCGCTCATCTTCGGCAGCATGACATCGAGTATGATGAGGTCGAGGTCTTTTTCCGTAGCCATGCGCAGACCCGCCGCCCCGTCGCGGGCGACCGACACGGCGTACCCCTCGTATTCGAATCCGTCCCGCAGGGCGACTGCCATCGCCTGGTCGTCTTCCACTATAAGCACTCTTCCCATATAAGCCTCTCAAAATCCTTTGTTGCTGTACTCAACCTCCGGCCCGATCGATCTCTCGGTTTCTTCGACCTCCGGCTCGGCGGGCCTCGCAGCCGGCTCCGCGGGCAGGTATATGGTGAAGGTGCTCCCCACGCCCGGCTTGCTGTTCAAGGTCACCAGCCCCCTGTGCGCGTCGACTATGTGTTTGACTATCGACAGGCCGAGTCCGCTCCCCTTCACGTCGTGCACGAGGCCGGTGCTCACGCGATAGAATTTCTCAAATATCTTCTCGCGCTCGTCGCGCGAAACGCCTATGCCGTGATCGGTGACCGAGATGGTTATGTACTCGTCCCTCTTACCCAGGCTGACCGTGATCTCCTTGGCATCGCCCGAGTACTTGACGGCGTTGTCGAGCAGGTTCATAAACGCCTGCGATATGGCGTTGGCGTCTATGACGGCCGGGGGCAGCGGCCTGCGGGGCGCGTCGAAGACAATGTTGAACCCGTTCTGGCTGAGCTGCACGGCGAAGGTCCTGAGCGTCTCGCTTATGACCTCGGCCACGTCCGCCCTCTCGAATTGATAGGTTTTGCGGCCCGATTCGATCTTGGAAAAATCGAGGATGTTGTTTATCAACTGGGTGAGCCGCCGGCTCTCGGTCTCTATGTACTCGCCGTACTCGCGTATCTTCTCCGGCTCCTTGACGCGGCCCAGCTTGAGGAACTCGCCGAAGACCCTTATCGATGCCAGCGGCGTGCGCAATTCATGCGAGACATTCGAAACGAAGTCCGCTTTCATCTGTGAGAGCTTCATCTCGCGCGAGGCGGTCCTGAGCGCCATTACGATCCCTCCGATGAGAAACAGTGTCATCAACACCATAAGCGACAGGTTGAAAGCGAAGAGCCGCCGCGCGCCCTGTTCTTCGGTCATCTGGCGCATTCTCATGCCGAGCCGCCAGTCCTTGAAGATGAACGGCAGCGACCCGCCCACCTCGTAAGCCTGCCCTTCGAAAGGCTGCGAGGAGAGCACCACCCGGTCGCCCGAATCGAGGAGCGTTACGATCGCGTCCCGGTGGTCTTCGGGGAAGAACTTTTTGAGCGAATTCTGAATGGCGCGCGGGACGACCGTCTCCTTGAAATACTCCTCATCGACTATCATGCCCGCCGTGCCGACGACCATCTTGGTCGTCTCATCGATGATGGGCTTGACCAGCACGCGGTGGTCGGGGTCGCGCTCGTCTACGGTCAGGTGCGGCGAATCGGGCACGTTGTTCGTCATCCGGTGGACCAGCCACGAGGCGCAGGCCGCGTGGGCCGCTTTCCATTCGGGCGAATCGGCGTCGCGTTCGAGCCGCCGCTCCACGGGGTTGTAAAAGAGCACGAGCGCGTAAGTGCGGTCCACGGTCTCGCCGGTCGTTCCTATAAAGAGCCGCCTGGCGCCCTCGATCTTTCGGCCCCCGAAATAATCGATGACGGCCCTGGCGTCGATGTCGCCCTGCGGGTCCTGGTTGAACGCCTTAGAAGGCACGCTCAGCGTCTGCTCGGCGTTCGTCCTGTAGAAGTCGTACGTCTCTTTGGCCACGACCGTCAGGTACTTGCGCATGTATTCCTTGCGCGCGACCGGACGAGTCTTCTCTAACTCAGCCAGTGAGCTATATTGCAAAACGAGGATAATCATAAGCGGGACGACGACCGCCAACAAACCTATCTGGAGGGCGTGCCGCCTGAGTATGGTCTTTACTATATTCACTCTATGAACCTGTAGCCCAGCTAGCTAATATACAACACATCGACTCAAATCGTATGCGCGCTCGCGCGGGGTTTTTACAAGTAATTAACAGTTTTAACCGGTTTTTACAAAGTAGCACGGTCTTTACAAACGGCTCTTACTCCGGCTGACGTATGAAAGTTACCGCAAACACAGGAGGTCGGTTGTAATAGATCGTCGAGCGTGTCAACAAACTGTCAATATCGCTTATAATCAAACAGACAGGATTAACAGGATCGTCAGGATTTCATGCTTTGATTCTTGTTTATCCTGTTAATCCTGTCCATTTAAGGCTCGATTCAGGTCCGAGGATGATCGATAACTTCGGCATATTTCTCGTAGCCACGGTGACGCTGAACCTGACGCCCGGCCCTGACATGATGTACGTGCTTGCGCGCAGCATCGGGCAGGGGCGTGTGGCTGGCATCGTCTCCGTGCTTGGCGGGAGCACGGGGCGGCTCCTTCACACTCTCGCCGCCGCCTTCGGCCTCTCCGCGCTCTTGTTGTCGTCGCCCAGGGCCCTCGACTTCGTAAAGTACGCGGGGGCCTTATATCTCGTCTATCTTGGGCTGCGGGCTTTGACCGAGAGAGTGGGCGCAAGCCCCGTCGTCCGCCCCGAGCGCGCAAGCCTGCGAAGCATTTACAGGCAAGGGTTCATCACGAATGCGCTCAACCCGACCGTGGCGCTCTTCTTTCTCGCATTCCTCCCCCAGTTCGTAGACTCGGCCCGAGGCTCCGTCGCAGTGCAGATGATACTGCTCGGCCTCGTGTTCACGGCTTCGGCGACTTTCTGGAGCGCCGGGGTAGCGATGCTCGCCGGGTCGGTCGGCAACTGGCTCAGCCGTCACCCCCGCGCCTGGCGGGCGCAGCGAATGCTTATGGGGGTCGTCTTCGTATCGCTCGGGGTGAGGCTTGCGCTACTCGGTTAACATTCTCTTTCGCAAGATCAATTGGCGCAAGCCGTCACCCTGCGGCCATTCACTCTTAGTGAGGGCCGCGAAGCAATCTTTCGAGCGGCAGTTTAACAACCTGGCAACATCTTTGACGATTTTTTACAACTTCATGACTGAATTTACACCGCGTCCGTCTAAACTTTTGCAAAACGCTCTGCCAGCATAGGCCGGAACCCGGAGGTGCATACAGTGGAGAATAGAGTCGTAAAAGAAGCCCGCAGCCGCATCGTCAGACTCTTTGTGTTCTCCTTCCTGTTTGCTTCGTTGACCGTTTCTATCGCGGCCCGCCCGGCGGAGAAGGATAAGAAAGAGAGATCAAAAGCCCACCGCGAGGCGCAAAAGGCCATTAGAGGGGGCGACTATAAAGGGGCCGTTAAGATATATGCCGGCCTCATCGACGAAGATGGACGCGATCTGCAAGCGCATCTCGGGGCCGCCTACGCCTCGATAAAAGACCAGAACTACCAGCTCGGCTACGACCACTCTATAGAGGCTTTGAAGCTGGACCCGAACAATGCGCGCGCCCATGCGCTTGTCGGTCTCGCGCTCCTGCGTTCCGGGTATCTGGCCAACGCCGCGCAGGAGGTGATCATTGCCTTCAAGCTGGACCCGAAAGAATCGCTGGCCTATGGGGCCGCCGCCGAAATCGATTACTTCGAGGGCCGGGTGAAAGATTCTCGTATAAAAGCGCTGGAGGCATACCGCCTCGACCCGAAAGAGCCGGATTATCTGATAACGATCGCGCGCTCGGCGGCGAGGCTCGAATATTTCCAGGAAGCAGCCCGCGCCTACGAGCTGTTTTTGGACACCGTGCCGAAGTCCGAGACCGAGCGCCGCGACCGCGTGCGAGGCCTCATACAGCTTTATCGCAGGCTGTCGGGGATAAAGATACATCAGATCAGCGGGGCGGAGTCGGTCGCGGTCCCGTTCAGACTGGGGCAGGACCGCAGGCCCTACGTCAAGCTACAGGTCAACGGCCAGGAGGCGACCTTCGTCATCGACACAGGGTCGGGCTTCACCGTCATTTCCAGGGAGGCGGCACGCCGTCTCGGCGTGTCGGAGATAGCGCGCGGAGGCACGAGCCAGGGGTTCGGCGGGAGCGGCCACTTCCCCATCGTGTACGGGCTGCTGAAAACGATCCAGATCGGCGACGCGAAGGTCCAGGCGATACCGTGCTTCATACGCCCCTTCCACGCGGCGGGCCAGGACGGCGAGCCGGACGCCGACGGCTTTATAGGGCTTTCGATACTGTCGAACTTTCTGACCGAGCTCGATTACAAGGATAATTATCTGAGGCTCGACCGCGACTTTGACCGCGCGCCTCAGGATGCCGCGCCGGACGTGACCGTCATCCCGTTTCGCACGACCCAGAACGGGCTCATCAGCATCGAGACCGATCTCGACGGCGAGCACCGCATAAACGCGATAATCGATTCCGCCGCCGGGTCCGTAGTCTTATCGGCGGCGGCCGTAGACCGTTTCAACATGCGCGACAGGATAATCAAGAACTACACGGTCACGGTGATAGGCGCGGCGGGGGTGGCCGATAACGTCGAGCTTCTGATCGTCCGCAACTGGGGGGTGGCCGCGCTGATGCAGAAGAACCTCCGCGCGCTTGTGCTCGATTTCGACGCGATAAACCAGACCTCCGGGTTCGAGCAGAGCGGGATCATCGGCGGCGATTTTCTGAGAAACTACCGCGTGACGATAGACTTCAACCGCGCCGAGCTGAGATTCAAGCCGCACCCCACCGCCCTTAAGAACTGATTTAAGAGCGAGAGCGTCACCGCAATTCGCCGACGGAAACGAACGCAACTAATCCTGTCCATAAACATTACTTTTCGGGCAGTTATCTGTTTTCCCACTTGAGGTTTTCACTTCAGGGGTATTGGGTCGGATAGTCGTAATTATGACCCAACTTTCGCCCAAATTACGCGGAGGAATACGTCCTCGCCGCCATCATCTCAGCATCCCGCTCACTCATACCGCAACGCCACCAGCGGGTCCACTTTCGTCGCCCGCCGCGCCGGGATGTAACCTGCGAGCAGCGCCACGCCGGTGAGCAGCAATGCGATAACCGTAAACGTCGCCGGATCAGTCGCGCTCACGCCAAACAGCAAGCTCGTCATCAGGCGCGTCAACGCGAAGGCTCCCGCCAAACCAATCACCTCTCCGATCAAGGTCAGGGTTATACCTTGCCCTACCACCAGTCTGAGCACATCTCGTTGAGTTGCGCCCAAAGCCATACGGATGCCGATCTCGTGGCGTTGTTGCGTGACGGCATAGGCCATGACGCCGTAGATGCCCACGGCAGCCAGGATCAGCGCCGTGACGGCCAGAGCGCTCATCAGAAACATCGTGGCGCGCGGGACGGCGACCTCGGCGGAGAAGAACTGCTCCATGGTGCTGACGCGGTAGACCGGTTGCTCCGGGTCCACTGCCTGCACGGCGGCGCGCATCGCGCCGGCAAGCTGTTCCGGTCCGGCGGCGGTGTGCGCGATGAGCGTCATCGCCGCCCGCGGGCGTTGCGAGAAGGGCACGTAAATTTCCGGCCGGGTCGGCGCGTCCAGCCCGGCCTGCTTGGTGTCATTGACCACCCCGACGATCTCGCGCCAGGGCATCGGCAGCAGGTCGTAAATCTGGATGCGTTTGCCGATGGGGTCTTCGCCGGGCCAGAAGCTTGCGGCCATCGTTTCGTTGATGACGATCACTTCGACCGCGCCCGGCTGATCGTGCTCGGTGAATTCGCGGCCGCGCTGCAACCGCATGTCCATCGTGCGAAAATAATCCGGGTTGATGGCGCGCCAGACTGCTACCGGGTCATCCTGAGCCGAGGCGGACGGGCGGCCTTCGATGATGAAGGTAAAAACGCCGCCTTCGGCCAGCGGCAGCGGCAGGTTGCTGACCGCGCCGACCCCTTGCACGCCGGGCAAAACTCTGACCCGCTCGATCACCTGTTGATAAAAGGCCGCCTGCTGTTGCGGTTCAGGGTATTTCGCAAAGGGCAGCGCCAGCTTCATGGTTAACAGGTTGTCCGTGCGGAAGCCGGGATTGACGCGCTGAAAGCTGATGAAGGTGCGGATCATCAACCCGGCGCCGATCAGCAGGAGCAGGGACAGGGCGACTTCCGCGACCACTAGCAGACCGCGCGTGCGCGGGCGGCCCGCACGGTTGCCCGCCTGTCGCCCGCCCTCTTTGAGGGTTGTATGGACATCCGGCTTCGAGGCTTGCAGCGCCGGCAGCAGGCCAAAAGCCACGCCGGTCAGCAGCGTGATGCCAAACGTAAAGAGTAGCGCCGTGCCGTCCAGGCGAATTTCGTCGGTGCGCGGGACGTTGGCCGGGCTGAAGCTTATAAACGCGCGCATGGCCCAATAAGCCAGCGCCAGGCCGGCCGCGCTGCCCGCCAGCGCGAGCAGAAGGCTTTCGGTCAGCAACTGGCGAAGCAGCCGCGCCCGCGGCGCGCCCAGCGCCAGCCGGATCGCCATCTCTTTCTGTCGGGCCGCGGCGCGCGCCAGCAGCAAATTCGACACGTTGGCGCAGGCGATGAGCAGCACGAAAGCGACCGCCGCCAGCAGCAGGAGCAGGGCCGGGCGGACGGTGCGCACCACCTCGTCTTGCAGCGCGAAGACGTTGACCGTCCAGCCCTTGTTGCGGTCCGGATATTGTTCTTCCAAGCGACCGGCAATGGTGCGAAGTTCGGTCTGGGCTTGCGCCAGTTCGACGCCCGGTTGCAGCCGCGCCAGCACCTGTAAAAAATGCGAACCGCGATCACCGAGGGCCTTCGGGTCATAGGCCAGCGTCGTCAGCAGATCAACTTTCGGCGCGGCATCCGACAGCGGGTTGTTGCCGAACGGGTCGGGGAACTGAAAGTGGGCGGGCAGCACGCCGACGACGGTGAAGACGTTGCCGCTGAGGGTGACAGGTTGATTGAGG
>Ga0073934_10012317_pt1 | contig 10110 bp, 7 predicted proteins | sample LarsenN4metaG_FD_76834 | JGI IMG/M metagenome (GOLD analysis project Ga0073934, IMG submission 76834) | Hot spring sediment bacterial and archeal communities from British Columbia, Canada, to study Microbial Dark Matter (Phase II) - Larsen... ... | reverse complement strand
CCTTGACCCGAAGCGTAGTCGTTCGGCTCGCCGGTGCCGTTCCAGCGGTGGAACGTGTACGGCTCGCCGTTGGTCCACTCCCAGCCGATGCCATCGCCGGTTGGTCCTCCCAAACCGGCAACCTGCTCCGCGGCGCAATTGCCGGCGGGGCAGCCATTTTCCAGATTTGTGCCGGGCATGGAGCCGGTCGCGGGTTGCGTGCGGCTTTCACCGCCGCCGTACTTTTCATCGTCCGTGAGGCCGATGAAGACGTTCGTGCCGATCAATTGCAACTGCTGCACGATGAAGGCGTGTTCGGCCTCACCCAAGGCACCCGACATGGCGCCCAGGTGAGCGGTCTTGGCCGTGCCAGAGATGGGCTCCGTCACGCCTGCGGCGCCGTCGGCCGCCGGTTGGAACCCGAGGGCTGCACCGGTGCCGAAGGTCACCGGGGCCGCCAACTCGACTAGATAACGACCCACGCGACCGCCCGGACTATAGCTGCGGTCGCCGGCCCCACGGATTTCGTACAGGTTGTACGTTCCCCCAACGCCGTAGGGGCCTTGAAAAAACATGCGGCCCTGGCCAAGCGCCTGGCTGCCGGCGCCAAACGAGAGCGCCAGCGCCGCCGCGCATGAGATCCACGATCTCTTCCTCATTGATGTTCTCCCAGAAACTGTTGAGACGTTCCCCTCCAACCGCGGTCGGGATATACAAACCCCGCCGCGCTGACGTTGCCTACTCTCTTCCGTCATCACGGCGCGCGGGTGGACGGCCCAACGCACCAACTCACTCTGTTGCACGCTTAGCACGCCGCACGTTGACTACCGCTCGCCGCGATTTCACAGGCGCCAATTTGGCGCCCAAGGGAACCAAAATAGCGAGGCGAAAACCGCGGTTCGGCCGCAATCGCGCGACGTGGATGGAATTACTTGAATCAGCTTGGTGATGTGATTGTGGAACTGCGCGACTGGCTTGGCTCACGGCAGGCAAACGCCACGTCCTGGGGCCGTTTGCCTCATCCGCCGAGTCAATCCAGCTTCAGGTTCATGGCAAAATTCACGATCGGTTGACCCCGAATTGTGAGATGTCGATGAATTTTGCCGAAACCACTTTCCTGTTAGGATTGTTTCATCCATAACAGATGTATGAATTGAACCCACGCGGTCGCAAAGACGCTATGACAAAACAAGAAAGTAATATTAAGAATATCCAATAATTTCATGGCCTTTCGTTGGATTGCGACCGGTTTTGGCGCTGGTGGCTAGCATTAAGCTTATGCAGATAAGCAAGTTGTGGCACTTTGTTGGAATTGGTGCGGATGGAATTCACTCATTTTGGCAGAAGGAGACTTGATTCCACGACTGTGGTTTGAATTTGGAAGCTCCACCCTGGCGTTAAAGCACCCCGATTGCTTTGAGAGTGCGACGGAACCCACTCCCGGCTCCATGCCATCGCCAAGCACACCCCACCACAAGGGGGCCGCGGCGGAACTCCGCGGTCTCGGCTCCATGAGAAGAAAGGCCAAGGAAACAGACATGATCATGAGCAAGGAGAAGCGCGCGCCGGTGCTCGCAGCGAGCAAGCGCGGGTCAGTTGTCATCATCGATGATGATCTAGAAGAAAGCCGGCGCCTGGCGGACTACTTGTCCCGGGAAGGCTTCGAGGCGGCCGTCGAGCTTTCGCCAAGCGACGGCTTGGAAGCGATTCGATCGGACCATCACTCGATCGTCATTCTCGACGTTGCCGCGCGCGGCGCGGGCGGCCTGGAATTGCTCCGGCAGATCCGCAATGAAAGCGATGTGCCGGTGCTGGTGTTGACCGAAAAAGGAGACGAAATCGACCGCATCATCGGCCTCGAACTTGGCGCCGATGATTACCTGGCCAAGCCCTTTAATCCACGCGAACTGCTGGCGCGACTACGAGCGATTCTGCGCCGCGCCGCGCGAATGCCGGACGCACCGCCGCCGCAGTCTTCGTTGATCCGACTCGGTGATCTGGAAATGGACGTCGCTCGCCGACGCACAACCCTTAACGGGAAGTCCGTCTCGCTGACCGGGCTGGAGTTCGAGCTCCTGCGCGTGTTCTTGCTCTCCGCCGGCAACGTGCTCACCCGGCAGGACATTGCCCGCGAAGTATTCCACCGTCCGATGCTGGCGATGGATCGGACGCTGAGCGTGCATGTCTGTAGTTTGCGCCGCAAGCTGGGTGACGCTCCGCGCGGCGGCGAACGGATCAAGACCGTCCACGGCGTCGGCTACATCTATCTGCCGCCGTCGGAACCGATGTAATTCCGCCACCGCCGGCCGTCGGGACCGTAAGCGCCGTTTCGTGGCGTCGCTCGAGCGCTCCCGTCGCTCGGCGCGGACGCTTAGCGTACGCTCATTTCGCAACTGACGCCGCCCGCCGCCGGCAGGTAGCCCGAGCGGACGTAGTCCATCACCATGCGATGCGCGCTAAAACGCCAGGCCAGCGAGGCAATCGAGTTCTTCATCCGGCGGATCCAGCCGTGCGGCAGGCCGTCGGAATCGCGCTCGTAGTAGAGCGGAATCACTTCTTTTTCGAGTACGTTGAACAATGACTCCGCGTCTCGGCGGTCGCTGATCTCATCGGATACGTGGGCGGTGCCCTTTCCGATCGCGAAGCCGTTCGATCCGTCGTGCGCTTCCGCCCACCAGCCGTCGAGCACCGAGAGGTTCAAGCCGCCGTTGAGCACCACTTTCTGGCCGCTCGTCCCAGAGGCTTCCAGCGGACGCCGGGGGTTGTTAAGCCACACGTCGACGCCTTGCACCATGTGCCGGCAGACGTTGATGTCGTAGTCCTCGATGAAGGCCACGCGGCCCGCGATGGCCGGGTTATTTCGCAGATTGGCGATTTTCTTGATCAACTGTTTTCCCGGTTCGTCCGCCGGATGCGCCTTGCCCGCAAAAATGATCTGGATCGGCCGCTCCGGATCGTTGATCAGGGAAACAAAGCGGTCTAAGTTGCTCAGCAACAAATCCGCCCGCTTGTACGTCGCGAACCGCCGCGCGAAGCCGATCGTAAGGATGTTCGGCACCAAAATATTCCGTGCGGCCTCGACCGTTTCGTCGCTCTCGCCGCGGCGACGGCATTGCCGACTGACGCGCCGCCGCACGAACGCCAACATCAGATTCTTGAGCGCGTAGTGGGTTTCCCACAATTCGCCTGGGTCGACGCCGTGGATGTGCCGCCACGTTTCCGGCTCGCCCATCTTGTCAAGCCAATCGACCGGGAAGTTGCGGTCGTACAGTTGCTGCATTTGATAGGCCAACCAGCTCTGCACGTGCACGCCGTTGGTGATGTGGCCGATGGGAATCTCTTCTTCCACGCGCCACGGCCAAAGGTTGGCCCACATCCGCCGGCTGACATGCCCGTGAAGATTGCTGACCGCGTTGGCGCGCCGCGAAAGCTTGAGGGCCAACACGGTCATACAAAACGACTCGTGCTGGTTCGGCGGGTCGACGCGCCCCAGGCCCATCAGTTGATCGAAGGACACCCCCAGCTTGTCGCGCAGCGGTCCCAGGTGCTCTTCGATCAGCCCGCCGTCGAAGCGATCGTGCCCGGCCGGCACCGGCGTGTGCGTGGTGAACATGGTGCGCTGCGCAACTTCGCGCAGGGCTTCGTCAAACGACAACCCGTCGAACTCCATGCGTTCGCGAATGGCTTCCAGCGGGGCGAAGGCGCTATGCCCTTCGTTCAGGTGATAGGCCCCCGGCACGATACCAAGCGCCCGCAGCGCGCGTACGCCGCCGACGCCAAGCACCAGTTCTTGGCGAATCCGGGTGCGGAAATCGCCGCCGTACAACCGGCTGGTGAGCTCGCGATCCTCCGGACGGTTTCCCTCCACGTCGCAATCCAGCAAGTACAGGCTCACGCGGCCCACCCGCATCAGCCACACTTTGCAGAGCAAGTTGCCGGTGCGAGTTTCGATTTCGATCGAGACCGGCTGGCCATCGGGACCGACGGCCGGTTCCATCGGCACGTTTTCGACAAGGGTTTGCAGATACTCCTCGCGCTGGTAGCCGTCGGCGTCGAGCTGCTGCTTGAAATAGCCTTGGTCGTAAAACAGGCCGATCGCCACGAGCGGCACGCCCAGGTCGCTCGCGCTCTTGATATGGTCGCCGGAGAGCACCCCCAGGCCGCCGGAATAAATCGGCACCGATTCGTGGATGCCGAACTCCGCCGAGAAGTACGCCACTGGCCGCGAACCGAGCACGCCACCATGCGTGTTGCCCCAGGTGTCGCCCGAGGCCAGGTATTCCTTCAGCCGGCGATACGCATAGTTAATGCGGGTGTAGAGCACCATCTCGCTGGCGCGGGCTTCCAGCCGCTCGGGCGTGAATTCCGCCAGGAGTGCGATGGGGTTGTGATCGAGCTGCCGCCAACGGATCGGGTCCAGATCTCGGAACAGGTTCACCACGTCCGGGTGCCAGCTCCACCAGAGGTTATGCGCCAACGCGCTGCACTTATCGTAGAGCGATTGAGCGGAGATTCCCGTGACAAGCGCCGCGTGCGAAGTCTTTGGTGACATGATCTTGGTCTGCCCCATCCGTAGAGTCCCCTTCATGGCAGGGTGGCTTGGCGTGGTGGTGGGATTATAACCCTTTGCGCGTCCGCTGAAACTAACCTAGCAAGCGACAACCCACCCGATTGGGGTCAGTGGGCGTTCGTAGGTAGGCGATTCGCGGCGTCACGCGCGGAGAGTGAGGAAACCAGGGCCGGCCGCCGCCATGACCCGCGTCGCGGGTACTGCCTATCCGGCACTGTTTCCACCCGTATACACTAGGTTACCTTTCGCCACAAGGCGGCCCCCAAAGCGACGAGAATGCGCCACGCTGGATGAACCATCGCACCATCATCAGTTCGCCTCATAGCGCGCTGCTCGATCAGTTATGCGAACAACTGTCCGCCGCCGCCTCGCTAGCGGAGACAGAGAACCACTGGCCGATGGGGCAGTTGGAGTTGTGCGGAGAATACGGGGTATACGGCTGGTTCGTACCGGCACAGGACGGCGGGCTGGGATGGAGCGACGCCGACATCACCCGCGGCTACATTCGCCTGGCGGAGGCTTGTCTGACGACAAGCTTTGTCATCACGCAACGCACGGGGGCGATTCAACGGTTCGCGGCAATGGCGGCCGAGAGTGTCAAAGCGGCGTTTCTGCCGGGGATGTTATCCGGCGAGACCTTCACAACGATCGGCATCTCGCACTTGACCACGAGCCGGCGGCATTTGAAAACGCCCGTGCTGCGCGCCGAGTTGTCCGACGAGGCGGTCAAGCTCGACGGGTACAGTCCGTGGGTCACCGGCGCGGCGCATGCGCAGCTTGTGGTGCTGGGCGCTTCGACGGACGATGGCCAACAAGTGCTTGTTGCCGTGCCGACCGACTTGCCCGGCGTTCGAGCGGCCGAACCCTCGCGTCTGATCGCGCTCAGCGGTAGCCACACCGGCGCGCTGGAATGCCATCAAGTCAACGTACCTCGCGAATTTCTCCTCGCCGGACCTGCGGAGAATGTGATGGCGAAACGCCAGGGGGGCAATACCGGCGGATTACAGACGTCCGCCCTGGCGGTCGGGCTGTCGCGCGCCGCCGCGCGATTTCTTCAGCATGAGGCGGATCGGCGTCCCGAGTTACTGGGGCCAACGACATCGTTGGTCAATGAACTGGACGCCATGCAAGTCGACCTCATCGCCCGCGCCGAGGGGCAGCAGGATTGTACGCTGGAGGAATTGCGTACGCGCGCAAATAGTCTCGTCCTCCGCGCGACGCAAGCGGCTCTCGCCGCCGCCAAAGGCGCCGGCTTCGTCGTCGGTCATCCGGTAGGGCGCTGGTGCAGGGAAGCGCTGTTCTTCCTGGTCTGGAGCTGCCCACAGCCAGTCGTCAACGCGGCGCTCTGCGAGTTTGCGGGATTAAGCGAGTAGTCGCCGATATCGACTCAATTCACGTTCGGCTGCCAGACGAACAGCTCCCCTCGCCCCGGTACGGAGAAATCGCCCGAGTATTGGCGATAGCGGCCGGCGTGTTCGTCGCACGGCAGTTCGAGTCCAATCCGCTTGAGCTTCTGGGCGAGCAGTCGCATTACGACGGGGTTGCTCTCGCACGCGTAGGCGAATGTCGGCAAGAGCGGCACCGGCTCGAGTGAGATGATCGTCCCACGGATCATCCATGCCCCGGTGCGCAACTCCGCGCCCCGCATGAGGCAGATGGTGCCTCCTTTCATTTGCAGGCCGGCGAAGTCGCGGACTTTACCTTCGATCACAATCAGCCCACGGCGCATGCGCATGCCGATCTCCAGGCCCGCGCCGCCGCCGATGCGAATCAGGCCGCCGCGCATCCCCTGGAGACTGCCGCGATAGGCCGCGCCGATCTGCCCGCCGGCGTTGCCGCGCACGTGGATCGAGCCGGCTTTCATCTCCGCGCCGATCCAGTCGGAGCCGTTGCCGGTGACTTCGATCGCCCCTCCCTTCATGTAGGCGCCCAGGTGCATGCCGGCGTTCCCTTCGACGCGAATCGAGCCGCGCGTCATGCCGCGGCCGATCCATTTCACCTTGGCCGCGTCTCCGCGCAAGAGCACATGATCGCTCCGCTCGCCATCGACCTCGAAAAACTCGTCCAGCCGGCATTGCCGCTTGCCGTGAAATACCGGCAGCGCGCAAATCTCGGCATGCGAGGCCAGCGCCGTCGCGTCCGGCGAAATCACTTCCGCCTCCAGCGGTACGGTCGGTTGTCTTGTCAGCGTCAAAGTAATCATGATCGGGCGACTGGAGAGTGATGAATGCAGGATGTTGCATGAATGCAACGAGGAATCGCGCTACTCGTTCATTGGCATGGATCTAGATCATAAAAGCCGGCCTGCGAAACGCGGGAGCGGTGGAAGTACCTTCGCCGTCCATCGCAACACGCGCTGCCGCGGCACGGGGCCTCCGTCGCCCCCCAAGTCTCCCAGATTCCAAGCTTGCCACCAGCCCGAACTTCCCGGAACTACTGAGCACACGTGCCGCTTACGACTATGATGTTCCTCCCGCGGTTCCGACGGCGCTACCGCTCCGTGCGTTTATCGTGCGATCAGTCGACCTGTCCCTCACGCGACTCGCCGCGCTGGTTGGCTTGCCAGTAGCGGCGCGTGGCGACGTCCAGACAGGTGAGCCAGCCTTCGCCGTAGACCCAGGTGTCGATGCAGATCGTGTGGCCGAGATTCAGGGGCAGGCCGTTGATTTGGCGCGTATGGCCGCAGATGACGGTCTTGCCAGACGCGTGTGGTCCGTAGTCGCGCAGGCGATCCCAGCGCAGGACGTCCAATTTCTGTTCTTCAAGCGGCAAGTGGGCTTCCACTCCAGCGTGGACGAACAGATGCGTCTCTGTCTCGTACCACGTGCGGCAGCGCGCGAAGAAGTCGCGATGCGCCGCCGGGATCATTTCGCGCGTGTACGCGTTTCGGGCCAGGCCATAGGACGTCAGCGTCTCCAGGCCGCCGTACATGAGCCAGGTCGTCAACGTATCCTCGTCGTCGGCGGCCTCAAGCAGCATTTGCTCATGGTTCCCCAGCAACGGGATTAGCTGGCACGCCCGTTCAAGCCGCAAGAGCATCTCCACCACGCCCCGCGCATCCGGCCCGCGATCGACATAGTCGCCAAGCGTGACGACTGTGTCGGCGGCGCTTGGCTGGATGATTGCCAGGAGCGTTTCCAAGGCGGCGCGGCAGCCGTGAATGTCGCCTACCGCGAGCGTCCGCCCAGCGACGGTCGCCGGTCGGCCGCTGCTGACCGAATGCGCTGGCGAATCTGGCGTTGGATTGGACAAAACCTGCTGCCTCGATCACGTAATCTCGTGGCGACCCCGGCTCGCGGCGGCGCCGCTTAAAGCCATTCGCCGGTACTGACGGCGATTCGCGCTGGCGTCCCACGTTCAGCGTATACTATCATGGCCCAAACGGAAGGCGACCTTCCTGTTGAGCAGGAACTCCTTGAATTCGCTGTGCGACGATGGACCCCGCGCCGACATTTCGCGTTACGTATTGGGGGGTCACTGGTTCGTATCCGCGCCCCTTGTCCGCGGCCGAGTTGAAGGATTCCGTCGCGCATGTGGCGGCGGCCGAGTTTCCGTTAACCTACGGCGGCGATACCACGTGCCTGCAGGTAAGCGCCGGGGAACTGCTGTTGGTGGTCGACGCCGGTTCCGGGCTGCGCTTGCTAAGCCAGCGACTGATGCGCGACTCGGGCGGGCGAGCCGTGCGGGGAACGATGCTGCTCACTCACGCCCACTTCGATCACTTAAGCGCGCTCCCCTTCTTTGAGCCCTTCTACGACGCCGGCTCGGAGTTCATTCTGCGGGCCGCGCCGCGCGTGCTGAACGCCCTGGAACGATTGGGACATCCGGCCTCCGACTTGGCTGGCGTGTTTCTGCCGCTGACGTTGGAACAAATGCCGGGGCTGAATCGCTGCGAGGCGATCGAGGCCGGCGAGTCGTTCGAATGCGGCGACGTGCGGGTGTCGACTATGGCGCTCAATCACCCGGGCGGGAGCCTAGCCTATCGCTTCGAGCGCGGCGGCAAGTCGATCGTTGTCGCCACCGACCATGAACAGCCCGAGACGCCCGATACGACGCTGGCCGAATTTGCGCTCGGCGCTGAGCTGCTCTACATGGACGCGCAGTACTTGCGGCGTGAATATGAAGGACAAGCCGGCATCGGCGACGAGGCCCCGCAATGCCGCATCGGCTGGGGCCACACTCCGCTCGAGGATTGTCTGTCCACGGCCAGGGCGGCGGGCGTCAAGCGATTGCACCTGGGACATCATGAGCCACGCCGGACGGACGCGATGCTACGCGACCTGGACGGGTACGCGTCGCAACTCGCTCGCGCCGCGTCGCTGGAACCATGCGAGGTCCGACTGGCTTACCAGGGGCTGGTCGTCGAGATTTAGTGGAGCACCCTTGTCGAAAGGTCACGCATGCATTGCCGAGAGTTTCTTGCGCGAGCGGCTCGCGGCATCCGGTCTCCCGCGCTGGAGCTTCCGGCTCGCGTCCTCTTGGTCTTGCTGCTTTGCTTCCCGCGCGGGGCGGCCCATGCGGATGAGGCAGGCGCCAAGTTGCCAGAACCGTTGTCGACCGACGCTTATTCCCGGCAGGAACTGCGCGGTTGGAGGCTGTATGTGCACCCGTCGCTGGCGGCGGAACATGCGGAAACGGGTCAGCAGGTGCTCGCGCTGCTGGATCATCAGCTGGCGTCGATTGAGCGCCGCGTTCCCGGGGCGGCCGTCGAGAAGCTGCGCAAGATTCCGATCTGGATCGAGTACGACGAGCCGCATCACCCCTGCATGTGCTACCATCCCGACGCCGGCTGGCTGCGCGAACACCAGATGAATCCGGACAAGCAGGACGGCATTGAGATCGCCAACGCGAGGAACTTTCTTTCTTGGACGATCGACCAACCATGGATGGTGCTGCACGAACTGGCGCATGGCTACCACGAGCTGTTTGTGGACGGCGGCTATGCAAATGAACCGATCGCCGCGGCGCTCGAAAATGCCCGCCAGCGCGCCAACTATGAAGAGGTCCGCCACGTCAACGGCGACCGCGTGAGGCACTACGCGCTCACGAACCCGATGGAATACTTCGCCGAAGGCACGGAAGCCTACTTCGGCGCGAATGACTTCTACCCGTTTGTGCGGACCGAATTGGAGTCACACGATCCGGAGCTGTTCAAGTTGCTGGGGGAGGTCTGGGGCATGGAAAATTGAGGAGCAATTACCGAAGTTCATATTGAAGTCTCGACTTTCAGTGGACCGCTTGTCCAACGCGTTGGCACGGCGGCGAGGTTGTGAGCGAGGACTGCAGGATGGATGATCGGCGGAAATGGCCCCGGTTTATTCCGGTCGATGCGATGGCCATCGTCATCGACGCCAGCGGCGAAGAGCGCGCGGCGAGAGTATTGAACGAGTCGATTGGCGGGGCGGCGTTCACTTGCGCGGCGGGAGATGCGCCCATTCCGGGGACCATCGTCCACGTTGTCTTGCGCGACGCCACCTTGTCGGCCATCGTGTGGCATAGCCGGAGTCAACCTGACGGCACGATCGCTTTTGGCGTCGAGTGGCTGGACGAACCAGCGCCGT
>Ga0073934_10012316_pt1 | contig 10110 bp, 4 predicted proteins | sample LarsenN4metaG_FD_76834 | JGI IMG/M metagenome (GOLD analysis project Ga0073934, IMG submission 76834) | Hot spring sediment bacterial and archeal communities from British Columbia, Canada, to study Microbial Dark Matter (Phase II) - Larsen... ... | reverse complement strand
CCCGCACCCCGCATCCCGCATCCCGCATCTCGTATCTCGTATCTCGTATCCCGTATCCCGTATCCCGCCTCACACCAACGGCATTTTATTCGCTCCCCGTTTTACATATTCACCCCATGTCAGGTTATCTGCTCCGTCTACATGACTTAATGCTTTTTCTATAGCGTAGTTGGCAGCAGTTTCTACCACCCATTCAAAGTTTTCATCGCCCACACTGTGGCGGTCGGCATCGGGCGCAGGGTTGCAGAAGTCGATGGCATAAGGCACACCATCTCTTACAGCCAGTTCCACCGTATTAAAATCGTAACCCAGGTATTTGTTGATGCGAAGAACGATGTCTGTCATCTGCTGTAATCTTTCTTCGGTAGGTTTGAAGTCGGCTACATAACGCAAATGATGCGGGTTGCGTGGCTCGTACGACATGATGCGGACATATTTGCCGCCGATGCAATAACAACGATAATATTCAGTAAAAACAATTTCTTCCTGCAGCAACATCACCAGCTGACCTGTTTCAGAATGTTTGTCAAAGAATTCCTCTTTATCTGCAAGCCGGTATACATGTTTCCAGCCACCACCGGCAAAAGGTTTCATATAAGCAGGAAAACCTACATTGGCAAAAATGCCATCCCAGTCCATCGGGTAAGCCAGGTTCGCAAAAGACATATCAGTCGTATCATCCGGGTGTTCTCTCGATGGAATGATCGCTGTCTTGGGAACAGGCACACCCACTTTGGTCATTAAACAGTTATTGAAATATTTGTCATCAGCACTCCACCAAAAGGGGTTATTGATAACAGCAGTGCCGCAAACCGCAGCATTCTTCAGCCAGGTGCGGTAAAAAGGCACATCCTGCGATATGCGGTCAAATATTACAGCATAGCCGCTGTCCACTCCCTGCAGGGCTTTATCAATGCGAACGGGTTCTGCCACCACACCCGGTACATTCTTACTGTTTACTCTTGCTACAAATGCTTCGGGAAAAGAACGTTCCCGGCCATGAAGTACTCCGATTTTCTTCATAAACAATTTTTAAGTGATGAATGAAACCGCCACCCGGCACAGGCGCCGGAAAGGGGCTTCTCCAAATGTATTTTTTCGGGGGCAGAAAAACAAATTAACGAAGCTGTTTTGTTGGCTTGTTTAAGCCGAATTAGTCAATCAGCCGTTATTATTAAATCATTACTTTTGAAACCATGGCTATGACGAAAGTACCCGGCATTATTACTGATACAGAATATATACAATCTCAATTCCTCGAAAGGGAAGTGATCGTTGATTTTTATCTTCCTGCTGTTGCTCAGGATACCAATGAACCGCTAAGCCTGTTGCTTATCAATGACGGGCAGGATATGGAGAAAATGCATTTCGATGCAATCCTGGATAAATTATATGCGGCTAATGAAATTGAGCCCATGCTCTTTGTGGCCATTCATTGCGGTATAGATCGTAAGAATGAATACGGCACACAATGCTGCCCCGATTATAAAGAAAGAGGGGCGAAAGCCGGCTTATACACTTCTTTCATCTTTGAAGAGCTCATTCCTTATATAAGGCTCAAGTACAATAATGCGGAGTTTAAAGAAAAGGCATTTGCCGGTTTTTCACTCGGAGGGCTAAGTGCCCTTGATATTGCCTGGAACCGGCCCGGCGAGTTCAGCAAAGTGGGCTGTTTCTCCGGTTCACTCTGGTGGCGCAGCCTCGACCAGCATGACCCGGACTATGATGATAACAAACACCGCATCATGCACCAGCAAATACGAAACGGGCAGTATGCGCCCTGGCTGAAATTCTTTTTGCAATGTGGTAATATGGATGAAACCAAAGACCGGAATAAAAACGGTATAATTGATTCTATTGATGACACCCTTGACCTGATAAAAGAATTAGTGGCCAAAGGCTATGACAGAGAAAAAGATATTCATTACCTGGAGTTGGAAGACGGACATCATGATGTATTTACCTGGGGCAGGGCTATGCCCGAATTTTTAAAATGGGGATGGGGTAGTGGAGTGGCTGTGCAGCAAAGAGAGTTTTAGTGGAATCGGGAGTTTGTAGTCTTTAGTCTAAAGTTGACAATAAATAAAAAACCTCCGGGATTCCGGAGGTTTTTTAGTATGCTTGCTTGTTTGCTTATTAATTGAACAGGTAACGCAGACCGAACTGGATGCTGTAAGTAGAAGCCACACTTACGTTATCCCTGAAAGTACGGGTGATGATTTGTCCACGGTCAGTAGCCAGCCTGAACTGGGGCAATACGGTACCGCCTGGGCTGTATGCTGTATTATTTGCAACAGTCAGGATAGAGTTAGCGTTGATTGATTTTATTTTACCCCAACCTGGGTTAATCAGGTTACCGAAGTTGAAGATATCCATAGTGAACTGTAATGTATTTCTATTCTTACCAGCTTTGGCAAATATGTCCTGAACAAACTTAACATCCACACGGTTCAACCAGGGCAGTTGTGCACCATTACGCTCAGCATATTGGCCACGGTGAGCTTTCAGGTATTTGTCTTGCTGGATATAAGATTCAAACAGGTTACGCTGTGCTGTTTGATCATAAACCACACCGTTGATTGTTTGAGTAGCAAAAGACATTTGCTGAACTTCAGCAGCAGTAGGGATATAGAGCAGGTCATTACCCTGAACACCGTCCCTGTTGAAATCCCCACCGTATACATAAGAGAAGCGGCCGTTGATAGAACCATTGTAAAGGAATGAAATGGTTGTTGCCAGGTGCTTCAGGTATTCTTTACGATAAGACATAACAGCAACTACACGATCAGGAACTACATAATCAGCATAGCTCATTTCCTCATAGTTAGAACCGGCTACAGTAGCTGTGCTCTGCCAGGCTGATTGAGGCTGGTCACCATTACCATCAAACAGGTTACCTGCCATTGATTTGGTATAAGCTACTGAAGCAAAGAATCCTTTGCTGAACGGCTTTTCAATTTTAGCTGTCAGTGAGAAATAATAACCGCGGTTTGCATTATCCAAAATGATTGGGTTAAATGCGTTAGGAGCACCCGGTGCAACTACACCGGCATTAGTCAGTGTATTGATGAATCTTGTTGGAACAGTGGCGCCATAAACAGGCCTTCTGTCAGGATAACCTGTTGTATTCAAAGCAGCAGGAGCCAGCATGTTCGGGTTTCTGAAGAAAGCTGTATTAAGATCTTTATTAAAGATTGCCTCTAATGTAGCTACCATGCCCCATGGTAATTTAGTATCCATTGCCAGGGTTGATTTCCATGACTGTGGATTCTTGAAGTTAGGGTCCAATGCTGTTACTGTACCAGGAATAACAGTACCTGCAACAGGTACACTGGCCGGACGATAAGCAGCAGGATTAACATTGAAAGGACCAGGAGTATTAGCTACACCATTGAAAGATTGAGTTACCTGGATCATTCCATTGTCGCCAGATTGGCTTACGATCCAAACAAAAGGAACCCTTCCGGTAAAGATACCTGTACCACCACGGATCTGGAGGGAGCGATCGCCATACAGATCCCAGTTAAAACCAACTCTTGGAGACCACATGATGGTCTTTTTAGGCAGGTTACCAGTGTTCATAGTTTCACCACCGGCAAAGCTCAGCTGGGCAACCAATGGGTGAGTCAGGATCTGGGGAACAGAAGGATAAGTTGGCAGGTCTAAACGCAAACCAACAGTTAACCTGAAGTTCCTGTTTACTGCAATTTCATCCTGGCCGTAAACTGAGTACTGGGCAAATTTGAAAGAAGAGAAGGCAGGAGCAAAATTCTTGGATAAAGAATATGTCAATGCAAAATCTCTTGGCTTCTGGCCAGTTACAAAATCATTCCATGTATTGAATACGTAGTAGCTGGTAGCGAAACGCTGGAAACCATTTACAGTTTCACTCAGTTCAAACTGACCACCAACTGTCCAATTGTGTTTGCCTGTTGTCCAGCTGAGGTTATCCACAACTGAATAAACTTTTACTTTTCTCAGGTTACCAAAACTGAATGGCTCATAACCAAAAGAAACATAAGGAGCAGGGTTAGCTACACCGCTTGTACTCAGGATGTCAACGAAAGGCATATCGTATGCCACACCACCTGTCAGGGCAGGATCAGTTTTGGGGCTTGTTGTAGTTCTTGAATCATTCTGGTAAGTAAATGTACCCCTGATGGTATTAGAGAACTTACCAAATTTAGAATTCAGCTCTGCTGCAAAAGAATAGAAATTAGCACCCTGGAAATAATTTGAATTCTGATACCAGAGGTTATTGTTATTATTTCTTCCCAAGCCAGTGCTATAGGTAAAGCCGGCACCAGTTGTAGAAGAGCTTGGCGGATTGGGTTCACCGCCTTCCACCTGGCTGTAACGAACACTCAGGTTGTGTTTGCTGCTGATATTCCAGTCAATACGGCCAAGATATTTTGTCCTTTCGATATTAGGAGTGTAGTTGTCATAAGGACCAGTTACATAACCGTATGTATTCTGTAAGTATTGACTTATGAGATTAAGTGAGTCAGCACTCGGCCTTGCGATGTTAGGTGAACTTCCGAATGGAGCAGATGCGGTGGAAGCAAAAAGCGTTTGGATAGCTTTAGGCTGTGTTTCTGTTTCGTAGTTGAAGAAGAAGAACAATTTATTCTTGATGATCGGGCCACCAATACGGAAACCCCACTGGTCAAACTCTTCTGTAGGCCTGGTGAATCTTGTTTTTTCTACCTGGTCACCTCTTTGCTTTTCTGTTCTGAAGAACTTATATACTGAACCGCTGAAGGTATTTGTACCAGAACGGGTAACAGCATTAATGGCACTACCGATAAAACCAGTTTGACGAACATCGTATGGAGTTACATTTACAGAAATCTCTTCCACAGCATCTAAAGATATTGGTGTACCACCTGCAGGCAGGTTAGCGCCGATACCAAAGCTGTTATTGAAATCAGCACCATCTATAGTGAAGTTGTTTTGACGGTAGTTACCGCCACCGATTGACTGGCCGTTGGCCTGGGGGGTAGCCCTGGTGAAGTCGTTCAGACTTCTGCTGATTGTAGGTAACTGGCTTATCTGGCGCAGACCTATATTGGTCACAGATCCAGCCCTGTTTGCATTTAAAATTCCACTTCTTCTGCCGGTTGTCACCACCACATTCTCAAGGGTAGCTTCTGTTTTCTTTAATGCTGAATTCAGAATAAAGCTTTCTGCCAGCTGGAGGTAAATATCCTCGTACTTTTCTTTGTCATGACCTACATAAGTCACTTCGATGAGGTAGGGACCGCCCACCCTCATGTTTAAAATAGAAAACGACCCCCCCTGTCTGGAAATACCGGTATACTTTGTACCGGAGGGAAGGTGTGTGGCTACTATGGTTGCACCGGAAAGGGGTTCATCACTTGTACTTTTTACAGTACCGGTAACGGATGAAGTAGTTATCTGGGCGAATAGTAACGGACTAGCCATAAAGGCTAAAGCAAACAAAAAGAGTATTCTCTTAAGCATAAAGATTGGTTTTCGGTTGCAAAGAAAGGGAATATTTCCAAAATAAATATAGGCAAATATTAACAATCTGAGATTGAAAAATAAGGCTTTATAATGACATCCGGCCTCCCTTTTTCGCTGCCTCTCGGGGGTTAAACATTGAACCCCGATTCTTTGTTCTACTTTTGCCAAAAATTACAGCGGATGTTTGATTCAATAGAAAGTGCCATTGAGGATATAAAACATGGAAAACTGGTAGTGGTGGTGGATGATGAGGACAGGGAAAATGAAGGTGATTTTGTGACTGCTGCCCGTAATGCGACCCCGGAAGTGATCAATTTTATGAGCAAGCATGGCAGGGGGCTGATTTGTGCCGCCCTGCCCGAAGAAAGGTGTGAAGAACTGGGTCTGGAGCTGATGGTTAATAACAATACCGCCCTGCATGAAACCGCATTTACAGTTTCTGTAGACCTGTTGGGACATGGATGTACCACAGGCATTTCGGCTGCTGACCGTTCCAAAACCATCCAGGCGCTGATCAACCCACAAATGACACCCTGTGATTTTGGACGTCCCGGACACATATTTCCCCTCAGGGCTAAAAAGGGTGGAGTTCTCCGCAGGGCCGGGCATACAGAAGCTTCTGTAGACCTTGCCAGGCTAGCCGGCCTGGAATCCGCCGGCGTATTGGTAGAGATCATGAACGAAGATGGAAGCATGGCCCGTCTGCCCCAATTAATGGAAGTGGCAAAAAAATTTGATTTCAAGATTATTTCTATAAAAGACCTGATTGAGTACCGGATCAAAAGTGATTCTCTGGTAGATGAAGTGGTGAGGGTGGATATGCCTACTAAATATGGCCATTTCGAATTGGTGGCATTCAAGGAAAAGAACTCTTCAAACGAACATCTTGCCTTGCTCAAAGGTAAATGGGAAAAAGATGAGCCGGTGCTGGTAAGGGTGCATTCTTCCTGCTTTACAGGTGATATACTGGGTTCGCTTCGTTGCGACTGTGGTGATCAGTTGCAGGCTGCCATGCAAATGGTGGAAAAAGAAGGAAAAGGCGCAATATTATATATGAACCAGGAAGGCAGAGGTATTGGGCTTTTGAACAAACTCAAAGCATACCGCCTGCAGGAACAGGGCATGGATACGGTGGAGGCTAACCTGCATCTTGGATTTAAAATGGATCAGCGAGACTATGGAATCGGTGCCCAGATGCTCCGCCAGCTGGGCATTACCCGTCTTCGCTTAATGACCAACAACCCTAAAAAAAGAGTGGGTTTGATCGGCTATGGGCTGGAGATTGTGGAAAACGTTCCTATTGAAGCCTGCCCCAATCCTTACAACGAAAAATACCTGCACACAAAAAGAGATAAAATGGGACATGAGATTTTAGGGAATGAATGATACAGCCAATCAGTTTTCCTTTGGTGTTTCTTCTTTTTTTACTTCCTCGGCTTCTTCCGGCTTTTGAGCGGCGGCTTGCTGTTGTTTCTTTTTCTTGCTTTTAAAAATATCGCCCAGGCTGTCAAAATCTTTACGATAACTCAAACTGGCTCCATATCTTCTTGCTCTTCCCGGCCCGCTGGATGATGCGTTTAAGAAATCTGCATTCTCCCGGTAAAAAAACGAAGCCCTGATACTTCCGCTGGGGTTTATCAGCCACTCCAGTGTAACGTCCGGTAATAGCTGGATACTTTGCTGAATATTGGATCGCTGCAATGGGGCGTCAAGGCCGATACCAGTTGATATGATAAAGCGGTTATTGAAAAATGAACGTCCAATTGAGAAATTCACATTGCTTCCCAGGTTTAGCGCTGTTTTATTAGTGGGATCGATTATGTTCCTGTTATACAAAGAGGTATTCAGGCTGATGTTGAATTTTTCATTCTTGAACAGGTTGCCCAGTATCTTATTTAATTGGTCACTGACAACACCCAGCAAAATTCCTGAGATGGTATTTAAATTAAAACCACCACCTTCCGTATCGGCTGAAAGCTCACTGGGTGCAAAACTGTTGAATACAATAAGGTAAGTAACCTGCCGGTTGATTTCATTGATATTTTTTTGCAACTGCTGAATTATAAGGGCCAGTTCAGGATCTGTAACAGCAACACTGGTTCCGGGAAAATCAAGTGAGAACTGAATAGAGGGTTTAAAAAGCTTGTCTGTAAGTTTAGCTACTACGAATACATTGTCTCTTGCAGTGGCAGCGCCGGAACTGAACTGTTTCAATTTTGCCAGCGGAGCAAAACTTACTTTTTCAGCCGTGTATTGAGCTGTGAAATTGATATTGGCATCATAAGGGTCGCCGTTCCATTCTATATAATTATCAGACCCTTTTTTGAGTTCAAATGGTTTTTTGAAGAAGGACTGGAATGTAAATACATAACTTCCTTCTTCGATGTCAAAACGTCCACGAAGTGAAAGTGGCTCTGACGTACCGGAGCGGATATTTAATGTGCCGGTACCTCTGCCTTTGATTTCATCACCGGTGAGTTCATCAAGAATCACTTTTACATTCACCATCGGGTTAGCAGTTACATCCACATCATAAATTATATTGGTAGCAGTGGCGACAAAGTCACTGTCTGTCATTTCTCTACCATATTTTCTTTCTACCAGGAAATCAGCAATACCTGACTCCCTGCTTGATGAGTTGGGTAAAGTTATATTGCTACTGTCTGTGGAAGACGCAATGGCATCGATCTTCATATACATGTTGGACTGAGGTCCTAGCAGTGATAATGATCCTGTTCCTTTTACATTGCCATAAAATTGCTGGTTGTGCTTAGCCGTAGTATTCAATAATTGTACAGGCTTGTTGTTATTGTCTCCCCTCGTATTGGGTTTACGGGTAGAAATATCCAGGTTGTAAAACATTTTTTTGAATGATTCATGTTCAATTCCGCCTGTAATATAGATTGGATTTTTGGTCACCGTATCTGTAAGCACTATGCCATCCAGGTTGATCTCTTCCGGTGTTAACTGGATATCTGTATCCTGGATCTTATAGAAGCATTGGGTAAAAATCACTTTCAGCCCCGCATTCTTCAGCCTTCCTTTACCGGTGATGGCCAGGTGCTCAAATTCACCGGCAATACTGATATCACCAGTCAGGAAACCTTGTATATCGGTAAACAATGTACCAAGGAAACGTTCGAGTACACTTAACTGAAAATCTATTGCTTTTAAGGCGATGAGGTTATTTTTTGCCTTTTCAGGATCACCAATATAAATATTGGCATCAAAGCCCAGGTAATTTTCCTGGTTCACCGTATTCCCTTTTACTTTCAGCAGTTTTGTTGCTTTTTCATATGCTGCTGTAACTTTTACTTCACCTAAAGAATCATTATCTAATCGAAGGAACTGCGTCTGCAAATCGTCAGAGCGGATAGACAAATTATTAACCGGGTCTTCTACTAATATGTTTCCGGACAATAGTCCTTCCAGCCTGTTTTTCGGCATAAAATAAGGCGCAAAGTCTCCCAGGTTGATCTTTGTCAGCTGAACTTTTACATCATTCCAGCTTCCTTTGGGCGACTTTTCGGAACGCAACACAATTTTTTGTTCGCCTTCGCTGAGTACCAATTGACCACCGGCCGGTGTATTCTTTCTTAAAACAAGCTCTCCGCTCTCATCAATTGACCAGGTTTTCCCATTTATTGTAAATGTGGAAGGATCAAATTCGATTTTGACGCCATCATTGTATGTCAATACCAAAGCATTCAGGTTGGCTGTATCAACTGTTCTGTTTACACCTGATTTTATTTTTACTATAGAAGAATCGTTATGTGCATCAATATTAAAAGAAACATTCGGAATGCTCAGGCTGTCATTCACCTGGATTTTTGTAATGCCACCGGTAAGTGAAAGATTATTACCGGAGCCCTGTGCCAATATTGTGACGTCTTCAAAATTGTATTGTTTGTATTTAAATTGGTAGGCTTTTACATTCAGGTTTAGTTCGTTTTGTGCAAGATTGAGATTGCCTGTAATGGTACTGTTATTCAGCCCGGATAATTCTGGTACGAATAATTGTAAATATTCATCGATATAATAGGTATTGATATCAAACCTGATATCCTGATCAAGCGGCATTTTTTTAGGAGCCTTTATGTAGGCCGGGTAATATTTGTTCAATAAATAGGTGAAAGAGTTAGGCAGATCGGTCAGGCTGAAATTACCACTGATGTCAGCTTTAAATTCATTTGATTCAACAGTGAGTTTCTTTTCATGATCGTCAATTACAGAGGAAACGATCAATGAATCAAATGGCAACCGGGTGCCGTCTTTGGTGATCTCGGCATCAGTGATACGGGCGGTTCCTAAAAAATCATCGATATTCTTCCCGGTAAAATTCAGTGCAAGATTGCCTTTGAAAGTTAAACTGTCTTTTGTTAGCCGGAGGCTTTTTAATTCGGCCTTATCAACTTTTGCTATCAGGTCGAAGCGGGGTGTTTTGCTGTTGAAATCAATGGTCCCGTTCATGGTAAAGTCTGCATGCTTGTCTTTCAGTGAAGCAACGCCTTCAAACAGTTTTTTGTCAAGCCGTCCGTTCAACGTAATGTTTTCATAACGGTAACCATTGTATTCAATAAATTGTACGTTGCCATCAATTAGTGTATTGCGGGTTTTTTCATT
>Ga0073934_10012313_pt1 | contig 10112 bp, 5 predicted proteins | sample LarsenN4metaG_FD_76834 | JGI IMG/M metagenome (GOLD analysis project Ga0073934, IMG submission 76834) | Hot spring sediment bacterial and archeal communities from British Columbia, Canada, to study Microbial Dark Matter (Phase II) - Larsen... ... | reverse complement strand
TGTCGGGCGTCAGACGCTGGACTTTGTTCTGCTGGCGGATGAAGCGGCAGGGACACTGCCGGACCCGCGATTCGGTATCGTCGCCACCGACCTGCCGATGGAAGGTTGGGACGATCTTCCGGAGCTGCTGGCGATCCTGTCGGCCGGACGGGTGAAGCTGGCAGTCTGGAGCCAGACGGCCGATGTGCAGCAGCCCGGGTCGGCGACGCGATTCGACCGGCTGCTGGAACGACTGGCCGAACTGAGCATCGAGCCGACCGCCTGCCTGGTCAGCGTGCCGCCCACCATCCTCCCCAGGCTTCAGCAGCACAGTTGGCAGCAGGTGTCGGAGCCGTCGCGATACGCGCCGCCCGACGAGTCGCCTTGGCTGCAGTTGCTCAAGGCCGATCCGCAGCTCTGGCAGCCGCATCTGGCGCAACTGGTGGCGCGGCATGCGACGCATCTTCTGCGCTGGCAGATCGGCGCCGACGGCTCGGATGAATTCGTCACCGATCCTCGCATGCGTCAGGTCTACGACAGGCTCTACGAGGAATTTGCACGGCTGATGCAACGCCCGGATCTGGCGATGCCCTGGCCGGCGTGGTACGAGCTGAGCGGCCGGCTGCCGGCGACCGTGGCGTTGCACATCAAGCCGGGCGTGCTGCCTTCACAGGTGCCGCTGTATGTCAACGACCTTCAGATCAGTGAGAACCTGTCGATCTTTCTGGAGCCGCTGCCTCGCGAGCAGTACGGGCGCGACGTACAGATCCGCGACCTGGCGCAGCGGATTGTCTACGCGCTGTCGGCCAACGTGCGGCGCATTGACCTGAAGCTTCCGTTTGCGGTGCAAAGTCCGCACAACGATCCCGGCGGCGATGAGCACGAGCTGCTTGTCAAACAGCCGCAGGAGCTGTTCATCATCATCCGCACGATCATGTCGATGCTGAGCGGCGCCAGCTTCCGTGGAAAGCTGCCGATCGCCGAGGGGGTCGAGGCGTTCCTGTTCGACCGCGGCGGGCAGGGGGTGCTGGTGCTGTGGGATCGCGGGCTCAGCGGCGGAGTGCGGCAGCTCGCCATCGACCTGGGACGCCAGCCCCGTTGCGTCGATCTGTGGGGCAATGTCACGCCTCTGGTCCGCGCGCCGCAGGGGGACGGCGGTGAATCGGCCAGCGTGCGGCTGCCCATCGGTCCGATGCCGATCTTCCTGGTGGACATCGACGCCCAACTCGCTCAGCTTCGCGCCAGCGTGAGCCTGGACAATCCCCTGCTGGAATCCAGCTTCAGGCCCCACACCCGCAGGATCCGCTTCACCAACCCCTATCCGCAGGCGATCAGCGGATCATTCAGGCTCCTCGCCCCGCCGGGATGGACCATCAATCCCCCGACACAAACGTTCTCGCTGAACCCGGGAGAAACGCTCCAGCGCGAACTGACCATCGAGTTCCCCTACAACAGCTTCGCGGGAACCAAGTTCATCCAGGCCCAGTTCAACGTGCAGGCCGACACCAACTCAACCTTCACCACCCCGATCGCGCTGAAGCTGGGCTTGAGCGACGTTGGACTTCAGACCCTGGCGCTGCGCGACGGCAACGACGTGATCGTGCAGCAGATGATCACGAACTATGGCCAGCGACCGATCGACTACACCGCTTTTGCGCTGTGTCCCGGGCATGCGCGGCAGGAGCGGCTGGTGACCAACCTGGCGCCGGGCCGAACGACCATCAAGAAATACCGCTTTCAGAACGTGAAGCTCACCGCCCAGAGCAGGGTTCGCAGCGGGTTGAAGGAACTGGACGGAACCAGAATCCTCAACGAAGAAGTGGCGGTACAGTAAGCACGCACCGCGGGGCCGTGCGGGACTCCGAGCCGCGCAGCGCCAGGCGATGTCAGGGCGTTGCCCACCGGCGGCTTGCTCACTTGACCGCGATATTCCAGATCTGCCACTGCCCGCCGCGATTGGAACGGAAAAACACGCTGCTTCCGCTCAGGTCGAAAACCGGGCAATCGTCGTGGCTGGCGTTGGCGGTGATCTGCACGGGTTCGTGGGCTGGGCCCTGGGCGTTGGACAGGTCCAGCATCCAGATGTCGTAGTTGTTGCGCCCGTCGGCGGTGGCGCGGTCGGAAGCGAAGACAATCTTGCTGCCGTCGCGACTCCAGCTCGGGTCGCATTCATCGGCGTCAGGAGTGTTGGTCAGGTTCTGCGGCACGCCGCCGCTGTCGCGGACGCGGAAGATGTCTCGCTTGCCGGTCTTTTCGTTGACGGCGGCGAAAATGATCGCGTCGTTTCGCGGGCTGACCCGCGGCTGCGTGCCCCCCAGCGTCGTCAGGTCCGTCTGGAAAATCGTCCCCAGTTGCGTCATGTACAGCCGCGGGTCCGCACGCGTGTCCACCATCGCCTGGTAGAACAATCGGGGCTTGGGATCCGAATCGATGGTCGGCCAAAGGTCATTCGTGTCGCCGGTGGTCAGGCGTGTGATGCCCGGCGCGCCGTCGGCGGAGATGGCGTGAACCTGGAGCTTCCTGGCCGAACGGTTGGAGGAAAACAGGATCTGGTCTCCCCTGGGGCTGTACCAGGGCATCAGGTCCAGGCTTTTTCCGTCGGTGAGGATGCTGGCTCCGCCGCTGCCGTCGGTGTTGATCAGCAGCAACTGCGAGCAGAATTCCGAGCGTGCCGCGGTCCGGCCTGTGCCGGCGTCCGGCGAGGCGCTGAGCACCGCGAACACCAGCCTGGATCCATCCGGCGAGACCGCCAGCGAACCGATCTGCGTTCCCTTGGCCAGCCGCGTCAGTTGCTGCGGCGACGGTCGTTCCGGTTCGGTCACGTCCTTCATCGCGATGGTGTCCACCCACTCAGGCACGACTTCCCACCCATCGTCACTGCGACGCATGTTCGGCATCAGCAGTTTTACCGGGCGGGTGAGAATCTCCTTGAGCGTGACGCGATACTCCGTCCTCCCGTTCTCCCAGCCGATCGTGAACGACTGCGGCTCCCATTCCGAGTCCGCCGTCTTTTTGCTGACCGTGCACGTGTAGGTTTTCAGCTCCGCCTTTTCATTGACCGGGGGGAATTGAAGCGTGGCGAAGGCTGCGCCGCTGCGGTCGGAGGGGATCTCGTGCCCGTCGATCTTCACCACCGCGCCGGGCGGATCGGTGACGATCCGGATGTCCTTGGTATACACGCCCAGGTCCACGTGGTAGTCCGTGCGGCCGCTGTCCCAGGAGATGGTGATTTCCCCCGGCATGTACCCCGGCTTCTCGGCGCGGAGCTTGCGCGGAATAAATTCATTGCTGGCCGGGTCCACAGGGAACTCCACCGCCGCGCCACGGACCGGGCTGACGCCCAGTTTCTCGTAATCGATCAGCACGTCTGCTCCCGGCGGTTCGGTGGTGATGTTCAGATTCTTCTTTTTGGCCTGTAGCAGCAGCGTGTAGCTGGGATCGCGGTCGGTCCAGCTAACCGTCTGCACCGCCGGATCGTAGTTGGGCCGTTCTGCGGTGATGGTGTGGGTGATCCACTGATTTTTGGAATCGACGGTGAATTCCAGTTCTTTGGAGACGGCGCTGACCGGCTCGCTGGTGATCGGTTTGCCGTCCACGCTGATGATCGCCGGCACGGGTGCGACGGTTATGTGAATCACCCTGGTCAGCGGTTTGAGCTCGATCAGCAGATCCTGGCGCCTGTAATCACGATTGAGCGTAACCGGGGTATCCTTGTAGCCCATCCGCGAGGCCACCACGCGGTGCGTCTGCTCGGCACTGGAGAAGGTGAACGTTTCGGTGATGGGCCCACGGCCGCGCGTCACGCCATCGATCGAGATCGTCGCATCTGCCGGCTTGGTACTGATCGTGACCACTCGCGTCGTGGCGCAGCCGCCGACGAGCAACGCCAACGCCACAATGCATAACAATCGCTGAATCATCGGACCATCTCCAGACCATGCCCCGGCGGCACCGGCGGATTCACTTCAGCAGCATCCGCCGGATGATAGCCGATGTTCAGGATACAGCCAAAGTGGGCCTGGAGGCAGCGGTGGCCCGGACTTACAGCCAGGCCGGTGTTTTGCTGGGGTGCATCTGGCCTTGAGCCTGGAAACGGCGCAAACCAGAACGCCCACGAAGTGAGTCGCGAACTCACCGCGTGGGCGTCATCTGGCATCGGACCGATTCTGCTGGCAAGTCTGCTCCCGGCCTGGGCCCGCCTCGGTCCGCTCGGCGCCGAAGGATCAGGGGACTGCTCCTGCGGCACTGACGGTTCATGCCGATTGCTCGCATCGGCATCGCTCACCCAACGGGGTGGCGTAGCGGTTTCCCGACTGGACGGCCGTGGGATTTCGCTGTCCCGGACCCGCGCCATGGATCATCCGCCCTTCGTCGCCAGTTACCTGGCGGCTATGAGGCGGGTTGGGTCCGACGCACCGGTTGTCGGGGGACTCTCTCCCCGCGGGCCGGTGCATCACGAGCGGCGACGTTAACCCGACTTGCCTGTTCGGCGTTTTTCGGCGCCGATTAGTTCCGGGTGGCCCCGCGACCGGCACTCGCTTTCGCAAGCTCCGGCCGCCCGCGTCTTGCGACGCCGTCGCTGGCCGCCGGCTCCCGCCGTGCCCGCCATTTGCTTGCTTCGCACGGCTTCACGATTCCGTTGGAAAGCCGGACTCCGTATCAGGAGCCTTTTCCACTTTCGCCGGCCGATTTCTCGTCCGACGACACAAAGCAATATACGCGATGCAAGCACCATCCGGATGCATTTTCCTCAAGCGAAGATTGAGTTATCCACCGTCGCCTGTAACTCCTTTGTCCAGCAGCCCAATCGCGGTGCACAACGCGGTGGATATCGTGGCTAGAGCAGAAATACTCGCCGAGGAATGGACAAAAAAACTGCGCCCCGGCTGATTCTTCGGCCCCGCAGCAACTCATCATCTCCGATCTGGCCGCCCGCAGCCATCGGGATGTGCGTGGCGAATGACGGGGAAAGCGAAACCCTGCCTGTAGTGAGAGGTCTTGTAAGCGCGCTCCTGGATCAACCAGATCATCAGGAAGAAAAAGCCCGAAAGGATCGGGCCGAGCAAAATGACCACACCGCACATGAGCAGCGCGTCGCGATCCCAGGCGAGCAGTCGCAGCAGTGCGAGGATGACTCCAACGCTCACGCCCCAGCGCAGCGCCCCCTGGATCAAAACGAATCGCCAGATACCCTGTTGGCGTTTGAGCTGCCAGTAGCTCCAGTCATCGGGACAGGCCAGTAGCCCGGACGCCGGTTGCTGGCCGCGCGCCGGCGTGAGCGACTGCTCGCCAACGATCGTCGGTGTGTCGGATGGGTTGCTGCTCGCCGGATGCGGATCGGACATGCCAGCTCCTGTGGTCACTGCGGCGATTCAGGCGGCCCAGGCACGCCTGCGGGGACACATGGCGGCGCTGAGCCTCACAGTCGCCGTCCGCAGCGGCGGCAGAAATTGGCGTAGTGCGGATGGGCCGTGCCGCAATCCTGGCAGATTCTGTTCTGCGCTGATGAGTTGAATCGCCGGCCCTGGGATGCTGTGGCGATCAGCACGACCAGCAGCACCGTCGCCACCAGGATCACGAAAATCGGCGGGAACTCCATCATCTGTGCCACCTGTGCCGCAGCGCGCCTCAGGTACATCTTCATGCACCGCGCCTTGGAGTGTACGACTCGATCACAAGGCCGATGCTTCCCACGCTCATTATAAGCCGGCGCAGATTCCGTGCCGGAAGAAATGGATGAAAGCCGCGAAGACATGCTGAGACGCAGGCTCAAAGGCGCTGCTCCGCCCGTCGTGCTTCCATGCCTTGCATGGGCGGTTTGTGGTACAATGACCAGCATGGAACTGACCGCGGACCAGCGGCGACTCCTGCTGGATGTGGCGCGGCAAACCATCCGCGCGGCGCTGAGCGCGGCGGGCGGGACGGTGCCCTCGCTCGGGCAGGCCGGCGGAACCGAAACCACGCCCCCCACGCCGGATGATCCGGTCCTGCATCAACGCGCCGGCTGTTTCGTTTCCCTGCACACTCTGGACACGCACCGTTTGCGCGGATGCGTTGGCAGGCTCGACTGTCGCGACGAACTGATCGTCGCCGTGCGACAGTCGGCCATTAATGTGCTGCATGATCCCCGCTTCGTGGACTGCCCGGTTACGCTCGAGGAGCTGCCCAGGCTGGAGATCGAATTGACGTTGATTTTTCCGATGGAGCAGGCGGCACACTGCCTGGATTTCCAACCGCGGGAGGATGGAATCTTCCTGACGATTGGCGACCGTGGCGGATGCTTTCTGCCTCAGGTAGCGCGGGAAACCGGCTGGTCTCGAGAACAGCTCCTGGCGCGGCTGTGCACCGAGAAGCTCGGCGTGCACCCCGACGGCTGGCGGTACGACGAATCGGCCAGACTCTACAAGTTCAAGACGCTGGTGATTGGTCCTGAGCCGTTCTGCCCGCCGGCAAGCACCAGCGAATCGACCGCTGCCAGCGAGTCGGCCAATACCACCACATCGCCATCGGCGAAGGAAATTCCTGCCCATCGCTGCTAGAGTTGTCCACACACATGGCAAAGACCGTATCGATTCCGGCGCTGTGGGTCTGCTCGTTGGCGGTGTTGCTCGGAGGCGGCTGCGACCGCGATCAGCAGGCGATCCGCACGTATCAGATTCCCAAGCAGCAATTGGGGGCCGGGGCGACGACGCTGCCGGATGCCGCAGCATTATCAGAACCGGCCGCTTCGCAGCAGCGCCCGCCGCTGCACGCCAGCGCCGGCGGCGCCGGAACTCTCCGCTGGGACGTGCCCGAGGGCTGGCAGGCGATCGCGGCCGGGCAGATGCGCGTGGCGGCGTATCAGGTTTCGCCGCAGCATCCCGAAGTGGTGTTGACGGTGATCCCGCTGGGCCCGGAAGCCGGCGAGCTGCTGGCGAACGTCAACCGCTGGGAAGGACAGATCGGCCTGCCCCCCTCCAAGCCGCAGGACCTGCCCCGAGTCGTCAAACGCATCGAAGTTGCCGGCAAGGCGGTGGATCTGATCGATTTAAGCGGGCCGGAAAATGCCAACCCGCGGCTGGGGCTGCTGGCGGCGATCGTGCCGCACGAGGGGCGGGTGTGGTTCTTCAAGCTGGCCGGGCCGATGCAGCTCGTCGCGGCGCAGCGGGAGAAGTTCGAAGCGCTGATTCGCTCGATCCGTGTGGATGTGGATGAAGCTGCGCCGCCGGCCGAGGCCGCCCCGGGTGAACTGCCGCCCGGACATCCGCCCATCGGCGGCGCCGCGCCCAGCACCGCAGCGGGCGCCGCACAACTCCCGCCAGGCCACCCGCCCATTGCGGCGCTGGCCGCCGCGTCGGACATCCGCTACAGCCTTCCACAAGGATGGGTGAAGGACGATCCCAGGCCCCTGCGTCACGTATCATTCACGGTGCCCGGACCGGACGGGCAGACGGCCGAGATGATCGTCTCCAAACTTGAAGCGGCCGGTGCGGGAACCTACCTGGACAACATCAATCGCTGGCGTGGACAGGTGGGTTTGCCGCCGATCAAACAGGGTGATCCGCAGCCGGTCGAGCAGCTCACCGTTGGTGGCGCCGACGCGGCGCGATACGACCTGGTCGGGCCGAACAGGCGCATGCTCGTCGCCGTCGTCGCCAAGGGACCGGATTTGTGGTTCTTCAGGTTCAGCGGGCCGACAACGCTCATCGACGAGCACGAGGCCGCCTTCGACCGTTTCCTCAGTTCCGTGCAGTTCGTGACCGACCCGCCCAGCCAGAGTCCCAGCCGTGACCCAGACCAGCACTAGAGCACTCGACCCAATGAGCATTCGCCCCGCCTCCGCGAGCCAGACGCGCGGCCGGTGGATGCTGATCGAATACCTTCAGCCGCTGGCCTCGCTGCGATTCACCGTCGTGCTGCTGGCGCTGAGCATGGCGCTGATCTTCGCCGGAACCACCGTCCAGAGCGAAATGAGCATCTGGGACGTGCAGAAGCGCTACTTCCATACGTGGTTCACCTTCATCGAATGGCGGCTGTTTTTCCCGCTGTGGGAATGGGGCAACAAGAACATCCCCGGTGCGATTCCTTTTCCTGGCGGATACACCCTGATCAGCCTGCTGCTGATCAATCTCATCGCCGCACACGCGATGCGCTTCAAACTGAGCTGGAAGCGATCCGGCATCCTGCTGATTCACTCGGGGCTGATCCTGCTGCTGGTCGCAGAGGTGATCACCAGTGTGTATCAGGTCGAGGGGCAGATGGTGCTGGATGTCGGGGGCAGCTCGAACTTCACCTCGGACATCCGGCAGGTGGAACTGGCGGTGATCGACCCTTCGCCAGCGGATCATGACCAGGTGACCGTGATTCCGGGCGCGCGGCTGATGCAGAAGGGAACCATCCAGCACCCCAGCCTGCCGTTTGCGATCCATGTCGAGGAGTTTTACCCCAACAGCGACGTTGTCGGTCCGAGGCAGCCCGGCGCGGCGCAGGCCCGCCGCCCCACCGCAGGCGTGGGCAGGCAGATTGGCATCGTCCCCCGGCCCAAAGCCACCGGCACGCAGGCACAACAGGTCGATCAGCCCTCGGCGTTCGTGTCGTTGATCAGCAACGACGGACAGAACCTGGGCACTTACCTGGTTTCCACGCTGACGCTGCTGCCCCAGTTTCCGCAGATCCATGAGCCGCAGCCCGTCCGCGTCGGCGACAGACAGTACTGGATCCAACTCCGCTTCAAGCGCGAGTATCGCCCGTACACGATCCACCTGAAAAAGTTCACCCACGACCGCTACACCGGAACCGACATCCCAAAAAACTTCGCCAGCCTGGTCAGACTCGTCGATGAACGCAACAACGTCGATCGCGAAGTGCTGATCTGGATGAACCACCCGCTTCGCTACGCCGGAGAGACGTTCTACCAGGCCAGTTTCAAGCCCGGCGACCAGACTTCGATCCTGCTGGTGGTTCGCAATCCCGGCTGGCTGCTGCCATACATCTCCTGCACGATGGTGGGGGTTGGAATGCTGGTGCATTTCGGCATGCACCTGATGCAGTTCCTCGGGCGCGTGCGCACCGCCGCGCCCGGCGGGCAGAAAATCCGGCATCAAAACTCAAAAGCAAAAGACCGTCCCACCTGGATTCCCGCCGCCATCGTCTCGGGCATCTGTGTTCTGTACCTGCTGTCGCTGGTTCGGCCGCCCGGACAACAGCCCGGCTCCTTCGACCTGAACCTGTTCGGAACGCTGCCGGTCAGTTTCGATGGCCGAACCATGCCACTGGACTCGCTGGCGCGAAACAGCCTGCGTATCCTCAGCGGCAGAGACAGCCTGTCTACTGAGCAGGGCAAACTGCCGGCGATCAACTGGCTGCTGGATGTGTTTGCCCGACCGGATCGAGCCGTCGAGCACAAGGTCTTCCGCATCGATCACCCGGACATCAGGAGCCTGCTGGGTCTGAGCGATGACCAAAAGCGATTCTCGATCGCGCAGATCACGCCCAGGCTCGACAAGCTTCAGGAGCAGTTCACGCTGGCCTCCGGAGTCGAACGAAACCGCCGCGATGCCTATCAGCGGCAGATTGTTGAACTGGCCGAACACATCATCCTGTTCAACCGGCTGCGGGCGCTGGATTCACTGCTGCTGTCGCCGCCGCTGGTCAGCGACCAGTGGCGCAGCTTCGGCGAGGCGATCCGCGCCGTACGCCATGACAATGTCCGCGACCCCGGCAGCGAATCGATCCAGGCGATGCTTGAGGCGTATCACAACGGCATGCCCGAGCAGTTCAACGCCGTCGCCAATGCCTACTGGGACCTGATCCGCAAGCGGATGCCCACACAGGCCGACAAGCTCGGCGTGGAAGTTCTGTTTAACCGCGCTTCGCCGTTCACCAGCGGCATGGCGTTGTACGTGATCGTGTTCCTTCTGGCGATGGGGAGCTGGTTGAAATGGCACGGACCGCTGGCGCGGGCAGCGCTGTGGACTCTGGTGGTGGCACTGGTCTTCCACACGCTGGGCCTGATCGCGCGCATCTACCTTCAGGGACGCCCGCCAGTCACCAACCTCTATTCCTCGGCGATTTTCATCGCGTGGGCGGCGGTGGCGTTCTGCGTGGCGCTGGAGATCCTGTACCGCAACGCCGTCCCCAGCGCCGCCGCCGCC
>Ga0073934_10012311_pt1 | contig 10113 bp, 7 predicted proteins | sample LarsenN4metaG_FD_76834 | JGI IMG/M metagenome (GOLD analysis project Ga0073934, IMG submission 76834) | Hot spring sediment bacterial and archeal communities from British Columbia, Canada, to study Microbial Dark Matter (Phase II) - Larsen... ... | reverse complement strand
CGTACGAAGCATGTGGCGGCAAGCCGCACCCGGCGCTGTACGATCTCGCTGCTGCGATCGAGATGATTCACGCCTACTCGCTCATGCACGACGATCTGCCGTGCATGGACGACGCGGACTTGAGACGTGGCCTTCCGACCACCCACCGGAAGCACGGCGAGGACGCGACCATGCGCGCGGGCGCCGCGCTCATTCCCGCCGCGGCGCTGCAGGCGTGGACCGCGAGCACGGCGCTCGGCCGCCCGCCGGAGCAGACACGCCGGATCACGTCGGTCATGCTCGAAGCGGCCGGGGCGGGCGGCATGGTGGGGGGGCAGTGGGCCGACCTCCTCGGCGAGGGACGATCCCTGGCGTCCTCCGAGCTCGACGCGCTGCACCGGAAGAAGACGGGCGCGCTGCTGGCAGCGTCGCTCGTGATCGGGGCGCTGGCCGCCGAAGCCGCCGAGCCGGTGGTCGAAGCGATGCGGGAGTACGGCGAAGCCGTGGGGCTCGCCTTCCAGATCGCGGACGACATCCTCGATGCCACCCAGGTCGCGGAGACGCTGGGCAAGAATCCCAGCGATGCCGTCCTGGGGAAGTCCACCTACGTGTCGCTGCACGGCCTCGAGGCCGCGGCGGCGCGGGCGAAGGCCGAGGTGGCGAGGGCGGTGAAGGCCCTCGAGCGGGCGGGGGTTTCGGCGCCGCGGCTGGTGGCCCTCGCCGAGTACGTCGTGGCCCGGGAACGCTAGTATCTTACAGGCCATCCCTACCACGCCCGAAGGAGCACGAGTGTCTCTGCTCGACCAGATCGACGATCCCGCGGATCTCAGACGGCTGAAGCCGGAGAGCCTCCGCCGCGTCGTCGACGAGGTACGCGCGCGCCACATCGACGTCGTCTCGGAGAAGGGAGGCCACTTCGGCGCCAGCCTCGGCGTCGCGGAGCTCACCGTGGCGCTGCACTACGTCTTCGACACGCCGCGCGACCAGCTCGTGTGGGACACGGGGCACCAGGCATACATCCACAAGATCCTGACCGGACGGAACGATCAGCTTCCGAGCATCCGCACGCGGGGTGGCCTCGCCCCGTTCCTGCGCCGGGACGAGTCGGTCTACGACACGTTCGGGGCGGGGCACGCCGCGACGTCCATCTCCGCCGCGTGGGGCATGGCGGTCGGACGCGACCTGAGAGGGGAGACGTTCAAGGTCGTCGCGATCATCGGCGACGGCGCCATGGGCTGCGGGCTCGCGTACGAGGCGCTGAACAACGCAGGCCACACCGGCCGTGACTTCATCGTCGTGCTGAACGACAACGACATGTCGATCGCGCCCGCCGTCGGCGCGATGAACAAGTATCTCACCGGAGTGATCACGAACCCCGCCTACAACAAGGTGCGTGGGCTCGTGCGCGACCTCCTGCACAGGACGCCGGCCGGGCTCAGCGAGGTGGCGACGGAAGTCGCGGGACGCCTCGAGGAGAGCGTGAAGCACATGCTCACGCCCGGGATGATCTTCCAGGAGCTCGGATTCAGGTACGTGGGTCCCGTGGACGGACACGACGTCGATCAGCTCGTCGAGACGTTCTCGCGCGTGAAGGAGCTGAAGGGCCCGATCCTCGTGCACGCCGTCACGCGCAAGGGGAAGGGGTTCACGCCCGCCGAGGACGATCCGTGGACGTGGCACGCGTCCGGGCCGTTCGACAAGGTCACGGGGAAAGGCACCAAGTCGTCTTCCGGCCTGCCGCGTTACCAGAAGGTGTTCGGCAAAGGCCTCATCGAGCTCGCCGATGCCGACCCGCTCGTGGTCGCGATCACCGCCGCGATGCCGGACGGGACTTCGACGGACATGTTCCAGAAGGCACACCCGGACCGCTACTTCGACGTGGGGATCGCCGAGGGGCACGGCGTCACGTTCGCGGCAGGCCTGGCGACACGCGGCATCAAGCCCGTCGTGGCGATCTACTCGACGTTCCTGCAGCGGGCGTACGACAACATCGTGCACGACGTCGCGCTACAGAACCTCCCCGTCGTGTTCGGCATGGATCGCGCGGGCATCGCCGGTGAAGACGGCCCGACCCACCATGGGGGCCTCGACATCGCCTACATGCTCGCGATTCCCGGCATGACGGTGACGGCCCCGAAGGACGGGAGCGAGATGCTGGCGCTCCTGAGGCTAGCGCTCGAGAAGCACGACGGACCGTGGAGCGTGCGCTGGCCGCGTGCCGAGGTGCCCGCCGAGGTGCCGCCGCTGTCCGAGATCCCGCCGATCGAGCCGTACACGTGGGAGATTCTCAGGAACGGCGGTGACTGCGTCCTGCTCGCGGTGGGCACGATGGTGAGCGCGGCGCTGACTGCCGCCGAGCGTCTCGCCGCGGAGGGCATCCGCTGCACGGTCGTGAACTGCCGGTTCCTGAAGCCCTACGATCACGACGTGCTCGACGAGATGGCGCGCAGCCATCCGGCGGTCCTGACGCTCGAGGAGGGACAGGTGACCAACGGGTTCGGCGCGTACATCGCGCGCGAGATCGATGCGCTCGACCTGCGCTCCGCGCCTCGGGTGGCCGCCGCGGGGCTGCCGGATCGCTTCGTCGAGCACGGGTCGCGGGACGGCCTGCTGGCGGAGCTGGGTCTCGATCCCGCGGGCATCGCGGAGCGGGTACGGGATCTCGTCCGCAGGACCGCGGCCGTAGGAACCACGTGAGCGCCCCCGGAGCCTCTCGGCTCTCGGGCCCGATCCGCACGGTAGGCGTCGTCATCCGGCAGCGGAGCACCGAGATCCAGAACGCGCTCGGCCGCCTGACGCGCTGGCTGGAGGCGCGCGGCGTCGAGGTGGTTCTGGAGCGCACGGCGCACAGCGAGAGCTCGGACGAGACCGTGAAGCTCGGAGAGTCCCAGCGCGGCCTCGACCTCGTGATCGCGCTCGGTGGGGACGGTACGCTGCTGCGGGCCGCGCGCGCCGTCGTGGGGAAGGGCGTTCCCGTGCTCGGGGTGAACCTCGGTCGACTGGGGTTCCTCACGGCGCTCCCCGACGCCGACCTCGAGGCCGGGCTCGGCGCCGTGTTCGGTGGCGAGGCGGTTCTGGATCACCGGTTCGCGCTGAGGGGACACATCGAGGGGGCGGATGAGACGAAGGGCGAGAACTTCTTCGCGCTCAACGACATCGTCGTACACACGTCAGGCGTCGCGAGAGTCACTCCGCTCACCCTCGAAGTGGGATCCACGGCCGGAGGCTGGGAGGAGGTCGGGAGCTTCTCCGCCGACGGGGTGATCCTCGCGACGCCGACCGGGTCGACGGCCTATTCGATGTCGGCGGGCGGGCCGATCATCGTGCCGAGCGTCGACTGCATCGTCGTGACTCCGATCTGCCCGCACTCGCTCACGGTTCGTCCGCTCGTGATGCCGGCCACCAGCGAGATCAGGATCGGCTCCCCGTACCCGACGTCGAACCACCAGGTCACGGTGGACGGGCAGGTCCATCGCAGCCTCGCGCCCGCGGAGTCGGTCATCGTGGCGCGTGAGCCCGAGCCGGTGGCGCTGGTCCGGCTTCCGGGCCAGACGTTCTTCACCACGATGCGCCACAAGCTCAACTGGGCGGCGCGGTACCCCGAGCGGGCGTAGCGCGGCTCGGCCGCCCAAGCCGGCATTGTAGCGGCCCCTGACGCTCGCATAGCTTGCCGCATGTTGGTCGAGCTGCGCATTCGTGACTACGCCGTCGTCGAGGACCTGACCCTCGAGCTCGGCCCGGGTCTCAACGTGCTCACGGGGGAGACCGGAGCCGGGAAGTCGATCATCGTCGGCGCGCTCAGCCTGCTTCTCGGCGAGCGTGCCTCCGCGAGCGTCGTGCGCACGGGAGCCGACCGCGCGAGCGTCGAGGCGGTCTTCGATCTGACAGAGCTCCCGGAGGTCCGGCGGTTGCTCGACGAGCAGGGCTACCGCACCGACGACGATCTGCTGATCCTGCGGCGTGAGGTGGCGTCCGCGGGGCGGAGCCGCGCCTGGGTGAACGGCTCTCCCGCCACGGCAGGCATCGTGGGTGAGATCGGGCGCGAGCTGATCGACCTGCACGGGCAGCACGAGCACCAGACGCTCCTCCGCTCGGCGGATCAACGCGCGATCCTCGACGCGTTCGCGGGCGCGCTCGACGTGGCCGCGCGAGTGGCGAGCCTGCACGCCGAGCTGCATGCGCAGCGGGCGGCGCTCGAGGAGCGCGAGCAGCGGGTACGGGAGATCGAGACGCGAGCGGACTTCCTCCGTTTCCAGCTCGACGAGATCGACGGTGCCCGCATCGAGCCCGGCGAGGACGAGGCGCTGGAGGCCGAGGCCAGGCGACTTGAGCATGCATCGGAGCTCGCCTCGGGGGCGACGGGCATCCACGAGCGCTTGTATGCCGCCGACGATTCGGTGACCGACAGGCTCGCCGAAGCGCGTAAGGCGCTGGAGCGCCTGGCTGCAGTCGACCCGGACCTCGCGGATGACGTCGAGCGGCTCTCCGAGGCGGCGCTCGCGATCGAGGAGGTGGGACGCAGGGTCGGCGACTACGCGAGCCGCGTCGAGCACGATCCAGACCGGCTCGAGCGGGTGCGCTCTCGGCTCGACCGCCTCTTCCGCCTCGAGCGGAAGTACGGCCCCGAGCTCGCGGACGTGCTGGCGACGGCACAGCGCATACGCTCCGAGCTCACGGATCTGGAGGGCGCGGAGCACGATCTCGGGACGCTGAGGAAGCGCGTGGATGAAGGGGTCGCGGCGCTCCGCGGCGCGGCGGACGAGCTCGGGCGCCTGCGCAGCCGGGCCGCCGAGGGGCTGGCGGCGGCCGTCGCGGAAGTGCTGCCCGAGCTCGGGCTCGTCGGGGCGAAGTTCGAGGTGCGGCTGACGACCCATGCGGCGATCTCCGCGGGCGGAGCGGAGGTCGTGGAGTTCCTCGTCTCTCCGAACCCCGGCTTCGAGCCGATGCCGCTCGCCCGGATCGCGAGCGGAGGCGAGCTGTCACGGGTGATGCTCGGGCTCAAGTCGGTCCTCGCCGAGGTCGACCGCGTTCCGGTCCTCGTCTTCGACGAGATCGACGCCGGCGTGGGTGGCGTGGTGGCCGGGGCGGTCGCCCGGAAGCTCGCGGAGGTGGCAGAGCGGCATCAGGTGTTCGTCGTCACGCACCTCGCCCAGGTCGCCTCGCGCGCCCGGCAGCACCTGCTCGTCGAGAAGGCCGCGAAGAGCGGGGTGACCGCGGCGGGGGTGCGCCCTCTCACCGGGGAGGCGCGTGTCCAGGAGATCGCGCGCATGCTCGGCGGCGACCCCGATTCGGCGAAGTCACGCGCGCATGCGCGGGAGCTGCTCGCGGCGGCAAGCCCGGCCAGCTCCGTGGCTAGCTCCAGATCCTCCGGAAGAGACGGACGCCGAGCTCGACCTGTGTCGTGACCGGAGTCTGTCCGCCCCCTCCGGCTACGGCGTGGAGCACCCGCAGGTGCACCTGCATCGGCCGGACGCCCTCGCCGAGCCGTCCGAGCGTGTCGTAGCGCAGCGATCCCCCGACCTCGTGGAGCGTCACGCCGCTCTCTGCTTCGAGGACACGGGTGTCCACCGGCGCTCCGACCGACGCGCCCGCGAGCTCGAAGGAATCCCTGAACTTTCGGAAGAGCCTGTACTCGCCGGCGAGATTCAGCTCCTCCGTGAAGCGCCACACCGGCGCGATCTCCACGCCGTAGTACGCGCCCGGCCTCCACTCGACGAGCTGGCGGGTGGAGAGCGGGGCCAGCACCGTCTCGGGCGGCGCCACGCGGCGGACGAGCGTCCGCGAACGCTGGTTGCCGTATCGCCCTCCCACGTTCAATCCGAACCACCGTCCGATCGTGAGCTGACCCAGCAAGCGCCCCTCGAGGTCCATCTGTCCGTCGCCGGTGCCGACGCTGAGCGCCGTGTCGGGGTTCTCGGTGAGCCCGGTGGGAAGCCGCACCATCCCCGTCGCGAGCACGCGGGCGCTGAACGGCGAGGTCGGCACGCGGTCGGCCATCCCGGTCTCGAGGACGCGGACGGTGGCGGTCAGCTCGATGTCTCCCGCGTGCCACGGACCCTTCAAGCTCCCCAGCGGCGCGGCCAGCACGCGCGACCCCGAGGTGGTCGGCAGCTCCCAGAAGTCCGCTTCCGAGACGCGCTCCGTCGCGAACGGCATCGGCGGCGCGATCCCGGGCAGACCCGCCGCGACCAGATCGGCCGACAGCGCCCCGACGGACTGGGAGAGCGCGACCGCCGTCGACGACGTGGCGAACGGGAAGAACGCGGACGCGGCGTACGCCATTGCCGCGGAGCTGGTGAACGCCGACGTGCGCTCGGCGAGGGCCTGGGCGGACAGGCACCCGGCGCTCCCGGGTGAGCCCGCGCACGTCTGTGCGGCGCGTGCCTGCGCGTTGGCTTCGGCGACCCCGAGGGCCTGCAGGAAGGACGAGACGCCCGGGGAGTCCGTCGCGCTGGGGTTGAGCCCGAGGTCTCCGCCGACCGTATCGGCGAGGAACCACACATCGAGGTTGGTTCGCGTGCGCGTCCAGGGGTACACCGCGCCGACCGTGAGCCAGTCGAAGATCCCGAGGTGCCCTCCCAGGTCGACCCGCGTGACGTCCTTCGTCACGCGCGCCTGCGTCTGGCCCAGAGCGGGCGAGTAGCCGGGCGTTCCCGTAAGCGCTTCGACCGCCGCGCGCAGGTCGTCGGCGCCCGGAAACAGCGTGTGCGCGGCGCTCGTCGTCAGGTCCGCGCCGAGGCGCTCGCGACCCTCCTGGCCTCCGGCGGTTCGGCCGAAGCGCGAATCCCAGCTCGTGAAGACGGGCGACACCTCGAAGCGGAGGAGCCCGGCGGGAACCAGCGCGTCATCGAGCACCTGGCCGGCCAGGTCGGAAGCGGCGACAAGCAGGAGCGCGACCATGGCCGGAACGCGGTGCATCGGGCTCCCGAGGCGAAGGGTGCGGATGGGGTGCGGGGGGGTCCGTTCCGGGCCCCTGCAGACCCTGGAACGGCGGCCAAACATAAGGACTTGCGGGAGGGCCAGGTATCGCGCTCTCGCGCCCGCAGAGCAGGATTGACCTGCCCCCCGGGAGACGTCTAGCTTCGACTTCCCACGTCGCGGGAATAGCTCAGTTGGTAGAGCACAACCTTGCCAAGGTTGGGGTCGCCGGTTCGAGTCCGGTTTCCCGCTCTGTGGATCGGCGGCGCCGCGAGGTCCAATCTCGCGGCGCCGCGTCTATTTTCGGTTGCGTTTGCCGTTGGAGGAGGGATGCGGCGCGAAACCTGCCGTATCAACGGTTTCCAGTGTTGTAACCGGTCATCGGTGAGTTACGTTTCGGCCCTTTGGTAGGATCGTCGGCGCCGTGGCCAAGTGGTAAGGCAGAGGACTGCAAATCCTCTATCCCCGGTTCGAATCCGGGCGGCGCCTCTAGACAGACGCAGTCCGAACCGCCGCTCGCCGCCGGATGAGAACCGGAGGTTCGAGCCGAGGCGCACGGACGGTGGTCGCCAGCCTCCGCGCTTACCGCCGAGACGATCGAGCGAAGCGAGATCCATCCGGGCGGCGCCTCTCAGCCTGTCGCAGTCCCCACGGCGTTCACCGCCGGATGTGGAACGGGTCGAGCTCAGGCGGCGACCGGGCTCACGACTTCGTCGAGGGCGTCGCCGGGTTCGACAACGCCGAGCCCCCGCTGCGAGCTCGTGGACGGCTCAGGGTGATACGGGGGATCTGTCGCGTCGCCGCGCCCTGGAGGCTTCGCCCGATACGGCCAGCCGCGGATGCCGCTAGGTTCCGACTGAGCGAGGCGCGCCCAACGTCCGGGGGGACCGCGGCGTCCTCCTTGCAGGTGGTGTTGTCGGCAATAGTTGTCGGCAGGAAAGAAGGAAGCAGTCGTGGAAAGGCAGTGGATCGACCGAAGGGACAACATGTATTGGACCGTCGAGGCGGTTCCCGTGGGTCCCGAAGCGCGGTCGGGTGGTAACGATCACCGAGTTTGGTTCAGGGCTCCGCCGAGGAGCCATGCGGTCTTGGTTCCGTCCAATGTGGGTGCGCGCTGCAAGCACCTCACGGACGCGGAGTTGGAGCGGCTTCTCGACCGCGCCCGCTACCGAGGCATCTGGCTGAGCCATCGCTGGTAGCGGCGCGCGTCGGTGTTACCGACACAGCCGCCGTCCGCGACCCGGTCGCTACCGGGCCGCGTCCCTACGGGTGTGCGCGCCCGCCAGCCGCTAGCTGGCCCGCGTCGCTCGAGCTGTGGTGACGAACGAGCCACCCGCTGCGCTCAGGTCCACGTTCAGGCCGTCACCGTCGGGTACGATCGACAGAGCCACATCGATCGACTGGCCCTGGGCGTCGATGAAAAGGCTCATGAGCAGTGCCTCACCGCTCTTGGTGATATCGGTGACCTCCGCGAGCGGCCCGAGATCGGGCGCGCCGAACTGCGCGCCCACCTTGCCGGCCTGGTCGCGGATGTTGAGCTGCAGGTTCATCGGGCCCATATCCGTGGTGAGGTTCATCACCCAATCGCCGAGAAAGGCCCGCGCCTCCGACGTGTCGAGCTGCGACTGCGCGGAAGCCGGAGACGCGACCGCGGCGACCAGGACGGCGCAGAGCGCGAGACGCCTCGCGTGAACGTGCATGAATCTCATCCCGAATCTCCCGGTGAAGGCCAACCTGCGACGCACGTTAACCAACCTCGCGCGCGCGACACAAGCGTGGGCGGCGCACTTCTACCGCCGCTCGGAGGAGTCTGCCTAGCGCAGCAAACCGGCAATCGCCCGATGCACGCGCGCGATGTCGGAGACGATCACCGTATTGGTGGTCTCGAGGACCGAGATCGCCCCACGCGGGGAGAGCATGGGGGCCAGAGCTCCCTGCACCTCGGAGGCCCTGGCGAACGACAGGCGATACGAGCGCGTCACGAGCGGTTCGACCGTTTCCTGCGTGTCGATGTCCGCCATGCTCTGCACGCGGATGATGCCGGATTCCTCCTCCACCGCGAAGAAGCCGAGCGAAGCCAGGATGGCATGGAGGGCGAGGTCCCACGGCTGGTCGTTGATGTCGGCCGTGACGATGCCCTCGACACCGGCGCCGGCCACGATCGACGCACCGGAAAATGCCGCGAACGCGCGCAGCACCTCCAAGAGCGGCGCGGCTTCCCAGGTGATCGAGACGCGACCGGTTTCGGGCCGGCGCGCCTGAGCTGGAGCGGTCTGCGCCGTCGCGGAAGAGGGCCCGGCGAAGGCGACCATGCCCGCGGCCAAGAGGCCGATCAGCGCTGAGCCCGCCCGCATCGCGATGACCGATTGGCTGACTGTTCCTGACGACTGCCGACGGCCGGGCCCTTGAAGGCGAGACCGGCCCGCCCCGCCGTGACGACGAGCTCCGATGGGGGGGCTCTGGCGAGCTTCCCGAACCCTTCAGGCGTGCGCCACCAGGCGCCGGTCGAAATGCTCGCGCCGCTCCGCCTCGCGCCGGTCCGGACCTCTCCGGGCCTCTGCACCGCGACGGTCGGCTTGGTTGCGGCGATCCGAGCCCGCGCTGAGGGCTCCGCGCCGCCGCTGTCCCACGCGCCGCGTTCCCGCACGACGCTCCCCACTCTGACGGCGGTCGTCGCTGCTTCGGCGCTGCTGGGTGCGCTCCAACATAGGGCTCTCCGGGGGGGTGACCGCTTTCGACCGACAGGAAGATGTCCCAGATCCGGCGGAGGCGTCCAGAGTCTCTTGTTCGACCTCGGAGCTGGCCCTGAAAAAGGGGCGGGCCCCCTGGGAAGGGGGCCCGCGGGACAACCGGCCGATCCGGGAGCTCAGCCCGCCCGACGACGCGGCGCCCCGCTCGAGCGCGAGGGGCGGTCACCCGACGACGGGGCGCTCCGCGGGGCTGCCGACGGCGAGGAGCGCGGGGCGGCTCGGGGCTCCGCGCGAGGCGCCGCTCGACTGCCGGCTTGCGGCTCGGAGCGTGGGGCCGCCCGGCTTCCGGCGGACGGAGCGCGTGAGGGGGCGCTGCGCGCAGGCTCCGGACGAGCCGATGGAGCGGCGCTCGGCCGAGGGCTCGCCGACGGTCGAGTCGGTTGTGCTCTCGGAGCCGGGGCCGGGCGCGCCTCGCCGCCCGCCGACGGAGTGCGTGTATTGCGCGACGGCGATGCTTGGGGCCGCG
>Ga0073934_10012310_pt1 | contig 10113 bp, 6 predicted proteins | sample LarsenN4metaG_FD_76834 | JGI IMG/M metagenome (GOLD analysis project Ga0073934, IMG submission 76834) | Hot spring sediment bacterial and archeal communities from British Columbia, Canada, to study Microbial Dark Matter (Phase II) - Larsen... ... | reverse complement strand
CGATCACCGCAAAATCACCCGTCTCCTGGGCCAGCTGCGCATACACCGGATCGATCTCCGGTTGAATGCCCGGATACGGTCCGTTCCAGTACTCAAACAACAGGAACAGCCCGGCGCTGATCGCGACAGTGGTTCGGACGCCGGGCTGCTTCACTGCGCCCAGCACACGATCGGCCCCCAGCGCGGCCAGCACCGCCAGCGGCAGCTGCCAGCCGATGATGAAGTAGTCGGGGCGTCCCACCACGCGCACCGGTGGGAATCCGCTCAGCCACGCATACGGCAGCGAAATGTCCCGGTACAGCTCGCCGTTCACGCGCAGATTCGGCCCCAGCGCCATGACCAGGAAGAACCCACCCAACAGCAGCCACGCCCACGTCTCCAAACGATGTCGACGCTGAGTCAGCGCGGCGGCGATCAGCGCCAGCGGCAGCAGACCGATGTAGCCCGGCCATTTGCGGTTCATCACAAACCGATCGGCGATCTCACCGACCACGGGCTGAAAAATCGGATTGAAGTGTGACGGCGTGATCAGCGCCAGCAGATCGGTCTGAGTGGCTTCAGCGTCGAACTTCTCCTCGATGGCCGACGACAACGCCGCCGCCGATTGGATCAGCGGCAGAGTGCGCGGCGCGGTCAGCACGGCGCTGGTCGCGCCAAACACAAGCAATGCGCGCCAGAGGCCGGCGTTGCGCCAGCGCCGCTCGCGCAGCGCCGTGTAGGCGAACACCGGCAGCAGCGTCATGATCGTGAATTCGAACAGATACAGCCCCGTAAACGCGATCGTAGCGACGACAACCGCGCCGATGAGGGCATCCTTCCAGCTCGATCGACTCAGTGCTCGTCCGAAGAACAACATCACCAGCGGGATGCCGGCCAGATGCGTCAGATCGGGATGGCCGCCGGTGTGCGCGATGTGATATGGGATGAAGCTGTAGACGGCGCCGCCCAGCCACGCCGCCGCGCGATGATCGGTCAGTGTGCGGCAAAACAGATAAGCGCCGTAGGCAGTGGTGAATACGCCGACGAGGAGGGTGACGTTGTACGCGCCGTAGCTGCCCAGCAGCGGCCCCAGCCCGACCATCAACGCCGTCACCGTCCAAGAGATGCTGTGATAGGTGAGATCAAGCCCGATCGGGTGGAAGAGATCGATCGTGAAGTTGAACGGGCCGCCCGCCGCGATCGTTCTGCCCAGCCACCACTGATCCCACAACTTCATGTAGGTGTCGATGTCGCGGTAGGCCAGCCAGCCGTCGTTGAGATGCGCCGCCACCGGGTAGGTCATCACCACCGTGGCGGCGGCGTACAGCACGAGGCTGAGCCAGTCGCGGCGCAGCCAGGTCACAACGGCGGTCAGTGGAGTTGGGCCGGCGGAGCGTGCGCTCACCGCTGCACCTTGGGCATATCTTTCAGCGCGTAATACGCGGGCCGCAATTTGTTCTCAGGCCAGTCGGGATAGGAGATCGCCCACCAGTACTGCTCGTCGGCCTCCGTCCAATCGGGGTTCGCCAGCGACAGCACCGACATCAGGCTGATCCACGGCGCCCAGTTTTCGTAGGCGTACTTGTAGGCGCGCACCAGATAATCGGCCTGCTCGGCTTCCGATACGGCATGCCACGCATACTCCGGATGAATCGGATCGGTCGTCCAGCCGAATTCGAGGATCGCCACCTGCTTGTCGCCGTCGCCGTATTTTTCCATGATCGCGCGGATGTCCTCTACGTGCCGGAAGGCGAAGAAGCGCTGGCCGCCCAGATCGGGGCGCTGCGCCACTTCCTCGGGCGACATCTCAGGCGGCGCTTTGTAGCCGGGCGCGTTCACCCCCAGGATGTCGAAATACGGCGCTGCGCCCGCCTGATACATCTGCTCGATGAACACCTCGTCGGGCATGGCCTCGGCGCTGGATGTGCCGGTGGGCGCCATCGGCGCGCTGATGACCAGCGCCTGCGGATCGGCGCTCTTGATCGCCGTATAGCACGTCTTCAGCAATTCCACGTATTCCGCCGGGTTGGGCGGCCGATTGCCCCATTCACGCGCCAAATTCGGCTCATTCCAGATCTGGTATGCCTGAATCTTGCCTTCATAGCGCAGCGCCAGGGCGCGGCAAAAATCACCGAAGTCCTGCAGATTGGCCGGCGGCGCGTTTTCCAATTCGGCCGTGCCGGGCGCCTGCGCCCAGAACGGCTGCCGATCGAGCCGCGCGATTAGTTTGAGATTGCCGCGCTTGCCGATCCGGCGCACCACCGCGTCCGGCAATTCCCACTCGTAGTGGCCCTTCTGCTGCGGTTCGATGTCGCGCCAGGCGAACGTCTGCTTCACCCAGGTAAAGCCCATCTGCTGCACCAGCGTCAGATCGCGTTTGGTGATCTCCGGTTTCCACCACAAAAAAGCCTGGATGCCGTATTCCGGCGAGCGGAGCCGGGGGCTGGGGTAGCGGGTGGGCGTGGGCTTCGGCAGCGGCGTGGCGGTCGGATCGACGCGAGCCGCCTGTGCGGACACACAGGCGGCCAGGATAATCAGCATCAAGATCAAGCTGCGCCGCAAGGGGCGGCGCGAAGCGAGTTGATTTAAACGCACGTCACTTATCACTCAGGCGGCGGGAGTCTCACACCCGATCGGGCTTCTCAACCCGATCGGATTTCCCGCCTACTCCAGCCCTAGACGCTCGGCGCGCTGTTTCATGTAGAGGCGCAGCGCCTCCATGGCCGGTCGCCCCTGGCCGTCCACATCCATGATGCTCCAGCCGGCAGTGCGATCGGCCGCGTGCTCCGGCGACATCTGCGCGTAATTCAGGTTGAATAGAAAGGCCAGCTTGATGTAGCCCCATTCCTCCATCAATTGAAACGCCTGCACAATCCAATCGGCCTGCTCTTGCAGCGTATTGTCGTTGGCAAATTCGTAACCGGGCACAGTCACGCCAAAGCCTTCAGTGGTCGCCCAGCCGAACTCGGTCACGCACAGCGGCTTCTGGTTCTGCACGATGTCGCGATACAGCTCCAGCGTACTGCGGAAATACCACGATGGAATAGGATTGTCGAACGGGCCGCGGAACGTCGCGGTCGGATCGTTGAACCCCTCGGTGTGAGTCTTATCGGGCGGCACGTTGTAGCCGTTAGCATGCACGCCCACGCAGTCCACCGCGTCCAGCGCGCCCAGCTCCACCATGCGCCGGAGATACGGCCCATCATCACAACCCGCCGCCGAGCAGCCGCCCTGAAAATAACCGGTGGGTGCCAACGCGCCGCTGATGATCATGACATTGGGATCGATCGCCTTGACGGCCTGCGCGGTCAGTTTCAGCATCTCCACGTAGCGTTCCGGGCTGACGGCCTGCGGCACGGCGCGCCATTCGGCGTCGATGTTCTGCTCGTTCCACACTTCGATAGCGTGCACTTTGCCCGGATAGCGCTTGACGACTTCGGCCACGAATTCCGCGTAGAGATTCAGATCGTCCGGCGGGGCGTGCATCGCGTCCGGATCATCCTGGCTGGGCTGCAGGGCGGGGTGCGACCATTGCGGCGCGGTGACGATGCTGAGCATGACCTTGCGCCCGCGCGCCACCGCCTGATCGATCGCGCGGTCGAAGCCCGTCCAGTCAAACTGGCCGGGCGCGGGCGAAAACACGCCCCAGCGCATCTGCTGTTTGATCCAACCCATGCGCAGTCGCGCCGCCTGCTGCGTGAAGTCCACATCGGGGCTAGAGATGTAATCGGCTTGGATGCCAAACCCCATACCCGGTTCTTGCAGCGCGGGCAGCGTCGGCGTGGGGGCGGGCTGCTCAGGCTGGGCCGGTTGTGTCGGCGGCGCAGGTTGATCGGGCAGCGCCGCCGACGGCGTGGGAGCGGGCGTTTGAATCGGCGCCAGAGTAGGCGCTTGCTGCGCCACCGGCGTGGTTGCCGGTGCGCCGCTGTCGGCGCCGTTCACCAGCACCACAAACACCAGGATCGCGCCGATGATGACCAGGCTCAGCCAGCCGCCCACCAGCACGGGCAGGGGGATGCGATTGAAAAACGACGGGTTTTGTTTGCCCATGAATTCTCCAGTAGGGGTCAATCTAAAGACTTCCGAAATCTATTCAACTTCGGAAGTCTTTAGGAGCGATCAGCGTGAACCCATGACACCGGCCAGCGCGTCACAGGCCGGACAGCCGCCGTCTGGCCGGATGATGGCGTAACCCGCCATCGGGTCGCTGCCATAGTTGGTGAAGTTCACGTTCCAGATGATCATGAGGCGCACTTTGCCGCTGTTGCCAGAGATCGACGCGGCTTCAGCCAGCCACGCGGCCTGCTGTTCAACCGTCACATTAGACGCCCACGCGAACGCCGGCGCGGTCGATTCCAGCGACGGGAAGCCATCATCACTCAGGTAACCGAACTCGGTGAAGCACACCTTGCGCGCGCCGCCAAAGGCGTTGTAATACAGGTTGAGCGTCGGCAGGAAGTACCAGCTGTGATGATAAGCCGCCGGATGGCCCGAAGTGGCCGAGGGCGAGGTGGCGCCCGAGTTGTGGTGCGCGCCCACGCAGTCCATGTAATTGGCCGCGCCCGCCGACGCCATCTGGCTCAAGAACACATCATCGTTGCAGCCGTCCGGCCCGCAGCCGGCCGCGCCCCAAAAGCCGGTGGGCGCCAGCGCCGCACTGATCACCAGTGTGCCGGGGTTGGCGGCTTTGATGGCGTTGTACGCTTTGGCGAGCAATTGCGTATAGTTGCCGCCGTTCACCTGGCCGGTCGGCCATTCGCGATCGATGTTCGGCTCATTCCACACTTCGATCGCGTCTGCGCCCGCGGCGGCCATGCTCGCCACCGATCGGGCGTACTCGTCCTGATAACCCGGATCCATCACGCGGCTTTTGTCACCCACCACGCCCAGCAGAACCTTGAAGCCCTGGGCGTGCGCTTCGGCGATGATGCCGCCGCCATCGCCGCCGGCAAAGGTCTGCACCTTCACCCAGCGCATGCCGGCGCGATTCATCAACTCCACGCCGCGCCAGTCGGCGATATGCCCGCCGATCTCGAAGCTGCCGCCGGCCACCGGCGCAACTACCGGCGGCGCGGCTGCCGGGAGATTGCCCGCCGGCGGATCGCCGGCGACGATGACCACGCTGACCTGCTGCCCGAAGTTGCCCTGCGCGCTCTTGAGCTGCCACAGCCCGGTATAGTTGCCGTATTGATCGGGCGCAGCCAGCTTCACGGTCACGTCCACTTGTGTGCCGCTAGCGACCTTGCCCACCTTCACACTGGTGTTGTCGCCTAATTTGGCGCCCGACACATACACCAGCTCGGTGTCATCGGGCCAGCTGCAGGAACCGTCGTTGACGAGCCTCCATGTCTTGTCGAACTGTTCGCCGTTCTTGAACTTGGTGCCGTCCGGCACGGTCACGTCGGCCACATACTTGGCGCTGAGACACGCGGCGCCCGCCGCCACCGTGGTCGTGATGGCGGTCGTTCCGGGCGCGCCGGCCCCTGCCGTGACGAGCGTGGTCGTATCACTGGTGTCGGTGACGGCGCTGCTCACCCGGATCACGCCGCTGCCCTTGGTCTGGGTGCCGATCATCGCCGTCACGTTGTACGTGCCGGCCTCAGGCGCCGCCCACTCAATGGTGGTGTTGGTGATGGGGCGGCTGGTCTTCAGCACTTCAGCGCCATCAGCCGAAATGACCCAGCTCACATCCAGCGCTGCCGACAGATTGGTGGGCACAGCCTGCTGGCGGTAGCCCGTCAAAACCTGATTCAGCGCCAGCGGCAGCACATCGCCCGACAGGCCGGTGATGACGACGCCGCGCAGATGCTGCGGCAGCAGCACGCTCAACCGCTGCGCCAGGCTGGCCGCCGTGTTAACCATGACGGCGTGCGTCTGACCCTGATCTTCATACGTGAAGCGGTAAGTCAGCGTCGTGGGATCAAAAGCGTAATCGTTGACCTTCAACGGATTGTCCAGTTTCAGTGTGACCGACGTTCCGGCGGTGACACTCAACGGCTCCGATAGTTCCAGCTGGCCCAACGGCTTAATCGCGTCGGCGAAGCTCACTTCATTGGGCTGACCATCGGCCGCTGTATTGAGGCTGGCGATGGACACGTAAGGTTGGAATTTGTAGCGGCTGATCTGCGTGGGCGCCCACTCAGCCAAGGCCTGCGCGATCTGACCCGGCAGGTAGTTGGCAGGGTCTTTGCCGAAGTCGGACTGCACGATGTCGGCGGCCGCGCCGATGGCAACCCAGTCGTAACCGGCCGTATCGGGCGCGCCGTTCTCATCGATGGTGGGCGGGGGCAGCACCACCGCCAGCTGCTTGTTTTTCGCGTGGACGCTTTCCGCCAACTGCTGGACAAAGCGCGTGAAATCAGCGCGATAGTCCATGGGCAGGCCGCGATAATCGATGGCGACGCCGGCGAAACTGCCGCGCGCCGCCAGCGCCGTCAATTCCTCGACGTGCGCGGTAATGCCTTCGTCCGAGGCCAACACGGTGCGGATCGGCGCGGGATCGTTGGCGCGAACGATCGGGAACAGACGGGCCTCTCCGGTATCGGGCAGGGTGCCGGCTTCGGCCAGGATCGTGCCGTCATCAGCCACCGACCAGCCCGCGATGTAGATTTCGTTCAGCAGTGGCACGGCATCGGCGGGAATGATCTGCCCCGGCGCGATCTGGGCGGCGACGTAAGGCGCAACCGAGGCAGTTTGAAACAGCGCCACGGTCTTGGGCAGCTGGCTGATCTGTGCGGATACTGTGTTGCTGGTGGGATCGAGGTACGCGCCCAGCCACGTCCACCGACTGCCGTCCCAGGCATAAAGGTCGTAGGTGTCGGTGGTCTGCGCATTGGCGGGCAGATTGACGGCAAGACTGGCGGACACCGGCACGGGATTGCAGACTTCGATCTGATACAGCGGGCTGCGCATCAGCAAGTTGACGGGCAGCGCGTCACGCGCGGCTTTGAGATCGTCGCCGGCCTGCGCGCTGTCGAAGGTGGCCGCGTCGATAGTGCTGGTCTTGATAGTCAGCGCTTGCGCCGCATCTGAAAGGGCCAGCGTCAGCCCGTCGGGCGTAGTGAAGGCCGGCGCTTCGACGCTGAGCGTTGTGCCGGAACAGCTGAGGCCTACACGCTCGGCCAGCGAAATCGGCGGCAGTAACAGGCCGGCCACAACCAACACAGCAATCAGCCCGTAAACCAGCCAGCTGCGCCGTGGATTACTCCGAAAAGATAAACTGCTCATCGGGGTGCAAGTTCCTTTCTTGAGCGGCAAAATTCAGTAGAACCGGGCACATCGGCCCGTTGACGCCGCCCCATCCCACAAAAAGTGACGGCCCAGCCTGCGCCGTCACGCGGTCGGCGATGCGTCGACCAGAAGGTGACCGCGATTCTAGCATGGCGTCAGGGAACACGCAAGCGCGAGGGAGTGACCGGGGAAATATGTACCAGTCTGGTTGCATTCTCATTATGGGCTTAGTATAATACACCTGAATTCCAACCCGTCTCCAACTTTGCGCCAGAAACACCGAGGCCGGGAACCGGAGGATACTTGTTCAATCTGTCACCACTTGATTCGAAGTCTGCGAGGCTGCTGCTCGTGCTGGCCGTCCTGGCGCTGATGTTGGGGGCCTGTGACGCTGCGCCATCGGCGCCGGGCGGCGTGCCCGCCGTGCCGACGGCGACACTGCCGGTGGGCGTGCCGGTCAATCCGCAGCCCAATGCCCCCGCGTCTCAGCCTGTTCAGCCGCTGCCCAGCGCGCCCGATGCCGCCGCCATCGTCAACGGCGTGCCGATCCCGCTGGACGCTTACCAGCGCCAGATCGATCAGTATCAGGCCGCGCTCGTCCAACAGGGCCTCAACCTCAATTCACCGGAGGCCCAGGCGCAGATCACGCAGCTGCGGCAGCTCATCTTGGACAACCTGATCGACGACGAGCTGATCGCTCAGGAAGCGGCTCGGCAGGGGGTCAGCGTGAGCGATGCCGAGCTGGACGCGGCGATGCAGCAGCTCGTCGAGGCGGCCGGCGGGCAGGCCGCCTTTGAGCAGACACTGGCGGCGGCGGGTCAGACGGTGGACGATGCTCGGCGGCTACAGCGCACCCAGATGCTCAACAACCTGATGCGCGATCGCGTCTTACAGAGTGTGGGCAGCCAATCGGAGCAGGTGCATGCGCGCCATATCTTGGTGGACGCGCCCGCCACCGCCGAAGCACTGCTGGCCCAGATTCAGAACGGCGCCGATTTCGGCGAGGTGGCAAAGCAGTCCTCAATGGATGCTCTGACCAAGCCCAACGGCGGCGATCTGGGTTGGTTCCCGCGTGGGGTGCTGGTGTCTCGTGAAGTGGAAGACGCGGCCTTTGCCCTGCAGCCGGGGCAGGTTAGTCCCGTGATCCAGAGCGAGTTTGGCTATCATCTGGTGCAGACGCTGGAGCGTGATCCAGCCCGGCAGGTCGATCCGGACACGCTGCTGCGCCTCCAGCAGCAGGCCATTGAGCAGTGGCTAAACAAACTGCGGGCGGCCGCGCAAGTTCAACGTCTCGCGCCGCAGTAGCGGTCGCAATCGCAGAATCGGGGTTGATATGAACGCCAATCGAACGCGGTCGAGTGGGCTGGATCGGCTCGCTTTGATCCTGATCGGGCTGACCGTTTTCACGCTGCTGTGCTATCTGGCGATCTTCATCAAGCCCGATTTGCCCTTTAACCCGCTGCCGCCCTATGTCGCGCAACTGGTGACGTTTGCGCCTACGCCTACCCAAGGGCCGACGCTGCCCGCGACGTGGACGGCTACACCGGTTCGCACGGTGCCGCCGTCGCCCACGCGCGTCACGCCGACCGCCACGCCCACGCGCACGCCCCGGCCCACGCGCACGCCGCTGCCCACCGAAACGCCCACGCCGTCCATCACTCCGTCACCAACCGAAAACGTCTGCGACACCCTGAAGCTGATGGGGCCGCCGCCCGGCCAGAAATATGCTCAATATGATCCGGTGTCGATCACGTGGACGTTCGGGCGCGCGCTAGGCCCCAATGAGCACTTCGACGTGCTGCTCGATCCGCCGGGCAGCGGCATGCAGTCCATCGGCTGGGCCGATGAGGTCGATCCCAAGAACAAAAATTGCGGCGCTTACTGCGAGTTCCAGTTTGGCGTCTGGGGCATCTATCCCGGCGGTCGCTTCCTGTGGACGGTGGCGGTCATCCGTTCCGACAAGGATGGCAAAGTGCTCGGGCAAGTGTGCCCGCCACCCGATCCATATTTCTTCGAACATTAGGCTCAGGCGATGAACAGACGGCGGACGCTTGACCAACTGACGACGGGCGTGCTGATCGCGACCGTCGCCATGTTGGCGTGCTACGCGTTGATCTTCGTCGCCCCCGATTTGCCGATCAACCCCCTGCGGCCTATCCCGATTGAACAGGTGATGGAGCTCGGCCCCGTGCCGTCGGCCACGCCCACGGTACCACCCACCTGGACGTGGACGCCGCCGCCGGCCACGCCTACGCCGCGCCATACACCCACGCCCGAATTCACGGCGACGCCGCGGCCTAGCCGCACGCCGACGATTATTCCATCGCCTACCACCGATCCGCGCATTCCCACCCGGTCGCCGTTCAAGTTTACGGCCACCACGCCCGTGCTGCGATCAGATCCTTACGGCGCGGCCTGCGGCAACTGGGGCGGCATCGGCGGGCAGGTCATCGACATCGACGGCTCGCCGTTGAAAGGCGTCAGCGTCGTTGGCTGGGGCGGGCCGGTGTCCGAGCAAGAGAAGAAAGTGTTTGTCTCTGGAAGTGACACGCGCATCAACCGCTTCTACAACGGCGATGGCGCGTACGAATTGTACATCGGCGCGCCCGGCGATTTTGATTTCTTTGTAGCCGTGTACGAAAACGGCCGGCCGGTCTCGCCGGTGGTACAGGTACGCATGGTCAACGACTGCACCCGCGACCTGGCTTGGATCAACTTTCAGCGCAACCACTAACCTCAGCCGAATCGAGTGAACGATGGCACGCCGACGCATCCGACTGTTCAACCAACCCCACCGCGACAGCAATGCGGCCGACGCTCGGGCCGACCAAGCGGTCGTAGCGCGGGACCGATCGAACCTCTACAACCAGCTGTCGCTGCTGTTTCTGGCCTTGGCCTTCATTG
>Ga0073934_10012308_pt1 | contig 10114 bp, 10 predicted proteins | sample LarsenN4metaG_FD_76834 | JGI IMG/M metagenome (GOLD analysis project Ga0073934, IMG submission 76834) | Hot spring sediment bacterial and archeal communities from British Columbia, Canada, to study Microbial Dark Matter (Phase II) - Larsen... ... | reverse complement strand
GGCCTGATCCGCGCCCACTGCTTGTCGTTGAGCCAGAACAGTCCTTTGCGCATGATCCCCTCGCGCGGCAAATCACCTGCGCACGAGTGAATCAGCATTCGCTAATTAGGTACAGGCCCTAGAACCCAGCACCCAGCACCTAAGCCTGCATCGTCCAGCCATCCACGCCCTTCGCCGCTTCGCGGAGGGCTTCGCTCATGGTGGGGTGCGCGTGGCAGGTGCGGGCGATGTCTTCGGCGGAGGCGCCGAACTCCATGGCGACGCACACTTCGCCGATCATCTCTCCGACGCCTGCGCCGACCATGTGCACGCCAACGACTTTTTTTGTCGCTGCATCTTCCAGCACTTTGACCATGCCGTCGGTCTCGTGATTGGTGCGCGCGCGCGAATTGGCCATGAACGGGAACTTGCCGATCTTGTAGTCGACGCCCTCGGCTTTCAGCTCCTCTTCCGACTTGCCGACGGTGGCGACCTCGGGATCGGTGTAGATGACGTTGGGGATCACGTCGTAGTTCACGTGGCCCCATTGGCCGGCGATCACCTGCGCGGCGGCGATGCCTTCCTCTTCGGCCTTGTGCGCGAGCATGGGCCCGTGCGTGCAGTCGCCGATCGCATAGATGCCATCGACATTGGTCTTGAAATGATCGGTGGCGATAAAGCCCTTCTGGTCGAAGCGCACGCCCACGGTTTCGAGCCCGAGATTGGTGGTGAACGGCTTGCGGCCGATGGCGACGAGCACGACGTCGGCTTCGAGCGTGCGCGCCTGGCCGCCCTTCGCCGGCTCGATCGTGGCCAGCAGCGCATCGCGCATCTTCTCCACGCCCGCCACCTTGTGGCTGAGTTCGAACTTCACGCCTTGCTTCTTCAGGATCTTCTGGAATGCCGCGGATATTTCCGCATCCACCGTCGGCGTGATGCGGTCGAGGAATTCCACCACTGTGACGTCGCTGCCCAACCTGCGCCAAACGGAGCCCAGCTCGAGTCCAATGACGCCCGCGCCGACCACGATCAGCTTTTCCGGGACTTTTTTCAGGGACAGCGCGCCCGTGGACGAGACGATGCGCTCCTCGTCGATGTCGGCGCCGGGCAGATCGGTGTGCACGGAGCCCGTGGCGATCACGATGTCCTTCGTTTCCAGCGTCTGCTTGCCGCCGTCGTTCAGCGTCACCTCGACGCGATTATTGGCGACGATGCGGCCGGCGCCTTTGACGTAATCGACCTTGTGCTTGCGCATCAGGAATTCGACGCCCTTGGTCAGGCCCTCGACCGCGTCGTCCTTCTGCTTCATCATCTGCGGCAGATCGAGCGAGAGGCCCTCGACCTTCACGCCCATGGACGGAAACGTCTTCCGCGCCGCTTCGAAGTATTCCGAAGCGTGCAGCAGAGCTTTCGAGGGAATGCAGCCGACATTGAGGCAAGTCCCGCCGAGCTTGCCGCGCTTCTCGACGATCGCGGTCTTGAGGCCCAGCTGTCCGGCGCGGATGGCGCAATTATAGCCGCCAGGACCGCCTCCAATGATGACGAGATCGTACGACATGATGGCTCCGGATCGCCTGAGAGAGTCGGCGCGAACCTAGGCGCCGCGGCGCGCCGGATCAATGCGCGTTCAGGACGACCTGCTCTGCAGCCTTATCGAAGTAAGCGCATGCGCGGCGCGCCTTAAGCGCCCTGCTTGTCCCAGTACGCGCGGTCGGCGGCGTCAATGACGAAGATGAGGAGGCCGACGACGAGAATGAGGCCAAGCACGCCAACCTGCGCTTCAGGCGTCGCCAGATTGGATACGATCGTTTGCGGCTCCAGGTACGCGCGCGGATTGATCGCCTGCACCGTCTCGACCAAGCTGCCCTGCTGCGCCAGCGCCCAGCGGCCGCCATAGAGCGCAAACCCGATCAGCCACGCCCAGAAGCCCTGCGTCTTGCGGATGAGACGAATGGCCGAGACCAGAAAAAGGAGACCCGCGCCCGCCCAAAGCCCGACATCGGTCCAGGTCTGCTGGGCTGCGCCAGCCGCGGCGGCGGCCGTTTGCGCCTCCTGCACCACGCCCACATTGAGCTCGACACCCGTCAGCGCGCCGGCGCCCGCCGCCGCGCCCAGAAAACTCAGCAGCGTCAACGCGAAAAGGGCCAAAATGGCCAGCAAGCGCAAAATAAAGATCATTGGGGGTCCCCTCCCCTGTGCCTGCCCGGATTAAAGCGCTCCTGGACAGCGCTGTCACCTCGCTTCGTCTGCTGCGGGGCGCCGGCGCAGGCCCGGCCCGGCGCGCCCTATCCACACCGATCCGCCTCCGAAACTGCAACGAGGACCCGTCCGGGTCGGTTTGCTTGGACAGGGCGGGGCGCACGAGGAGGCAGCCATGCACATCGCCAAGCTTCGCACTCGGGACGAACAGGGCCTCGTCCCAGCCGGCCGCTATTTCGAGGGTCTTGCCGCCAGCTTGCGCGAAGCGAACGCCCGCGACGCACAGCGGCGCGAACGCAAAATCGCGCCGCGCACGGTCGAGGAACGAGATCGGAGCGCATCGGCCGGGCGCACCGGCGCCGCGACGCGTAGCGCCGAACGCTCTGCGCCGTTCTGAGTTGGAGAAGACGCTCCGCCATTGCCGGCTCTTGGCGTATCACACGGGGCGGAGAGGCGGAGATGGCGAAAATCAGCGCGTGGTTGGCGATAGCTGCGGCGGCGGCGATCATGTTGGCGATGGCGCCATACATGCGCGCATTCGATTTCGGCGCCATGGGGCCGCTCATGGCCGCGGCGCTGCTGGGCCTCGCTGCGTGGAGAACGCTGACCGGCAGAGGCGGCGGCATGCGGTTGCTGTGCGGCGCTGGGGCATCGCGACCGGGCTCGCCTGGTACGCGCCGTCTTACAACTTTCCGGACTTCGTACCTGCGATGCTCGCGGTGACGGCGCCGGTGCTGGTCAGCGCGATCGGGCTCGTACTCGTCGTACTGCACAAGGAGAAGAAGGCCTAAAGGTCGAGCAGCATGCGCTCGGGATCTTCGAGGCCTTCCTTCACGCGCACCAGGAACGTGACCGCCTCCTTGCCGTCGACGATGCGGTGATCGTAGCTGAGCGCGAGATACATCATCGGGCGCACAACAACCTGCTTGTCGATGACGACCGGGCGCTCCTGGATCTTGTGCATGCCCAGAATGCCGGACTGCGGCGCATTGAGGATCGGCGTCGACATCAGCGAGCCGTAGACGCCGCCGTTCGAGATTGTGAAGGTCGCGCCCTGCAGGTCTTCGAGCTTCAGCTGTCCGTCGCGCGCGCGCATGCCGAGGTCGCCGACTTCGCGCTCGATCTCCGCCATCGACTTGTGATCCGCATCGCGTACGACCGGTACGACAAGGCCGCGATCGGTGCCGACGGCGATGCCGATGTCGTAGTAATTCTTGTAGATGATGTCGTCGCCGTCGATCTCGGCGTTGACGTTCGGAATTTCCTTCAGCGCGGCGATGCACGCTTTCACGAAGAAGCTCATGAAGCCGAGCTTCACGCCGTGCTTTTTCTCGAAGCTTTCCTTGTACTTATTGCGCGCCGCCATGATGGCCGACATGTCGGCCTCGTTAAACGTCGTCAGCATCGCCGCGGTGTTCTGCGCTTCCTTCAGGCGCCGGGCGATGGTCTTGCGAATGCGCGTCATCGGCACGCGCTCTTCGCGGTCGCTGATCATGCGCGCCTGCAGCGGCGGATGCGGCTGCTGCGCCGGCGCTTGCGAGCGCTGCTCGATAATGGCGAGCGCGTCGGATTTGGTCAGGCGGCCGTCGCGGCCCGAACCCGCGATAGCGGACACGTCGATGCCGCCCTCGGCGGCGATGCGCTGCACCGACGGCGGCGCCTGCTTCGGCGCGCCGTTGCCGGATTGCGGCTGAGGTTGCGCTTGCGGCTCGGCCGCGGGCTTTGGCGCTTCGACTTTTGGCTCGCGCTTCGACGCTTCGGCCTTCGGCGCTTGCTGCTGCGCGGCCGGCTGCGCTCCAGCGCCGCCCATGCGGCCGAGCAGCGCGCCGATGCCGACGGTGGCGCCCTCGCCGGCGACGATCTCGTTCAAGACGCCCGCCTCGGGCGCGGAGACTTCAACGGAAACCTTGTCGGTCTCCAGCTCCACCAGCGTCTCGTCCTTCCTCACGCTGTCGCCGGCCTGCTTCAGCCATTTGGCGACCGTCGCCTCGCTGACGCTTTCGCCCAAGGTCGGCACAACAATATCGGTCATCTCACATCACTTCGTGTTGCTGGTTGGCGCATCGTGACTGGGCAGGACGGGTTCGTTGGAGCGTGTCCAAAACACGCCGTCATTGCCGTTGTTCTTCTGAACGAGGCGCACGCGATTGGGATCGAGACCGCGGATTAGGCGCGCGTTCACGGCGATCTTCTCAGCATCGTCGGTTCCGACCTGGGTTGTGTGGGTCGCACATCCGCACGTGCGGCATGTGTGGAACTCCAACATGCGGTCGCCCCACATGTAGATGAAGGTGTCGGGCGGGCTCGCGAAGCGGACTTCGCGCTGCGGATAATAAGCCCACAGGCCCCCATAAAGCCGGCAACGCGAGCAATTGCAGTCGAGCACCCACTCAGGCTCTTCAACCTCGAAGCGGACAGCGCCGCAATGGCAGGAGGCGGTCACCCTGCTCATGCGAGGGCTTGCTCGAGCAATGCTTCGAGTTCCTTCAAATGCTTGCTCATCAGACCCGCCGCCGTCGACGCGCTCGCTGGCCGCCCCGCATAGCGCGCGCGCTTGGCCTTCACATCGAGGCGTTCGAGCGTGAGCTCTAGCCAGGCGTCGGCGAAAGTCCAGCCACCCATGTTCTTGGGCTCTTCCTGGCACCAGACCAACTCGGCGTTCGGGAAGCGCGCCAGTTCGTGCATCACCGACTTCATCGGCCAAGGATAGAATTGCTCAAGGCGCAGCAGATAGACGTCGTCGCGCCCACGCTTCTCGCGTTCGTCCAAGAGGTCGAAATAGACCTTGCCCGAGCACATGATGACGCATGCGATGTCGCTGTCCGGCTTGAGTTTCAGCGCAGTGTGATCGTTGCCGAGCTGCGCATCGTCCCAAAGCACGCGGTGGAAAGACGTGCCTTCGGCCATATCGGCGAGCGCGGAGACGCATTTCTTGTGGCGCAGCAGCGATTTCGGCGTGAACACGACGAGCGGTTTGCGGAAATCGCGGTGCAGCTGGCGGCGCAGGGCGTGGAAATAGTTCGCCGGCGTGGTGCAGTTGACGATCTGCATGTTGTCTTCGGCGCATTGCTGCAGGAAGCGCTCGAGGCGCGCCGAGGAATGCTCGGGCCCTTGGCCTTCATAGCCGTGCGGCAGCAGCATCACGAGACCCGACATGCGCAGCCATTTGCGTTCGCCGGACGAGATGAATTGATCGATCACCACCTGTGCGCCGTTCACGAAATCGCCGAACTGCGCTTCCCAAAGCGTCAGCGCCTTCGGCTCCGCTGTCGAGTAGCCGTATTCGAAGCCCAGCACGGCTTCTTCCGAAAGCAGCGAGTCGATCACCTCGTAATGGGCTTGGCCCTCGCGGATGTTGTTGAGCGGCGCGTAGCGGGCTTCCGTCTCCTGATCGATGAAATGCGAGTGGCGCTGGCTGAACGTGCCGCGCGAAGAATCCTGACCGGAGAGGCGCACATGGAAGCCCTCGTCGAGCAGCGTGGCGAACGCCAGATGCTCAGCGAGCGCCCAATCGATATTCTGGCCTTCCTCGATCGCTTTGCGCCGCGCCTCGATCACGCGCTGCACCGTCTTGTGCATGTTGAAGTCGCGCGGGATTGCAGTAATGCGCCGACCAAGCTCGCGCAGCTTTTCGAGGGAGGCTTCCGTCTTGCCGCGGCGGTCGTCATCGGCGGGCAGGGCAAAGCCCGTCCAGACGCCATCGAGCCAGTCGGCCTTGTTGACGCGATAGTTCTTGCCCGCTTCGAATTCGCGGTCAAGGAACGCGTTGAAGTCGCCGATCCACTCCTCGACTTCGGCGTCCGAGACCACGCCTTCTTCTACGAGGCGCTTGCGATATATCTCCAGCGTCGTGGGTTGATCCTTCACGCGCCGGTACATGATCGGCTGCGTCATGGTCGGATCGTCGCCTTCGTTGTGGCCGAAGCGGCGATAGCAGAACATGTCGATGACGACATCCTTGCCGAAGAGCTGGCGATACTCGGTCGCCACTTTGGCCGCGAACGTCACCGCTTCGGGATCGTCGCCGTTCACGTGGAAGATCGGCGCCTGCACCATGAGGGCGACGTCGCTCGGATAGGGCGACGAACGCGAATAATGCGGCGCGGTAGTGAAGCCGATCTGGTTGTTGATGATGAAGTGCATCGTACCGCCGGTGCGATAGCCGCGCAGGCCCGACAGCGCGAAACACTCGGCGACGACGCCTTGGCCGGCGAACGCCGCGTCGCCGTGGATCAGCAGCGGCATCACCCGCGCGCGGAGCTGGTGCAGCGCCTCGCCCTCTTCCGTCCAGGTGGCGCGCTGCGCCTGCTTGGCGCGCGCCTTTCCGAGCACGACCGGGTCGACGATTTCGAGATGGCTTGGATTGGCGGTGAGCGAGAGGTGCACCTGATTGCCGTCGAACTCGCGATCGGAGGACGCGCCGAGGTGATACTTCACGTCGCCCGAACCGAGCACGTCGTCGGGCGTCGCCGAGCCGCCCTGGAATTCGTTGAAAATAGCGCGATACGGTTTGCCCATCACGGCGGCGAGCACGTTTAGGCGCCCGCGGTGCGCCATGCCGAGCACGATCTCGTCCACGCCCAGCGCGCCGCCGCGCTTGATGACCTGCTCCAGCGCCGGGATCATCGCTTCCCCGCCGTCAAGCCCAAAGCGCTTGGTGCCGGGATGGCGCTTGTGCACGAACTTCTCGAACGTCTCGCCTTCGACCAGCTTCTTCAGGATCGAGCGCTTGCCTTCCGGCGTGAACGCGATCGCCTTGTCCGGGCCCTCGATCCGCTCCTGCAGCCAGCTTTTCTCGGCCGGGTCGGTGATGTGCATGAACTCGACGGCGAAGGTGCTGCAGTACGTGCGCTTCAGGATCGCCAGCATCTCGTTGATGGTGGCGGACCGCAGCCCAAGCACGCCGTCGATGAAGATCGGCCGGTCGAGGTCGTCGGGACCGAAGCCGTAGCTCGCCGGATCGAGTTCGGCGGGCGGTTGGCGCACTTCGATGCCGAGCGGGTCGAGATTGGCGGCGAGATGCCCGCGCGTGCGGTAGGCGCGGATCATCATCAGCGCCCGCACGCTGTCGCGCGCGGCGGATTGCACATCCTCCGTTGACCCGCCCGGTAGACGCACCGCGGCTTTGCGTTCGAGCCGTTCCTGCAGCCCGGCCCAGTCGCCATCGAGCAGCCGCGTCGTTTCCGTCGTCTTCGGCTGGGCCAGCTCGGCGCGGTACCACGACGGCCCCTGCACCGCCGCGCGCACGGCGCTTGGGTCATCGCGTAGCTGCTGGAAGAAGGCGCGCCAGGAGGGATCGACCGAGTTGGGGTCGCGCAGGAACTTCTCGTGCATCTCCTCCACGAACGCGGCGTTGGCGCCGTAGAGGAAGCTGGTCTCCAGCAGAGCGGTGTTCGGCAAGCTGCGGGCGTCGTCCGCCATAGATCGCTGATCCTTTCGGAAGTTGCGGAACCGCCAGGGAAATATAGGTCCGCGGCTGCAACGGCGCCTCTTCTAAAGTGCGTCGGTTAAGGAATGAAGGGCTGCATTGGCGCAGGGGTGCGGTTCAAGACCCTTTGGGTCGCCTCGGCGGCAGGTCATTCCGGCCGATTCTGGCGGCCGTGCCAAACGCGCAGCACAACGATCTGCGCTGCTTCGATGCGAAAAATCGACCAGATAGGACGTGCGGTTGATCTTAAAGCTGTATCGGCGCGTCTCGCGATCACGCAGGGTGCGATATGCTCTCGGCCTTGCCTCAATGCGCTTTTCCGCCAACGCAAGACGCGTCATGAACGCCTCGGCGGCAGCGGCACTACGATCAAGATACCAGGCGTGGAGGCGCTCGACGTCGCGTTCCGCGTCTGGCGCATAGATGATCACTTCCGCTCGCGGAGTCTTTTCATCCGGGCGTGCAGATCGGCAGCCGGTATGCCTCTAGGGTCGGCGCGCCAAGCCGCTACCCGCCGCGCGAGTTCGGAGTCCGAGCCATCAGCGCCGAAGTTATCCGGCGGAGACGGCAGCTCGAGCCAGGTTTCCATTTCGTCGGCCAACGCATCCTGCTCGCTGGGTGGCAATGCGCGCGCCCGTTCGATCAAGTCTTCGAGCTTAGACATGCGTTCGAGGCTAGCATGACGAGAACGAAAAGCGAAGGTCAGCCGTTCAGCACTTCCGCCATCGTGCGGCCGAGCGCAGCCGGGTGCGGGGCCACCTTGACGCCCGCCGCTTCTAGCGCGGCGATCTTGCTCGCCGCGTCGCCCTTGCCGCCGGAGATGATGGCGCCGGCGTGGCCCATGCGGCGGCCGGGCGGGGCGGTGCGGCCGGCGATGAAGCCGACCGTCGGCTTCCAGCGGCCCTTCTTCTTTTCGTCGGCCAAGAATTGCGCGGCGTCTTCCTCGGCGCTGCCGCCGATTTCGCCGATCATGATGATGGCTTGCGTCTCATCGTCGGCCAGGAAGCGTTCCAGCACGTCGATGAATTCCATGCCCTTCACCGGATCGCCGCCGATGCCGACTGCTGTGGTTTGGCCGAGGCCCTCGTTCGTCGTTTGAAACACAGCCTCGTAGGTCAGCGTGCCCGAGCGGGAGACGACGCCCACCTTGCCCCGCTTGAAGATCTGCCCGGGCATGATGCCGATCTTGCATTCGTTCGGCGTGAGAACGCCGGGGCAGTTCGGGCCTAAGAGGATCGAATTGGATTGCCGCAGCTTCGCCTTCACCCGCACCATGTCGAGCACGGGAATGCCTTCGGTGATGCAGACGATGAGCGGAATCTCCGCGTCGATCGCCTCCTCGATCGCCGCGGCGGCGTGCGGCGGCGGCACGTAGATGACGCTCGCGTCGGCGCCGGCCCGCTCCTTGGCTTCCGCGACCGTATTGAACACCGGCAGCCCGATGTGTGTCTGCCCGCCCTTCCCCGGCGACACTCCGCCGGTCATGCGCGTGCCGTAGGCGATCGCCTGCTCGGAATGGAACGTGCCATTCTTGCCGGTGAAGCCCTGGCAGATGACCCGCGTGGACGCGTTGACGAGAATGGACAAATGCGGCCCCCGAAGCGCCAGCCCACGGCCGGCGAAGCGGTGAGGTCCTAGCCGCCTCGGCCAGCCGATGCAAACCGGCGGAACGTCCCCATACGCTAAGCGGTTCTGCCCCAAACAACGCAAGGGAGCCTGACATGCATGAACGTTCCTCTTGGTGGCGGCCCGAAGAGCACGACGGCCGCTACAGCAGTTCCCGGGAGCGGCCCTATTGGTGGCACGATGACAACGTGCCATTCCGCCATGACGAAGAACGCGCCGCGCGCGACTATGAGGACGAGCGCGAGCGCGAAGCGCGTTACCGCGACGACGAAGACGATCGCCGCTATCGCCGCCGCCGCGGCTGGGGCGAAAAGACTGCTGACGAAGTGAAATCCTGGCTCGGCAGCGAGCGCGCCGAACGCCGGCGGGAAATGGATAAGGCGTCGGCGGAGGCGCGCGAAGAACGCCGCGACGAGCGCCACGAACGGCGCGACTTCCGAGGCGTCGGCCCGCAGCTCTGGCACGAGGAGGACGAAGAGCTGCGCCAAGAGATCGTCGAGCGCATGGCCGACGATCCCGACCTCGATGCGTCGGACATCCTGGTGCGCGTGATCGACAACGAGGCCATCCTCGACGGCACTGTGCGCCACAAGCGCGACGCCGAACGCGCCCATCACATCGCCAGCGACGTGCGCGGCGTGGTGTTCGTGCGCGACCGGCTGCGCGTGGGCCGCTCCGGCGAGGATCGAGTGAGGCGCGCTACCATTGGCATGGGCTACGACGACAGCCCGTCGCACCGCTCAAGGCGCTGGAGCTAGGTGTCGTTTCTGAGCGGGTTGTTCAGCGTTTGAGCTGAAGCGCATCGGCTGGCGTTTGTCCGGCCAGGCTAGCATGCGGCCGTCGGCGATTGTAGCGGTCCATGAAATGAGGCAGCGCGGCATT